>Ga0209407_1000463_pt1 | contig 52884 bp, 37 predicted proteins | sample AD_JPNHG3_MetaG_FD_184410 | JGI IMG/M metagenome (GOLD analysis project Ga0209407, IMG submission 184410) | Active sludge microbial communities of municipal wastewater-treating anaerobic digesters from Japan - AD_JPNHG3_MetaG (SPAdes) (version 2) | ecosystem: Engineered > Bioreactor > Anaerobic...
TCTCCACCACCGACACCCGCATCATCCGGCGCATGGTGCGCGACCACCACTTCCGCAACCGCTCCGCGATCGAGACCCTGCGCATGTGGCCCTCTATCGCGCGTGGCGAAAAGCGCTGGATCTATCCCTATCAGCACCTCGCCGATGCCGTATTTAACTCCGCCCTCGACTATGAGTTGGCCGTGCTGAAGCCGCTGGCCGCACCGCTGCTCAACCAGATCAAGCCGTGGGACGAGGCCTACATTGAGGCGCGCCGCCTCTCTGGCTTCCTGCACAACTTCTCACCCCTCGCGCCGGACATTGTCCCCGGCGACTCCATCCTGCGCGAATACATCGGCGGCAGCCAACTAACCTACTAATGCACATCATAGGAAACGCCATGAGCAAAGAACTTGAAGAAGGTAACACCCTGACGCTGGATTTCGCCAAGATCGCCAAGATCGCCGAGACCTGCAAGGACGCAATTCCGGTGGCCGTGCAAAACGCCGACACCCGCGAGGTGATTCTGGTCGCTTACACTAACGAGTTGGCTATGAGGAAGGCGTTCGCAGAGCGCACGCTGATTCTCTGGAGCACCTCGCGCAACGTCCTATGGGAAAAAGGCAAGACCTCCGGCGAGACCTTCGACCTGCTGGAGGCACGCGTCAACTGCGAGCAAAACTCACTGCTCTACATCGTGCGCCCGCGTCGTGGCGGCATCTGCCACACAAAAAATCAAAAAGGTGAACCGCGCAATTGCTACTACCGCCGTATCGACCTGGACACGCTCGCCCTCACCAATCTGGACCCCTAGGCGGAAGGAAGATTTAGGATTTAGGAGTTTCTGCTCCCGCCTACTGCCCACTGCCTACTGCCCACTGCCTCTCACCTATTACTTCTTACCTATCACCTCTTACCTATCACCTTCGTCCTCCGTGCGCTACCGTTGTCCATACTGCAAACACCTCTTTGAGGAAGCCCCGCCGCCGGCCTGCCCGGCCTGCGGTAAGATCATGATCGTGCCGGCGATGAAGGAACTCAGCAAGCGCCAGACGCGCCGACGCGCGGTCGAACGCATCCGACGCGATAGCGAACGACAAAAGGCGTCGCTACAAGGGCACGTTGCGCCCGGCCTGTGGCGCACTCCCAAGGTTTACTTTGCCGTAATCGCGGTGTTGGCCATACTGGGTGGCGCGATTTTCCGCGCCTCCGACCGCGCGTCGCAGCGTAAAGAAGCCGAACCGCCGCACTTTCGCGCCATGCGGCACGTGGATGTACTGGCCGAGGCGCTGGGTCGCTATCGCTTCCATGTCGGGACCTTCCCCAGCGTCGAACAGGGACTCGCCGCGCTCGTGCGTGATCCGCAAGTATCAGGCTGGAACGGCCCCTACATCAACCAGCTCCGACGCGACCCGTGGGGCACCCCGTTCGTGTACGCGCCGGTGTCGAACGGACTGCCCGTACTGCTCTCCTGCGGCGCCGACAAGATCCGCGGCACGCCGGACGACATCCGTCCCGATCCCGCACGCTTCGATCCCGGCACTGAATGGACCAATGGCTGGGTCTCCGCCGCCGAGCGCCTGCCCGGTGTGACCATCCTGCCCTCCCCGCCTATTGAAAATTGAGCGTTGAGCGTTCAACGTTCGACGTTCTGAGTTGGCGCTCCGCGAGCCGGGTGAATGGCTTGCGCAGAGCAGCACACTTAGTCGCCTACACTTCGTCGCTTACACTTCGTCCAAAACACTTAGTCACTGGCGCAATCAGCTAAGACGTATACGACTAAGCGTAGAGACTAAGTGTGGGGATTAAGTGTCTCCGCGCCGTGCGCGGAGGAAAAGCGTGGCCGTCCTACCGTCCGCGCCCTAAATCAGGCCGCGGCGGATCATCGCCTCCGCGATCTGCACGGCATTTTGCGCAGCGCCCTTGCGGATGTTGTCGCCGCAGCACCAGAGCGCCAGACCGTTCTCGACACTCGGGTCGACCCGGATGCGGCCCACGCCCACATCATCGCCGCCGCCGATAAAGAGCGGCATCGGATATTGGGCGGTCGGCATATCGTCGATGACCTTGATACCCTCGGCACGCGAGAGGATTTCGCGCACCTGCTCTGCCGAGATCGGCGCACTGAACTCCGCGTGAATGGCGATGGAGTGGGCATAGAAGACCGGCACGCGCACACAGGTGCTCGCGATACGCAGTTCAGGGCACCCCAGAATCTTGCGCGCCTCGAAAGTCAGCTTGGCCTCCTCCGAGGTAAAGCCCGGCATTTCCTTCTTGAGGCCGCCAATCTGCGGCAGAACATTGAAGGCAATCTGGTGGGGATAGGTGTTGACGGCCATCTCGGCACCGGTCGCGTATGCGCGCGCCTGCTGCTCCAACTCATCGACCGCCGCACGTCCGGTGCCACTCACCGACTGGAAGGTCACGGCGGTCATGTGGCGCAAGGGCACCTGCTTGTGCAACGGCGCGATCCCCATCAGCGTGATGATCGTGCTGCAGTTCGGGTTCGCGATGAAGCCCTGATGACGATCGAGCGCTTCGGCATTGATCTCCGGAATCACCAACGGTACGCGCTCGTCCATACGGTAGTCATCGCCGTTGTCGATCACCACCGCGCCGCGCTTGACCGCCTCCCAGCCGAACTGCCTGGATGCGCCCTTGGAGCCCTCGGTACCGGCGAAAAGCGCAATGTCCAATCCGTCAAACGCCTCGGGGGTAGTCTCCAGCACATGGAAGGTCTCGCCGGCGATCTCTTCATCGCGCTCACGCGTAGCTAAAACGCGAATCTCGCCGGCGGGAAATTTACGCTGGCGCAAAACCTTGATCATCTCCGTGCCCACCGCACCGATACCCACCAAACCGACCTTATACTGCTTCATATGACACCCCTTCGGTTACTCCGTAAAACGGTCCGGAATCTTATCACAATGCACAAAATCCGCAATCAGGAAACGGACGCGTTAAAAATATCGCGATCCTTCTCCGCTGAAACCGAATTTTTGATAGAATGCGCACAGAACCCATTCCCGGCGGCAATGGTGCCGCCCGGAACGGGGTCGGTGACGTACCGCCTAACTCCTAAATCCTAAATCATAACTGCCAACCCCCATGAGCCATCCTCTCTTAGAAAACATCAATATCAAATCGGTCGAACTGCTCGCGACACCGCGCGAGATGCGGGCCGCCGTGCCGCAGACCAACGCCACCTTCGCCGCTGTGATACACGGGCGCGAAACGATCAAACACATCATGGACGGCGACGACCGCCGCTTGCTTGCGGTGGTCGGCCCTTGCTCGATCCACAACATCGACGCCGCCGAAGAGTATGCCCAGCGTTTGAAGCGGCTGAGTGACGAGGTCAGTGACCGTATCTGTGTGGTCATGCGCGTCTACTTCGAGAAACCGCGCTCAGTGCTCGGCTGGAAAGGCCTGATCAACGACCCCTACATGAATGACACCTTCCAAATCGAGGAAGGCATCCGCATGGCGCGCCGCTTTCTGGTACGTGTCGCAGAGATCGGCCTACCGGCCGCAACTGAGGTGCTCGACACCCTCATGCCGCAGTACATCGGTGACCTCATCTCGTGGTCCGTAATCGGTGCCCGCACCGCAGAAGCCCAGACACACCGCGAAATCGCCAGCGGTATCTCCTCGCCGGTGGGCTTTAAAAACGCCACTGACGGCTCATTCGACGCGGCCATCAACGGCATGCGCGCCGCGATGGGACCGCACCACTTCCTCGGCGTAACCGAAGACGGTCTGCCCGCCGTCTTCAGTACCACCGGCAACGCCTACCCGCAGATCGTGCTGCGCGGCGGCAAACAACCGAACTACGACACCGCCAGTATTGCCCGCTGCGAGCAGGCGTTGCGCGCCGCCCGTTTGCCCATCAACATCATCGTCGATTGCAGCCACAGCAATTCCCATAAAAAACCGGAATTGCAATGTGAGGTGCTGAACGACATTCTCACTCAGATCGAACAAGGCAATCGGTCGATCCGCGGCTTCATGCTTGAGAGCCACCTCGAATGGGGCGCACAACCCATGCCGAAGGATCTATCGGTTCTGCGTCCCGGGCTCTCCGTGACCGATGCCTGCATCGACTGGCCCACCACCGAGACGCTTTTACGCGAAGCATACCGCCGGAGTGCGGTCATCACGGGAAGTGAATAACTGTCGATATACTTCGTCGATACACTTCGTCGTTTCACGCTTCGTCGATACACTTCGTCGTTTTACGCTTCGTCGATACACTTCGTCGCTTGTTCGCCGACTAAGTGTTTTCGATTAAGTGTGTGTGGCGACCAGTGTACGCGAGAGGATGCTCGCACACCCCTGTCACTGGCCGCTTGCCGATACAGCGAATCCGAGAATTGACCCATTCCCTGAATCCCGCTATATTTGTGGGCCTTTAAGGGCGGCGCATGCCCGTAGCGTGTGGCGCAGAAATTTCGCCAAGGAGTTCATCACAAATGAAGGCAGTAGGATCCGAATTCCCATTCTTTGACGACGCTCTCGTCAAGCGTTATGCGGACAAGATTCGCGCGACAGGCAAGATTGATCCGGACCTGTATGAAAAATACAATGTCAAACGCGGCCTGCGCAACGCAGACAGTACCGGCGTGTTGGTCGGCTTGACTGCCATCGGCAGTGTTCACGGCTACATGATCTCGGAGAGCGAAAAAATCTCCGTGCCGGGACGCCTCTTCTACCGCGGCATTGATGTGAACGATTTGGTGAAAGGTTTCCAGGAGGAACAGCGGCCTGGCTTCGAGGAGACCGCCTACCTGCTGCTCTTCGGCGACTTGCCTAACGCGCAGGAACTTCAGGTCTGGAACGACCTGCTGGACACCTGCCGACGTCTGCCGGACGGTTTTAAAGAGAGCGTGATCATCCGCTCGCCGGGCAAGGATATCATGAACAGCATCGCGCGCACGGTGCTGATGGCTTATCTCTATGACCCGACACCGGATCAATTGGACATCGAAACGACACTGCGCCAGAGCATTTCGCTGATCGCAAAATTCCCGGTGATCGCCGCCTACGCCTACCAAGCCAAAGCCCACTACCACATGGGACACAGTTTGATGATGCGCTATCCGGAAGTCGGGAAAAGTACCGCCGAAAACCTCCTGTTGCTAATCCGTGAAGACGGCGTTTACACACCGTTGGAGGCCGAACTGCTCGACCTCTGCTTGGTGGTGCATGCCGAACACGGCGGCGGCAACAACTCCGCCTTCACCACGCACGTCGTGTCGTCGTCGTTCACCGATACCTACGCTGCCGTGACCGCCGCCACGCTCTCGCTGAAGGGCTTGCGCCACGGCGGTGCCAACCTGCGTGTGATGGAGCAGATGCGCGAAATCAAGGAGCATGTCAAGCGCTGGGACGATGAGAGCGAAGTCGCCGCCTACCTCACCCGCATCCTCAACAAAGAGGCGGGCGACGGTACGGGACTGATCTACGGCCTCGGACACGCGGTCTACACGCTCTCCGACCCACGCACCGAAATCCTGCGTGAAAAGGCACGCGCGCTGGCCCACGCCAAAGGCCGCGACGAGGAGATGGCGCTTTATGAGACCATCGAGCGCCTCGGCCCCGAACTCTTCAACAAGAATCGCGCCAAGCCGCGCGATCTCTGTGCTAACGTCGACTTTTTCTCGGGCTTCGTCTACGACATGCTCAATATCCCGGTCGACCTTTACACGCCGATCTTTGCGGTTTCACGCGTGGTCGGCTGGTGCGCGCACCGTATCGAAGAGTTGCTCAACAGCGGACCGATCATCAGGCCGGCTTACAAGGCGGTTTTTGAGCAACGCCCGTATACGCCTATGGCTGAGCGAAGCAGCGAAGACTAAGTTCGAAGGAGAAAAACCCCGTATGACCAACGAAACCCATCACGCCGCATCTGAGCTGATCCCGAAGCCGATCGCTGAGGTCCAGCAGGTGCTGGCCGACGAAGTCTCGCAAGGGCGCGAATTCATCGACATCGCATTGCGCTGGTTGGCCGAAAACGGCATCAGTTTTCTGGTCAACATGCTGGTCGCGTTGTTACTGCTCGTGGTCGGCATGGTGGTGATCCGTGTCTTGATGCGTATGACCAAAAAAGCGTTGGGGAGATCCGGCCGCGTGAACGCGCTACTCCAAAATTTCCTTTGCAGCGTAGTGAATAAAACCGCGTGGGTGCTGCTGTTGATGACCGTGATACAGCGCCTCGGTGTCAACATCGCGCCGCTGATTGCCGGTCTGGGCGTCACCGGCTTCATCCTCGGCTTCGCCTTCCAAGAATCACTCGGCAACCTCGCCGCCGGCATGATGATCGCCATCAACCAGCCCTTCCAGATCGGCGACTATGTGACGGTCGGCACGATCAGCGGCACGGTCAGAGAGCTCAACATGATGGCCGCCACGCTCTTCACGGCAGACAACATCAAAGTGATGGTGCCGAACAAGGTCATCTGGGGAGCGCCAATCACCAACTACACCGCCACCGACAAGCGCCGTATTCAAATCGCGATCAACATCGCCTACGGCGCAGACATCACCAAAGCCAAGCGCGTCGCCATCGAGGTGCTGCGCGCCGATCCGCGCGTGTTGGACGATCCTGCGCCAATCGCCGAGGTCATGGCCATGGGCGACTCCGCAGTCAATCTGGTATTGCGCCCCTGGACCACGCCTTCAGATTACTGGGCGACCTTCTTCGCGCTCAACCAAGCGGTCAAAGAGGCCTTCGACCGCGAAGGCATCAAGATCCCCCTCCCGCAGATGGACATCCGCGTCAAAAGCAGCCTCCCGAGCGGCGGGCCGCCTGGTAAAGGCTGAAGGCGTCCGGTTGAAAGTTGAACGTTGAACGTTGAACGTTGAGCGTTTTTTTAACGCAGACGCAGAGGTTGCTTCCAGGGGCCATGGGGTTCAAATTTCATCCGCAGACGGATTTTTCTTTGGGGGTTTTGACTGGATCCGCGCCGCACCTGTTTGGTGCAAAACGCAACGGTGCGCCCGATGTTCCCTTGAACTCAAATTTTCTTGGCACTTTCTTCCCGTTGTTTTTCTTTTCCAGCGGACTTGGTTTGGAAAATTTTCTGGCGGGTGCGTTCAACCTGAAAAGAGCAGTTGAACTTTCAAGTTGTTAGATGAAGCAGTATTTGACTGCCCTCTGAGACGAGGTGGAACACCCTTCCGCGCAACCATTTGAAAAAAGCGACCGACGTGATCGTGCTCCAAGAGATCGGCCGCCGCTGGCTGAGCGACCTCGCGGTCCTGACCAACGCCTATCCGGTCTTTGCCGCCATGTCGCGCGAGGACAACTTCGGTGCCGCCATCTTCTGCAAAGGTTCCTTGACTGCAGGTGTGGCACGGGCATCTTGCCCGTGTCGCCATCTTCTACAAAAGCCCCTTGCTTGCAAGTGTGGCACGGGCATCTTGCCCGTGGATGTGGCACGGGCATCCTGCCCGTGTTTCATGGGCGGGACGCCCATGCCACGAGCAGAGATCGTCTACTTGGATGCATACGACTGCGTGCCTGCAACGCGGGCACGCCTGACCGTCAACGGCCGTCCGCTCACCATCATCGGCGTGCACCTATTCGTGCCGTACAACCACGCCACGTGGCTAGCGCAAAAACAACAGGCGCAACGGCTGGCGTCACTCGCGCGCGATGTCACAGGCTCCTGCGTCGTGACCGGCGACTTCAACACCACGCCATGGACCGCCCGTTTCCAAGACATCCTTACCGACAGCGGTCTGCGCGACAGCGCGCGCGGACGTTGCTTGCAACCGACCTGGCCGGCCTTCCTGCCGCCATTTATGCGCATCCCTTTGGATCACGCCCTCCACTCGCCCGACGTGCATGTGGTAGCGCGGCGGCTCGGTCCGTCCATCGGCTCCGACCACCTGCCGGTCATTCTTGATATCGCTTTTTGAAGCTTGAAACCATCACTTCAGCCGTCGTATCACGGCGGCGGTGTCAGTCGCCACGACGCCGGGCTGGAGCGTCAGTAGGCCGTCAACGGCTTTGACGCGCTCGCGCCGCAGCTCCGCGCCCTGCCACGTTTCCCACCATGTCACCTCATATTCGCCATCGGGGAATGCCGTCAGCATGTATGTCGCCGCAGGGAACGGACGGATCTCATCCGCATGGCGCGCATGATTCACCCATGTGCTGTCATTGTTCTGAATCCAGACGATGGCGGCGCTCTCGGCGGCCAGTGCATAGCAGTTGACCTCTTGGGTCTCGGTCGTACGGCAACCACTGAACAGATACCGCGGCACCGACACCCAGTCGCGCCCGTGATTCTCGACGCGGATGCGGCGGCGTCCGGCTTTGACCGGCACCGTCAGCGTCTCATTGTAGACCGACTCCCACAGTTTCCACGTGTCAACGTAACGCCACGACTCGCCGTGGTTCTCGCCGCACGGCAACTCGCGATCCAGCACCAACACATCGTCGACAAACACCTTGATATGTCCGCTGCTTGAAACCCTCCCGACGTGCAACCCAAAGGTGCCGTCCGCCGGGTAGGTCACCTCAAATGTCGGCGGGCAGACCAGATTACGGTGACCTCCGCCGTGCAGCAGCGCCAGCAACTCTTCGGCCGGCGTGACCGTGCCGTCCGGATGTACCTCGAAGCGGTCCGCGCCTGCTTTGCGGAAACCCGTGCGGGTAAGCGCGACAACATCACGCTGCGCCGGGCGCGCCGGCCTTCTGAGCGTGCCGGGACCGCGCACTTCCACCGGACGCCAGCGCTCGGTACCGAACGGCAGCCCCGTCACAAAGCGCCGCAGGGCGCGGAAATGGAAGTAGAGGTTCTTGGGCTCGATGTAGTTCTCGTGCCACCACGGCATAGCCGCACCGCACGCGCCACTGGCGAGCGACGCCCACGAGGTGTTGTGAATTGCACGACCGTCCGGATCGTCGTCTGCCTTGAAGTTGTGGCTGCGAATGCCGAACTCGGCGAAGAGGTGCGGCTTTTCAAAGTCCTCCCACTGCTTGCGGCAAAAAGCGTGCGCTTCCAGTGCGGTGTTCAAATCGTTGTTGGCATAACTGTGGGTCTGCACCAGCGCCAGTTCGGGAATCTGCCAACAAGCCTCCGGACCGGTCTTCGACCACCAACTCGTGGAGATCACGTGATCGTACGGGTCCAGCGCGGCCAACAACGGTGCCATCTCGCGGTGCCACGCTATGATATCCTCCTGTTTCGCATTCGCCCAACCCTCGAACTCATTGCCGAACTCCCAGCACATCACATGCGGGCTGTAAGCCCAGCGCGCTACCGTGTAGCGCAAGCGCCGACGGTAGAAGGCCTTGGCCGTCTCATTCGTGAACCACGCGCCGGCCGTTTCGCACGGTCCGCCCTGCGCGACGTTGTAAGGATTGGCTTTCCAACCCCCCATGCGGAAATCCTGATGCGTGTCCATGCAGAGCATGTAGGTCATGCCGAGCCGTCCCGCATCCTCCAGCAGGTTGTCCAGTTTGGCAGCGGCATCCTGACGGTACCAGCCGAGTTGCGGTTCCCACTCGATCCCCAATCCGCTTTTAGACATCCACCAGCGGTTCCAGTTTTCTCCGTGCGCGGCCATCTTCTCAAGGATCTGCTGGACCGTCATGCCGTTGCTGCCTTGATAGATCGGCACGTTATGGCCGATCGGCACATACCCCTCGCCGTTGTCATACGCAAGATAGCGCGGATCAGCCCGGCTGACACGTATGAAACCTTTGGCCTGACGGTCTTCCGTAACCTCCACCGGTTGCGGCAGCGTGAATGTGCGCGTGCCGGAACGGTCACGCGCCGTCAACGTAATCTGCATCGGGCCAACCTCTGTCGCAGCCAGCCGCACCTTCCACTGGCCGACGCCCTCCGAAAGCATCAACTCCGACTCCGCGTCGCCGGGCAGCGCTGTATGGCGCACCATGAAAAAGCCCGGCAGGGTGTAGCGCCGTCCTGACGCCGTGACCACCTGCGCGTCGAGCGCGATGTCATCCGGATCATACGGGTTGTCCCACGTACCGTTCAGCGCCACATCCAATTCGCACTTGCCGTAAAGCGGCACGATGCGCGGTGCCTGCGCCGTGAGCGTCAACTCGCCGCGACTGGTCACGGCGGGCCGCACGATCTTCGGCATGGGCACGACACCGAGCGACAGCGCCACGTGCAGCGTCTCGCCGAGCGCGACGTCACGCTGCTTCGTCAGTTTGATCTCGCAACCGTGCCGATCCGGACTGACGTGTGAACGTAGATAACGCACGCCGTCGCCGCGCAGACGGCAGGCGGTCCCGCCCTCGCGGCCGATGTAAAGCTCTTTGAACAGGCCCTCGACCGCCTTGCCGAGCGGCGCATCCTTGGTCGGCATCAGGTAGATGCGGCGCGGATCGCTGTCTTTCTGCGCCTGCGTCGCCAACGAGAGCCAGACACCATCAGTCAGCCGCAACTCCCCGGTTTTGACAAGCGCCAATCGCACTTCGGCCCCCTCGGCCGACGGCACGAGGTCCATCGTGTAGCGCACCGGCGCTGAACCCTCGCGCGCACCCCACAGACCGACCAGACGCAAGACACCGTTCGCCTCCAGGGTAGCGCTCTCCGAATGTCCCTTAGGTTGCGTTTCGTACAGGTAGGCACCATGCCAGAGGAAGAACACCAGATCCAACGCAGGCTGATCCTCCGCACGCAGCGTCATTCGTCCGCGGTTGTCGCATGTGAGCGTCCCGCGCGCCAGTGCCAGTTCGAAACCCGAGTCTGTGGCGCGCCAAGCCGGCGGCACTGCATCGGCGCCCAGTGCCGCATAGCCAACAACCATCAATGCTGCCGCAAACACACGAAAGCACGTACACCGCTCACGCATCATCGACTTTCCCCCTTTATTACGGACGCTCTGCATTCCGCCCCGTTTCACTTTGAACGTTACGCAGTGATCGTATCATTTCGCCTGTTAACCGGTCAACGCATGCCGCTGCAGAACATGCCACAATGAACGTCAGCATTGTAAAAGCGCAGCTCTAATTTTCTTGCGGCGATCGTATCCGCGATTTCTTGCCGGACCTCAGTGCTGCGTTCCACAGGGTGATGCGGCGATGCCAACAAGAACCCCCACTCTGTATGGAACGAAGGCACGAAGACACGATACGACGCGACATGCGGGAAGACCTCTTTTAACGTCGTGTACGCCGCCGTGTGTGTGCGAAGGTTGACCGGATTAAAATCACCGGCCTGCATGGCCACGATCCCCTCGGGCGACAATCGGTCGCGTGCCAGTTGATAAAACTGGCGTGTGGCAAGGTGATGCGCGGGGCCGTCCTCGTCGGGTTCGGTCAGATCCAGAATAATCACATCGTAGCGGTCCGAGCGATCTTCCAGAAGGCGCAACACATCGCCGATGTACAGTTCCATCCGCGGATCGTCGTAACAGTTCCCGTGCCACTGCGGCAAATGGAGGCGGCAGAGTTCCACGACTTCGCCATCGATGTCCGCCATGACCAGTTGCGAAACGCTCTCGTGCCGAAGCGCTTCACGAGCCGTCGCGCCCTCTCCCCCGCCGGCGATCAAGACACGCCGGGGCGATGGATGTAAAACCATGGCCGGATGCACCAGCGCCTCGTGGTAGCGATGTTCATCAAAGGCAGCGGATTGCAACTCGCCATCCAGAATCAGCATCCTGCCGAAAATCTCGTTCTCAACGATTTCGATCCGCTGGAAAGCTGTCTGTTGATCGACCAACGTACCCGACAGCGGGAAGAGATGAACCACGCCCGGACTTGTTCGGTCAGCGTGCCACTCCTTGTCAGAAAAGAACATACTGATACTCCGCCCGGTCCGAATCTGTCGGTCTGCGTCCCGGCGCATTGTGAAAGATACCGCGGAAGACCTCCTTGGTCCGGACTGATTTGGCGCGTAGGCGCTTTTCAAGGTATTGCGACGCAATCCAAGGATCCACGTTGGACCCGCAGGTAAAGACATCCAGTGCGGCGTAGCCATATTCAGGCCAAGTATGAATCGCTAAATGCGACTCTGCGATCATGACGAAACCGGTCACGCCTTGCGGTGAAAACTGGTGGAAGGCCGTTTTAAGAATATCGGCACCAGTTTCGATGGCGGCAGCGGTCATCGCGTCGGTTATCAACTGGAGGTCATCAAGGGTCTCCATGGGGCATCCGTACAACTCTGTCAAAATATGACGTCCCAGCGCATTCTTTTTCACACCGAACACCTCCTTATAGCAGACACCATACCACAGAAAGCCAAGATGTCAAATGCGACGAAAAAGCAGAGCAACACTTTTACACTCATCACTTCTCCAGCCACACGCATCGGTTACCGGGGCCGAACGTCTCAAGGAACGCGGGGGTGTTTGTGTCGCACATGCGGTCACGCACAGGCGCCTCCGTGATTTTACCGAACACGCCACCCGTCCGCTCGATGAAGACATTCCCTTCCAGACGCGGCATGGATGAAGACCCGTCGGGGTTTTTGAGCCCGCTCCCCACATCCATCAAACGGTCAATCGAGTGGCAGATCACGTTATTGCGTATCACGTAGTTGAACGCCCGGTTGCGCTCAGCATGGAACCACCCCTTCACGTGCGCCGCGCAACCGCGATCCGCACGCTGTTCGCTGAAGCCCGCGCCCGCGTTCATCATGAGATTGTTCGCGTAAAGGATGTTCTCCATACGGCTCGGGTTACCGTCCTTCGCCGTAAGGAAGTATTCGATTGAGTAGTTGCACCTGTCGAACACATTGTGCGCGAAGAGGACGTTCTTCTGGTCGAAGCGTTTCATCCCGTCTTTCGGAGGGATGTTGAACTGATGCGTCACGCCCGCATCATATATCTGGTCAAAAAAGCAGTTCGTGACCGTGTAGTTCTCGCAACCGCCGTAGATTTCCACACCGTTGCCGAGGCGCGTGGGATAGTCGCGCCCGTAGATCCCCTCCGCCTGAATGGACCCACCGATCCAAACAAACTCGCTGTTCGACACCGTGAGGTTGCGGCAGGTGCCCGCCGCAACACCGTGCACGCCCACATATTTGACGGTAAAGTTGTCAATCGTCACGTCATCAGCACCGCCCACGCCGAATCCTGACGTCTTCACGTTGAACTCGATTGAACGGAAGCGTTCGCCTGGATTGCGTTCGCTGTAGAGGTACACGAGCCCCGTGCCGTCTTTGTAGTAGTCGTGCCAGAAATGCAGATCGCCATCAAGATCGCGGTAAGAGTTGAAGGGACGCCCCGTATACTTGTTGAACTTCTCCCCCGTTTTCTTGTCCGTGCGAATGACGATCTTGATCGCATGTACGGCACCATCGTCGAAAACGAGCGTGCCCACATCCGTTTCGCCGATTGGATACGACCACACGCGCGGATTGTCCGTCCGCCGCCACTTCTTCGGATCGGCGCCGTTCTCCGGCGAACCATAGATCATCGGTTTCGATCCGGTGCCGTATGCCGCGTAGGTTACACCCTTCTGTACGCATACTCTGCCGCGGTACACGCCGCCACGCTGATAGCGCACCCAACTACCGGGCGCGAGGTTCTCGCGATTGAGCCGTGCCGTCGTCTGCCAGGCCGTCGAAGGCGTGCGGCCGTCCGCCGTGTCGTTGCCCTGCGCCGCTGAGACGTAGTAGACGGGCGCACCTGCGGGCGGCGTGCGGTCTCCCGTTGCACGGATTTCCGCGATGCGCGCATCCATCACACGCCGCAACGCGGACGGCGAGTTGATTTGCGCGAGATCCAGTTCCTTCGCATCCAGTCCCGACACCAGCAGCCCCAGCCCCATCATCAAAAGACACAACTTGGCATTCATATCATCTATTCTCCCTCTTTCGGAAAAGTGTTACCCCTCAGCGCTCTCGCATAGTGTTCCGATGATAACACAAGATTGACCCGCTATTCCAGCCGCCAGTTCCAATCGACTTCGAAGCCGGGCGGTCTTGTCGCCGGGGGGCGGTTGGGGTATAATGCCCCCAAAAAGGAGAGAGACGATGAGCGCGAACGTTGTGAGGCGTGTTGCTGTGTGTCTGTGCGTCTGTCTGTGCGGGGCGGCAGGTGCCCAGACTGTGGCCGAGTGTGATACGTCGGGAGTTTGCACGACCGGCCGTGTGCAGACCGTGGCCGATGGCGGCAAGCAGATATGGGCGCTTAGCTGCGCGTTCACGGACGCGCCGCCGCTGGAGGTGGCGAAGTGGCTCACGGACAAGCCTGAGACGGAAGGCAAGTTTGTGATCATTGAGTTCTGGCGTACTTGGTGCGGTGCGTGCAAACGGATGACGCCGCTCATGAATACGTTGCATCGTAAATTCGGCGACGAGTTGGTAGTGATCGGGATCACCGGCGAGACCGAGGAGCAGGTCAAGGCGTACAAGGGTCCCAAAAAGGAGTATGCGCTGGCTTTGGACCGACCGCTACCCGCCGACCAGAAGCAAAAGCAAGGCAAGGCCAACGCCCAGACTTCTCAGAAGCGGGCAGAATCGGAAGAGGGACCGGATCTGACAGACTTTGCCGCCAAAGCACACCCGGACCAAGGAGCGTATGAAGCCCTGTTCGGGGTGTGGGGGTGGCCGCACGTCATTATTTTGGAGCCGCAATACCGGACGATCATCTGGGAGGGGTTCCCCGGTCTCAAGGGCTATGAACTGACCGAGGCGAAGGTCGCCAAGATTTTGGCGATCGGACGCGGGCAGAACAAGGAGCCGAAGTCGAAGAAGTGATGTAGATGCCCTTTTCATGCTGATGCAGTGGGGGCAGTGTATAAGGCGGTGTGTCCATGCTCAATCATGAAGCTTTATTTTCGCGCGCGTGTCAGGTGATTCCGGGCGGAGTCAACAGTCCGGTACGTGCCTTCAACGGTGTTGGCGGTACGCCGCTGTATGTCGAGTCCGGCAAAGGCCCGTACATCCATACGGCGGATGGCCGCAAGCTGGTGGATTTCTGCTGTTCGTGGGGGGCGATGATCCTCGGCCATGCGCATGACGAAGTGGTCGCGGCGATTCAGTCGCGTGCGGCCCTCGGCACGACCTTCGGCATCAACACGCCGGATGAGGTGACCTTCGCTGAACGCTTGTGCGAATGGCTGCCCAGCCTGGAGCGGGTACGGTTGGTCAACTCGGGCACCGAAGCGGTGATGACCGCGTTGCGCATCGTACGCGGGGTGACCGGACGCAAGCGCATCATCAAGTTCGACGGCTGCTATCATGGCCACAGCGACAGCATGCTGGTTTCGGCGGGCAGTGGCTTGTTGACCGGCGGTACCGTCAGCTCGGCGGGTGTTCCGCGATACGTGGTCCATGACACTTTTGTCGTGCCGTACAACGACATCGATGCGGTGAAAACGCTGATCCAAACGATGGGCTCCGAAGTGGCGGCGATTATCGTGGAGCCGATTGCCGGCAACATGGGCCTTGTCATGCCCGATCCCGATTTCCTTGTCAGACTGCGTCACACTGCGGATCAATCCGGCGCGCTACTGATTTTCGACGAGGTCATCACCGGCTTCCGCTTTGCCTTGTCGTCGTACGCAGCGACGATCGGCGTGAAAGCGGACTTGATGACACTGGGCAAAGTGATCGGCGGCGGTCTGCCGTTGGCGGCGCTCGGCGGGGCTGCAGTATTCATGGACGAGCTGTCGCCGACCGGCAAGGTCTATCAGGCCGGCACGTTGTCGGGCAATCCGCTGGCTGTCGCGGCCGGTCTGAAGACCCTGGATGTGCTGGAACGTGACAATCCCTATCCGCGCATGGCCGAGTTGGGACAGCGTTTGGCGGATACGGTCAACACGGCGGCGGCTGAGCGCGGCTTGCCGTTCCACTGTGCGCAGTATAAGGGTGTCTTCACCTTTTTCTGCACGCCGACGCCGGTGCGCGATCTGGCCACGGCGAAGCAGAGTGACACGGCAGCCTACGCGCGTCTCTTCCACTCGGTGCTGAAGAGCGGTTTCTACCTGCCGCCGTCGCAATTTGAGCTGGGCTTCATCTCCGCCGCGCACGGCGAAGCGGAGATCGACGGACTGGCGCAGGCGGTCATCGCCGCCTGGGAGTCCTGAAAGAGAAAGAAGTCGCCATGAGCAGTATGGTGCAGATCAAGCAGGCGGATGAAATGCAGGCGTGGGCGTTGGCCCGGCGTCAGAACGGCGTGCGTATCGGGTTGGTGCCGACGATGGGGTATTTGCATGCGGGACATCTCTCGCTGGTCGCCGAGGCGCGCAAGCGTGCCGACATTGTCGTGGTCAGTATCTTCGTCAATCCGGTTCAGTTCGGCCCCAACGAGGACTTTGAAAAATACCCGCGTGACGAGGCGCGCGATCTCGACCAATGCGAGCGGGCAGGGGCGTCGGCGGTCTTTTTCCCGTCCGTGGCAACCATGTACGCGCCGGATGCCAGCGTGTTCGTTACGGAGGAGCGGCTCTCCGCCGGTCTGTGCGGGGCGCGGCGTCCCGGACACTTCCGGGGTGTTTGCACGGTGGTGGCCAAGCTCTTCAATCTGGCGCAGCCGCATGTGGCGGTGTTCGGCCAGAAAGACTATCAGCAGGCCGCGATCATCCGGCGTATGGTGCGCGATCTCAACTTCCCCATCGAGATCGTGGTGGCGCCGATCGTGCGCGAGCCCGATGGGCTGGCCATGAGTTCGCGCAATGTCTATCTCTCTGCCGACGAACGGCAGCGCGCACTGGGCTTGAGCCGCGCCCTGCAGGCCGCCGCCGCGTGTGTCGCACAGGGTAGCGCTCCAGCGGCGGACGTGCGCGTGCGCATGGTGGAGGTGATCGAGGCGCATGCGTTGCAACTTGACTACGCCGAGATCGTGGACGCTGAAAGCTTGGAACCGGTCGTTGAAGCGCGGCGCGGGAACGTGGCGCTCGTCGCTGCGCAGTGCGGTCGGACGCGGCTGATTGACAACCAGATTTTGTGAGCATGGCTCGGATTTTTGAATCCACAGATGACACAGATTACAGATTTTTGGGGGCACGGCGCGGCTTTTTTATCACCACGAAGGCACGAAGGTTTTTTGGAAGGCAGTGCTCGGCTTTGGAACCGCCAAGACGCCAAGAACGCCAAGGGAAGCCTTCAATTTTCATGAAGTTTCATGTGTTTCATGGTTCGGCGTTTCTCTCACAGAGGTACAGAGAACACGAAGGTTTTTGGGAAGCAACGCGCTTTCGGACAAACTCATGCACTCATGCACTAATGAACTAACGCACTAATTAACTTGGGTTGCGGGCTTCACCCGCATAACCCGAAAAGGCGGAGATGAACGAGGCGGCATTGGCAGACAAAGAGCGGCGGCTGTATGAGGCGCTGCAGCGCTACGGGCGGGTGGCGGTCGGCTTTTCCGGCGGGGTCGACAGCACCCTGTTGCTGCGTGTCGCGCGGGATGTGTTGGGGGCTGCGCAGGTGTTGGCGGTGATCGCCGATACCCCCAGCCTGCCGCGCGCGGAACTTGCCGAAGCGCATGCACTGGCCGACGCGATGGGCGTGACGTGCGCGGTGGTTCATTCAACCGAACTGGACGATCCGCGCTACGCAGAAAACTCGCGCGACCGTTGCTATCATTGCAAGCGGCACCTGTTCACGCAGATTAGTGCGATCGCGTCCGAGCGCGGCTTCGATATCGTGCTCGACGGGAACAATGCGGATGACGCGGGCGACTACCGGCCCGGTCGGCGTGCGGCGGAAGAGCTGGGCGTGAAGAGCCCGTTGCTTGAAGCCGGACTGACCAAGGCCGAGATCCGCGCGCTCTCCGCGCGTTTGGGACTGCCGACCGCCGACAAGCCGGCCATGGCGTGTCTGGCGTCGCGCATCCCCTACGGATCGCCGGTGACGGCCGAGGCGCTGGGACAGGTGGAGCGGGCGGAAGAGGCGCTGAAGGCGCGAGGCTTCGCGCAGTGCCGGGTACGCCACCACGGCGACGTCGCGCGTATCGAGGTGCCTGATGCCGACCTGCCGCGTCTGGTGGCGACTGAAGAACGGCACCAGATTGTTGACGCGATCAAAGCCGTAGGATTTCAGTATGTGGCGCTGGATTTACAGGGTTACCGAATGGGCAGCCTTAACCTGTCTCCGTGAGCGTTGAACATTTTTTTAACGCAGAGACACGATCAATCATGTCAGTCATGTCAATCGTGTCAAAACGGGAGAAGTGGGGGCGTAGTTTGACATTAGTTTGGTTTGCCGCTGCTCAGGTTTTCTCATTTACAGATGGCGCAGATGGACACAGATTTTTTGGGGGTGGCATGGCCCGAGCTCCCGGCTCTCTGTTCTCTTTATCACCAGAAACGCATGATTTTCGCCCTCCCTTTCACTAACCGATTACGCGGAAAAGGCCGATTGCTAGCGGGATTGGAAATGATATAATGATGACATGAATGCGACTGTTGAAAACGTTGTGACCGAGGCATTAAAACTGCCGTCGCCGCTACGGGCGTTCGTGGTTGAGAAGTTGATCGAGAGTCTTGACGCGCCCGATGGTCCTCCATTATCGATTAAATGGCGGGAGGAAATTTGTCAGCGTTGCGCGGAACTAGATCGTGGCGCAGTCGAGCTTCGTCGTGCTGAAAATGTATTTGCCGAGGCGTTCGCAGCGTTGGTATGAAAACGGTCAAGTTCCATCCTTGCGCAGAAGCCGAGATGGTCAAAGCCGCCACTTACTACGAAACGCAACAATCCGGCCTCGGCAAAAGGTTTCTTGCAGCAGTTCAGGAAGCCGTCAACAGGATCGTCATTAATCCGCATCTTTACCCGATCGTCGAACTCGACGTCCGTCGCTGCTTTACAAAGACTTTCCCGTTTGGCGTTCTTTTTCGGGAGCGGTCTGACATGTTCGTCGTGATGGCGGTTATGCACTTGCATCGAGATCCCGATTATTGGAAGACCAGATAGATTGCGAACCCGTTGGCGTGAAGAAGCGGGCGTGCCCCTAACTGCGTTTTCACTTTGCGTACCCAGAGAATACGTGTTACCCTGCACGCTGAATGGACGCGGTTGGTGGCGAACAACGCGGACCATGTGAGGAACACTTGTTGGCTGACACACGGGGAGCCGAAGACAGTGCAGATCATCTACGCATTTCCTTTTTTCGTGATGGCCGCAATTGCATGCGTCATTTTCCTGAGCACCCCACGACTCCGCCCGCATGCTTTATCGACTACGAAAGCGCTTATCCGCATTGTGTTGCTCGCCTGCTTGATGGCTCCGTGCGGCATCAACCTGAAAGGTGGTGAAGCCCGTGGTTTGCTGGACTGCAACCTGCGTTGCGTGGACTTGTCCGACCTGACTTCTTCCGTGCCGCTGACCGTTGATGCCAGTTCTCAGATTCTGTGGCAAACGGAGGCATGGGAACACAGCACCTTTGAAACGACAGGCAATGATTCCGTGGGCTACCCCTCTGTCGTGAAGAACGATAGAGGCAGGAGCGCCGACAACAAGTATTACTTATACTATGCGCATCACGATCCCTGTTCGGGCATCGGCTGCGCAGTCGCCGACAGCATCCAGGGACCATACAGAAAACTGGCGAGCCTTGAAACAAACCGTTCGCACAGCATGGTTCTGGCGAATCCTCACTATCCGATAGTGAACCCGCCGGTCGCGGACCCCTCCCACTACTCCAGTCCGTGCGTCATTTGGAACGAGGACGAGAAGCTATGGTTCATGTACTTCCACTACTACAATCACTACCACGGCGCGTGGACAGCAGGAGGCGGTGCAGGGTTCGGGCACCAGATGACCGCTCTGGCCACCTGTTCTGACTTGGCCTCGCATAAGTGGACAGTGCTGAAAGATCCGAAGCTGGGCAAAGTGAGCGTCTGGGATATCGTGCCTGTGCTGCCCACCACGGAGAAGAAGTGGATGAACAGCCAGTCCTCCTACCATGCGATTCAGCGGTTGGCGAACGGCCAGTGGCTTGCATTCCTGCGCGGCACCTCGGTTGATCAGATCGTGCAACTGGGGTTTGCCACATCGAATGACGGTAGGAAATGGGACTATTTTCGGGAGAATCCTGTCATCCACCAGAACGATGGGGGCGGCGGACTGAAGGGCAATTATCGTCCCTATTTTCTGGGGTATTTGGGAAAGGGGACAGCCGGCGCAGACAAGTACCTTCTGGTTTGGGGCGAGAGCCCGGCGAGCTCAGACGTGCCGAGGATCACGTACGGGTACACGACAACCTTTCATGACGTTCAGCGCGATTCCAGGGGGTATGCCCAATGGGGACCCGGATCCGATGGGCCAATAAGTCCTTGGCGGGAAGGAAACCGACTGTACCTGTTTTCTGGAAAACATGTTCAGGTCATGACCCTGCCGGTATCATCGAAGGCGCCGAGCACGACAGAGAAGGAGGGCCAACAAGCTTCTGCTGGCGCCGTCGCCACCCGCGCCGTACCGGAGGGGTGATGTTCGAAGGGAGAGCAATGCATCGCTATCAGGAACGAACGCAACAAACATGGCTCTTCGGCTTTTCGCGAAGGTATCAAACAGGGGACTTCAACTTTCGAAGAGACGCCTCTGAAAATAGAGATGAATCGAACCATGCGACCACCGACCCCATTCGTCTCCGGTTCAGAGGGCCGGTGGTCGCTAACGGAGTTCCTCCGTAATCGGCCAGCCGGGACTCACCCGCGCCCTCTATGATACCGGTTACTCGATGAATGACAATGACCCCGACTACGTGGTGGTCGGCGAGATACCCGGATAACGCAACGGCCCTCCTTACTCACACCGTGACGATACCGAGCGGCTCGGCGATCTTCCAAGCACCGCGCGTGAAGTCAGGCACGTTCACCGGCTTGCCGCCGCGCTCGACCGACTGTTCGGTCAGTTCGACCAACGAACTCCAAAGCGCGGTATCGTACACGTCGATATCGAGCGGCAGCCCGTGCTGCAGGCAGTGGCAGAGGCGCAGATCCATCAGGAAATCCATGCCGCCGTGGCCCCCCGCCTTCTTGGCCGCCTCGCCCTTCTTGTCCCAGAGCGGATGCACATACTTGGCTTTCAGCTCTTCCAATTCTTTATCTTTCATCCATGCATGCGTGTTGGGCGCGAGCGCCACGCGCAACGGATAGTCCGCCAGTATGCCGCGCGTGCCAGAGATCAGGTTGAGGCGGCTATAGGGACGCGGACTGGTGGTATCGTGCTGCACCAAAATGGTGCGCCCGCGGTAGGTGCGGATCAGCGTGCTATTCATGTCGCCCAACCGGTAGCGCATCTTGGCCTGCGGGCTGTCCTTGCCGAACTTCTCCGCAGCCGCCTGACTGATGCCGAACTGGTTGCTGCTGACCGAGGTAAGGAACTCGAAGCGATCGCCGCGGTTGATGTCCATGTACTGGCAGACCGGACCGAGACCGTGCGTCGGATACGGGTTGCCGGTGTGCTGCTTGGACCACTCGAGCCGCCATTGCCCCTGATAGCCGTTCTCGCTATCTCCGCGCAGCTTGCTCATGCGCAGGTCGTGGATGTAGGCGGCCTCGCCATGCACCAGATCGCCCAGCACGCCCTTCCGGCAGAGGTTCAGAGCCAGCATCTCGTTGTAGCCGTAGCAACAGTTTTCCAACATCATGCAATGGCGGCGTGTCTCTTCCGCAGTGTTGACCAATCGCCAGCACTGCTCCAGCGTCATGGCGGCCGGCACCTCGACCGCAGCATGCTTGCCACACTGCATCGCATAGACCGCCATCGGCGTGTGCCACAACCAAGGCGTGCAGATATAGACCAGATCGATTTCATTGGATTCGCACAGCGCGCGCCACTTATCCTGTGATCCGAAATAACCCTCCGGCGCGGCCAACCCCTTATCGGTCAAGAACTTAACCTGCCTCGCCACCCTGTCTTCAAACAGATCGCTGATCGCCCGAATCTCGACCCCGGGAATGCGCGAGAGCCGATTGACCGCACCCGGTCCGCGGTGTCCGACACCAATGACACCGACGCGGACCTTCTCCAGCGGTTCAGCACGGAAGCCGACCATGCTCTTGCGCCGCTGCGCCACCAATCCTGAAAACGTGGTGCAACCTGTCTGCCCCAACATGGCAGCCGCGCCGCCCGCGCAAACCGCCCCTTTCAAAAACGCCCTACGATTCGTCATCATGATTCTTCCTCCTAGTTTTGACCCAACATAACACAACTGAGTATGGCATCTCACCCTTTCTTTTCCTCTTTGCGACAGAAGAGAGCAAACATCAACAACAGCACCGCCGAGATGATCATCGCCACCAGCCAGACGTTGTCCCAGTTGTTGCTGACAACACCGTCCGGTCCCGTTGTGGTAATGCGTAGACCGTCGATCAGTGCGCGGTTGACGAAGTTGGCGAAGAAGGTGCCAATGCCGAACGCGGCGAAGTTGATGAACCCCTGCGCTTGAGCCCGCATCGCGCCGTCTGCCAGCATGTCGACGTAGATCTGGCCGCCTACATAGAAAAATCCGAAAACCAGCCCGTGGATCAGAATCCCGCTGTACACCCCCACCGTACCGCCCAACCAGAAAAAGACATAGCGCATCAACAGCGCGGCCAATCCGATCAGCATCGCATTTTTCGCGCCGATCTTTTTGATGGTCGAAGCCAGCACCAGCGTGAAGAAAATCTCGCTGTACTGCCCGAAGCTCATTGACAATGTGGGGTTTTTGAACCCTATATCCGTGAGAAATTCACCGCCGTACCCGAAATACAAAGAAAACGGGATTTTGGAGAAGAACATGATCGCAATGAAAAACGCGAAACCGGGATCCTTCATCATGGATACGGCGCGGAGCCCCAAAACATCCACCAGACTCATGGGCTGGCCGCGTGCTTTGGGCGGCGTGTCCGGCACCAGCAGAGCCAAGAGACCGGCGATAAACACCGTCGCCGCACCGCAGTAGAACATCAGCGGCGTACCGTTGACCTTGACCCCGATCCAGTCGCCCACCACACTGAAGGCGGCGGCAGCGATCCAGCCGATCACGCCGAACACGCGGATCTGCAAGAAAACATTCGAAGGGCAGTGCGAAAGGATGATGTAATTGATCGTACTCCAAGTGGGCATGTAAAACACCATGGTCACCGTCAGAATGATCAGTAGCGGCAGTACCCGCGTCTGCATCCCGGCAAGGACCAGACCGATGGCGGCAACAATGTTCAGGAACGCCATGACTTTCTGCGCAGCGAAAAACCGGTCGGTAATCATTCCGACAAACGGAGAGGCCAGCGTGCCGATCGCCATGGAACTGATCATCCACGCCAGCATCGACCCTTGCGCTCCCATGGATTTGGCGTACGGCACCAACGTGATGAACCAGACCGGCAGAGCCATGTACTGTAAAAAATATAACGCGCTCAAAACCACCCGCGTCCTTAACGACACCTGTTGTTGTTCGGACATCTTTTCCTCTTCCTCCCGAGGCTCTTGTAAAACCCCTTGCTTGCAGACGTGGCACGGGCATCTTGCCCGTGTTTCATGGGCGGGACGCCCATGCCACGAGGGTTGTGCAAGAGCCTCTCCCTTTACCGTTTCGGCATACCCGCTACCGAAGTCTTCGCACACCCCGGAACAAACGGGAACAGCCGCCCCACCTCATCAGCCGTCGGCTGATACCCATACTCGCTCAGCTCGTAAGCTTCGGCATAACGTATGCGTTCGGCCTCGGCCTCACCGTACACCTCCACGAGCCGCGCACGGAACCTTTGCGCGTCATAACTTTTACGCGGCACCATCCAGTGCTTCATGATGAACGCTTTCCGCCCCTCGCGGTCATCCGGCGGCGGCAGCTCTGCTTCAAGCCCCTTGTCAAACACCAGCCACTCGAAAAACTGTGACTCGTGCGAACAGAGCGCCTCGATCAATTGTTCCATGACATCATCAATGCGCAGGATGACGTCGGGCCGCAGTTCAGACGGCTTACGGAAAGAATCACGCAGAAAATAAATCGCGGGCTTGACTGAAGGTATCGGCGTTTCCGGACACCACAGCGGCACTCCCAACAAATAGGCGGAGTCCATCACCAGCGTGCCGACCGCCCTGTGGTCAGCATGGTAGTCGCACGTGCGATGCGTAATAACCAAGTGTGGCGCGAACCCTCGGATGAGGCGCGTCACCTCTTTACGCATCTCGAGCGTCACTTCTAGCTCGCAGTCGTGGTGATTGAGGACCCGGTACTCGTCGACGCCCAGGATCGCCTTCGACCGCTGCGCCTCCTGATACCGCCGCGCGGCGAGCGCCTCCGGCGACATCGACATGTGCCCCTTGTCGCCATTGCACATTGAGACGAGCTTCACCGTCGCCCCGACCTTCACAAAGTTCAGTGCCAGTCCGCCGCCCGTGATGTCCGGATCATCTGGATGCGCCCCGATGATCATCACCCGTAAATCTCGTGGTTCGACTTTTTTCATACCCTACCCCATCGTTCAAGGCACTAAGCGAGCTGCACCCGCTTCTTGTTACTGGCGGAAAGCTTCTCCGCATCCACAATCTTGACTGAATCGCGGCACGTCTCCGGCGAGGTCACCGCCTCGACCGGAAGGCCCTTCAATTTGTCCACGAACCAGTTGATCTCGTTCTGATACGCATCCGCCGAAACCGGCAGTTCCGGCACAAACGGTTCGCCCTCCATCGGATACAGGCAGAACTCCGGCTGGCGATTGGTGGCCATCACCAGTGTGGCGCGCTCAAAGGCGATCTGGAAACCGCGCTCAAACCCGAAACTCTTGGACATGCCCCATCCACCATCCGCCATGACTGACGGTCCGCCAACATCATACAGCGTGGAGATATGGATCATGGTGCCATCGCTGTCATAGTACGCGGAGCTGGTCACTGCCGCCGGCATGCCGAAGAGAAAGTTGACCATATCGGTGTCGTGAATGTGCAAATCCAGCGCAACCCCGCCGCTGCGCGATTCGTCAAAGAACCAACTCTTGCCGCCATCGCGCGACCATCCCGGCGCGAGGCTGTAGCGACCGAAATACGCGGCGATCACGCGACCATACTCGCCGCTCTCAATCAAGCGCTTGGCATACACATATTCGCCACGGAAGCGCAGGCACTGGCCGATCATCAGTTCCGTGCCTGACGGTGCCGCACGCCAGGCCGCGATCAGCCGGTCGCACTCCGCCGCATTAAGCGCCATGGGCTTTTCGCACAGCACATGAATACCCCGCGACAAAGCCAGTTCCGCCATCGGCACATGCAAGAAGGTCGGCAGGGTGATGTCCACCACATCCGGCTTGGCCCCGTCGAGCATCGCTTCGAAATCCTCGTAGATCACGGCTTCGCCGAAATCACACGAGGCATCCGCGCCGCTCACGTTCCCGGCCGCCGCAGCAGGCTCGTCAAACTGACGGCGGTCATGGTCACACAACGCCACCACACGCACATCCGGCACTTTTTTCCAGCACCCGTAGTGCATCCTCCCCATGAACCCGAACCCCGCTATCGCCACCTTCATCATTGAGATTCCCTCCGCAACAATTCCACCCGAGGCTCTTGCAAAACCTTTTGCGTGCAGGTGTGGCACGGGCATCTTGCCCGTGTTTCATGGGCGGGACGCCCATGTGAAACCGCCCTTCCCCCTCAGCGGACTGTTCCAGACCGCCTGAAACCGGGCCTTCCCCGCATAATCCGCACGACCAGAAAGGCCAAACTCCAGTCATGGGCGGGACGCCCATGTCACGAGGGGGTTTGCAAGAGCTTCACGCGATTAGGTCGTTGATATTACACCTTCTCTGCCGCCTTTTGAAGCCTGTGATTGCGATAGAAAAAAGCGAGGTCGGTACCGACCATCACCAGATTGAAAAGATAGAGCCAGACCGCACCGTCAACCCGTTCCTGCCAGAGCAATTTATGGCAAAGGCCGAAAACATAACCGAAAAACACAATCACCATGAAAAACAGGCTCTTGCCTTTGTTCGTCCGCGACCGCCACGATTTCAAAATTGAAACCGGCCAAGCCGCACCGAAACAAACCAGCATCATCGCCTCAAAAACCGGAAACCGCATACGCTCCTTTCGGTGACCTTCACGCGCTCACCCGAAACGTAATGTAACACAGACGGGGTAAGTTTGGATATGGAGTTCATCGTCAGGATTTTCTGAAAGCGGAGGGCGGACAGCCTAAATTCCTGCGAAAGACGGCACCAAGGTGGCTGGCATCACAGAAACCGCAGGCTTCGGCGATCTTCTCCTGAGAACGATCCGAGGTGGCGAGAAGCTTTTTCGCCCGCTCAATGCGCAGACGCAAAAGTTCGCCAGTGACTGTACTGCCGGTCACCTCGCGGAATCGCGTTTCGAGCGTACGACGCGAGACGTGCAATACCTTCGCAAGATCGGCAACCCGGACCCGCGCGGTTAAATTGGCAGCGAGAAGGTCACGGCAACGGCGCACGAGTGCGTCCCGCGCGAAAGAACGCGCGGTGGACTGACGCTCCGTCACCGTCGTTCCGGTGTAGATCGCATCCGGCATCTCATCTGGTTTGATTTCACCGCGCATAGCGCAATCTAAAATTTCCGCAGCGCGGAATCCCGCCTCTTGAGTGGAGAGCGGAATGCTCGATAACGTCGGATTGGACATTTCACAGAGCGTTTCGTCGTCGTCCACGCCGAGAATCGCCACGTCGTCCGGCACAGCGCAGTCTGCCATTCGACAGGCATCCAGCACCTCCCGAGCACGGACGTCGTCCGTTGCGAAAACACCGAGCGGTTTCGGCGCGGCGGCGATCCGGCGCGCGAGTGCCTTTCCGCTGCTTACGCGCCACCGATAACATTTCGTGCCCGCGCGTTCTACGGCGGTTATATAAACATCCCCGCGTTCCCGCGACCAAGACACCCCTGGCACGTCGATGAAGGCATAGGCGGCGCACTGTTTCGAAAGAAGATGTGCGGCGGCCGTCTCCCCGATCGGTCTGTTGTCACAGCGGAGCACACAGCCAGGGAAAACCGAGGTGTAATCGGAGTGGACCAATACGACGGGAAGCCGATAACGTCGGATGCGACGCAGAAGTTCCGGCCACGCTTCGGTCGTGATGAGACCATTGCAAGAACTCCATTCGGAATCCGCCAGATACGCTTCATCGCGACGACCGGTACGGAGATCGATCGCCCACGGTGTGTGGCCGCGCGTGTAATCAAGGATACCGCGCAGCATCTTCCTGTGGGTCGTGTAAGCGTTCATCAGGAACACCGAGACCCGGGGTATGTCCGTCCGGAATGTGGCCATGCGGTGTATTCTACCATAATATTTCGTTAAGTGTTGCGTAATCATACCAAATAAATTTGCGGAAGCACACCTTGTCCAAAGGTCGGTAATTTGGTTTGATCGAAGTATCTTAATGAGGAGGACTTATCCATGATGCGTAAAATGACCACACTCGTTCTCGCCGCGCTGTGTGTATTGGTGAGAAACCTCGCACAAGGCGCCACGATCATTCATGACGCGGGGCGTGACCTGGCACTCAACACAACCTCTGCGAATGTCTACACCAATGTGTACGGCGGCGTGTGGAGTTACATGTACGCATCGTCCTATGAGAGCGTGAGCCCACGCTCCTTGATGCCGACGATACGTTACTACGAGTCAGCCACAGAACATGACGTAGAAGGGCTTAAAATTGTTCTTGAGAGAGGACCGAGTGTCCCGAAGCCTTCGAGTGGCTACCAGTTACCTGTGATCGCGGTGAACCCCCGCGCGGTGAACGACACATCCAACCTGACGGTGCATGCGAGCGACAGCCGCTATCCAGCCATCAAGCCCGGCCAGATTTCCATTCATCCCGGACAAGATCACTGCGCTGTGTTGCGCTTCACTGTGCCGCGCGATGGCTCGTACACGGTGACGGCGAAGTTTTGGAACCAGAACAAAGGCATCTTCGGGATGACTGTCCAGACGAACGGCATCCTGACCCAGCCGCGTCAGGCTTGGACAGGCTCCCAGCATATTGGCGAGGTCTACGATTTTTCGGTTCCGGCGGCGACGTATAAATCCGGCGATACGATTGAGGTCACCATCGACAAGGACACGCATCTCGACTCCAACGCCGCCGGCGTGGAGTTTAAGATTGCTGAAGAGGTACAGGCGGTCGTGGACGCCTCCACCGCATTCAAGGCGAATGTCCTTTCTGCCGCGCCGGCGAATCCGTTCACGACTACTGACGGCGACTGGCAGGGCGCCTACAACTGGAATGGTCCCGCCACCCAAATGAACCGCTTAAGTCTTGTGCCGGGCTACACCCGGTCCTCGCAAGGCTCCGGTTGTATAGGCGTCGCCTTCGAAAAAGACGGGACGCTCCAACTCCCCTGGCTGGTGGTGAATGCGTCCGACAGCTATGTGATCGAGACAAACTCGGTCGGCCTCGCGACAACCTGTCAGGGACGCGCACTCATTCCCGGCGAAATGATGTGTCATCCCGATATAACCAAGCCGGTGTACTGCCGGTTCGTTCCCGACGTGGCCGGTGTCTACGACATCGGACTTGTCGCGCGCGATCCGTTCCGGAATCTGGCGCTAGGAGATCCCAACAACGGCGTCAACGTATGGCTGTTGCAAGGAGGACAGGTTCTCGCGCAAACAGTCGTGCGCGTTGAAGGGGGCCCGTCAAACGCGAGCATATTCCTGCGCGGTGTGCCCGTGGCACCCAATATCCCCTTCGACGTGGCGATCGATTCTAATGGTCACCACTCCTTCGACGGCACGGCGTTCCTATTCGCGATGGTCAAGACGGGCGACCTACCCGCGACATACAACGCGAATGCGGCGCTGAAGGCGAACATGACATCCGCAACACCGTCCAACCCATTTTCGTACAACGGCGCGACCTGGACGCTCGGAACACTCGCACAGGGCTGGCAGGGCGCGTTCACGCCATACACGACGATCCAACCCGATCGTTTCGCGAACACGACAAAGGGTTACGGCGAGAACGCCACCACCTCGCCATACATGTGCGTGAACGTCGTGGATCGGACACTCACGCCAGAGGAAACAGGGGCGTTTTCTGCCGGGCGCGACATGCTTCTCGGCCACCCGAAGTCGGACAACAGCGCGACGGCGATCCGCTTCACGGCACCGGCGACAGGCGTTTATTCGGCAATGGGCTGGTTCAAGGACTGCAACGGTCTCGGCCCTTCGGGCATCATTAACGGCGTGGATGTACACATTGTCGCGAATGGCCGTAACGCGGCGGTAACGGTAGTCCAGTCTGAAGGCATCGTCGCGCCCTACGGACGGTTACAGGCGGAGGGGCTCCATCTGTTGGCAGGCGAGACGCTGGCGTTCGCCGTCGGATCATTTGGCGCCTACAATTATGATCTGACCGGCTTCTATGCGTGGATCGAAAGCACTGAGGATCTAGCGGCGCTGAAGCATGTCAACATCGACTTCGACGGTTATGGCGCGGGCGAAACCGCCGTGACATTTACAGGCGGAGGCCGCGCGGGATGGTCGGGCGAAGCCTGGGACTCGTTTGCGATCGCTGACGCCGCGACGGCGGCGACGACCCGCTCTCTCTACGCCATCGGCACGAACGGCAGCGAACGCGTCGACGTGACGCTGTCGATCGTTCGGGATTCGGGAACGATCACTGCATCCGCGCAGGGTACCGCCACGGACACGTCCGCCGCTGCTCTCTTTGCCGACGGTATCGTCTCGGTCAGCACGAACGACACCTACACGTTCACGCTCACGGGGCTCCTGCCCGACACTGCCTACGACCTCTACTTCTACAGCCGCGCGCTCACGACGACACCTGCCACCGACGAAACGACAATCCGAGGCAGCTTCACGGTGAACGGCGTAACGGAACTGTCCACGTGTCCGTGGTTTACTGACTTTTTCGGTGACTTCGCAAAGGTGACGGCATCTGCCGACGCGGAGGGTACGTTGACGGGAATCTTCGCCAGTGCGGCGGAGGCGGATGCCTTCTGGTGTGGTCTTCAGATTTCCGGCCCCGGTTTTGTGTCGTATATACCGGGCGGCACCCTTATCTCGATTCGTTGACATGTTTGAAAGGCAAAGTGGTATGAGAAGTGCGATTTTGGGATGTGCGGCCATCGTTGCCGGGAGTGTCTGGGCCGCAGTGCCGCAGCCAGCGTTTTCCCTCAAGTACGATGGAAAGGATATGAAGGGTGTCGACTCCGTGCAGGTCGATGCACGACTGAAGGTAACGGTCGAAAAGAAGGAGTACGCCGCATTCGACGCTACAGAGTGGGTGCTCTGGTTCGAGAATCCGTCTGCGGAGAAGAGCGGCATCCTGAGCGAGATTCGCGACGGCGATTTTCTCGTGGCGCTACCGAAACAGCCCCCGAAATTCGCAGGTGACATCTCGTGTCCGGGAGACCGCGTGGTGATCACGATGAACGGCTGCACGAGTGGAGGAGCCTACGCCGACAATGACTTCCAGTCCTCGCACGAGTTCCGCGCGAAAAGCCGCTACTTCCGTCGGTCTGACCAGCGGTACGTTATCGAGAACGCCGACGGACGCCCCTCCGATGTAGAGGCGCCGTTTTTCGAGGTGACACAGGACGGCACCGGTGCGGTCATCGCGCTGGGCTGGACCGGTGACTGGCGGGCCTCTTTCGCAAACGGTGCGGACGGCGTACGCGTAACCGCCGGTCTCAAGCGCGCGCGGTTTTACCTTGAGCCGGGCGAGAAGGTCCGTACGAGCCGCATCCTCGTGATGAACTATGCACAAGGCGAGGACTCCGGGAACAAGTTCCGCCGCTTGATCCGCAAACACTTCTCGCATGTCTCCTCGTATCCCGATGCACGCGAGGGGCTGTTCGCCTATGAACTTTGGGGCGGACTCACCTCAGACGAGATGGTGCGTCGCGTAAACGCGATTAAAGAGAAGGGGCTCGGCTTCGAAGATCTCTGGATCGACGCGGGATGGTACGGCAACAGTACGAAATGCGACGATCCCTACACAGGCGACTGGGGTGCATGGACGGGCGACTGGCAGGAGAATCTCCGTATCCATCCGGACCGCTTGGAGAAAGTCCGCGATGCCGCAAAGTCTGCCGGCATGGGGATTATGCTCTGGTTTGAACCTGAGCGTGTCGTCTGTTCATCAAAGTTCGCAAAAGATCATCCTGATTTACTGTTGGGCGTACCCGGCAACACATGGAGCAAGCTGCTCTATTACGGGAACGATGCGGCGCGCGAATACGTGCGGGATCTCATTTCCGGTTTCGCGGAGCGCCTGAACTTCTCCTGTTTCCGCCAAGACTTCAACATGGGCGTTTCGGCGTTTTTCAAGGCGGGCGACGCCAAAGACCGCGAAGGTATCACCGAGATCCGCCACGTCACGGGGTTGTACCGGCTTTGGGATGAACTGCGCGCACGACACCCCGGCATGCTGATCGACAACTGCGCGTCCGGCGGGCGTCGCCTCGATATCGAGACGCTGCGCCGGTCGGTGTTCTTCTTCCGCAGCGACTACCAGTGCGGGTTCAACGCGAACGCGGACGTGGTGCAAACGCACAACGTGGGCCTCTCGCGCCTCATCCCGTACAGTGGCTGCACGACGAAACTCAGTGACCTCTACTCCCTCCGCAGCTCTTATTCGTCCAGTTACGGGGTCGCCTATTGGAACGCAATCTTTCAGGATGAGAAGAAAGTCGATTGGGCTGCAGCAAAGAAAAGCTGTGACGAATACCGTCGCATCCGCAAGTACTTTTCACGTGATTTTTACAACCACGGCAGCAGCGCACTCGACCCAGGTGCGTGGGCGGTATGGCAATATCACGATCCCGAGACGAACGAAGGTGTTGTGCTGGCGTTTCGCCGTGCAGAGTCGCCTTGCGACCGTGCGAAGATTCCCCTTAAGGGCATTCCTGCGGGTGCGAAAGTACAGACGGAAAACCTTGATACGGGCAAGGCTCTGACTGTCTCCGGTGACATTGAGGTCGTCCTGTCCGCGCGTCGTTCTTCGGCGGTCGTCGTTTACAAAGTTGAAAAATAAAATGCGCCATCTCACGGCGTAAGGAGACCCCCGTTGAGCAAATACTTTTCTTTCATGTTGATGCTGGCCGCTAGTGTGGCAATCGCGGCGGCACCTGAACGGACGCACCCTTTCAAGCAGGCGGCCAAGATGGAGATGCTGCGGCCGGGCGACGTGCAGCCGCAGGGCTGGCTGCGCGATTGGTGCGTCACTGCGAAAAACGGGTACATCTCGCGTATGGACGAGGTGGATCAGGCTTTTCCGCGAGCGTGGAACCGTGACTTCCACCCGCGCGGCAAGTATCTCGACTGGGGCGACCCGAATAAGGGTGCCTGGTGTACAGAGGGCGGCGCGTACTGGTTCGAGGGGCTCGTGCGTCTCGCGTGGGAATTGGACGACGCGGACTTGAAGGCGTATGCGAAGCAACGTTTGGAGCCGCTGCTGGAGCGGATGAATCCGAAAGCGATCGCATTCGTCTACTGGATGGACCGCACCGATCCCAAGCAGATGGAGGAGATCGAGCGGGCGAACCACGGATTCATCGTGGGCGCGAGCGGACGCACCACGCGCGCCATGCTCGCCTACTGGGAGGCGACCGGCGATGAACGCGCGCTCCGCGCGCTCAAGTGGTGTCTGGACGATCCGCGCTTCTACTTCTTCGGCAACCCTATCACACTGCCAGCGGCAGGATGTGATACGTGGCGCTACTGCGGCGATGAAAAGCTCGCGGCGGCAATCGACAACTTTTTTGCCACGAAACCCTATCCGGAACGGTGGCCCGCCATGCGCTACGGTCTACCCGTCAAGCCGGAGGCCATCCACATGCGCGCACGCATGGACAGCGATCCCAACCACAACTGGGAGTGGCGTTTGCAGCATGGGGTTCTCTGTTTCGAAAGTATGCTCTCTTGGGTCAAGGGAACGCTCTGGACCGGTGACGGCAAATACCTTGCGAATGTGTGCTCTTGGCTCGACTTTCAGGAGAAACACACACGCCAGCCGCACGGTGTCACCGTTGCGGACGAACAGTTCGGCTGGGCCGGCCCAGACCGCGGGACGGAAACATGCACCGTGGCGGGAGACATCCTCCTCTACGCGACGCTCGCCGGTGTGACGGGTGAGGGACGTTTCGCGGATCATGTCGAACGTAGTTTCTTCAACGCTGGAGCGGCGTGCGTGTCGCGCGACTTCATGCGCCATGTTTACTTCCAGAGCCCGAACCGTGTCGAAGCGCACGGCAAGTTTCACGCCGGCCCCGGCGGTCAGGGCGGCATTTTCAAGACGAAACACTGGCCGCTCTGTTGCACGGCGGCGCTCACGCGCATCCTGCCGGGATACGTGCAATGGATGTGGATGAAACCTGCTGAAGGCGGGCTCGCCGCAATACTCTACGCGCCGAACACGCTTGAAACCGAACTCGACGGCACGACGGTGAGGATCGAAACGACGACAGATTATCCGTTCAACGAAACGCTGGAGATGTCCGTAAAGACCGGCAAGCCAATTACGTTCCCGCTGAAATTGCGCGTGCCGGAATGGTGCGATAAGCCGACGATCGCGGTGAACGGCGCCCCCGCGAACCTCATTGTAGGTCCCGGCGGTTTCACCGTTCTGAACCGCGAATGGAAGACCGGCGAGAAGGTGACGCTGAGGTTCCCGATGGCCGCGCGGTTCGAAACGATGCGCGACTACAATGATGGCGGCAAGCCGTACTGCAGCGTCTCGTACGGTCCGCTCCTCTTTGCGTACGGGCTTCCCGAAAAGGACGAAAACACGGCAGCCGAAGGCGCGCGCAAGGAGTGGAAACTCGACTCGTCCCAATCCGCCGCCGCCATTGAAGTTGCGCGTGTGCCGATGCCCGCAAAGTGGGATTGGCCGCTCGATGCGCCGCTCAAACTGAGGACGAAAGCGGCAGACGGCGCCGCGCTTGAACTTGTGCCGTACGGTTGCGCGAAACTGCGCATCTCGATGTTCCCGGATGTTTCGCCGAAGCTGCCGCCGCTTCCGAAAGAGGGCCTCACCAGCGTCTCCGTACCGAGCGCCTGCATGCAGAAGGCCATCCCGACAGCGGTGATCCTGCCGAAAGGATATGCGACGAATCCGACCAAACGGTATCCGGTTGTCTATCTTCTGCACGGTGCGAGTGACAGCGAGAAGCACGCCGAACAACCGTTTTTCCGTGGGCTGGCGGACCAACATCAGGTGATTGTGATTTGTCCGCGTGCGACAGGTACGTGGTGGATAGACAGTCCGGTCGATCCCGCCTACCGGTACGAGACGTTCATGGTGAAGGAGCTTGTACCTTGGGTGGACGCGCAGTACCGCACGGTTCCCGATCGCCGCCATCGCGGTCTTACCGGTAATTCGATGGGCGGTCACGGCGCACTCTTTCTCGGCATCCGCCACAAGGACCTCTTCGGTGCCGCCGGGAATATCTTCGGCGGGGTCGATGTGTGGCCCTACCGCGATTGGAACAAGTGGGGGCTGCGGGAACGCTACGGCGATCCGGTAACATGCGAAAAGAACTGGCGCGAACTTTCCGTAATCAATCAGGCGAAGACACTTAAAGACGGTGAACTCGCCATCCTTACCGCTGTCGGCTCGAACGACATCTTCATCAAACCAAACCGCGAACTCCACGACCTTCTCCTTAAAAACGGTGTCCAGCACTATTACATTGAACGCATCGGCTCGCACGAGCCCGGTTTCTGGGTCGAGTTCTATCCGCACATGTTCCGTTTTCTCGCCAACTTCTTTAAGGACGGCACGGGTCGGCTGTAACGCACTTGCGCGCCACAGGTCACGGCGGTCTTGCCAGCAGGCTTGGCACCCTCTACAATGCATGAGTCTTTTGATTTTGTCCGCATTGTGAGAGGGTAAAATGAAAAAATGCCTGTTGCCGATACTTGTGTTGTTGTTGGGCTGTTCCACTATTCCGTCAGGGCGCGATAACGTCATCAGCCGCACGCTTGAGTTCCGTCAGTATTCGCCAGTGCCCGCAGCCAACGGGGAGACCGACCTCAAGGGCAAGACCTCGGTTTTCGACAACGCGCAGCGCATAGCGTTCCTCAAGACCTATTGCGACTATGCCTCCGCTTGGTACGGTGACTCGCAGCTTGATTCAAAGGTGGCACCTGAACAGGAGATACGGGCACTGATAGCGAGTATCAAGCCCCAGCCGCTCCCGGAAACTCGGACCGTCAAGCGCCTAGAACAGTGGCAGGCACTTGGTGTCCGAGAGGGTGCGCGGGAAAAGGAGTTGGAGGCGCTCAAGGTGTGGCAAGGTTACGCTGGCACAAGTGTGGCCGATGGCGTGCTGACCGCGGGCCCCGGCCTGATCCGGCATCGCCTCGCAAAACCCATGGCTTGGCGTTTCGAGGCCAAGTGGCGCGCAAAGGCCGACCGTTGGGACGAGTGTGCTTTTGCGCTTTCACAAGACGGCAAGGATTGCGTGTGCGCGGGCTTCGATGCGGACGGCAAGCTGTTCTGCGTCTCCGCTGGAGAACGTCGAAATCTCGCCGGTTATCAAAAGGGCAAATGGATGGAGTTCCATGTCGAGGTCGACGTGCAGGAGCGGGAATTCAACCTGTATGTTGACGGCGCGCGCCTCGTCTATGGTGCCGCCCTTGCCGACAATAACGTCGCCCAAGCCGACACCTTTGAAATCAAATCCTCCGGCACGGTACAGGTGGACTCGGTGTATGCCCTGAATTACGTGCAGCGCAAAGACGATGTGAGCATTCCATACGAAGCCGAGCTTTTGGCGGATGAGACATTCGATATCCGCCCGCTGGCGGAGGGCTGGACGTTGCCGGATTATGACGATCGCCCCTGGAAGCCGGTGGTGCTGCCGTATGCCCATGGCGGCGTGCGGTTCGCGGGTGAGGATCTGTACCTGCGTAAGAGGGTCAAGGTCGGCAAATTCGCGAAGGCGATACTGCGCATCGAGACTCTTGATCCAAGCGGCGAAATTTATGTGAATGGAAAAAAGGCGGCTGTTATTGACGGACGCCATCCGGTGCGGCTGGACATCACGGAGCATCTGCGTCCCGAAAGTGAAAACCTGCTTGCTCTTAAGGTCAACCACCGCCTGCTGCCCAACCCGATGCACCACTGTTGCGCGGACTTAAACATCGGCTGGTTCGCTGGACGCGCCCAACTTGAACTGAGCGACGCGGTTTCCGTCGAGCGTGTGCTGGTCCACACCTCGAAGTTGGAAGCCGACAAGGCGTTCCAAACGCATGCGATCCTGTTCGAGAACCGCTCGCGTGAGCCGTTCAGTGGCAGCGTCACGATTCATTACGCCCCGTGGACGCCGCGCGAGGGCCGCGCGGTTGCCAAGCAATCCTTCGACATCACTGTGCCTGCCGAGAACTCGGTCGAACACGCTTTCACCATGTGTCTGGAAAAACCGCAGCTTTGGAACTGGCGTGCCCCCTGCCTCTACAAGGTGCGGGCGGAGTTGCGGGATGCGAGTGGCAAGCTTATCGACGACAGCGTCTTGACCACCGGCATACGCACCGTGGAGCAGGCCGGCGAACGACTGCTTGTGAACGGACAAGAGGAGATGCTCAACGGCGTGCAGATCATGGGCTTCAGGATGCCGGTAGAGACTCTTGCGCGCTACAACCGCTGCGCCACTCTTGAACAATTAGCGGAAGAACTGATCATGACGCGCAAGTGCGGCTCAAACCTGCTGCGTGTGCATGTCCATGCGGCCGAGGCCACAGCCGACGGCATCAACGATCCCCGCATACCGGAAATGTGCGACCAATTGGGTATCATGCTGGCTTGGCAAACGCCGTCTTGGATACGTGAGGGTGCTTGGGAAGCGATTGACTTCACCAACTTTGCCGCTTATGCCCGACAAGTTTACAACAGCCCCAGTATCGTGAACTGGGAGCTGAGTAACCACCCCAACAAGTTCAAAGGCAAGAGACTCAAATATTCCACTGACTTCGTCGAGTCTACCATGCGTTGCGTGTTGGCGGTTGACCCAAGCCGTCTGATCACGCCGACAACCTTCTGGCAGCACACCCTCATCAAGGATGATCGCGGAACAACAGGTAAAGACGGTGAAAAGATCAAGGCGCCTGACTTGTACACGCATCCGCTCTGTACCAGAGGAACGCAGGATGCCGTGACCGGATACGGTGCTGATTGGGGGAAACTCCGGAATTGGCCTCAAGGATTCTCGCTTGATGTTCTGCAGAACCGGGAACGCCCGTTTTTCAATTGGGAACATGAGGAGAGCATCGCGCAGCCGAACTGGGAGCTTTCAAAAGGGAAACCCTGGCACTTGTTCCACTCATACGAGCACGGATATGATGTCGGAAGTATCGGCAAAAAACTTGATTTCGGCGAATGGCGTGCCAGCCAAGGCTTCCAGGCTTTTGCCGCCTACGAATCAATGAAGAAACAGCGGTTGCACGGGGTCGACGGTTTTTCGTGGTGTTGTCTGCGCGGCGGCGCCAACTCCGGAACCTATAAAAAACCGCTAATCGACTCACTTGGACACGCAAAGCTGGCTTGGCATATTCACAAGACCGTCTTTCAAAGGGTCTTCGCGGGCAGCGACAATGTCGATGTTGTTTACGGTCCTGATGACCGCATCACGCCGGTCATCATGAATCTCGACGAGGCGAAGACCGTCGATCTCCAGATTATCGTTCGCAACACTGACGGGCAGGAAGTCCAACGCTTCACCTTTGAAAACATCTCTCTAAAATGTGGACGCAACGAAACCCGCTTAGAGCCGATCAAAGTCGATTTCCCGAAACCCGGTGCCTATGCGATCGAATACGTGGTGACCGCCCGGTAGGATAGTGTCCGGCTTGATAGGCGGATTCTGGGCCTTGATGAGCCTTCAGATCGCAGCGCACACGCAGAAGTGACCGATCTCTGATTTGCATTGCTCGTTTTTTTTAACGCAGAGGCGCAGAGTTTTTTACGGTGTAGCAGCGTGACCGCAAATCGAGCGAAAGGATCTGTGTGCGACAAAGTAGGGCGGGACGTCTCGGACCGCCCGCCGGCCCAAAGGCCGACACGAACGAACTCATGCAGGCGGAACTCGCAACTCAATTTAAGATACTCGCAAGTCTGGTAAATGATTTTGCGGCGGCAAGCGGTATTCCGCGCGACGCCGCTTTTTGAGCATGAGTGCAACGGCAAGGTAGCGCGCAAAAGCGGTGCCGCGACCCGCGACGTGCGACCGTCAAGGGCTCCAATCTCAAATCACAAATCAAAAATCACAAATTGTTTCCGCCCAGCCCGTTATTACATTGTCTGTTCACTATACAAGCCGTTCGCCCGTCGTCCCGGCCGCCAGCGACACATGCTTGAGCCCTTTGATAGCCTTGAGACGATTGAGCAGAGTGTGGATCTCGGTGGGCTGGCCGCGCACGGCGATGATCTCCAGACAGTTGTGGTGGTCGAGATGCACATGCTGCGTCGAGATGATCACCGAATAGTGGCCGTGCTGAACCTGCGTGAGGATTTTAACAATGTTGCTGGTGTGGTGGTCGTAGACCAGCACGATCGCGCCAGCCACCTCCTCCCCGTCCTGCCATTCCGTTTTCACCAGACTGGCACGGATCAAGTCGCCGACCGCCTTCGAACGGGTCGGACAACGCTCCGCCTTGATTTTCGCATCGAACTGCCGCATGAGCGACGCATCCAACGAGACGCTGAAACGTGTCAGAGACATGAAAATCCGATTAGAGAAGCTGGTTCACTGCAGCGACGATGTCGCGGTCATGCGGCAGGAAGGCGTCTTCCAGCGAATAGGCCTGCGGCGCGATGCCGTTCTTGGCACCGACGCGCAGAACCGGAGCGTCCAGCGAGTCAAAGGCCTCGGCCATGATGCGCGACGCGATCTCGCCGGTGTAGCTGCCGATGTCGACGCAGTGGCTGGCGACCACGCAGCGGCCGGTCTTGCGCACCGAGGCGAGGATCGTCTCGATGTCCAGCGGTACCAGCGAGCGGATGTCGACAACCTCGGCTGAGATACCCTGCGCAGCGAGCATGTCCGCCGCCTTCAGCGCCTCGTAGAGCATCGGCCCCCACGTGACGATCGAAACCTTATCGCCGGCGCGTTTGACATCGGCCTTGCCCAACGGAATCAGGTACTCTTCCGCCGGCACCACGCCTTTGTAGTTGTACATGATCTGCGACTCGACAAAGAGGACCGGATTGTTGTCGCGGATCGCGCTCTTCAGCATGCCTTTGGCATCATAGGGCGTGGCCGGATAGACGACGTAAAGTCCCGGAATGTGGGCGAACATTGACTCCAGCGTCTGGGAGTGCTGGCCGCCGTAGCCCTTGCCACCGCCGACCGAGGCGCGAATGACCAGCGGCACCTCAATGCTGGCACCGGACATGTAGTGCCATTTGGCCGCCTGGTTGGAAATCTGGTCGGAGGCCATCAGGCCGAAATCCATGTACATCAGTTCGACCACCGGACGCAGACCGGTCATGGACGCGCCGACCGCCGTGCCGCAGATGCAGGCTTCCGAAATCGGCGCATTGAAGACACGGTCACGGCCGAAAGCCTCGGTCAGCCCCTTGGTGACCTTGAAGGCGCCGCCGTACTCGGCGATGTCCTCGCCCCATTGCACCACGCGGCTGTCGCGCAGCATCTCTTCGATCATCGCTTCTTTGATCGCATCCTTGTAGGTGATCTGATTGTCTTCGGTACGCTTGATCACGGGCAACTCGCCTGCGAGTTTGACGGAGGCGAACTCCTCGGGCACCGTCTCCACGCGGGTATCGGTGTACATGTATTTGATCACGTCGGCCGGATCGGGATCCTGCGACCACGCGGCCTTGGCTGCCATGCGGGCATTGCGGTCAGCCACCTTGGCCTTGAGGTCGGCGAGTTTCTTGGGCGTAATGCAGCCATTGTCGAGCATCTGCTGCTCGAAATTCGCGATCGGGTCGAGAGCCTTCCAGGCGGCCTCTTCCTCCTTGGTGCGGTATTCGTTACGCGGATCGCCGAGCGAATGGCCGTAGTTGCGGTAGGTGTCGAACTCCAGCAACACGGGGCCTTCGCCCTTGCGGCACAACTCGGCCGCGCGACGCATGGCGTCCATGCAGGCGAGGATATCCATGCCGTTGATCACCTCGGCGTGCATGTTGTTGTCCGCGAAGCCAGCCGCACGGCGCGCAACCGTGGCGGTGCCCGAAACCTCGCCGTCCGTGCGTCCGGTGAAACCATAGTGGTTGTTGATGATGGCATAGACGATAGGCAGACCGAAAGGCTCCTTGGTGTAGTCAGGATTGGTGAACTGACCCATGGCAGCCCAGTTGAGCGACTCCAGCACGACGCCGTTGGCGTAAGCACCGTCGCCCGCGAAGCAACAGGTGACCTTGCCATTCTTGAAGTAGCGCGAACTGATCGCCGAACCGGTGGCGATCGGCACGCCGCCGCCGACAATCGCGTTAGCGCCAAGGTGGCCGGCCGAGAAATCCGCGATATGCATGCCGCCGCCGCGCCCCTTGCAGTAACCGTCCTCTTTGCCGAACAGTTCTGCGATCGCGCGATAGACATGGTCTTCCAGGGCAGCATCAATCAGCTCTTTGCGCTTGGTGGCTTTGCAGTTCGGAATGCGGGCCTTCAACTCCTCCACGCTCATGCCACGGATAGCGGCGCACCCCTTGGCCAGCGAATCGCCGTGACCGCGGTGGGTCGAGGTGATCTGGTCGTCGTAGCGCATCGCCGCGCAGCAACCGACGGATGTGGCTTCCTGTCCGATCGAGACGTGCGTGGGACCGCGATACTCGTAGCCCTTGCAGGCGTCGTACGCGCCGGAGCGCAGCTTGACGATCATCTCTTCAAACTCGCGGATCATCAACATGTCTTCCAACACATCGACAGTCTGAGCGGGCGTGAGGGTGCCAGCGGCGAGTTCCTCTTTCAGTGAACCCTTGTACTGGTAGGCGGGAATCTTGCCGAGCGAGTGGACGGTCGGCTTGAACTTCGGTTTCAGCGTGCTGAGGTAGTTATTAGTACTCATAGCGATTGTGTCCTTCGGTTGGTATTGGGTTAAACAAGAATGGTATCGACTCCGGCGCGTTGGAACGCCTTCCGCTCTGCGGCAGGCATCTGTTTGTCTGAGATCACAGTAGAAATTTGGTCGATCGTGCCGAATCTCACGAAGCTCGTCTTACCGAACTTCGTGCTGTCGGCCAGCAGCACGATGCGCGAAGCGCGCGCCATCGCCTGCTCTTTGGTGAAAGCCTCGGCGGGATCGGTGGTGGTCATGCCCTGCTGGGCCGAAACACCGATGGTACCCATAAAAGCGATATCGAGATGCATCTGGTCCAGCACCGCGCGCGTGAGCGGACCGACGAACGTCTGGCTGAGCAAACGACACTCGCCGCCGGTCAGGATCATACGGGGACCGCCGTTGCTGAAAACCTGCGCCACGCGCAACGAGTTGGTAACGACGGTCAACTGCTTGAACGGGATGAGTAAGCGCGCCAACGCGACGGTCGTGCTGCCACCGTCGAGATAGATGACATCACGCGGGCCAACAAGCGTGAGGGCGGCTTCGGCGATGCGCTGCTTCTCCGGCGCGGCCATGGCGGTTTTGTCGTCGAACAACGGCTCAGCGGCGCAACGCTCCGGCGCCATGGCACCGCCGTGGATACGGCGCAACTCGCCGGAGGCCTCGAGCGCGGCCAAATCACGCCGCACCGTGGCGGCTGAGACCCCTAGCTCTGCGGCCAACTCCTCCACGCGCAGGATGCCGTGTTCATGCACGAGGTCGCGAAGCTTGCGCCAGCGGACTTCGGCCAACTCTTTGGTTGCGGTTTCACTCATTCGCGTTCACTTCCGCTCGAAAACGCGCATAGTTAATCAGATATGCGCATCATTCGCAAGACGAAAGATCGGCTGGCGCGATTCAACTTTGTTGAATCCGCGCCAGATTTAGGATTTAGGAGTTAGGATTTAGGAGTTAGCATCTACGAGCGGTAATTGGGCGCTTCCCTAATGATCTTGACGTCGTGCGGATGGGCCTCGCGTACGCCCGCACCGGTGATGCGGCAGAAGAGACCGTCGCGCTTCAGATCCTCAACGGTGCGGGCACCGCAGTAACCGAGCGATGACCGTAGGCCGCCGCAGAACTGGGTCATGATCTTCTTGACCGTGCCGGCCAGCGGAACGATGCCTTCAATGCCCTGCGGCACGAGATCGTCCTCTTTGACGTTGTCTTGATCGTAACGTTGACGGCTGCCCTTGCCTTCTTTCATGGCGGCAAGGCTGCCCATACCGCGGTAGACTACGTAGTGACGCCCCTCATGGATGATCTTTTCGCCCGGGCTCTCCTCGGTGCCGGCCAGCAACGAGCCGAGCATCACGGTGTCCGCGCCGGCGACCAGCGCCTTAGGCACGTCGCCGGAGTGGCGGATACCGCCGTCGGCGATGATCGGAATGGAACCGCCGAGCGCCCGTGCCGCGTTGTAGACGGCGGTGAGCTGCGGAATGCCGACACCGCACACGACGCGCGTGGTGCAGATCGAGCCGGGACCGATACCGACTTTGACGGCGTGGGCACCGGCCTTTTGCAGAGCCGCGGCACCCTCGGCAGTGGCAATGTTGCCGCCGATCACATCAATGTCGGGATAGTGCTTGACGATCCAACTCACCATGTCAAGGATACCCTTGCTGTGGCCATGGGCACTGTCAACCACCACCACATCGACCTCCTCGTTCGCCAGCATCTCCATGCGCTCGTGATCGTTGGCGCTGACGGCGGCGGCCACGCGCAGGCGGTAGCGCGAGTCGCGAGTGTAGAGCGGCTGAGCATTCTCAACCAACTCCAGCACGTCGGTGAAGGAGTAGAGACCGACCAGCCGCCCGTCCTTGTCCACGAGGGGCAGCTTACCGATCTTGTTCTCCATCATAATGGTATAGGCTTGTTCCAGCGTGGTATCAGGCGCAGCCGTGATCACATTCGTGGTCATGACCTCAGAGACACTCGTTGCGCTCTTCTTGGCGAAGCGGAGGTCGCTGGAGGTCACGATACCCGCGAGGCGGTCCTGATCGTCGAGGATCGGGAAACCACTGAACGAGAGGTGGTGCTCTTGGCGGTACTGTTGGACGTAGGCCAGAGAGTCGGTGTTGTAGAAAGCGACCGGCCGCATGATCAGACCGTTGAGGTGGTGCTTGACGCGGCGTACATGCTGGGCTTGAAGTTCGGACGGCAGATTTTTGTGGATCACGCCGATACCGCCCAGCATGGCCATGGCAATCGCCATGCGGGCCTCGGTCACGGTGTCCATCGCAGCACTGACGAACGGGATGTTGAGGGCGATGCGGCTGGTCAGCCGCGAGGAGACCGTGGTCTGGTCGGGAAGAAAATCAGCATACCGGGTGACCAGCGTGACATCGTCGAAGGTCAACCCTTCGAACGGGAACTGTTCCATGAAAGCGGCAACTTGGGCATTTATGTGCATTGATAACCTCCGGACTCCTTCGCTTTCCCGTTATTGTATACCCGATTCCGGTGCCGTTTGCAACACCGTTCGTGACCGTTCGTGACCGTTCGTGATCCCCGTTCGTGATCCTGTCGCGGTGAAAACAAAACTGTTCGTGATCCTGTGTGTAACGCGCGGTTAACGACAGGGGTGTGCGAAGACAATGCATTTCTGGTGAAAAGGAGGCGGTGAGTCGGGAGCAACCCGATTACTGCGAATTGACGAGTCCGCGGATTTCCACCATAATCGGGGCGTATTCAGATCATGAGACGTTCATCTTCCATCTTGTGGTTGGTCTTGCTGGCCGGGCTTGTCGTGCTCGCGGCCTGGCAGAGTCGCCGTTTGGCGGGGGTGCGGCGCGAGCGATTGCCAGAGACCTACACAGGGGCAGCCTCGGATGTGCCGCCTGCGATCACCTTCGTGATGGTCGGTCTGGGCGGTTTTCGCGGCGTGGTCTCCGAAATGCTCTGGTTCCGCGCCAACCGGCTGCAAGAGGAGGGACGCTATTTCGAACTCGTGCAACTCGCCGACTGGCTGACGATGCTCGACCCGCACGCCTCGGAGGCCTGGGTCTACAATGCGTGGAACCTCGCCTACAACGTCAGCGTGATGATGGGACGACCCGAAGACCGCTTGCGTTGGGTTTTGAACGGGATCACATTGCTGCGGGATGAAGGCCTGCGTTTCAACCCGCGCGACGCGCGCCTCTATCGCGAGTTGGCCTGGTTCTATCAGAACAAAGTGGGAGATGAGCTAGACAGTGCGCACCTTACATACAAAGTGGCTCTCGCGCGTCAACTCGATCCGTGCGTCAACACCAACGGCACGGTTCACGTCACCCCCGAAAACCGTGAACGATTGTCCGCGATGCGCCTGGATACCGACCGGATGGTCGCGCTGGAACAGCGCTTCGGGCCACTGGACTGGCGGCTGGCAAACTCCCACGCGATCTATTGGGCCGCGCAAGGGCTTGAGTTCGCCACCGGCCACGAGCGCCTGATGTCCCGGCGCGCCGTTTACCAGCCTTTGATCCTCAGCGTCGCCAATGGCCGCTTGACCGGCGACATCGATGCCCGGCAGTGGCGAACCGCCCCCAATCTGGATCTCGCCCTGCCGGTCGCCGAGTTTCTCATGGACACCCATCGCGACCACCCTTCGGCGACCATGAAGATGGTGGCCCGGCGTTTTCTCTCGTATGCCATCTACGAACTGCATCGGAACGGACGCGATGACGAAGCGCGACAGCTTTTCGCACAATTGATCGCCTTGCCGTCTGAGTCCGGTCGTCGGCCCTCTTTCGAAGACGTGATAAAAAAAGTCGAGCAAAGCTATGAATAATCATCCACGCATCATGTTCAGACTGACGGCACTGACGACGCTCTTGCCGCTCCTCCTTGTTGCAAAGCTGCCAGAAGAGGCGCGCTTGTTGGCCGCCAGCGAGGTCCTGCAAAAAACGCCGTTGAGCGTACCGGAGCTCAACGTTCTCTCCGAATATGTGCGCAACAGCGACAACCCGCCCGTTTTGCGCAGTCGCGCCATGGCGGCTTACGCCATGGCTTTGCTCTTGCAGGGTAACACAAACAACTTTGTCCGAGCGCAACAGGCTCATCGGACGGCCTACCCCGGCGACGCCCGACTCATCCCCCTTACCGCCGAGCACTATTCCGTCCCATGTGACGCCTGCAACGGAACGGGACAGCGCGAGAAGACGGTCTGTCCCCAATGCTTCGGACGCGGCTCCCAGTTTCAACTGAGCCCGCTTGTCGCCCAAACGTACAAAGAGCGTCTAGGCGAAATCGCCGCGCAATGCCGGGAAAACGCCGAATACGCCGAAAAGTTTCGGGAGGCCACAAAGACCTCGTACGATGACAGGCGAATCGAACTGCTGCAGGCTCTCACAAACAGTTACCCCCACCGAACGGATCTCACGCCCGCGATCGCCATGCTCAACGATGCGCTCGCAAAACGCGAGGCCCGCATCCGCGCTGCGCAGGAGCAGGAAGCGCGCCAGTGCATTGAGCGCGAAGCGAAAGCGTTGAAGATTCTCGCCCGAGGTTCAGACAGGCCCCGCGCCATCCGCGAGTTGCGCGCATTCCTTGACGCACATCCGTACGCCGCCCCCGACCTAGAGTTGCAAGCGGTGCCGGACAAACTGGTTGCCAAAGAGGAACAGCGGCAGCGACTGGTCAAGATCGGGATCGGGCTGGCGGTGTTGACCGGATGCCTGTTCTTGGTCTCCGTGATCCGCTTTTTCTCATTCCCGCGCCGCACCTCCGCCTCGGTGTCCTTGCCGGGCATGGACAAAATTGATAAAGCAGAATTCACAGACCCTCTCAGCCTGACGGCGCAAGACAGCCTGGCCCGCGCAAAATACAAGACCGCCCGCATTCCTCGCGAAAAAGCCGGGGTTGAGGATTAATACTCGGACAACGCAGATGTGGTATCCACATGGACGACGGAATGTGAAATCGTCATCTGCGGAAGAAACTTGAAACCCATGAAACCTAAGAACGTTGAGCGTTCTTCGTCTTACAGCGTCTGTTCAGTCGTTTTGACGTTGCCGTCGGTATCAGTGTAAGTGATGCGGTAACGTCCCTTGAAGCCGCGGAACTTCACACTGCCGTCGGCGCCGGCAGTGAGCGTCAACCGAGTCTTCCATTCGCCGTTGATCAAACCGTCGAGCGTTTCATACACCGGCTTTGGATTCATCTCTTTGTCGTAGATGCCGGAGAACGAGGGTTCGCCAGGCGCCGCCCCGCCGTCGACAACGTTCCACCAGGTGATACCCATGGCGGTGGGATAGCTGAACCAAAGGCGGTAGAGGTTGCGGACGATCGCAGCCTGCACGGCACGACCTTCCGGCGTGTCATCCGGCGCGCTGACCGTCACCTCGCTGATATGGATCGGACGTTCCGCACCCTGAAGGCAGTCCAGCACGGCGTAGAGCTTTTTCGGCGTGAGGATGTCCGCGCCGTTGGCGATTTGCCTCGATTCTTTAGGGTTGAAGATGTGCATCTGCACACCGACTATGTCCACGCGTGCGCCGCGATCGATCAGGTCGCGCGCAATTTCAACGTAACGTCGCGACGGCCCCCAGTGCATGTCGCAATCGTTGATGCTGAAAAGCGCTGAAGACGGAAAGTACTTATCGGCCCAAGCGAAGGTCTTGAAGGTGTAGTCATCCGGCATAAGCCCGCGGTTGGCTTGGTCGATCGACTCGTTCACCACATCCCAGCGCTGAATGCGCGCGCCATAACGCTGCGCCAGTTCCTTGATATGCGCTTCAAAGATCGGCTCCATCGCCTTACGGTCGTTCGGCATCCACTCCGGATGTCCCCAGACACGTATGCCGTAGATGATCGCGTGTCCATTCATATTGATGCCTTTGGACTCGCAGAAGGCTACCACCGGATCAGGTGGCGGGCGGCGGTATTCGTACGGGCTGTCCGCCGTGTAGCGCGGCTTGCCCCGCTCCGGCTCCAACGTCTTCCAGTAAAACGGCACGGTCGCAGCATTGAAGAGCGTACCGAAGGTGTCCTCATAGCGCTTGTTCTTTTCGGGCGTTTTGAGGTCGCCGAACAGAAAGATGTTGCCGCCAAAGATGAACGTATGCGAAATCTGCTCGACCCTGACCTCGCAGCCCGCCTTCGCCCCTTCCAACTTAAACGCGCCATCCGCCTTGCGGTGGCGCTCGATATCGTTGTCGATGCGCTTCTGAACCTCGGGCCCCCAGAATTTCAGGTAGGCCTCGCTCATCACCTCCGCGCCCTGCGCCATCTGCACCAGTAGTGCAAAACCCATCAATCCGATTCGTTTCATGTTACTGTTTCCCTACAAAGTAGCCGCGCCCGGCCAGTTCAAAATTGCAAGCTCCATCAGTGACCGCACCCTTCGACAACAACGGCTTCCAAGCGCCCTCGGCCCCTTTCACGTTCACCTTCACCGGCTCGCCTGTCAGGTTGATGATCGATACAACACGCGCGCCGTCCACCGTGCGCACAAAGGCGCTCACGGCCTTCGGCTGGTCGTGATCCAGCCAGACGAGGTCGCCCTGCGTGAGCGCGGGCTCTGACTTGCGTAGTGCGCAAAGCGACTGAACGAAGGCGAAGCGCGCCTTGCCGGTCTCGGTCTTACCGCTGGCCCAATCGATCGGCGCGCGCCCGAAGATGCTGTGCCGGGCGGTGTCTGCCACCTCCTGTCCGTTGTAGAGGAAGGGCACGCCGTCCATCGTGAACAACCAAACCAGTGCGGCATCGACGCGCGCCGTGCCCCAGCGTTTCTCCAACCGATTGTTGTAGTCATCGTTGGCGATGTCGTGGTTGTCGATAAAGCGCGCGAACTTCGCGCCGCCGCGCGGACGCTCGTCACGCCTCGTGGTCCACAGCTTGCGGATCGCCGCACCGTCCTCTAACTGGCTAAACGCGCGGCCCCATCCATAATCCAGATCAAACGCCTTGAGCTGATCCTCCTTGCGCATGCCCTCCGCCAACATGCCGACATCCGGCTTGATGCGTTCGAGACGCGCGCGCCCCTCCACCCAGAAATCGAGCGGAATCTGATCCGCCACATCACAGCGAAAACCGTCCACACCGAAATCACGCACCCACATCTCCATGTTTTTCCAGAGGTATTCGCGCAGCGCGGGGCTCGCGAAGTTCAGGCCGGGAAAACTCCAGCCCGCATTTTTGATCTTACCGTCGTCACTCCGCTTCACGAAGTCGGGATTCGATTCGATGAAGACCGCCTTGGGCCCGCAGTGCAGGTAGACCATATCGAGCATCACGCGCAGCTTGAGCGCATGCGCGGCCGCCACGAAATCCTTGAGGTCTTGATCCGTGCCGTACTCGGGATCGACATGGTAAAAATCCTTCATGCGGTAAGGATTGCGCGGATTGTTCATCCCCGACTTCTTCTGACGCGGACTCCAAAAAGCTTGGTCCATATCGTCGTCAGAAACAAAGATCGGACACAGATAAGCAATCGTCACCCCCAACTCCGCCAAGCGCGGCAGACGCGCCTGCGCGGCCTTGAGCGTGCCTTCCGGCGTGAAGGCGCGCGGCTGGATCTGATAGATCACACCGCCTGTCAGCCACGCCGGCGACGGACGCGCCTGCTGCTGGTTAAGCGGTGTCTGCGCAACCGCAAGTGTTGTGGCGGTCATGACTAGTACCCCTGCCAACCATCCAAGTTCTCTCTTCATCGTTTTCTCTCCATGTTTGTTCCGCGTCATTGCGGAAAAATTTTTCGACACGCGACATGCGTCGCAACATGCTCAACGGATATCCAGTTCGTACCACACGGTCTTGTACTGCGGTCCGATGGTGATGCGGCAGCCGCCCGCCACGCTTTCGACCGGGACATCACCTTTGCGCGCTCCGCGCTCGTCGAGCGCATAGCAGCGTGTTTTCACTGCGGCGGAGGGCAGCGTCACGACAGCAGGTATGCCCTCGACCAGCACCGTTCCCTCACCCCAGTGCATGCGGTCGCGCAGCGCCGCCGTAGTCTCAGAGAGCACTTCAAACTGCGTGCCCTCGTTCTCCGCCACGCCGGTGGCGGTCAGCAGGATTGTGGCCGACGCGCCATCCGCGCCGAATCCAGTCGCATGCCGCGAGGTCAACGACACCGTTGCCCAGCCCAGGCGTGTCGGACCGATCGCCAGCTTGACACCGTTCAACGCGACTTCGCGTCCCTCCGGGAACCCGCTGAACAATTTGGTGTTGGGCGTATCGACGGTCCAGTAGGCTTTGCCGGGGCGCTCGCGGTTCCAGGTCAACTCGCCGGTGTCGCTCACGATGACCGAACCCCACGTAGGCGTGGCGGGCTGCGGGCCATCCGTCGCCAGCGCTTCCGGGAACGCCATCGCCACCTTGTGGACCAGTGCATAACGACTGTCGATACCGCTTGCTCCAATACCGGCGGAAATGGCGCGCTGCTTGACCAACCGCTCGAAGTACGTCACATCATCCATCCGACCAACCACGCTCCCCTGCGCCTCGCGTACGTCGCCGCGCAGATACATCGCCGCGCAGGCCGGGAAATGCGCGAGCACATCCGTGCGGGCGATGATGCTGAAGAAGTAGGTGTTGCGCTTCGGATTGAAGTCCGGGCTGTGGTTGTAGGTGTACTCGAAGACACCGTCCCATCCCTGAAGCGCACCGTACGCGCGCAGCATCGGCTGGCCCTCGGCACCGTATTGATTCGGGAACGGATGGTTGTACTCGCTGATGGTGTAGGGCTTGCCCTGCACGCGCTGCGCTGCCAAACCGAGGATGCAGCCGAGTGAATTTACCATGGACGTATTGCGGATATCCCATTTCGTGTTTACGCTCGGATGGCACCAGTACGCATGGTTATCCACATAATCCAGTTCCGCCTGAAGTTGCGGCGGACTGTAGCCGAGTTGCGTACCAGAAATCGGTGCCTTCGCCTTAAGCTCGTCTTTCACGTAGGAGGCAATGCCGGTCCAATAGGCGCGTTCCGTCTCCCAGAGGAAACGCGTGAAGTCGGCGCGCGCCTGCGGGGGCGCGAACTCCCGGCTCTTCAGGAGCGGCACGCTGGCGGTCTCGATGCGCGACTTCTCATCGAATGACGTGACCGCGCCGCTCTGCAACGAAAGGTCGTCAATCTCGTAGACGCCTACCGGGAAGCGGGTGAGCTGAATCTCAGCTTTGTCACTGGAGTCCGCCGCAATGAAGACAAAGCTGTGACGCTTCCACGCCTTACCGACCGTGAGTTTATCGAGCACGCCCAGCGAGCGCCAACCACCCTCGGTGTCCGCGACCGCAAAGCCCAGCGTGGCATTCCCCTCACCTTGGGTACGGCGGACCTTGAAAGAGACGGTGTAGGGCTTGTCTTTTTGTACGGTGACCCGACGGAAAATTTTTGGAAAGTACTCCTCACCGCCACGCGTGACGGTCACTTGCAGCGCACCACCCTCGACTGCTGCCGTTACTGCCGCAGATCCTTTGGCAAGGATCCAACGCCGGCCGTCAAACGTCACCGGCGCATCAAAGGCGCCCTCGGTCACCTGCTCATCGCTCAGCGGCATCGACACCCATTTCCACGCGGCGGTCATCGCCTCGGTCGAACCGTATTTCTTCTTGAGCCAAGCGTTCCATTGGCCCCGCAACGCCTCGGTGACGCGCGCCGACGCGCGGTCGATCACTCCGCCGTTGTAGTTGTTGAAGAGCGCGTTCTCGTTATTGATCTCGATCATCGCGATACACGGATCATCGGTATACGCTAGCTTGGTGTAGGGATTGACGCGGGTCAACAGCGCCTTGGCATACGCCTTCTCGGAGGCGATCATCAGCGGATCGACAAAGCTCAGTCCTTTGGGAAAACGCGCGACGTGCAGGTTCATGTTGACGTAGATGCCGCGTTTCTTCAATGCCGCGATTAGGTAATCCTGCCGATCGATGGCGTCGGGATTCAAATGGAAGGGCTTGGTCGGGTCCGCCCTGAACGCGCCGGGCAGTCCACCGCCCTTGCCGAAGATGCCGGTCTCCGCAGGGGTCATGAAGTTGCCGTATTCGGCGTCGAAGTAGTGCATCCGCACGCAGTTGATGCCGAACCGCGCGAGCCGGTCGGCTAATTCATCGGCCTGCGCGTGTGTCGGAAAGTTCGCTGGTCCGGTCAGGTTGGTCGCATGAAAGCGGATCGGCCCCTTGTCCGTGACGAAACGTCCGTCCTGCACCCGCACGAAGCCGTGTCGGCCGGCCGGCGCGTCGAGCAGATGCGACATGTTGACCGCGTTGTCCGGTGCGTCATACGAAATCAGAAACGGAAACAGCGGCGGCGCTTCCGCCGCACAGACCGCCAAAGCCGCCAGCCCCACTACCCCACTCATCACGCTACTTTTTTTCATCACTCTCATCCTTCCTTTCGAGGTTCTTGCAAAACCCTTCGTGGCATGGGCGTCCCGCCCATGAAACACGGGCAAGATGCCCGTGCCACGCCTGTAGGCAAAGGGTTTTGCAAGTGTTTCTCTCATAAACCATCGCCATCTTTCAGCAAGTTGAATGTCACGCTCTTCGCAGTTCCCGCGTCGTCGGTGTACGACAGGCGGTAACGCCCCTTGAAGCCGCGGAACGTCACGCGGCCCTCCGCATCGGGCTTCGCGGTCAGGCGCGTCTTCCACTCGCCGTTGATCAGTCCGTTCAAAGTATGGAACACCGGTTTGGGCTCCATCTGCCGCGTGAAGATCCCGGATTTCAGCGGCTCGCCTCTGGCGCCACAATCATCCACCGTATTCCACCAAGTAATCCTGTAGATGCTGGGCCACGAGAACCATAGCCGGTACATGTCGCGCGTCAGTTCGGCCTGCATCGCGTTGGCGCGCGCGTCCTCGCCGGGCGCGGGGATTGTGATCTCGCTCAGATGGATCGGCCGTCCGAGCGTGTCCAACTCCTCCAGATAGCGGATCACATCCGCCGGTGCCCAGGAGGTGTTGTTGTGGTTGATCTTTTTGCCCGCAGCGAGGTCCAGCACCGGCTGTGAGCCGAACAGGTGCATCTGAAGCCCCACGACGTCGATCTTCGCACCGCGCGCGATCAGGTCGCGGATAAAGGGCGGATAGACCCCGCGCCACGAGTCGTTGATATTGAAGCGGACCGATGCGGGAAAGCCTTCCTCGGCCCATTTGAACACCTTGAAGGTGTAGTCTTCCGGCATCACACCGTAACGCGGCTTACCGGGCACAGGATCGACGCTCTCGTTGACGATGTCCCAACTCGGGATGCGCCCCTTGTAGTAGCCGCAAATTTCACGGACGCGCTTTTCAAACAGGCGCTCCATCTCCTCCCGCTTGTCCGGATCTTTCGAAACCCACGAGGGATGGTTCCAGCCGGTGTTGCCCCAGATCAACGGATGCCCGTGCATCGCGAGACCCTTGGACTCGCAGAACTCGATGATTTTTTCCGGCGACGGCCGCCGCCAGTGGAACTCCTTCCAAGGTTCCTTGAGCGCGTTCCAGTATGCCGCCGTGTCCTGTTTCGATGCCAGGTAGCGCGGCTTGCCCGGTTCCGGCTCAAACGCCTTCCAGTAGAACGCGATCGTCGCCGAATTGAAGAGGGTGCCGAACATCTCCTTATACTTGCGGTTCAGGTCGTCAGCACCCAACTGGTCGAAGTTAAAGATGTGGGCGCCGAACAGAAAGGCGTGGTCGAGTTGTTCGACCTTCACCTCCGTGCCCGGCTTGACCGACGGCAGACGCACCGCGGCTTCGGCCATGCGGTTCTCGCGGATGCCGCGCTCGATGCGTGTCTTCACCTCGGGCGCGTTCCACTGCGCACGGTAAGCCGCGCTCATCACATCCGCCTCATTCGCAAGCAGCGTCCCCGCCGCCAGTACCATCATTCCGATTTTTTTGATCATCCTGTTTTCCTTACGTCCTTGTTATTGTATTGTGAAGACCGTGCCCCGCTGGAACACGCTCACACTGAAAGTTGTTTCGCTGGCGCGGAACACGGCGGCTGTCGATGGCTGTGCCGGCTCGACCTGCCATCCCGCCACGCCGTCCGGCGCGATGACGGACGTAGCATCCA
>Ga0209407_1000483_pt1 | contig 51745 bp, 32 predicted proteins | sample AD_JPNHG3_MetaG_FD_184410 | JGI IMG/M metagenome (GOLD analysis project Ga0209407, IMG submission 184410) | Active sludge microbial communities of municipal wastewater-treating anaerobic digesters from Japan - AD_JPNHG3_MetaG (SPAdes) (version 2) | ecosystem: Engineered > Bioreactor > Anaerobic...
CGCAGAGCGCGATCTCCAGCGGCTGCGCAGCCAAGTCTACGCCGTGCTCGCCATAGAAGGAGATCGCACCCGGATTCAGCTTTTGCAGACGGACGAACGGCGTGCGTCCCGTAGCACCGGAGCGCGCCAGATAGCTACACGCCTCTTCAGACAGCGCGTCAAATTGAAAACCGGCGGGATTACGGCGGAAGTCAAGAAACACGCGACGCCCCTTGACCTCGCGCTCGCCATAGACCAGTCGGTCGATCCGCGACGAGCCCGTCTCCGCCCGGCGCGCATCGAAAGGCCATTGGTAACCCTTCAGGAACAACAGGCTATACATCTGCGCCGGATCGGCACCCGCATCCAGCAGGAATTCGCGTTCGTCGGAATGACCGTCGGCTCCCGTCGAAATCAGGCGCGGCACCACCTGCATGTAGCTCCCCGACACATTCCAGCGCGGACGTATCGAAGCCAGACCGTACTGGGAATCGGGCAGGTTACGCGCCGCCGCGCCCGCGCGGAAAGCCAACCCGATGCCGCCCAGATGACAGGCGGGATAGACGCTGGCCGCATACAGCCCACCGAAACCGCCGACCGCGAACACCACATTCTCGGCGCGGTAGGCACGCCAGGCACCGGAGGCGTCCAAAGCCAACGCCCCGCAGACACGCCGCCGCGCGCCCGATCCGCTCACCAGCAACGACGTCACTGAACACCGTTCATGGATCGGCACGCCCAGCCGACGCACTTCGCGCAACAACGCCACGCACATGTCGCGCGAGGTATAGGGCCCGGTCGACGTGGCGCGTCGCGCCGGATCGTGATCGGTCTTGTATCCTGGAAACTGGCCGTAGGCGTCATGCGGAAACGGCACACCGAGCGCCACCAGATGCGCAAAGGCATGCACCGAACCAGCCGCTTCAGCCACGGCGAGATCGCCGTGCATACCGCCCGCAGCCGACAAGGCAGTCGCCATCGCGAAAATGGAGTCCGGCTCCGCGCCGCACAACCCGAGCTTGTAGTAAGTCTGCTTATCGCTGCCGGTATTGATCGACGTGCTTTTGCGCACCCCTTCCGTGACGATCAACGTATCGATCCCGCGACAGCGGAGTTGCACAGCGGCCTGAAGTCCCGCCGCCCCCGAACCGATCACCAGCGTATGGCAGCACGTCGTTTTCATGACGGTTCACTCACAGCCGCTGCACAGAGAGTCCCCCGTCCACATGCACGATTTGGCCGGTTGAGTACGGGAAATCCCCGCGCGCCAGCGACGCAACGGCGCGTCCCACATCTTCGGGTTCGCCCCAGCGTTTCTGGATCAACAGGTCACTGTCTGCGATAAGCGCGTCATACTTGTCCTGAACCGGCCCCGTCATATCGCTGCGGATAATCCCGGGGCGCACCTCATACACCGTCACGCCCTCCTGCCCCAGCCGACTCGCAAACAGGCGCGTCATCATGGTCACGCCGGCTTTGGCGACGCAATACTCGCCGCGTGAAACTGAAGCCACCTCGGCCGACACCGAACCGATGTTGACGATGCATCCGCAGAACGCGGCGTCTGCGCGGCGTTGCTCAACCATCCAGCGCGCCGCCGCCTGTGTCAGGAAGTAGGGGCCCTGCAGGTTGATCCGCATCACACGTTCGAAGCTCTCTTCAGTCGCTTCGAGCAGGTCCGCGCGCACGCGCGGCGCAACGCCGGCATTGTTGACCAGCACATGGAGCGCGCCGAAACGCGCGTGCACCTTCTCCAGCAGCCGCGACCGGTCGACCGCCTGCGAGACGTCAGCCTGGATATAGCAGACCTCGCCGCCACACTTTTGCAGCGTCTCAAGCTGCGGGGCGGCCGCCTCGGCAGAGCGCGTGCCGCACACCGCCAGCGCATATCCCTCACGCGCCAACGCCCCGGAAATACCCAAACCGATACCGCGCGCACCGCCGGTTACGAGTGCAACACGCTCCATGTGCAAGCCTCCTTTTAGCATTTGATGTGCGACAGATCGATAGGCGACACATGCCAGATGTCGCGTGCGTATTCAAGGATCGTGCGGTCCGAAGAGAACCTCCCCGCGCGCGCCACGTTGATCAGGGCCTTGCGGTCCCATGCCAAAGGATCGCGGTAGAGGGCATCGACCCGATCTTGCGTCTCCATGTAGTCACGCAGGTCCGCGAGCAGCATGTAGTGATCGTTGAAGTCCAGCAGCGACTGCACAATCGGATCCAGCAGGCCCGGCGTGAGCAGGCAGAAGACATTGCGCCGAATCATGTCGATCGCCAGACGGATCTCCGGATCCGTGTGGTAGATGTGACGTGCCGAATAGGTCGGGCGCATGGCCCTGACCTCTTCCGTACGCAACCCGAAGATGAACATGTTCTCGTCGCCCACCTCCTCGTTGATCTCGACGTTGGCACCATCGAACGTGCCGAGCGTCAGCGCACCGTTCAGCATCATCTTCATGTTGCCGGTGCCCGAAGCCTCGTTGCCGGCCAGAGATATCTGCTCGCTGACATTCGCGGCCGGAATAATCCGCTCGGCCAGAGAGACGCGGTAGTCGGGCAAGAAGACCACACGAAGCTTGTCATTGATACGCGGATTATTGTTGACCACATCCGCGACACCGTGGATCAACCGGATGATCAACTTCGCCATCGCGTAACCGGGCGCGGCCTTGGCGGCGAAAATGAAGGTGCGTGGTAGCATGTCGTATGACGGATCGGCCACCAGGCGGTTGTAGAGCACGATGATGTAGAGCGTCAACAGCAACTGACGCTTGTATTCATGCAGACGCTTGACCAGCACATCGAAGATCGAGTCCGGCGAGACCGTAACCCCAACCAACGAGTGGATGTGTTCGGCCAGACGCACTTTGTTCTCCTGTTTGACCTGACGAAAACGTTTGAGGAATGCCTTGTCGTCCAGAAACTCTTCCAGTTTCCGCAACTGCTCAAGATCGGTGACCCACCCGTCGCCGATCGCCTCTGTGATCAAATCCGCGAGCCCCGGGTTGGCCTTTAGCAGCCAGCGGCGTGGCGTGATCCCATTGGTCTTGTTTGAGAAGTGAGTGGGGAACATCTCATAAAAATCCTTGAAGAGCGTTTTCTTCAAGATCTCGGTATGAAGCTTTGCGACACCGTTGACGGCACTGGAGCCGACGATCGCGAGATTCGACATACGGACCGACCTCTCGCCATGCTCGTCGATCAAGCTCATGCGCGCGAGGCGCGCCTCGTCGCCCGGCCACATCGCCGCCACCTGGCAAAGGAAGCGACCGTTGATTTCATAGATGATCTGCATGTGGCGCGGTAACAGCCGCTCCATCATCGACACGCTCCAACGCTCCAGCGCTTCGGGCAGGACGGTGTGGTTCGTGTAGCCCGTGCTCGCCCGCGTGATGGACCAGGCTGTGTCCCAATCTATTCCCTCGCGATCCACCAAGATCCGCATCAGCTCGGGGATCACCAGCGCAGGATGCGTTTCATTGAGGTGGATAAATGCTTTCGAGGGCAGCGTCGTCCAATCGTTGTTGCGCAAGCGAAAACGGCGCAGGATATCCTGCAGCGAGCAGGCGACATAGAAATACTGCTGACGCAAACGCAGCTCCTTGCCCGCCAGGACGTTGTCGTTCGGATAGAGAACCTTGGTCAGATTTTCGGCCAGCACCTTGTTTTCCACTGCAGCGACATACGACCCTTGGTTGAAGTCATCGAGATGAAACTCGTCGTCAGCTTTGGCCGACCAGAGGCGCAGGACATTCACAGCCTCGCTGTAGCCCACGATCGGCATGTCGTACGGCATGCCTAACACTTTTTCCGTGTCCACCCAGCGCCACTCGATCCCCCCGTTGCTATTGCTGATACACTCAACGTGTCCACCGAAATGGACAACCTGCGTGTGCTCGGGCCGAGAGATTTCCCACGGCGTGCCATCCTTCAGCCAGTGATCCGGCTCCTCTACCTGATGCCCATCGACGATACGCTGCTTAAAAATCCCGTAATCATAACGCAGCCCGTAGCCCATCGCAGCCAGATTCAACGTGGAAAGCGAATCGAGAAAACATGCGGCCAACCGCCCCAAACCACCATTTCCCAAGCCGGCATCCACCTCGTACTCGCGCAGCGAATTCCACTCGATCCCCACATCTTCCATCGCCTTGTTGCACAACTCATCCATTTTCATGTTGATGACGTTGTTGCCGAGCAACCGGCCGATCAGAAACTCAAGCGAGAGGTAGTAGACATACTTCACGTTCTTGGTGCGATAGGCTTCACGGGTCTCAATCCAACGTTCAACCAGACGATCACGCACAGTGTAAGCAAACGCATGATAGAGATCCCGCGGCGTCGCGATGTCCAGTGTACTTGCCTGAGTATACCGCAAATGCCGCGCGAAATCCGCCCTAATCCCCTCGACACTCATCTCCGCGATACAGGTGTTATTCCGCTTGCACGTTTTCTTCGATTCCATACTACTCCTTCATTGCAATTCCAACGAAAGGCCGCAGTATGCCAAAAATATGGCCGCAGGTCACGCTTGAGCATCTTTTTTCTGGCGTATTTGCTCAAACAAATACGGCGGGACGTTTCGAACCTCCGAGGAAGAGCCAAGTGCTAAACATGGATGGCAGTCTGAGACGTCCTGCCCTACTGCCGCACCCGCAACACGATCTCATACTTCTGCACCTTAGCAGGAATGATCTTGATAGCACCGAAGCCGATCTTCGCCCCAACTCTACTACAAGCCTCGTTCACAAGCTTTAGCATTTCCTCGTCGATTAAAGGGTGCCATTCCGGTGCCAGAATATAGGCAGCGATTTTTCCTGTCTGCTCTATTTCCGGATTCGGCTTCTCGAATTTGAAACGACGGGCTTGGGCATCGGCCAGGACAAAAGAGTAGAAGAACAGTTCTGACATAATGCCAAGGGGTTTGTTGCCCTTCTTCTTTAGCTCGAACAGAAACAGCGTTGTGGAACCTTTGTCCACCCCCCAGATGTCTATGGCACCCTTTTTGCCGGGAAAAACCTCGTTCGCGTTACTCACGCTATTCCTGAAAAGCCCGACTGGCAACTGGCGATCCAGCCTGTCAACGCCGAGAAGATTACAGAGCGGCTCCTGATGCCTGACAATGTGGCACTCAAGCTTATATTCGCTCGTTTTCAAGCTTTCCGACCAGTCGCACTCCCCCGCATCTCGCGGTTTGGATGCTACGTTGAGAATGAACTCATGTCCCGCCGCCTCTGTCTTCAGACCGTCGAGCTTATCGGGAGCGGCGATAAAGAACCAGTCCGCAAACAGAGAGCGGAACTTCTTAGTCCTATACAGAAATCTTTGGTAGTGAGGATCGCAGACATTGCCATCGAAGTCCCAACTCAGCTCTACCCCAGCGACATCCGGAAGCCAGCGCTTCAAAGCCAAGGCCCAGCCCTCGAAGGCCGCCGCGTTCGTCTGCATGTTGGCTCTGACACAATCGGAGTCCAGATGCATCTGCACAGTCGTGCTGCGGCAGGTGAAGCTTATGCCGGACGGTAGCCTGACGTTGTGCTCGCAAGCACTTCTAAGCCGTTTCCCCAAAGACGTGTTATCGTTATTCCTAGTCACTTCCAACCTCCTTGCATCCTGCCTCTCCACATTCCACCATGCTCCGTCCCCGCACACTCGCACGTTATGGTCCATGTGCAGGCCATCATCGCATGAACATCCCGATTTCGATACCGATACCGATTCCGATGGGGGCAAACTAATGCACTCATGCACTAATTAACTAATCAACTAACGAAACCGCCCGACGCCGCGCCGCATCTGTTCCTGCAACGCAGGCAGGTGAGCTTCGAACACACCGCGTGGCGTGGTGCCGTGGCGCGTGCAGAGCGCAGCCGACATGCCGACCACCTCCCCCATCATGCCGCCCGTGCGCATCACGCGCACCGAGCCGAGCGCCACATGGGTGACGCTGATGTTGCGCCCCGCCATGAACAAATTGTCCAGCGAGCGGCTGTAAAGGCAACGGTATGGAATCGCGTACGGCTTGATGCTCTTGGTTTTAGAGACGGCACGGAATTCCATCCCGGGGAAGTGGCGGCTGTTCTCTGGATGCGGATAGTGAAGGTCAATCCCCCACGTCGTGGTGACACAGGCATCGGGATATGCTTTGCCTGTTTCAATATCCTGCTGCTGCAGGATCACATCACCCAGCAACCGACGGCTCTCGCGCTTGCCGCCGATGTAGGCCACCCACACCAAGCGGCGGTTCGCGAACTCCGCTCGCTTGTCGCTCTGGTTTCTGACAAACGCCCAATTACCGAAGGTGGCGCGCAGTGCATGATCGCGGATCTGCTCGATCTCCGTCACCGAGCTCATATTTAACCCCGCCTCCCAATCCCAGTCGCCGCGCGTGAGCGGCTGCGCTGTCTCGGGCGTGAAGGCCAGCGCCCACGGACACTCCGGGAACGGCATCGGCTTTGATGCCACCTCGGAGTACCACTGCACCGAGACCCCCATCATCAGACGGTCGGCCTTTTCAGGCGCCAGTGATTCACCAGTCTCGCCTTTGGATTCGCGTCCCTCGCGAAAGTCGGCACCGGCCAAAAACCCCACGCACCCATCGCCGGTACAATCAGCAAAGAGCGCACCGCAGAAACGCTTGTCGCGCCCGGTGACAATGTCGCGCCCGATCACCGCCGTGACACGCTTCCCCTCTTTTTCGACCGCGATCACGCGGGTGTTCAAAGCGAGGACAAGGTTGGTCTCGGCGGTCACCACCCGTAGCTTTTGTTTGTCTTCATAGTTGCTTGCAGGCCCCGCGTTGTGAATCTTTTTCTCCGGATGCCGCTTAATCACCGCCAGCACCTCCTTGCTGCGCGGCAGGTCGGGATGGCGTTTGGCATCGTGCAGATTCCAATGGCCGATGGGGCCGATCTCGTCGACCAGATCGCCGAGCCGCGGATAAGGCTCTTGGTGAATCTGTCCCGAAAGCCCTACGCGCACCTCGGAACTGTTGTTGCCGCCCAGCACCGGACGATCCTGAATCAGCGCAACCTTACATCCGAGCCGCGCCGCGCTGACCGCCGCGCAACAACCGGCCATACCGCCGCCGACCACCACCAGATCATAGCTTCCCGCATCGTCGGGCGACTCGGGCAACGCCAGCAGCCGACGGCGCAACGCCGCCAGTTCAGGCCCGCCGTCCGGCGGACGGAACTCAAGATCCGTCGCAAGCAGGATCGCATCGCAGCGACCGTTGAAACCGGTCAGGTCGCGCAACGCGATTGAGACCTGTCCGGCCCGCAACTCCACCATCCCGCCGTCTTGCCAGTGCCACGCCGCACCCTGCGCGCCGAAGAGCGGCTCAAGCGGCCGATCGTTGACGAGGACCTTGAATTTCCCCGGTGCGCCCGGCACCCGCCACGTCGCCACCCAGTCCCGCGTCCGAACCCAGACACGGTACCGACCGGCTTCGGGCACGGCGACGCGCGTGACGGCATCCGCCACCGGCACACCGAGCCCGTGCGCCATCAGGTAAGGCGACCCCATTTGATCCATCGACTGCTGGTCAATCACCCAACCGCCGGTTGAATCAAAACCCTCGGCCTCCACCAGCACCGTAGCGGCATGCAAGACCGCTGCACAACCAGCAAACAAAATCCCCATAGCAACCTGATGATATCTATTCGCACGCCTCGATTTCATCCTAACCATCCTTTCTCTTCTTTGAGGCTCTTGCAAAGCCCCTTGCTTGCAGGTGTGGCACGGGCATCTTTCCTTGTGTTTCATGGGCGGGACGCCCATGCCACGGAGGGCAAGATCCTCCTTTACTTAACACGCCCACGCTTCGCCGTCCGCCGCATTGGCCACCCCTACGGCATCCGCTTCACCTCGATGTCATACCGCACGGTAAGTGTCGCGCCGGCCTCCAATCGCAAAGGTTCGTGAAAGACCAACGACGGACCAACCAGAAAGTAACCGCGCCCCTTGTGCGCCTTGAGGTCATGTCGCGCGAACCAAGGCGTTGGATGGCGCGGATTACCGCCGTGATCACGGATCACAATCCGCGCACGTGCGCCGGACTTCGCCGCCGTAACCATGACCTCCATGCGCTCGCTCGACTCGCCGCAGGCTTGAACATCGGTCTTGCCCTCAGCGTTCGCATAGCGGCAGGTAAGTGCGTCAACATCGGGGAAGCGCCACATCAACCCGGCATAACCGCCACTGGCCCAGTTGCCATCCTTGCCGCGTTTGGCCGGCGTACAAGCAAACTCCACCGCTCCGCCCTGCGCTTTGAACACACTCTCCCACGCGATGGTATAGTCGCCGTTGGGCGCCGTGGTTACCCGCACCGTACGCGTTTCGCGCACGAGTTCGCGCCCGTCCCCCAGATAGGCCAGCGTCGCCTCGATCATCACCTGCTTGTCGGGCGACGGCGTGATCCGCTGCGACACCACGCGTGTGACGGCATTGGAGGTGGGCTCCCAGAAGTTATATCCGTTGATCAATTTCCACGAAAACCACAAGCCCAGATGCCACGCATGATCCGGCGGACGGAAAACGGTCAACGCCTCGCCCGTGCCGGGCAACGCCAGCGGATGGAAGTAGGGTTTGCCCTCGCGGCCCTGCGGCACATAGGTCCAACACAGTGCCTGACCGACGTACATAGAGACCGCGCCGCTTGCGGCGTCCGTCTCCAACCTGCGCGCGTCCGCGACCGGTTCGCCTGCCACCTGTACGGTGAAACACCCCACCAGCACCGTAACCGCCCACGTCCGATACCCGCCCCGACCGGTCTTGTTTTCGCTCGACCCCCTCTTCACAATACCGCCCCCTTTCTTCAGCGTTGTTCCCAGTGTATCCGCTCCTTGTCGGAAAGACAAGGGAGAGCGACAAATATCACTGCACGCGAAGTTGCGTTCCTTTTGACGGGACGGGCGGCGGGTCGCTGATGCCGGAGACTGTCACATCATCCACGTACCAGCCAGTACTGGGTGTGCTTTGGTCAGTGCCCAGACGCCACCTGACGCGCAACGAGTGGCCAGCGTACTTTGCCGTGTCCGTCAGATTCACCACCACTTTGACAGATCTCGGGGTAGTCCCCGACCACGCCCGGCGTCCGGCCAGCGGATTGAACGAAGGAAAGAGGCTTAACCAATCGGTGTAGCCATTGGACGCGAATGCGGCACCGGACCCGAGGGCAAGCACATCAAACCAACTGCCACCGTCCAGCGAAAATTCCAGCACGCCGCCATCCCTCCCCGCCTCGAACACATAGTAATGCCAGAACGAAAGACTCAGTCCCGTCGCCGTGGCCGGAATCGCAATCGGCGGCGAAACCGCGCTGGTATCGGAACGTGTCGACGCTCCCGGTGAGTACAGGGAGCGCGTCGGCGAAACCGCTTTCGCGGTGCTCAGGTCCCACTGGCTTGAGCCGACATCCGACAGGAAGGTCCATCCCTTAGCGGTAATGTCGTTGGTCTCAAACGGTTCATACCAGAATGCCTCCGGCACCGCGAACGCATTCCACAGCACGGCCCGCTGTCCGTCTGGATTAACGACCGTCATACGCCACCAGCCACCGGCCATGCCGGTCGTGTCGATCTTCGCGGTGGTGCTGTCGCCCAGCACCTCGATCTGGCTGCCCGGCACCTCGTCCGCCAACCGCTTCAGGCTCACTTTGGCGCCCAGCATCAAGTGTTCACCGCTCAGGGTGAAGTCGAGCATGCCGACACCGTGGGACGGCGACGAAGCGGTCAGCACGGGCGCGGGCGCGCGCTGGTCCGGCGCGACACCGCTCAGGATCAACGAGAAGGGCTGGTTACCGTTGGTCAGCGTGTCCGCAAAGGTCACGCGCACCGTATACACGCCATCGACGGCAGGCGCAGCGATCAGTACCTGCTCCACATTGTCCGTCGTATTCGATCCAACGGTCGCGGCGTACGCGCACGACGCCAAGTTCCAGTCGCCCACGAACGGCATGACCCACGGCTGATGGACAACGGCGTCAGGCCCGATCACGCGCAGATCAAGGTTGTTGACCAACCGCCGCATCCGGTTATCGTGCTCACTGGTGGCGGTCCCGGCCGGATCGGTCCAGCAGAGTGTCGCCTTGATCGGGCTTGTCCCGTCCCACGTGAACGCCACATCAACCTGCATGCGCGTGACCGTCACCCGATCCTCCACCACGTGCCGGGTACCGGCGTTGGCACGATAGGCGGCCAGTAGATCGGCCGCCGCCTGTACATTGATCAGGCCCCAGCCGTATTCGTAGTCCGGCCCGGTCCGACCCAGATCGTCCGCCGTATGAATCATCAGCGCCTTCAACGTGCTGGCGCGCATCACCTGATTGGTAAAGAGCGTGTGAAAAAGATGCACCAGCAACTGCGCCGAGCCCGCCGCGCTCGGCGTGGCCATACTGGTACCGCTCATCCAACTGTAGGACGCATCGCCTGCATACGAAGTCGACCGCAGGGAGTAACCATTGGCCACCACGTCGGGCTTGATGCGCCCGTCATCGGTCGGCCCCCAAGAAGAAAAACTGGTCATGGCCGCGTTGCCCGGGCTGCGTAACGACCCGCTATTGACCGCATCCGTGAGTGCGCCGACGGTCAAAACGTTCTTGCCGAGACCATTGTAACTCAGTGTGTCGTAGCCCCCCTTGTAGATCTTGTCACCGGGCGGGTGAGATACCGGGTCGTAAGACACCGAAACACCGCTGCCGGGTGTGAGCATCACGGAGTCTCCCGCCGCAGGGTTATCGCTACGATCGTTACCAGCGGCCCAGAAGATCAGGTAGTACGGCAGTGAATAGGCCAGCGTGTCAATGTCGCGCGCATAGGCGTTGTATTGGCCGAAGTGATCCTCGTATCCCGCCGCAGTCACGCCTGTGCCGTACCAGGTAAAAGTCGGCGAACCGGTGCGCGCCCATCCCGCATACATACCGTAACTGTGGCTAGAGATATTGATCATGCCGGCCTCGCCGGGCACTGCGGCACCCCGCGCGGCCATCTCGCTGCTGTCGTCGGTCCAGTCGTAGCTGTCTACGCGCACGGCCGGTGCCATGCCCTTAGCCGTAGCGTCGATCCCGGCAGCGCAGATTGTGCCCACCACATGCGAGGCGTGGTCGTGATAGACGTCGGCCCCGTCCATTGATATGACGCGTCCGCCATACTCCCGATGGGTCGTGCGGGCTGAACCGGCATCCCACACCCCCACCGTCCCGCCGTCGCCATTTACACCGTAAGGCGCGATCCACAGCAGATTCGCCCCGGATGAAATCCCAGCGTTGGCGTTACAGGTGGTACGGTAGAGCGGTCGTTCGCCGTCAAAGTCCATCAGCTCAAACGCACCGCCGCCGGGCTTCTCGCCCTTGATCGGCAAGCCTCGCCGCTTCGCGCGCGCCCAAGCCGCTTCGCGCCGCGTGCGCGCGGTTTCGGCGCGCGCCTCCACCGCCTCCCGACGCATCGTAGGATCGCGCCATACCGCAGGCACCTCTTCGAACACACCAGCGGCACCCTGCTGCGTTTGCGGCCAAGCGACAAACGCGCAGCATACCGCCATCGCTACCACACTAAGCCGGCAGTCCTTCATGCGTATCGCCGTCCGTCGTCCTCTTTATTGCGACTACCCAGTGGTCGCAATATTGAGTGTAAAATTGCCGCGCGCAGTGCGCCCCGTTCTGTAGGCGGCGTTTACGCCGCCCGGACGAGCAGACGCTCGTCCCCGGTGCTCTGCAAGCCCAGCGGAGGGAACGAACAAACTCCGCCCGCCTTAGCCCCGCAGTGCCGCTTGCGCCGCAGCCAGCCGCGCGATCGGCACACGGTAAGGCGAGCAACTCACATAGTCAAAGCCGAGCTTGTAGCAGAAGGCCACCGTCTTCGGGTCACCACCATGCTCGCCGCACACCCCGACCTTCAGCTTCGGCTTCACGCCGCGGGCGTAGTTCATGGCGATCTCGATCATGCGGCCCACGCCCTCCATGTCCAGCACCTGGAAGGGGTCGTAGTCGTAGAAGCCGCGCGACACATAATCGCCCAGGAACTTGCCCGCGTCATCGCGCGAGAAGCCGCAGGTCATCTGCGTCAGATCGTTCGTGCCGAACGAGAAGAAGTCAGCTTCGACAGCAATCTGGTCAGCCGTGACCGCCGCGCGCGGCACCTCGATCATCGTGCCGACCGTGATCTGCAACTTGACCTTCTTGGCCTTCTCGACCTCTGCCACCGTCTTGAGGATCAGTTCCTTCTGGGCGGCCAACTCTTTAACGTTGCCCACCAGCGGCACCATGATCTCGGGCCGCGACCCCTTGACCGCCGCAGCGGCTTCGCAAATCGCGCGCACCTGCATCCCGGTCACCTCGGGATAACTGATGCCCAAACGGCAACCGCGGTGGCCCAGCATCGGATTGGTTTCATGCAGCGACTCCACGACCTCTTGGATGTACGCCAGATCGACTTCCATAATCTTCGCCATCTCTGCCTGTCCGGCGGCATCCTGCGGCAGGAACTCGTGCAGCGGCGGATCCAGCAACCGCACCGTGCAAGGCCGCCCCTTGAGCGCCTTGAACATGCCGATGAAGTCCTTGCGCTGCAGCGGCAGCAGTTCTTTCAGCGCCTGATTGTACTGCTTGAGCGGCGCGGCCAGCTCACTCTCGAGACGGGCACGCTCCTCGACATCGGAGTCCGCACAGGCGGCAATCGCCTGACGCAGATTCTTGACGGTCTCCGCCACGAGAATCATGCGGCGGAAACTGGTGACGCGGTCACCCTCGAAGAACATGTGCTCGGTGCGGCAGAGACCGATGCCTTCAGCGCCGAACTCGACTGCCCGGGCGGTGTCACGCGGGGTATCTGCGTTGGTGCGCACCCCCATCTTGCGGTATTTGTCAGCCAGCGCCATGATCGTAGCGAACGGGCCGGTCAGTTTCGGGGCCTGCGTCTCGACCTGGCCTTCGTACACCGCGCCGGTTGATCCGTTGAGCGAAATCCAGTCACCCTCCTTCAGCACCAACTTACCGCAGGAGATCGTCTTCCTGTCATAACTGATGTGAAGCTCGCCGCACCCTGAAACGCAGCACTTGCCCATGCCGCGCGCGACCACCGCCGCGTGCGAGGTCATACCGCCGCGCGCCGTCAGGATGCCGACCGCCACATTCATGCCACCGATATCCTCGGGGCTGGTCTCGATGCGGCAGAGGATGACCTTCTTGCCTTCCTTAGCCCACAATTCAGCCGTGGCCGCGTTGAACACGATCTGGCCGGTGGCCGCGCCCGGCGAAGCCGGCAGACCGACCGTGATCCGCTTGGCCTTGGCCTCGGCGGACTTGACAAAAACCGGATGCAGCAACTGATCAAGCTGCGAAGGCTCGACGCGCATCACTGCGGTCTTCTCGTCGATGAGCTTCTCCTTGATAAGGTCCGTCGCGATCTTGACCGCCGCCGCCGCCGTACGCTTGCCGTTACGGGTCTGCAACATGTAGAGCGTGCCATCCTCAATCGTGAACTCGAGATCCTGCATATCGCGGTAGTGACGCTCAAGCTTGACACGAATCGCGTCGAGCTGCTTGAAGACTTTGGGCATAACCTCTTCCAACGACGGATACTGCGCCTTGCGCACCGCCTCGGTGATCGAACGTGCCTTGGCCCACTCGCGCGAACCCTTGATCGTGATCTGCTGCGGCGTGCGGATACCCGCCACCACGTCTTCGCCCTGCGCGTTAATCAGGTATTCGCCGTAGAAATACTTATGCTCACCGGTTGACGGATCGCGGGTGAAGGCCACACCGGTCGCCGAATTGTCGCCGGAGTTGCCGAACACCATCGCCTGAACGTTTACCGCCGTGCCCAGCAGGCCACGAATGTCGTTCAACTCGCGGTACTTGATGGCGCGCGGGTTGTTCCACGACCCGAAGACCGCGCTTATGCTAAGCGTGAGTTGCTCCATCGCGTCGGTCGGGAAGTCACACCCCTTAGTCTTCCTGACCATCTTGCGGTAGCGGGCCACCACCTCCTGCAAGTCTTCCGCCATCAATTCAGAGTCCAGCGTGTATCCCTTGGCACGCTTCACCGCTTCCAGTTCAAGCTCAAACTGGTGATGATCAACCCCCAGCACCACGTTACCGAACATCTGGATGAAACGGCGATAAGAGTCCCACACGAAACGGGGGTTGTTGGTGCGGGCGATCATCGCCTCGACCGTATCGGGATTCAGGCCAAGGTTCAAAACGGTGTCCATCATGCCGGGCATCGAGGCCGCGGCACCGGAACGCACCGAGACCAATAGCGGATTCGGGCCTTTGCCGAACGTCTTGCCCGTCGCCTTCTCTAGACGCTTGAGCGCGGCCTGCACCTCAGCGCGGATCAAATCGTGCAGCGCCTTCTCGCCGATCTCGTAGTACTTGGCGCACGCTTCCGTCGTGATGGTAAATCCCGGGGGCACCGGCAGGCCGAGACCGGCCATGTCGGCAAGATTCGCGCCCTTGCCGCCGAGCAGCGTCCTCATCGAGACATCGCCCTCGGACTGGTCCGCACCGAAGAAGTAGACGTACTTCGTCCGCTTCGTTTTCGACGCGACCTTGGCCTTAGCGGGGGCGGCTTTTTTCACAGCTTTCTTCACTGATTTTGCACACATAATTTTTTCTTCCTTTGTTAGCAGTTCGGGGAAGTATAGCACAGCGCCCCTGTGAGTCAAATCCCCCCCGCTTTCTGGTTTGGTTTTAATCGCACCACTGGCGAATGCCAGAGGGGATGACAGACCATAAGAAAACGAAGGAAAGCCGGGCGCCTGGCATGTATGGGCGGTTCGAGACGTTCCACCCCTCCGTCACGCTCCATATCTATTTGTCGGATTCGTGGAGCATCAGGAGGCGGGAGAACTGGTGATTTATTTTTTTCGGTTTTGACGTTTTTTGTTCATTTTTGTCAATGACAAGTGCGGTCAGGCTCGGTATACTGGTGGGCATTTGTTGGCAGTTCCGCGCGCGTCAGGTGCGGGCTTGCCGTCACCTTACCATTTGGAGTGATTATGGCTCAGGTAGTGATTTTTCCGAAACTCGGGCAGACCATGGAGGAAGGCGCGATCGTCAAATGGCTCAAAAAGGAGGGCGACGCGGTAGCGAAAGGCGACATCCTTTTTGAGATCGAGACCGACAAGGCGAATCTGGAGGTCGAGAGTTTTTTCGAGGGCGTTTTGCTGAAAATCTATGTGCGCGAGGGCATCACCGTCCCCGTGAACACCGTCGTCGGCTTTATCGGCGCCGCCGGCGAGAAAGTGCCGGACCAGCCGCCTGCCCCTGAAGCCGCGCCAGCACCCGCGCCCGCAGCGGCAGCTCCCGAGGCGCCGACAGCAAGCCCCGCGCCAGCAGTTCCTGCCGCCGCGCCTGCGCCGGCACCGGTTGCTCCCGCGCCTGCAGCGACGCCCGCACCGCAGCCGTCGGCCAAACCGGTTGTCCAGCCCGCGCCCGCGCCGACACCGGCCAAGCGTCTGGTGATCTCGCCGCGTGCCCGCGCCTGCGCCCGCGCCGCCTGCATCGATCCCGCGCGCATCAAGGGCACCGGTCCGAACGGACGCATCGTAGAAAAAGACGTGTTGGCTTTCCTGAGCGCGGCGAACTATGACGCTCTGCGCATCACGCCGGCGGCCAAGCGCCTCGCCGCTGAACATGAGATCGACATCCTGAGCGTGCGTGGTTCTGGTGACGGCGGCCGTATCATGGTCGAGGATATCGAGCGCGCCCAGCGCCGCAAACCGGTTACGCTCTCGCGCATGCGCCAGATCATTGCACGCCGCTTGGTGGAGAGCAAGCAGACGATCCCGCACTTTTATGTGACGGTCAAGGCCGACATCACCGACCTCATGGCCTTCCGTGCCGACCTCAAGGCGCAGGGACGCTCCTACAGCGTCAACGATTTCGTCCTGGAGGCGGTGATCCTGTCGTTGGAGGAGTTCCCGGTCGTCAACTCCGTCACGGACGGCGTGACCGTTTCCTGGCGCGGCGACGTGGATCTCGGCATGGCGGTGAGCGTGGACAACGGTCTGGTCGTGCCGGTGATCCGTGCCGCACAGACCCTGACGCTCGCCGAGCTAAACGCGCAGGCCAAGGCGCTCGCCGAAAAAGCGCGGACAGGCAAGCTCCTGCCGGACGAGATGGTGGGCAGTTCGTTCACGGTCTCGAACATGGGCATGATGAATGTCGATCAGTTCACCGCCATTATCAATCCCGGCGAGGCCGGCATCCTGGCGGTCTCCACTGGGCGTCAGGTGCCCACCGTGGTGAATGGCGAAATCAAAATCCGCACGATGATGGCGATGACCCTCTCTGTGGATCACCGCATCGTGGATGGCTCGGTGGGCGCACAGTTCGTCAATGCCATCCGGTCGAAGCTCGAAAATGTCGAGCTGTGGAAAGCACTCGTGTAGCACGCGATTGGATTTCCAACTCCTAAATCCTAACTCCTAACTCCTAAATTCTAACTCCCTATGTTCGACTTTGATGTGATCGTAATCGGTGCCGGTCCGGGCGGTTATCCCGCCGCTATCCGTGCCGCGCAACTTGGTAAGAAGACGGCGATTGTTGAAAAAGAGGCATTCGGCGGCACCTGCCTCAACTGGGGCTGTATCCCGACCAAAACGTTGATCGCGTCGGCTGAGCGCTTTCACCACGCCGCGCACTCTGAGGCGTTCGGCGTTACCGCAAAAGGCGTCACGTTCGACTACGCCGTGATGACCGAGCGCAAGAACGACGTCGTCAAGCGCCTGAGCGGCGGCATACAGGGACTGCTCAAGTCCAACGGGGTCGAAGCGATTACCGGTGCGGCCCGCTTCGAGGGGCCGAACCGGATCTCCGTGATCCAGCCGGACGGCGTCACGCGTTGGCTCAGTGCCGCCACGATCATCATCGCGGCCGGTAGCGACTCCGCCATGCCGGGCTTCCTGCCGAAGGACAAGCGGGTGATGGACAGCCGCGCGTTTCTCGACCTCAAGGCGTTGCCGGAACGGCTCCTGATTCTGGGCGGCGGCGTGATCGGCTGTGAGTTCGCCTGCATGGCGGCCGCGCTCGGCACAAAGGTCACAGTGGTCGAGATGCTCGAAGACATCATCATGGTGCTCGACCGCGATGTGCGACGCGTGCTGCGCAAGCGCATGGAAGCACTGGGCGTCACCTTCCTCACGGGTGCCCCGCTCACCGATATTGTTGTCAAGAACGGCGAGGTCAGTGGCACGTACAAAGATCAGACCGTCACCGGCGACCTGTTGCTTGTGGCTGTCGGGCGTCGGCCTAACACTGCTGCGCTGGATCTTGCCCGCGCCGGTGTCAACGTCGATGAACGCGGTACGATCCCAGTAGACAAACAGGGGCGCACCAACGTGGCTTCGATCTTTGCAGTCGGCGATCTGGTGACCGGTTCGATCCAACTTGCCCATGCCGCGACCCAGCAGGGTGTCGTCGCCGCAGAAGCGGCCGTCGGCATGAAGTCGACCGTCGAAAATATCTGCCCCTCCTGCATTTTCACGTCGCCCGAAATCGGGCTGGCCGGGCTTTCAGAGACCCAAGCGCAAAAGCTCGGGCGCGACGTCAAGACCGCGGTCTTCCCCTTCGTGGCCTTGGGCAAAGCCATGGCCGCCGGCGAGACCGATGGCTTCGTCAAGTGGATTTGCGACCCCGTTACCGGTCAGGTGTTGGGCGCACAGGTCGTCGGCGCGCATGCGACGGAACTGATCGCCGAAGCCGCCCTCGCGATCCGCAACGAACTGACGGTTGACGAGATCGGCAACACCATCCACTCACACCCGACGATGTCCGAGGCGTGGATGGAAGCGGCGCACACATTCCACAACGCCTGCATCCATCTGCCTAAACGCTAACCTGCCGGGTGCGCTTCAACGGCGTTGAAGCGCACTCGAAGGAGGATTTAGGATTTAGGATTTAGGAGTTTTTCCACTTGAGAGTTGAGCGTTGACGGTAAACGTTTTTTAACTCAGAACTCTGAACCTCGAACTCTGAACTCTGAAGGTGAAAACCCCTTGTCTACCACTTACACTGATCAAAGTTGTCCTCATTTACATTCCCGTGCGAAGCGCGGGCGGAGGGCTAGCCGATTACGCTATCTCTTGGCAAAGAACTTGACGTCCTCGATACCTTTGAAATGCGCGTCCTGCGTCCAGAGTGTGGCTGATTCTGTCAAACTCGGGTAATCGGTTAGTGACAGGGGGTGCGAAGGTCATGCGTTTCTGGTGAAGAAAGGAAACGGTTTTGGGCATGATTTCCCGCTGCGCGGGCGCATAAAGGTTATACCGCCGTGCGCGGCGCGGTGGCACTGGGCAAGTATCTGCTTGCAAAATTTGGAGTGCGGTGACAAGAGCCGCGCTGTGCGCGGGTCGCGGCACCGCTTTCTCTCCGCGCCGTGCGCGGAGACACACACTTAGTCCTCACTCTTAGTCATCCACACTTAGTCGAAAACACTTAGTCGAAAACACTTAGTCGATTGCGCCAGCGACGAAGTGTTTCGACGAAGCGTAAACGACAAAGTGTAGGGACGAAGTGTTTGGACGAAGTGGCGCGCGGCACCGCTTTTGCGCACAGCCCTGCCGCCGTACTCATGCTTGAAAAGCGGCGTCGCGCGGAATACCGCTTGTCTCCAAATCTGCTCGCCCGAAATGGGTACAAACCATGTACTAAACTCGCCAACCGCGCGCATACGGATTGTGCTTGTCCCTGACGCCGTGTCAGTGCTACCTTCAACGTAACCATGAAGCGGCGACCTGTAAAGAAAATCGGTGCGGCGATCCTGCTCGCCAGCCTTTTTTTAGCGGCGTTGATTTACGCGCCGATCTGGGACATCGCCCCGCCTGATGTCTCCGATCTGGCCGTTGTCCGGACTGAGGTGCCTCCAGAAGAAAATGCCTACGCCTGCTTTCTGCAGGCCACCAATGAGTTGCACGAGCCTCCGGACTTCAGTCTGTCCGAGTATCTTCGTGGACAAACGAACGATGATGCTCTGGTGTCTGCCGTCATTGCGACCAACCAAGCGGTCATCGCTTGGATCAAGCATGGCGTTGAGCGTCCCTTCTGTCAGGAGCCGGACAACGCGAATAACTTTAGTCTTTTTTGGCGTTTTTTTGAGGTCGGGCAACTGCTCGCGACTCAGGCCCGGTTCGAACGAATGCAGGGGCGAATGAGCGAGGCGACTGATGCCGCACTACTGTTGATGCAATATGGGGCTCGGCTTCATCAGGCCTCGGACAACATGATCGACTATCCGATCGCCAATGGTGTCGTCAACATGGGGTTGACCCAAGCAATGGCTCTGGTGCGCGACAAGCGGTGCGGCCCGGCGGAAAGAGCGCGTCTGCTCGCCGCGCTCACAGAACTGCGCTCCGCAAATCAGGAACTGGCCAAATCAGCGAGGGGTGATTATGCAGTTCAAATGGAATTACTGGAACCAACGCGGAGCGGCAGGGCCTATCAGATCTATGCAGACCGTTTGGGCGTAAGCAAATTTAAACGCACGGTCGTGAGACTTAGGGTTCAATTCGTCTATTTACCGAGCTATTTCATGCAGTACAACCGTACCCGGCATCTGATGGCCGGAGACTACCGATTGTTGATGGCACATGCTGGAACGGCCTATGCTGACCATCCTCTTGGAGGCAGCGATACGACCGGAGTTCTTTCCGGCAATACGAGCCAAAACGACGGCCCGTCGGCCAAGCGCGGTCAGACACACCGCTTACGATGGCCGTCTGCCAACGTTTTGGGGCTGCGCATCTGGCGGTATCAGAGAAAAATGCTGGCTGACAAGGTACGGCGGGCGTGTGGGGATGAGTGCAAGCTTTCCGCTGTGCGGCTGTTGCTGGCGTGCCGGGCGTATGAGGAAACGACGGGGCATCTGCCTGAGACACTGGAGGCGTTGGTACCCGACTACTTGTCCGCCGTGCCACGCGATCCGTTCGACGGACAGCCCTTTCGCTACTCCACCGAACGGCGTATCATCTATTCGGTCGGCGAAGATCTCACGGACGACGGCGGAACGCGCGGTTACGAGCAGGGGCGACGGCAGCGCCAGAAGGATCTGGTCTTCGATCTGTTCACACACGAACCAGAACCGCCGAACTCCTAACTCCTAAATTCTCTTCATGACTTCGTGCCTTCGTGGTGAGAATGTAGGCAGTAAGGCTGTGAGGCTGTAAGGCAGTGAGGTGGGTCAGACGGATCAAAACATGCACTGCGCGGCAGCGTGGCACCCCTCACAGTCTTAACACCTCACAGCCTGATCGCGGGCTTCGCCGGCGACTTAACTCCTAACTCCTAAATCCGCTGAGCGCGTCGAAATCGAGCGTCGCGAAATAGTCTTCAGGGGTCTCGGCGCGGCGGATTTCCACGACGCTGCCGTCCTCGCGCAACAGCAACTCCGCCGAGCGCAGCTTGCCGTTGTACTGGAAGCCCATCGCGTGGCCATGTGCGCCGGCGTCGTGGATGACCACGAGGTCGCCGGGGGCCAGTTCCGGCAATGCGCGGTCGATGGCGAACTTGTCGTTGTTCTCGCACAGCGAGCCGGTTACATCGCAGACGGTGTCGCACGGCATCCCGGCCTTGGCCGGAACGGTGATGTGGTGATAGGCGCCGTACAGCGCGGGGCGCATCAGGTTCGCCATGCAGGCGTCAAGTCCGACGAACGTCTTGTAGGTTTTCTTGATGTGACGCACGCGCGAGACCAGATAGCCGTACGGACCGGTCACCATGCGCCCGCACTCCATGTAGAGGTTGAGTTCCGGATGCCCCTTCCCGATCAGGCGCGACGCATAGGTCTGCCGTACGCCCTCGCCGACAAGCTCGATATCCACCGGCTCCTGCCCGGGACGGTACGGGATGCCGATGCCGCCACCGATGTTGATGAACTCAAAGGTAATCCCCACATCGCGGGAGATTTCGACCGCCAGATCGAAAAGGATCTCCGCCGTGTCGATAAAATACTGCGGATTCAACTCGTTCGAAGCCACCATCGTGTGCAGACCGAAACGCCGCACGCCTTTGGCTTTCAGTGTGCGATAGCCCTCGAAAAGCTGTTCGCGCGTGAAGCCATACTTGGCCTGCTCAGGATTGCCGATGATCGCGTTGCCGCCTTTGAGGGGGCCCGGATTGTAGCGGAAGCAGACTAACTCCGGCAGTCCGGCGCATGCTTCGAGAAAGGGGATGTGCGACAGATCGTCGAGATTGATGATCGCGCCCAGTTCCTTGGCTTTGACAAACTCCTCGGCTGGCGTATTGTTCGATGTGAACATGATCGACTCGCCGGTCACACCGACCCGTTCCGAGAGCAGCAGTTCAGGCAGTGAGCTGCAATCCATGCCGAATCCCTCCGCCTTCAACAGCTTCATAAGGAACGGATTGGGGCACGCCTTCACGGCGAAATACTCGCGGAAGCCGGGATTCCACGCGAACGCAGCCTTCAAGCGGCGCGCATTGGCGCGGATGCCGCGCTCGTCATAGAGATGGAACGGCGTGAGATGGGTCGCGATTGTTTTTTCGAGAAATGCCAACGTGAACGGCAAGGGCTTATCAACCATCTTTAATCACTCCAACACAAAGAGAGAGAAGGTATGCACTATACTGGTTCCGTTCCGCAACACGCAATCGTTTTTTGAGCGAAATCTGTGATTCAGACAGCGGTGCGGCTTGTCAAAGTAGATGCGCCTGCCCCAGAGACATTTACTTTGACAAGCCACACAAAAAACAAAAAACAAAAACTCCAAAAAATCCGGTTGAAAAGCCGCCCGGTTTTGCTATTCTGAATGCCTCACATCGGACAGACCGGAACCGGTTACGAAGAGGAGAAGAAGGTCACATGAGTCAGCATAGCAGTTTGAAGGGTTCGGGTAAAATCACGGCGAAGCGCAATGTGTTGAAGCGTTTCGAGCGTGTCAACCTGTTGAAAAAGCGCGGCCAGTGGAAAGACGGCGATCGCGGCCTGGGCCTGCCCAAGACCAAGCCGGAAGAATAATCGTCCCGGCGGACTACGCGTTTTTACATCGTCAACCGCTTGTGTAACGGTATCCCGCACGGGGTTCGTATACAGGCGGTTTTTCTGTTTCGACCGCAATCGGTTAATGACAGGGATACGCGAGTCCAGCGCGTGTTTTGTGCGTACGCATTTTCTTGAACGTTGAACGTTGGGTGTTGAAAGTTGAGCGTTTTCGCAAGCCAGGCGAACGGATTTGCAAGCCTACACCTGCTGGCGCTTCTATTGGCGTTGGCAGGCGGAACGGTCTGTGCCGAAACGGACGGTGGCGGCAGCGTACGTGGCATCCAAGGGCGTTTCGCGCTCTATGCCACGACCAATCCTCCGCTCGAAGCGATCACTTGGCTGCCCGCCGAGACCGTGCTCGCCGTCGTGGGCGAATTGACCGACGCCCCTTGGACGCCGGTCAGGGCACCTGGCACGCTCTCGGTGTGGATCTACCGCGATCTCGTCCGCGACGGTAAGGTGCTGGCCGACAAGAGTTTGGTACGGGCCGGCGCAGGTACAGCCTTCCGTCCGCTCGCCAGCCTCGACCGCGGCACGCCCGTTGAGGTGCGCGGCCCGTACGGTGACTGGCTCAAGATCGCCCCGCCGCCCAGCATGACGTTCTGGGTATTGCGCGATCAGGTCGAGCCGCTCGCCGAACAGCCCCGCGAGATCGACGCGGCGCGGGCACGCGCCGATCTGTACAACGCCCTGCTCGACGCATTCTCCAACCCTTCGCGCACACAACCGCTCGATCCGAACGCATCACCTGACCTGAATGTACCGCCCGATCCAGCCGCACCCGTCCCCGACCTCCCCGCCCCACCCAAACCGCCCCGCGCAGTACCGTGTCCGCCGGAGTTGGCCGATTATGCCTTGGATGAGACTGCCGTCCAAGGCGAACGTGTCACGCTGCGCGGCACGCTGGACTGGGGCGGCGTGGATCCGATATCCGCTCCCTTCTGCCTCGTCGCCCGTGAACCGGACGGTGATGCCGTCCCCCTTTGCAACCTATTGGCCCCGGAAATCACCTACGGACCGCACATCGGCGCCGAGGCCACCGTTGAGGGCACACGTTGGTTTGTCAAGGGTGCCCGCCTGCCCTTTGTTATTCCGTTGGCTGTGCGGATTTCCCCGCGAAAATGAGATTGGCGTCTCGCCAACCGACACCCCATTTATTATACTGGCTGATTTATGGAAGGAAAATTATATCTTATCTGCGGTGATGACGATTATCTCGTCGATACGGCTGCGCGCGAGCGGATCAATCAGCTCGTGCCGGAGGCGGATCGGGAGTTCGGCGTTGAAATCGTGGACGGTCAGCGAGACACCGCAGATGAGATCACCGAGGCCGTAAACGCTTGCATGGAATCGGTGCAGACTCCCGGCTTTTTCGGCGCCACAAAAGTCACCTGGTTCCGTGATGTGACCTTCCTCACCGGCGGCGGTCGCAACGCCGGAACGACAGCCGCCAAAGAGGCGGTCCAGAAGCTCACGACGTGGCTTAAAGGTGGCTTGCTCAGCGGTCAAACCTTGATTATCACGACGACCAAGGTGTTGCGCAACTCCACATTTTTCAAAACCTGCCAGCAGCAAGGCGAGATCCAAGACTTCGGAAGTGGGCACAAGGCTTGGGAGCTTGAGAAACTGGCCGGAGAACGCATGGATATCCTGTTCGAGCAAGCAGGGCTCACCGTCGACGCGAACGCGCGCGACGAGTTTCTCAAACGCGTCGGTCACGACACGCGGCTCTTGGTGAGCGAGGTTGAAAAGCTGCGTCTCTACGTAGGCACCGGCAAGCGTGTGACCGTTGAAGACGTGCGCGAGATCACCTCCATCGGCCGCGAGGCCGAAGCGTGGGACCTTCTTGATGCCTTCGGCGAACGTAACGCACTGGGCGTCCTGACCACCCTCAACCGCTTGAGCGGCCAGCGCGGTATCGGCGTCATGCTTGCCACGATGCTGGAAAGAACCGTGCGCGACCTGTTGATCCTGCGTGAGGCCCATGACCGCAAATGGGTCTACGGCGGCACGGGCGGTGCCTGCGGCTGGAGTAAGAATCTGCCGCCAGAAACCGCCGCGCTACTCAGCACACTGCCAGTCAACCCGACCGCGACAGGCACATGGATGCTGAAAAAAAAGCTGCCCCATGCCCTCAACTTTACGCTGATGGAGCTTCGTGTAGCGCGCCACCGCATCTTGGACTTGCGCGAAAAGCTCGTGTCGTGCGCACTGCCCGAAATGTTTCTGCTGGAAACCACCCTGTTGCGGATTATCGGCAACCCCCGTCGGACAGCGGCCGCCCCCAAGCCCCCGGCCGCAGCAGGAGCGCGATGACTCTGAGACGGTTAGTGACAGGGGGATGCGAAGATTTTGCGTTTCTGATGAAAAGGAGAGCAGAGAGTCGGGAGCGCGGGCGTCCTCGCCCACAACACCGTGTCTTGCAAAAGGCTGATGCGCACTCCTCCCTTGGGCACCGCTTTCTCTCCGCGTTGTGCGCGGAGACACTCTTAGTCCTCACCCTTAGTCGAATACACTTAATCTCTACACTTAGTCGAATACACTTAGTCTCCACACTTCGTCGATTGCGCCAACGACGAAGTGTTGCGACGAAGCGTGAGCGACGAAGTGTAGGGACGTGTAGGTCTGCGTCTCCGCGTCTCTGCGTTAAAAAACTTTCAACTTTCAACGCTCAACGCTCAACGCTCAACGTTCTGCGGGCGAGGACGCCCGCGCTCCCGACTGCGCTCACACCAAACACGCGCTCGACTCGCATGCCCCCTGTCACTAACCGGAGCGCGATGACTCTGAGGCTGTGGATACAAATCGGATGGCTGGCCGCTCTGGCGGTCATAGCCATTCCGTGCCCGACGCAAGCATCGGTGTCTGACCTCGATCATAACAACGACGGCTTCATCCGTATCGCTTGGCTCTCCGCGCCGCAACAAGCTGGCGATATCAATGCCGCCGAGATCTGCTCGGACCTCGAGAGCATGCTCAAAGCCGCGAAGCCCGGTAAGCCGGTGCGAGTCGTCCTCGTGCCGGTCACGCTTACCCGCACACTGATGGGCTGGTGGTATCATCCGGACGCCCAAGCCGAGCGCACACAGCTTTTCAGCGGTGGATACGACGTGCTCGTGCTCGCGGAACACGACGCGTGCGTCAGCGACTATCCCGAGTTTTTCTTTGAAGGCGTCCGAGCGATCAGCGAGCAGGCGCGCACAGCCGGGCTGCGCACGGCGCTGGCCGTCATGTGCAAGCCCGGACTCTCATTTCGTGACAAACGTCTGCCCGCCATCGCTGAAACGGTCTACCGCGTGGGTGACGGCTGCGGTGTGGAGGTGATCCCCGCCGCCTTTGCCTGGCACGAGACTCTGGCGCGCAACCGCCTACCCGGCTCCTCGCCAGTGCGCGCCCGTGCCTGCGCCTACCTGACCGCCGCCACCGTCTATGTCCAGCTCGCCGACGAGCGCGTCCCCAAGGGCGCGTTCGATACCTACTGGACCACCCGGCGCACCACCGAGGTGCTGGCACGCTCCGCACGCGATGCCGTCACCAACGCGCGTGCGACCCGCCACTACAGCGGCCCCTTCTCAGGTGTCGTACGCATTGAGCCGCGCATCAAACAGCGGCTCAAAATCTACGTGCCCAACACCTTCTCCGATGATCCGCTACGCCAGAACCTCCAGTTCATCCTGGCCACAGCTTTCCAAGAGTGGTTCTGGAAGACCCCTTCCGAGTGGTATTCCGACGGTTTCGACCGCTATGCGTCGGCTTTTGATCTGGTGTACGGCGATGTGCAGCAGATGAGCCTTTACGCCGATCCACAGCTTTACACATCGCTGAGTCTGCCCCCGACGAATCAACCGCCGCCTTGTACGGCCGTCTTCAGTCGCACACCGACAGAAGACCCCGACGGGCTCGCCACACTGCGTCGCCTTGAAACCCTATTGATCGAGGGCTACGACTTCGCCAAATCGCGCGGCATGGTCTATGTCCCCTACCCGCTCGCTTGGGCACGCGCGTACAAGTCCGATGCCGCGCTCGTCCGCCCGCCCCAGCCCGGACGCGTCAACGACTGGTTGACCTACATGCTCGCCAACATGCTGTACACCACGGTGACCGACCGCTTCCTGCCGCCACCCGAAAAGGTGAAGCCGCAACATGCCAACACGGACCACCCGCGAGGCTGGCACGACCTCTGCGCCCGCATCGGTTTCGACACCCTGCGCCAGCTCTCCACATTGCGCGAACCGGTCAACGCCCTCCTCGTGAGCAGCGGCACTTATCAGATCGACCCCGACAGGCCCGGCTTTGTCAGCATCCGCCTGCTCGACCGCCCCGAGCGCGAAACCCGCGTCTTCTGCGCCACCGACCTCCCGGGCGTCGCCCAACTCTCGCGCGAATCGCTGGTCTTCACGCCGGACAACTTCGATATCGAGCAGACCATCCGCATCCTGCCCGCCACCAACGCGCCTTCGCTTTTCTTCCACATCATGGCCAGCGCCCAGTCCGAGGACAAGAGCATTGACGGCGCCAACGACCTGCGCCCCTTCCTGCTTAATCTCGATGATGATTCGCCGGGATCGCTCGTCTTCGACCGAACGGTGGTCTCGCCCCGTACCGGCTACACCGTAATGCTGCGACCGACCACGCGCCCGTGTGAAATTGTGCGCGCACGCATCGCGCAAAACGGACGCTTCACGCAAGAGGTCTATTTCTCGCCCGACCATGACAGTGGCAGTCCCGTGCAGCTCGCGCCAACAGCCGACGACTATGCCAAAGGCACGTTGTCGGTCACCGTGACCACCACCTCGGACGACCGCCGGTTCCATGACAAGAGCGTAGCCGTCACGTTTCGTGTTTCAGCCGATGGCATCCGGCTCCCGAACGTGCGTGTCACCGCGCCCGTGACGAACAGCGTGATCGAAGGCCCCGCCTTCGTGACTGCGCGGGCCGAGGCCGATGCCTCTGTCGACATCGGTACCCTCGCGCTGTTTCTCGACCACAAACGCCTCGGCCTTTCCGCGACGCCTGTCTGCACGGCTGCCGTCGAAAAAGGCCCGCCGCAGTCGCGCCTCAGTGCTGGCAGCTACACGCTCTGGGCCGCCGCCACCACGACGAACGGTCTCGTCGTAAGCTCCGTGCCCGTGACCTTCGCAGTACGTGAACCCCTGACTCACGACACCCCCGCTGCCCGCGTCGCCGGCCCCGTGCCATCAACCCCCAACGATAACAAGGTGAATCCATGATCGGTATTTCCAAGCTCTACATGGGACAAGTGGAAGCGTCGGACCCGTTGCGCTACGGCCGCCACTCCGCCAAACTGCCCAGCCATCTGCTGCAATTTTCCGCCGACAAGAAACCGGTGGTGGTCTGGAATGTCACCTCCGCCTGCAATCTGGCCTGCACCCATTGCTACGCCGCGACCAAGGGTACGCCTGATGAACTCGACACCAGCGAGGCGCTCGCCCTGATCGACGACCTCGCCGACTTCGGCTGCCCCGTCCTGCTCTTCTCGGGCGGCGAGCCTTTTATGCGCCCCGGCATTCTGGATCTCGCGCACCACGCCGTCAGCAAGGGCCTGCGCGTCGTCTTCTCGACGAACGGCACCTTGATCGATGACGCGCTCACCGAGCAGATCAAGGAAATCGGCGCTTCCTATGTCGGGATCAGCATCGACGGCAGCGAAGCCACGCACGACCGTTTCCGCGCCTCTCCCGGCGCATACCGCCGCTCGCTGGCTGGCATCCGCGCCTGCCGCGAGGCCGGTATCAAGGTCGGCTTACGCGTGACCATGACCCGCGACAACATCGCCGACATCCCGGCGATCTTCGACCTGATGGAAGCCGAACACATCCCGCGCATCTGTCTCTACCACTTGGTCTATTGCGGCCGCGGCGCCGATATCACCTCGCGTGACCTTACGCCCGAGCAACGCCGCGCCACGCTGGATCTGATCATCGACCGCACCGCGCAACTGCACGCGAACGGCTTCCCGGCGGAAGTGCTCACTGTGGACAACCACTGCGACGGCCCCTACCTCTATCTGCGCATGCAGCGCGAAGGCAATCCCCGCGCCGACGAAGTGATGGCGCTGCTGCGCATGAACGGCGGCAACAGCACCGGCCACGGCATCGGTTGCGTCAGTTGGGACGGCACCGTTTACCCCGATCAGTTCTGGCGCAACCAACCGGTTGGCAACGTGCGGCAAACCCCCTTCAGCAAAATCTGGGGCGAACCCGCGCCCGGCAGCCTGCTCGCGCAGTTGCGCTCCAAAAAGGAGCGCGTCACCGGACGCTGCGAGAACTGCCGCTTTCTCGATGTCTGCGGCGGCAACTTCCGCGCGCGCGCCGAAGCCGCCACCGGCGACATCTGGGGCGTCGATCCGGCCTGCTACTTGACCAACGAAGAAATCGCGCCGAGCCGCTCATGAACGCGCATCCCGCCCACCGCCCCGACACCGCCGACGCGCCCGCCGCCACGCCCCGAGTGATCGCGTGGGAGGTCACGCGCCGTTGTCCGCTGGCCTGCCGCCACTGCCGCGCCGGTGCCCAAGACCGCGCCTACGACCACGAACTGACGACCGACGAGTGCCTGCGCGTGCTGGACTCCCTCGCCGCGTTCGGTCGACCGATGATCATCTGGACCGGCGGCGAACCGATGGCGCGGCCCGACATCCTCGACCTCGTCCGCGCCGCCACAGCACACGGTCTGCGTTCGGTCATGGCACCGTGCGGCACGCTGGTCACCCGCGACCGGCTGCTGGCGCTCCAAGACGCCGGTGTCATGGCGTGCAGCTTCAGCCTCGACGGTGCCAACGCCGCCGACCACGATGCCTTCCGCGGCATCGCCGGCGCCTTCAACAACGTGACGCGCGCCATGCGCATCGCGCAAGAGATCGGCATGCCCTTTCAAGTGAACACCACCGTCTCGCGACTCACGCGCGACGCGCTGCCGGCCATCCGCGAACAAGCCATCGCGCACGGCGCGCGTACGCTCGACCTCTTCTTTCTGGTGCCGGTCGGACGCGGGGTCGGGCTGCGCGACCTCGCGCTCTCCCCCGATGAAACCGAAGCCGTCCTGCGCTGGGCCTTCGAGATGGATCGTGCAGGCCCGATCCGCGTGCGCGAAACCTGCGCACCGCAAGCCGTGCGCATCTGGCACGCGCTGGGCAAGCCCGGCCAGCATCCGGCCGGCTGCATGGGCGGACGCGGCTTCGTCTTCATCTCCCACACCGGCGTCCTGCAGCCCTGCGGCTTCCTTGACGTGCCCAGCGGCGACCTGCGTCAGCACGGATTTGACTTCCGCCGCGCCTACGAGGCTTCGCCGGTCTTCAACGACCTGCGCCAGCCCGACCGCTACGGCGGCGCGTGCGGCACCTGCGGTTTCCGCCAAACGTGCGGCGGCTGCCGCGCGCGCGCCTACGCCGCCACCGGCGACTACATGGCCGCTGAAACGAGCTGTCCGCTCGCCGCGCCGTGCGCGGCAAGCGGGTAGCCGAATGAGGATTTAGGATTTAGGAGTTAGGAGTTATTGCGACCACTCAGTGGTCGCAATGATGAGTGTAAAACGGACGGAGGATGGGCACCGAGCGCGCACAGAGCATGCAATAAGGGGGCGCACGCGAGGAGACAAAAGAGCTAACTCCTAACTCCTAAATCCGCGCGTAGCGCGGCTGAGCGGCTGAGCGGCTGAGCGGCTGCGTGGTGCGAGGTTTTAACCTCATCTTTGTGACCACTGGGTGGTCACAAAAAAGTTCGTCTAAACACCTGTCCCTTGGTTGCGCAAGGCTGCTGCCGGACTGTGTGGCACGGGCATCTTGCCCGTGTGGCGGCGTAACCGCCGCCGGTCAAGCAGACGCTTGATCCTCGTTAGATGCTCTCTTCAAAATAATCGGCATCAACCCTCTTAACCGGATATAGCGAAACCGTGGATACACCAACATCATGATCAATCATCAGGTTGACAAGTTGCTCGCCGTCAATTAAGACAATCTTGACGCCGATTTGAGAAACATATCTTCTGGATTCGTCAGTGAATCTGGACGTAGTAATAAAGACCCCTTTGTTTGCTCTTCGGCCTTGAAGCGCACCAGCAAACTGCATCACTTCCGGTCGTCCCACAGAATTGTTGCTCCATCGTTTCGCCTGGATATAAACGACATCAAGGCCGAGTTTGTCCTCTTTTATAATCCCGTCTATACCCCCGTCACCGCTTCTGCCAATGGCCCTTCCAGCATCGGCACGAGAACCGCCGTAACCCATTTTGACAAGTAATTCTACAACAACCCGCTCGAAAAAAGCCGGTGACACGTTTTTCAGTTTCGAAAGCAGTTCATCTGCCAATTCATCTCGGAGATTTTCGTAAGCTGTTTCCAATGCCTCTGACGGTGTTGCCATTAAAACATCAGAGTCCCCTTGTGAGTCATGGGGTTTATCACCGCTTCTCGCCCCCCTTAATTTTTGAAACTCAAGAAATTCTGGGTATTGTCGTAATAGTTTTATGGTGATCGATTTTGGCTGTTTCCCTATGAGATCTCTTCCACGGTCAGTGATTTGATAAAACCCTCTGCGTGTTGCGTCGAGCAATCCGGCCTTTTTCAGGTGAGTCGCAGCCCAACCCATACGATTGGAGAAAGTTGATTGAATACCGCTTGGGAGCATCTTCCTTAGATCATCTTCGGCAAGGTTCAATTCCTTAGCAAGAACTTCAACGGCCTCGCGCGTTGATGTTTCGCCACCCTTTCTTTCCGCAAATTTAAGAAGCGGCAACATCAAACTTTGGTAGTTTGGAACAGCCATTCTCTTCTCTCCTCATACGCATCGAACAGCGTCATTGAGCCCGTCTCGTTAAAACGAACAGTCCCTGTACACGCTTGGAATCGTATTCGCTCCGTCCGCCAGGGTCAAGCACATACTTGCTCAACAAAAACGGAAAAACGGAACGAGACCGCCGAAAGAGAGCCGGACGTCAGACATTAGCGCCGAGACTTCCGCCCTCTCGTTCGGCCTCTCTCTTCCCGCATCAGGTCGACCCGTTCATCTGTCGAGATTCGCACACCGATCGATGGGACATCCAAGGGTGAGACCAGAAACCAGAAACCAAAGGATCCAAGCGGCAACCATTCGATAAAAAAAGTTCTATTTGCGCTGGCAAGTCCCGACCGTTTTTGAGATAGTGATGCGATTTTTTTGAGCAACCCCCCGCGGCTTGTAGCGGTACGAGCCCGGGCAACGCGGAGGTGAAATACAGTGAGCACCGCACCAACAACGGCGCAAGGCACTCAGAAGCTGACTCCAGAGCTGAAAGCCTTCATCGCCGAATGGAAAGAGAAACCAGGCAATCTGGTCATGATCCTGCACCGTGTGCAGCAACACTTTGGGTATATTCCCCGGGAAGTGGCGTTTGAGATCGCCGACCTGATCGACGTGCCCCTCGCCAAAATCTACGGCGTCATCACGTTCTACAACTTCTTCAAGCTGAAGCAACCCGGACGTAATCAGATTCAGGTCTGTATGGGCACCGCCTGTTACCTGAAGGGCGGCGAAGACATCATCGAAGAGTTGGAAGGCATCCTGGGCGTCGGCGTCAACACCGTCACGCCTGACGGAGAGTTTTCCGTGGAGGCGGTCCGCTGCCTCGGTTGCTGTGGCCTGGCACCGGTGATGGTCATCAATGGCGAAGTGTTTGGCAAGGTCAAAACCGAATCGCTGCAGGGAATCCTCGCCAAATTCAGGAACGCCTGACCCGCACGCGCACCCGTCTGCGGCATCATTGCTGATCTTACGTGGAACGCGATCAAGACGGACGCGACACGGATCGAGGTTGATGTCGCGGCGAATCCTGCGGTGATCAAGCCCCGTATACAGGATAACGCTATCTGAACCCATTGAAAGAAGGGAATTGAACTATGGCTAAGCTGACACTCAATGATTTACGAAAACTGCGTGACGAGAAACAGAAGGAATTCGAGAAGCGCGACTCCACCGGCGCGAAGATCGTCGTCGGCATGGGAACCTGCGGTATCGCCGCCGGCGCGAAAGAGACGTTCAACGCGATCATCGACGAACTCAATGCCAAGAACATTTCGCATGTGCAGGTCCGTCAAACCGGCTGCATGGGACTGTGCCACTCCGAGCCTACCGTGGAAGTCATCGTCCCTGATATGCCCGCTGTGATCTACGGCAACGTCAACGCCGAGGTCGGCAAGCAGATCGTCAACGACCACATCGTCAACAAGTACCTCATCGATAACCACATCTGCGACAAACCGGCAATGGACATTGTTCGCTAAGCGGGGATTACACAACATGGCTTACAAACAATACATCTTGGTATGCGGCGGAACGGCCTGCGAGTCCATCAAGGGCGGCGAGTTGTTCGACGCACTGAAAAAAGCAGTCAAAGCGAACGGTCTGGCCAACGAGGTGCAGGTCGTGCGTACCGGCTGCCTGGGCTTTTGCGAAAAAGGACCGGTCGTCAAAATCTTGCCGCAGGACACCTTCTACGTCGAGGTTAAACCCGAGGACGCTGAGGTCATCGTCAAGGAGCACCTCGTCGAAGGCCGCGTAGTCTCCCGCCTGCTCTACGACACGAAGCAGAGCAAGGCCAACGTCGCCATCGAAGGCATCGACTTCTACCAGAAGCAGTTCCGCATTGTGCTGCGCAACTGCGGCGTGATCGATCCGGACAAGATTGATGAATACATCGCCCGTGACGGCTACAAGGCGCTTGAAAAAGTGCTCTTTGAGATGAAGCCGCAGGACGTGATCAATGAAGTCTCGAAGTCCGGCCTGCGCGGACGCGGCGGCGCGGGCTTCCCCACCGGCAAGAAGTGGTCGTTCGCGGCCGCACAACCCGCCGGACAAAAGTACATGGTCTGCAACGCCGACGAGGGCGACCCCGGTGCCTACATGGACCGCTCGACGCTCGAAGGCGACCCCCACTCTGTGCTTGAAGCCATGACCATCGCCGGTTATGCCATCGGCGCCAGCAAGGGCTTCATCTACATTCGCGCGGAATACCCCCTCGCGATCGAGCGCCTTGAGAATGCGCTCGCCCAGGCTCGCGAATACGGGCTGCTCGGCGATGACATCCTCGGTAGCGGCTTCTCCTTCGACATCGAGATCCGTCTCGGCGCCGGTGCCTTTGTCTGCGGTGAAGAGACCGCGCTGCTCGCTTCGATCGAAGGCAATCGCGGTATGCCGCGCCCCCGCCCGCCCTTCCCGGCGGTCAAAGGGCTCTGGGAACGTCCCACGGTCATCAACAACGTCGAAACGCTGGCCAACATCCCGGTCATCCTGCTCAAGGGCGGGCTCTGGTTCAGCAAGATCGGAACCGCGACCTCGAAGGGCACCAAGGTTTTCGCCCTCACGGGCAAGGTCAACAACTCCGGCCTGATCGAAGTGCCCATGGGCACCACCCTGCGCGAGATCATCTTTGACATCGGCGGCGGCATCCGCGACGGCAAAGCCTTCAAGGCGGCGCAAACCGGCGGCCCCTCCGGCGGCATCATACCGCCGCAGTTCCTCGACACGCCGATCGACTACGAGAACCTCGCGAAGATCGGTTCGATCATGGGCTCGGGTGGCCTGATCGTAATGGACGAGGATGACTGCATCCCCAACATCGCAAAGTTCTACCTCGACTTCACCGTCGATGAGTCCTGCGGCAAGTGCGCCCCCTGCCGCATTGGCGGCCGCAAGTTGCTTAACTACCTCGGCAAGATCTGCGACGGCGAGGGCACCCACGAGGACATCGAGAACATGCGCGCGATCAACGAGGCGATGTCGCGCGCCTCGCTCTGCGGCCTCGGTCAGACCGCTTCCAACCCCGTCCAGTCGAGCCTGCTCTACTTCATGGACGAGTATCTGGAGCATATCGACGACAGGCGCTGCCGCGCCGGCAAGTGCAGGAACCTGCTGCGCTACACGATCGACAAGACCAAGTGCGTCGGCTGCACGGCCTGCGCCCGCATCTGCCCGTCTAACGCCATCACCGGCGAACGCAGGCAGCCGCATACGATCGACAACGAGGTCTGCATCAAGTGCGGCCAGTGCTATGAGATCTGCAAGTTCCACGCCATCACCCGTGCGTAATTCTGAAAGGACTTCCCATTATGTCTAATCTGGTTCAACTCGAAATCAACGGGATCCCGGTCTCTGTTCCGGTCGGCACGACGATCCTGAATGCCGCCAAGGCGGTGCATGTCAAAATACCCACGCTCTGCTACCACCCCGATCTCAAGGCGTGGGCGGCGTGCGGCATCTGTGTGGTCCGCGCCACCGGTTCCCCCAAGCTGTTGCGCGCCTGTTGCACCGAGGTCGCTCCGGGCATGAAGATCTCCACGCACGATGCAGACATCGTGCGCGTGCGTCGCGCCGTGCTGGAGTTGATCCTGGCCAACCATCCGAACGACTGCCTGCAGTGCCCGCGCAACAATAACTGCGAACTGCAGAGACTCGCGGCGGATTTCGGCATTCGCGACAACCCCTTCCCGGCCGATGTGCCGAGTATCCCGGTCGACACCTCCACGCCTTCCATCGTGCTAAATCCCGAGAAATGCGTAAAGTGCGGCCGCTGCGCCATCGTCTGCCAGGAGATGCAGAATGTCTGGGCACTGGAGTTCATCGGTCGCGGCGAAAAAACCCGCATGGCACCCGCCGCCGATGTCACGCTCAACGAGTCGCCCTGCATCAAGTGCGGCCAGTGCTCGGCGCACTGCCCGGTCGGCGCGATCTACGAGCGCTCCCAGACCCGCCAGGTGTGGAGCGCCCTGCGCGACACGGACAAGTACTGCGTGGTGCAGATCGCCCCGGCCGTGCGTGTCGCGATCGGCGAGGCCTTCGGCCTGCCGCCCGGCAAGCTCATGACCGGCGAAACCTACGCCGCCCTGCGCCGGCTCGGATTCAAGGCGGTCTTCGACACCAACTACAGCGCCGACCTGACCATCATGGAAGAGGGCTCGGAGTTCATCAAGCGCTTCACCACCGGTGAATCGCTGCCTTTGATCACCTCCTGCTGCCCGGCATGGACCGATTGGATGGAGAAGTATGCCCAAGACTTCATGAGCAACTTCTCGACTGCCAAGTCGCCGCAGCAGATGCTCGGCGTGCTCGCCAAAACCTACTACGCGGAGAAGATGGGCATTGATCCCGCGAAAATCTTCATGGTCTCGATCATGCCCTGCACAGCCAAGAAATTCGAGATCAGCCGTAGCATAACCATGGCCGCCAGCGGATACCAAGACATTGACGTGGTGCTCACCACGCGTGAGCTGGCCCGCATGCTCAAGAGCGCCGGCATCGACTTCCCCAAACTGGAGAAGGAGGAGGCTGACTCGATCCTGGGCGAATACACCGGCGCGGGCACGATCTTCGGCGTGACCGGCGGCGTGATGGAAGCCGCGCTGCGCACGGCCTACTGCCTGATCACGAAAGAGGACCAGCCGCCGTCGATCAACTTCGAGGCCGTCCGCGGCATGGAGGGTGTGAAAGAGGCGACGATCGACATCAAGGGCACGTCTGTCAGGGTCGCGGTCGCCCATCAGATGGGCAACGTCGAGCAGGTTCTGGACGCGATCCGCGAGGACCGCAAGGCAGGGCGCAAACCGCGCTACGACTTCATCGAAGTCATGGCCTGCCGCGGCGGCTGCATCGGCGGCGGCGGCCAGCCGACCGGCGCCACAGACGAAGTGCGCAAGGCCCGCACGGCCGGTCTCTACACGGATGACGAGAAGAGTGTGCTCAGGATGTCGCACCTGAATCCGCAGATCCAGAAGCTGTACAAAGAGTACATCGGCGAACCGCTCAGCGAGAAGGCGCACGACCTGCTGCACAACCACTACCATCCGAAGAAGGCCTACGCGAAGTGAGTGCGTTCGCGTGGTAGTTTAGTGCTGCCGTGCTATGCGCGGGGGAGCGGGTGTAAAAGCCAGGCTCCTCCGCGTATTCATTTTAACGTTGAGCGTTCGACATTCTTGTGGGCATCGCCGTGGGCACACAGAGTCATCGGTGGTCGCCCCGTCGCTCCTGTCATAAAACAAGGGGCTGACTCCAAAATTCAGCGCTTCAGCCGTTCTCGCGCTACATCCCGTATGGGGCGGCCGCCGAGTTCGATATCCTCGATCACCCCCAGCCCGCGCCAGACGCGCACCACGGCCACACCCTCTTGCTTATCGCGTCGGTTGACATCAAAGTAGGCCTTCTCCGCCTCTGGCGCCAGCTTTTCTTCCATGTAGAAGCGATCAAAGGGCAGCGCAAAGTGCACATGGTATCGGCCCGTTGGCACATGCCGTGTGTTCTGAAAGCGCCCTGCCCGCGCGACATCGTTGGTACCGACGGGAAGCTGACGATACTCCTCCCGGCAAGACAAGACGCGCGTCTGAATGTAGACCGCACCCGCCTCGGGACGTAACGTCAGACGCTCGATCGCGTTGTAGCCGTTCGTTCCCTCGCCGATGACCGCATAAATGCGCTGCCCGCGCAGATACTCGCGATCACAAAGCCGGCTGCGCGCCTCCGCGAGGCTCAACGCCACATAGCGGCCGCGAAAGGCGTCATAAGGATCGACCGGCGCCGTAAGGAAACGGCAGACCGCACCGTTACGCAACGCTATTTCACGCCGGATAATCATAAAGCCCATAACGCCGCACTGCGCCATCAAACCGATGAGTGCGATGATGAGCAACCAACGCCGGTTCATGCCGCACCCTCCTTCTGTTTCATGCGGCGTGAAACCACCAGATTGGCCGCCAGAAACACACCGCCGCATATGATGAACACCACGCCTTTGGCCGTGAAACTAGCATCGCTGCTAAAGAACCTGCCGATGATCACGGCCAGCAGCACCAGCACCCCTGCGTTGATCGTGCCGGGGCGGCGTTCAGCCAAGCCTTCTCCCAGTGTGGCCAAGCCCAGCCCTGCCAAATAAAAAGTCATGAACAGCGCCGACCAGCGGTCGCTCCCGCCGTAGGCGGCAAGAGCATAGGCGGTGGCTGTCACAAAAGGCGCGGCACCCCACAACACCCAGGCCGGCAGCAGCGGCACACCGTACCAGTCGCGTCTTGGCACACGCCTGAAGGCCAGCACCAGCAGAAAGGCAGCCGTTACCGGTAGTGCGATGCTCAGCCCGAAATCAAAGAACGATGCCCAGCGATGACAGAAAATATCCGTGCGCCAATGGTTCCATCCAATCTCTTGCCACGGCCACCGAAAGATCAGCAGGTAAAGCACCACGGCCAAACCACCGCCGCCGAGCGTCCGCAATGGGTTGCGCCACCACCCGCGTTCATCGCTGCCGCGCACCTCGCCCCCCAGCAGCAGCGCGGCGAAAGCTCCCGTGTAGACAATCATCCAGAGCCCAGGCAGACTCTTCTCCAGCGTGATGCCCAATGCCGCCGTGCAACTGAGGGCTGCAATCCACAACATCCACGTCGACCGCACTTCCGCATCCGGTTCGCGATACGCGCAGTAGATCACAGGCACGACAATCGCAACCAGCGGCCAGTACCAGAGCCCCACACCGCCGGCCAATTGCGACATCGAGACCCAGATCAGCAAGCCAATGAAATAGCCCGCGACCGGCGCGAGCGCCCGGGTCGCGTAACACACCGGAACTAACAGCAGGGTCCAGACCAGCGTAAAGGCTTCAGCATCTTGCGGCAGATGATAGGTCTGTCCGATCAATGCTATGCCCGTACCGACGGCCAATCCCCAGAAGAGTCCCAGCGGCTCCAGAAAGGCACGCGAACTCCACCTGCGCCGATATCCCGCCACATAGAGCACGGCGCACGCGCACAGCGGCATAAACGCGATGATGGTCCGCACCGGCCGCCCAAGGTCACCCCAGTTGGCAGCCAAAAGGGCAATGACGCCCAACCCCACCAGCAGCGCGCCTAGCGAACCAAAAATAATCCGTCCCCAAGGCGTCTCATTCGCCGCCGCCAGCGCATAGCGCGCCCGCAGCCGCGTCGCGGTCGCCGCGTCTACGACACCCTCACGCTCCCAAGCGCCAACTTCGCGCATCAACCATTTGACTTTACCGGACGTCACGAGTCACTCCTTGTTCGTCACGCAGATAGAATATCCCATTGACCGTTCATAGTCAATCTGTCCCAGACGGCTACTTATTTTGGTTGAGTGTTTTCTTGTGTGCGATTTAGCTTCCAAAACTAACCGGAAGCTAACACAATGCAAACATTTCTGAAGTAAGATTATTCGCGCGCACACGATGAAAAAGAACAGTAACACAGCGGAAAAAGCGGTGGCGCCGACCACGATCGCCGTCATCGACATAGGCGCGACCTTCATACGGATGCTGATCGCGGAGAAACGCGACGCCAAGGAGGCGTACATCCTCGAGAAGGCCGTGCAGTCGGTGCCCATCGGGCGCGACATCATCGTCTCGCGCAGGATATCGAACGCCACCGTGGAACAATGCGCGCAGATCCTCAAGTCGTTCCGCAAGCTGCTCGATGAGTACGGCATCCCGCTGGGGTCGGTCACCGCCGTGGCCACGCCGACATTGAACGTGGCCGACAACAGCGCGGTCTTCCTCGACAGGCTGGCGAATACCTCGCACATCGCCTTCCGCCTGCTCGATCCGGGGCAGATCGGCTACTACTACCATCTGGCGTTCCGCAGGCTCGGCAAGGGCAAGGACGAGAGTAATCACGACAAAGGAGAAGCCGTCGTGCTGGAGGTCGGGGGCCTGACTTGCAACATGCTATGCCGCAAGGAGGGTGAGATCCGCTTCGTGCAGACATACAGCCTGGGCTCGCTGCGAATGCGCCAGCAGATGGAGCAGGGCGACTTCCGGCCGCGGCAGCTCATCGCGCTCGCCGACGGACGCACACACGAGATCGCCGAGCAGTTGCGCAATAACGTGGACGACGTGAAGTCCATCAAGTTATTCCTAATGGGGCGCGAGATGCGCTTCGCGGGTGCGCGCCTGCGCCCTGACAAAAATAACGCCGTTGAACTTGATCCGGCCGCCGGCGTGGTCTCTGTCACCGTGGACGAGCTTAACACGCTACTCAAGCAGATCGAGAAGTCGTCCACGGAGGAGATCGTGCGCGAGTGGCGCGTCTCATATCCAGACGCCGAGTTGATCGCGCCGGCACTGAGTATCGCCATATCCGTGGCGCGCATCGTGGGACTCAAATCGGTGTATATCAGCAGTCTCTCTTTTTGCCACGGACTGCTCGAAGAGACCGTGGACGGCACGCCGTGGACAAACACGATGCGCAAGCATGTACTGCGTGTCGCCAGAGCCACGGGCAGAAAATACCAACACGACATGAACCACGCGGAGCAGGTGGCGAAGCTTTCGCTCCAGCTTTTTGATCTGCTGCAGGAAGAGCACGGTTGCACGCAACGCCACCGCCTGATCCTTGAGGTGGCCGCACTGCTGCATGACATCGGCGCATTCGTAAGTGCACACTCTCACCACATCCACACGATGTACCTTATCCGCAACACCGAGTTCGCGGGCCTCTCATCCGAAGAGATAGAACTCATCGCCGTTGTCGCACGTTACCACCGCAAAGCCATGCCGAAGGCCAGTCATCCGGAGTACTCCGCGCTCCCGCCTGAGGACAGGCTGGTCGTCAGCAAGCTCGCCGCCATCCTGCGCGTCGCCGACGCGCTTGACCGCGTACACGATCAGAGCCTCGGCAAAATCAGATTCAAACTCGACGATGCCTCGCTCGTCTGCATCCCGTCGCGCCGTGTGGCGACCAGCGCCGAGCAGGTGGCCCTCACTGAGAAGGGTGACCTTTTCGAGGTGATGTACGGACGCCATTGTTATCTTTACGACCCAGAATAACCCAAACGGTGCCATGCGATGAAGACAAAGAAAAAGAAGAAAGCCACGACACCGGATGCCTATGAGTTCCTGAACCGGGAACTCAGTTGGCTTGAGTTCAACCAGCGCGTGCTTCTTGAGGCATGCAACCCGAAGGTGCCGTTGCTCGAGCGCCTGAAATTCCTCTCCATCACCGCCTCGAATCTGGACGAGTTCTGCATGGTCCGTGTCGGCGGGCTCAAGATGCTGGTCGCAGCCAACATCCGCCGCACCGACCCCTCCGGCATGACGCCGCGTCAACAGCTCGTCGCCGTCACGCGCCGCATGCGCAAGATGGTCGCAGACCAGTATGAGTTACTCGATGTCCTCGCGAAGGAGCTTGCCAAACATGGCTTTGTCATGCAGGAGAGTGTGGAAGCCCTCTCTGATGAACAGCGTAAATGGCTTGAGTGCGAGTTCATGGACAACATTTTCCCGCTCCTCTCACCCGTCGGCGTAGGCGAGGAGCGTCCCTTCCGCCCAGCAGGGTTGCTGTTGCACTGCGTGGTCACGCTTGTTCCCGCCGCGCCGGACGAGGCACCGCGCATGATCTTCATCCCGCTGGGACCGAAACTCCCGCGCTTCATCAGGATCCCCGACGCTGCGGGCCGCGCCGTCTTCATCCCGATCGAGCAGGTTGTGGCATGGCAGATCGCCGCAGTCGTGGAGGGTCAGCCGGTTCTCGAATGCGTGCCGTTCAGGGTCACGCGCAACGCCGATATCGAGCTGCGCGAGGATTTGTCATCCGACCTGCTCGCAGGCATGCAGGAGCTGCTTGACGACCGCCGCGAGACAGCGTGCATCCGCCTTGAGATCCACCGCCGCGCCTCGCGTACGCTCGTGGACGCGATGACGAAGCAGCTCGGTCTCGACCGAGCGGACGTCTACTCCGTGGACGGCCCCGTAGAGTTACGCAGCCTCATGTCGATCACCCAGACCGACGGTTTTGAAAATCTGCGTGACGAGCCGTGGGAGCCGGTGCCCTCGCCGGACGTGGACATCAAGGAGTCCATGTTCCCGCAGATCGCGCAGGGCGACATCCTGCTCGTGCACCCCTACGACTCATTCGACCCCGTCGTAAAGTTCATCAGCGATGCCGCCGACGACCCGCAGGTGTTGGCGATCAAGCAGGTGCTGTACCGCACCGCCTCGCAAAGCGCGATCGTGGAGGCGCTCATACGCGCCGCGCAGATCGGCAAGCACGTCACCGTGCTCATCGAACTGAAGGCCCGCTTCGACGAAGCGCGCAACATCTCTCAGGCGCGCAGGCTCGAACTCGCGGGTGCGCACGTCGTCTACGGTGTGCGTTCACTCAAGACGCACGCGAAGATCTGCCTCGTCGTCCGGCGTGAGCAACAGGGCATCGTGCGTTACGTACACTTCGGCACCGGCAACTACAACGAAAAGACGGCCACGCTGTATAGCGACATCGGTCTCTTCACCTGCCGCAATGACTTCGGCGCGGACGCCTCCGACGTCTTCAACGCCATCACCGGCTACTCCCAGCCGCAATCGCTGCGCCGTCTCGAGGTGGCTCCGTTCTCGATCCGCTCCATCATCCTTGCGCTCATTGCCAACGAGGCCGAACGTGCCCGCAACAACGAGAGGGCCGAGATCACGATGAAGATGAACTCGCTCAGCGACAAAGGCATCATCGCCGCCCTCTACAGCGCGTCCAATGCCGGCGTGAAGATCAAGCTGAACATCCGCGGCATCTGCTGCCTCAAGCCCGGCGTCTCTGGCATGAGCGAGAATATCACCGTTGTCAGCATCGTGGACTACTACCTTGAGCACGCCCGTATCTTCCGCTTCCGTAACGGCGGTCTGGATGACCTTTACATTTCCAGTGCCGACATGATGACGCGCAACCTCGACAAGCGCATCGAACTCATGATTCCCGTGCTCGCGCCCGGCCCGCGAAAAAAACTTCTCGCCACCCTCGATGTTTACTTTACCGACTGCGTAAAAGCGCGTACTCTTTGCGCGGACGGTGAGTACCGCCCTGTCGCCGCGCGCGGCAAGGAGCAACCCATCAGAGCCCAGGAGGAGCTTTACAGGCGGGCCAAAGCCGCCGCCAGCCTCAAGGAGCAGACGAAGCCCACGATGCTTGAGCCCCACCGGAAACGCAACCCGCAAACGGACGTAAAACTTTGAGCAACGACAACAAGAGACAAAACGGTAAACCGACACGCAGCATTGGCATCCTGACCGCAGGCGGCGACTGCCCGGGCCTCAACGCCGCCATCCGCGCAGTGGCCAAATCGGCCATGCACTACGACATTCAGGTTGTCGGCTTCCTCGACGGCTTCCGCGGCCTCGTCGAAAACCGCTACGTCCAGCTTGAGGACCGCGCCGTGAGCGGTATTATCACGCTCGGCGGTACGATCCTCGGATCGAGCCGCGACAAGCCGCACAAGATGGATATGGGCGGCACCATCATGGACATGACCGACGTCGCCGTGGCCAATGCTGACAGGCTCAACCTCGACTGCCTCGTGTGCCTCGGCGGCAACGGCACGCAGAAAAACGCCTACCGTCTCTCGCAGAAGGGCCTCAACATCATCACGCTGCCGAAGACGATCGACAACGACGTCGTCTTGACCGACACCTGCTTCGGCTACGACACCGCCAAATCAATCGCAACCGAGGCGATCGACCGTCTCCACACCACCGCCAGCAGCCACCACCGTCTCATCGCGGTCGAGATCATGGGGCACTCCGCCGGCTGGTTGGCGCTCGGCGCCGGCATCGCAGGCGGTGCCGATGTCATCCTGATCCCGGAGATCAAATATGACATCCACGCTATCGCCGATTTTATCAACACCCGCCGCCACCGCGGCAAACGCTTCTCCATCGTCGCCGTGGCCGAAGGGGCCATCGCCATCGACGATCAGCCCGAAGACGAGGATGAAGAGAACAGCGACTCCAAGCCGCAAAAGAAAAACGGCAAGAAAAAGAACGGTGATGCCAACGGCAACACTCCCGTGAAGCTACCGCAGAAGCCTCGTATGATACGCGAATCCAAGGTTAGCCGCATCGTCCGTGACCTCCAGCAACTCACCGGCATCGATGCGCGCATGACCCAGCTCGGTCACATCCAGCGTGGTGGCACCCCCACCCCGGCCGACCGGCTGCTCTGCTCCCGGCTCGGCGCAATGGCCGGCGAACTCATCAACGCCCGCGAATACAACGTCATGGTTGCCGTGCGCGGTGACGATTGCGTCGCCGTGCCCCTTGAGGATGTCGCCGGGCACGTCCGCACTGTGCCGCAAGACCACCCATGGATCAAGACCGCGCGCCTTCTCGGCACCTGTATGGGTGACGCATCCTGAGGCAGAATGCGGTTTGATTCTCAAGATATGCGCGTCAGCATTGAACGAGAAGAGGACATTGTCGAGTCCAACCGGGCTTGCTGTTTTTTTGCGGAGGCAGGGATTCTCGTCCAACCACTCGCATGGCTGACGCTCCCGCCGGACAATGATACTCGCATGCGCCGCAACCGATGCACAGCGTTTCGTCAAGGTGTGGATATTTTTTTCTTGTCCTTCTCCTCAACCAGCGTCAGGGCCTTCGTGGGGCAGTATTTAGCACAATTGCCGCAAGTCGGCATTTTGTCGGCCAGCATGAAGCTTTCACGCATACTGCGGCAATTCATTGCCGCAACCTCGTGTTTCTCATGGCGTGTGTCCGTCGACTGGTGACCTGTGTTATATTGGCTAGTGGCTGGCGGGAGGAATTTGCGCAAAATTTTGCGCGGGCGCAAACATCCCTGACGCCAATGTTTCTAAAGGCAACGGCGGCAAACGAAGTTGTGCCCGCAGCACGTTCACCTCCTCCTGGGCGAAAATCACACGTTTGTCCTGATGGTATTCGCTGATACGCCGCTCGTCAGGCGTCCAAACCGTCGCCTCGAAGTACGAACCTCCGAAAGGAATCGCAAGGTCAATCCAGCATGCGAACAACCGCTTCTCCGCATCGCTCACGGCCACACCGTTGTGGGACGGCTCAAGGCGCGCCATGATCTTGCTCTGCGTGGAGCCTTGCGCGTACGGCGGAAGCATGGCGGATTGCCCCGTCGCCGAATACCAGTTCAGCATCGCCGTCTGGCGACCGTTCGCGGTCAGTGCCGCATACGACTTCGAGAATCTCCGGGCAGCACCTTTCCTGAAATCGACAGCTTCCGCACCGGTCAAGTTCGGACGTCCCTTCGCTTTCGGACTGCCGTCATGGCACCGGACGCAGTGCCGGTCAAGGATCGGCTGGATCTGCCGGATGAAACTGAAGCCCTCGGTGGGCGCATCCGGATCACACGGTCTGGGCGCGTTCAACCCGAGATAGTTGCTGGTTCCCCCGAGCAACCCGTCTTTGTCCAGCCGCGCCAGAAGCGGATGGGGAGGCTGACCCGCCAACGGCTGCAGGCGCTGCACTTTTCTGCGCGCCTGCCCCAAATCCGCGGGATAAACCTGCATCTTGCTTTCATGACACCCCACACACGCCATGGTCTCGCCCGGCATCAGCATCGTCCAACTGCGCATCGTCTGGATGCAACGTCCGCCAGCATCGAGCAACTGGAAATAGACCGCTGTGTTCGCTGGCACTTTGAACGCGCAACTGCCGTCCTGATCCACGTCTACCTCGCCCAACACATGCTTGATGTCCCATGCGCCACCTGCCGTGATCGCTTCTCCGGACATGTCGCCGCTGTAGGGTATGAAATTTCGGTACGGTTCGTCGGCGGGGCAGTCCATCGAACCAGAGCGTATATACATCGGCCGGTATTCGACCCCCACCACGCGCAACTTTTTGACCGCTCCCTGCTTTACACCCTCCAGCCCTGGTCCCACATAGACGTTCTGCATGTGAAAGACGCCATACGGCGACGACAGATCGACAAGCGATTCGCGCAGAGGCGCAGGCGTCTGCGCCATGACGGGCACGGGTTGGCTGCACTCGACAGCCGGATCGTATGCCAGAAGTTCGCGCGCTCCATCCGCCGTCTGGTAATAAACGCCGAAATTCGGATTCACCCCGCTCTTGTCGATGAGCGTCCCCTCGGGCAGAAATGTCACAAGGTAGGTGTCTTCGTCGAATGCATACGGATACTGCCATTGCGGACCGACTTGCCCGAACCAATCGATGGCGACCACATTACGGTTGCCGACCACTTTCGGGTCGTTCTCGTAATTTGACGGGTGACGCCCCGACTCTTCTTTGATCGCCGAACCCGCGACGTATTCAATGCCACTGTCGCCCTGTATCCCCTTGCGTCGGTCGATCACAATGAGCTTGCCCTTCTGGTGGACATGATGGCCTGACACAATACCGATGACTTTGGAGGAGCCGGGGACTGGTCGGGCGTGCAATAACGCAGTCGGATAGAAGGAGTTATTGCCGTAATATTCGGTCTGTGCCGTGCCATCGGGATTCATGACGAACAGCGACTGCTGGAAGCGCGCGTTCCGGTCGTTGTATTCCCAGCGCGTATAGAGCACACGTCCGTCGGGAAGCTGCTGCGGATAGAATGTGCTCGCGCCGTCGAACGCAAGCCTGCGGATGTTGCTCCCGTCCAGATCGCTGCGGTACAGGTTCGAGATCAACGTCTGGTGGCAAGGCATAACCTGCTCACAACGTGTGGACTGGAACAGAATACCGCCATCCGAAGTGAAACAGGGCTCGACATCGGCGCACGGCACCACGCGCCCGTTGACGACGGGCGAATGTGTAAGCTGCGTGATTTCACGGGTTACGAGATCCAATGCGTACAGGTGGTAGTCATCGCCCCGCCTCTGTTCGTAAGCAGCCCAGGGCAACGGTGCCCGGAAACTCGGAGACCATCGATGCGGGACATAGTAGGCGTTATCGTTGTAACTGTCGCGCATCGAGAAAACCAGCCGCCGTCCGTCATGCGAAAGCGCAGGATCCCGTACGCAGCCCTCGGGTTTGTCGATCAGCACCTCATTCTCCACGCTTCCGTCTGGGCGGATCGTCAACAGGCAGAGCTGGCCGCCTTTTTTCCAGTTACGCGGTCTGGCGTCGGTCAGATCATCCGTCACATGTTCCGCAGAACCCAGTGTGGCGTTACAACCGAAGGTGTAGTGTTTGACGTAGACAATCTGTGTCGCGTGCCGTGTCACATTTTTCAGCCGCTCCGCACGGCGGAGCCCGCAAAGGCGCAGATAGAGCACCCGCCAACGCGGATCGCACCCCGGCGCATCGGGCAGGTCGAGCCGAACCTGAGTTTTCAATTCGCCAGCCACCTTGGACACCAAACGTTTCTCGAGATCGGCATCTTCGGTAGCGGTGAACACCCGTGCGAAACCATCGAACCCCGCATCCTGCAGAAGCCAATCTTTTTCGAGCCGCCAGCGGGGATAGGCCAAGTCCGGCGGATTGGGTAACGGGAAATCGACAGGCTTGTCCTCAAAGAGCGACACCTCCGCAATGTCCGTGACAAAGTTCCGCCCGCCGCCCGAATAAGGAAGCCCCAAAATCGCACGGCCGGGATTGTTCAGCCAGGTCATGTATGTGCCGAGCGAGTTGATCACCCCCTCGCCCGACTCGTTGACACGCACGGAGATAAACCGCGCCGAAACCGGAGCCCATGTGACGAACGCCGAGTCACCGCAGAACGCCACTGGCAGAACGACTCGGTCAGCAATGGGGCGGAGATCGGTCTCGCCATAGGCATCGCCGCATGTGAACACGCTCACGTTATATGCCATGCGGGCGAGCCAGCGCGACGGCTGAGACACCAGCCGCATACCGGTCGTGACCCGTTCGCTTCCCAAATCCATCACGAAGGTCGCGGTCACAGGCGCACCGCCGTTCGGCGGCAACGTCGCTGCATGTTTCCCCGTCCGCGTATCATCCAGCAGGCTGGCGTATGTGTCAGGATTGCCGTCAATCATTCGCTCAACCGGATAGCCGTCCGCCGTCTCGCCGGGCGTATACACACACGCCGGACGGATCTCGCCTACCTGAGTGTTCACGGCACCCCGCCGCTCGCCGCGCGATCCCCCTCTGCCCGAAGGGCCGCCCCGAAAACGGGCATCCTCTACCGCTCCGTGCGCTACCGCCGTCGCGAGTATAAACCAGACAATTTTTGTGCTACTACCTACACGCATGCCGTTCCCCATTCGTCTTCCGTCCCCGTATTCCTAAGGCTCTACCCACTGAGGTGCTGTGCGGACCCCGCGGCAACTGCAAAAGGCAGTCCGTTTTGCGTCCCAATAGCCGCCACACCAACTCCGGTCGCTCACGCGTACACAATTTTCTGCGTCGTGATAGGATCCGCCACGGAATCCGATGCCGACGGCGTCCGTCGCCGACGGCCAGCCGCTCACATCCGCGTAGCCGTCGATCGTCAACTTCCCGTCCCCGTGCCGTCCCGTAAACGCGCGTCCCGCCGGTGCGTCGACCGACACGGCATACTCCCACAAATTGCCGCTCAAACCGAGGATACCCCAATAAGAGGCCCCCGCCTGTTCCCGGGAACTGGTGGCCGTGGCGTAGATTCCGACACGAAAAGGTCCCTGCGGATTTGAGGCGACACCGCCCACCTTGCAGTTACAATTCCCATCGGCGGCGGTCGCCGTACCGTCGGAATCATTCAGGATCCCAGTAGTCCTGCCGATGACCGTCGTGCCCCAGGCGAATTCGCGGGGTGCCGGATCGAGAGGTCCGCGACAGGCTTTCTCAAACTCAAGTTCCGTGAACGGCCGCAATCCCGCCCAATCCATAAACGCGGCGGCGTCCGCATAACACAGGCCATTGCAGGTACGGTCAGGAACCGACGCCGAGTGGACACCACTCGAGACGCTCAGCGTGTAGCGCGTCCATGCGCTCGTACTAAAACGGCTGGTCGCCTGCACTGCGGTCAGCGTATTGAGAAAATCAGCGTACTGGCCTTGCGACGCCTCATCCTTCATGCAATAGAACGCCGCGTAGCCCTTCGGAAACGCGGCGGGCAACGTTCCCGCAGTTCCGATCGTGCCTCTGGCGCTTCCCGAGATAGTCCCCCAGAGGCATCCGGGCGTGTTCGCGATCGTCAACTCGTCCTCGCTCGCAATCCGGTAAGGGATGGTTGCCCCGCTTGTCCACGAACCGTCAGTCAGGCTACCGGGCTCGTTCCCGCCCGAGCCGACCTTGAACGCGCCTTCCGCCACATAAACCATCTCCAAGGCCTGGGCGCGCATCTGAATGAGCGACATTTTCGCGACATTCGCCGAAGCGATGTTCCATACGGCCTGCACGTTCGTCACAGCGAGTCTCCCCGCGCCCTGCCCCGCCCGCCGGACAAACAGCCCTATGCGGTCGTCCGGCACGATGAGATCGACCGCCGTGCCCACGCCATTCGAGTAGCCGGGCGGATTTAACCCGGACCCTTCCAGCGTAACGTGGTGCCACTCGTCTTGCCCTTCCTGACGCGCTTTGAAAAAGACCCACGCCGCATCGTGGTTGACGTTTGTGAACCGCCACGAATTCTCCCATGAAATGTCGAAGGTGAGATAGGCGGTGCGTGCGTCCCGTTTCCGCACGGTGACGTTCGCCACCAGAAGTCCGTTCGCATCAACATCCTGCGCGGTCACCAACAAGAGACCGCATACCGCAGCCAATATCCGCTTTGTTGTCATGATTACTCCTCAAACCATCGTTCCCTGTCATCGCACACTAATGATCGAGCCACCGGGCACGTAAAACACCGACGGATCAGACGTGGCGGTTCCCCAGTGGTCGTATGAACCGCCGAACAACAGAACCCTCGACTGCAACCAACATTCATCGTATACATCGGCGACCGCTCCGTCTGTGAAAAACAGCTCAAGCCACCGCGTTCCGGCACGACACAGATGCAAGTCCACAATCTTCAGCCCCGTCACCGTCACAACGTCCCCCGCCGCAAAATCCTCCGAGACCGGCAGGAGCAGCGCCCGTCCGTCCGTCGCAAAAGACGGCGCACCGATTTTGTCGGCAGCCACACCACCGACCGCGATCACTGCGTCGGGATCGAAACGGCATTGCCAGCTTGACGGAACGCAGATCTTGAGCACACCGCCATTCGTGACCATTGATAGCGGTTCCCAAGCCCCGATCGATACGGGTTCCAGCGCAACGTCCGCATCCGTCCACAGGAACGTCCGCAAAGATGCCGACCAGAGCGACACCTGCGGACCGCCATCAAGCGATCGTGCGTGTTCCAATGCCGCGCCGCCGTGGCCATCGCCGTCGCCGCCGAAGAAACGCGCGTCGCTCTCCGCGCCCGCCGCGATGTTCACCGCCAGAAAAAGAAGGGCAATCAAAACAAGTTTCGTCTGCATAAAGATCTCCTTGTCAGTATTGAACCTTTATGGCGTCACCCCGGCCGGTGCTGTGCGCACGGCACGGAACCCATAGTCGGGACACCGCGGCGCATAAACCGCCGCAGCATTCTCCCGATCCGAAGTCCGCGTCCAGTGCGCGTCGTATAAATATGCACCGGCGCGAAATCCGGCACCAACCGAATCGCCCCCCGGCCAACCGGCGACATTCGCCTGTCCGGAGCTTGTCAACTCCCCGTCTCCGTGCTCGCCGGTAAACGCGCGCCCCGTCGCATGGCCGATAGTCACCGGCCGTTCCCACAAGCTGCCTCCAAAATCCAGAATGCCCCAATAGGAAGCACCCGCCTCCTCGCGGGAACTCGTCGCTGTCGCATAGATGCCGACGCGGAACGGACCATGCGGAGCACACGGCTTATAGTTACAGTTCCCGCCCACCGCCGTGGCTGCTCCTGTCCAATCATTCACGATCGATGTGGTTGCGCTGATGGATGTCGTGCCCCAGACATATTCGTTCGCGACAGGCGGCAGCGTTCCCCGACACGCTTTTTCAAATTCCAACTCGGTCATCGGCCGCAACCCCGACCAGTCAGCAATCGCTACGCCATCCCACCACGCCAGATAACTGCACGCCTGATCGCGGGCCAATGTCGTCGCATCGCCCGAAGTCCACGCCACCGTGTTCCGACTAACCACACCATCAGAGTTTTTCCCTCCGTATCCGTGTTTCCCTGTAATGTCATGGTTCACTTTTTGCGCGTCTGTCAGCAGGTTGAAAAAGTCCACCCACTGTCCCTCGCTCACTTCGTATTTCATGCAGTAGAACGCGCCGTATCCGTTGGGCCACGAGAGGTTCGGCGCGGTCTGGCCGGTCGGATACCCGCCCGCCGCACCGCCGAGCGCACCACTTCCCGAGGGCGCGACGCTCACGTCGTTCGTACAGATGGTCGTCAACGTGAATGCGTCTTTTTCGCTCCCTCCGCTACCGGCCGCGAACGCTCCCTCCGCCACGAAAACCATCTCCACCGCCTGTGCACGGACATGGACCCGGGAAGCTTGGGTCAACCCGAGGGCGGCGAGATCCCACACCGCCATCACATTCGTCACGGCGAGTGTTCCCGCGCCCTCCTCTGCCCGCCGGACGAAGAGACCCACGCGGTCGTCCGGCACGATGAGATCGACCGCCGTGCCCACGCCGTTCGAGTAGCCGGGCGGATTGATCCCCGATCCTTTCAAGATCATGTGGCGCCAATCCGTCGTGGCCTCCTGCCTCACTTTGAAGAACACCCACGCCGCATCGTGGTTAATGTTCGTGAAACGCCACGCATTCTGCCACGCAATATCAAACGTGACATAGGCGGTCGTTTCATCCCGCTGGCTGACCATGACATTCGTCACCTGCAGATTGTTCGCACAGGCGAGACCCGCCGCGAACAGCGTGCCGCACAGCGCAAGTTTACTTACCTTGTCCATCCTTTTGGATCCTTTCCCGTCATCTCACTCGGAACAAGCGCTCGCCTTTTGCGGCGACACCCCACAGGCCGCTCAAAGCGCACCGACCCGCATGATCAACGTTATTGTACGGGAGGAACTCAAAGAGAGTCAATCCCGAAAGTCGCTTATCACATCTTACCCATTACTTGTTACTTCGTCCTATCTATCCTATTCGTTATTCACTATTCGCTTTTCAGAAAAATTCGCTATGCTCTGTGTGTTATGGGCAAGAGTCTGTATGCATGTTTCGACCTTCCATCCCGCCAGTCCCCCCTACTCTTCTTGGCGCCGATGGCCGGTTATACTAACGCTCCGATGCGCCGCCTCTGTCATCAGCACGGTGCCGCGCTGACGTATACCGAAATGACGAGTGATCTTGGCCTGCTACACACCTCTGACAAGACCTGGCATCTGCTGGAAACCTTTGACGACGAAGGACCGGTCATCGCCCATCTCTATGGTTCCGACCCTGCGTCGTTGGCAGAGGCCGCCGCCCGTGTCGAGCAGAGCGGACGCTTTGTCGGCATCGACCTCAACGCCGGTTGCCCGGTTCATAAAATCACTGCGAACGGTGCCGGCGCCGCCCTGATCCATGACCCCCGCCGCATCCATGCCATTCTCTTCGCGATGCGACGCGCCATCCGTTTGCCGCTGACCCTCAAGACGCGTCTTGGGCCGTCCCCTGACCGTGTAGCCATCTTTGAAACTCTCGACGCCGCCGAACAAGCTGGTGCCGACGCCCTCACGCTACACGGACGCTTCACTTCGCAAGGCCACGGCGGTCCCGTGCATCTCGACCTTCTGGCTGAGGTGAAACGATGCGCAACACTCCCGGTCATCGGAAATGGCGGCGTAGCTTCCCCTTACGATGCGTGGCGTATGTTTCACGAAACTGGCGTGGATGCCATTATGATCGCCCGCGCCGCACTCGGCAACCCCTGGATCTTTGAAGACACGCTGGCGGCGTTTGCTTCCGGCGTAGAACCTCCGGCGCCCGCCTTTGCCGGCGCGCGTCCGCGCCGCGACCTCACCGTGATCCGCGACACGTTCGAAGCGCATATCGCGGCCGAAATCGCGTTGTTCGAACGCATCCAAGTGCGCTCTGGCCTGCCTGTCGATGCCGCACAG
>Ga0209407_1000486_pt1 | contig 51694 bp, 32 predicted proteins | sample AD_JPNHG3_MetaG_FD_184410 | JGI IMG/M metagenome (GOLD analysis project Ga0209407, IMG submission 184410) | Active sludge microbial communities of municipal wastewater-treating anaerobic digesters from Japan - AD_JPNHG3_MetaG (SPAdes) (version 2) | ecosystem: Engineered > Bioreactor > Anaerobic...
CCGAGACCGTGCCGCCGTTGATGGCCACCGTGCCGCCGTTGCCTTCGTCGCCGCCGCCGATGCCGGCGCCGTAATCGCCGCCCGTCGCCGTCAGCGCGCCCGCGTCGTCTCCGGGGACGTTGGTGATGGAGAGCGATGCGCCTGCCGGGACTTCGAGCCCCGCCCGACCGTAGCCGGAGTCAAGCGTGTTCTCCCCCGCGAGGGAGAGCGAAACATTGGCGCCTGTCCCTAGCGCAAAGGCGCACAGGTTGTCGCCCATCGCTTTGAGCGTCAGGTTCGAAAGCGTGACCTCCTTCGTGCCGCCCGCCTGGACGACGACGCGCACCTTGCCCGCCGTGTTGGTGCCCGAAATCATGAAGGGCCCCGCCCCGGAGAGCGTGAGCGTAGGCGGGGTATAGTTCCAGCCCGCGCCGCTCGAGCCGACGGCATCGTTGAGAGGTTCGCCGTTGATCGTCACCCCGGTCAGGGCGGCGTTGGCAGTTACTGCAAACAGGCCCGCGAAAACGAGCACAAGGAGGGTCTTTGTATTCATGGAGGTGTTCCTCTCAGATACGGGATGAAGGACGTGAGACACAAGACGGAATACGGTGTTGTTCACGGCTGACCTTTTGGCTGGATTAGATGAGACACAAACATGACCTGGGGTACGCCGGAAGAGCATAGTATAAGGGAGAGGGCGAGGCAAGCGGATTTTGGGGGCACACGCCCCTTTTTGGCCCCTTTTTGGTTTTTGGAAAAACACACCAAATTACTATCGAGGGGTTAGGAGTGAAAAGGGCGAGAGACGTGAGACAAAAGGATATCTCCCGTCTCGCGCCCCATGTCTCTCACCCTACGGCTGGCTTTCGCTGGCCCTCACCTTGAAGAAGCGTTTAGGTGCTGTCGCGTCGATACCCCCGAAGACGAGGTCGCCGCCCGTCGCCGCTTGGACGCTTGGCTCGATTTTAGTCCAGGTTCCGCCCAGCGTGTCCGTCCAGTAGAGCGTGTAATAAGCCCCGACCTGGGCGTTGGCGATCTTGATGGAGAGCGTCGCGCCGCTGACAACAATCGCCAAGCCGTCCGTGGCGAAGACCGGCACGGGGAGGCCGCGGGTGGCCGTGGCCGCCGCACCGTCTACGGTGGCCGTGTAACCAAAGCCGCCCGCCGTAAAGGCGTAGTCGTCGTTGGGTAGCCAGAGGTAGAGCTTGCCGACGGCGTCGGCGTAGAGGTCGTTGACGCCGTAGGCACCGAGCGCTGTCACGACGACTGCCGCATTGGGCGTGAGGTTCGTCACCGTCATGCACCAGACGCGCTCCGTATTGTTGGAAGGCGCGGCTGCTGCATAGCCGCCATCAATGCGGATGGAGCCGCCGGTAAAGAGGCTCGTGCCAGAGGCCTCCGGCAAGTCGCCGGTTTCGCCTTCCCTCACGTTGCCGAGGCCGGGGCCGATGCCCGGCGCACCGCCCGCGCCGCCGATCGCGAAGACCGTGCCGCCGGAGACGGTCAGCGTCGCGCCTTCACTGCCGGCAACCCGCTGGCCGGTACCGCCGCCGATGCCCGCAGCACACTTGCCGCCGGTCGCCGAGACCCGTCCGCCGGTGATGTTCACCGTGCCGCCCGGGCCTGCGTTCTCGATGGTGTTTCCTTCGATGACCCCGTCGTTGTTGCCGCCGCCGATGCCGGTGCCGTATTTGCCGCCGGTGGCAATGACCTCACCGCCGGAGATGGTTGTCGTGCCGCCCGCGTCGCCGTCGCCGCCGCCGATGCCGGCCGCGAAATCGCCGCCGCCGGCCGTGACGGAGCCGCCGGTGATGGTCACCGTACCGCCGTCGCCGCCGGATGACGCGCCGGCATAGCCGCCCGAGCCTATACCCGCGCCCAAAAGGACGCCGTTGGCCGTGACGGTGCCTCCGGAGATGGTCACCACGCCACCGCCACCACCGCCGCCACCACCGATGCCCGCACCGTAAAAGTCGCTGCCTGTGGCTGTCACGATGCCGCCGCTGATGGTCACTGCGCCGCCTGCGCCGCCGATGCCGCCGCCGATGCCGGCGCCGTAGCGGCCCCCCGTCGCCGCGACCGTGCCGCCGGAAATGATGTTCGTGCCGCCGGTGCCGCCATAGCCGCCGCCGATGCCCGCGCCGCATTGGCCGCCTGTCGCCGTCACTGTGCCGCTGGAGATTTCGACTGCGCAACCGTCGCTGTATTGGCCGCCGCCGATGCCCGCGCCGTAGTAGCCGCCTTCGGCCGTGACGGTGCCGCCGGAGATTTCGACCGCGCAGCCGCCGCCGTTGTTACCGCCACCGATACCGGCGGCATAATCGCCGCCCGTAGCCGTGACCGTACCGCCGGAGATTGCGACCGTTCCTCCCGCGCTTGCTTCGAAGGCATTGCCGATGCCCGCGCCGTGGCCCAGGCTCACTGCCTGCACGATGCCGCCGGTGATGGTCACCGTGCCGCAGGAACGCTTGTAGCCGCCACCGATGCCTGCGGCGCCCTGCTGGCCGACGGCGGTCACTTCGCCGCCGTTGATCGTCACCGCGCCGGCCGTGCCACCCCAGCCGCAGCCGATGCCCGGGCCATACTGGCCTCCCCCCGCTCCCACCATGCCGCCGTTGATGATCACCGTACCGACCGCGCCGGTGAAGCCACTGCCGATGCCCGCGGCATAGCCGCCACCGAATGCAAGCAGTTTGCCCGCGCTGTCATCGGGCGCGTTGGTGATGGCGAGCGACGCGCCCGCCGGCACTTCGACACCCGCGCAGTAATCCGCCGCCTGCAAGACGTTCGTTCCCGCAAGATAGAGCGAGACGACGGCGTTCGTCTCTAGTGCGAAGACGCATTGGTGTTCTTCTGAAGCCTGGAGCACCAGGTTCGAGAGCGTGACCGTGCTTGCCACATCTTCTTGAACGACGACGCGCACCTTACCCGCCGTGTTGGTGCCGGAGATCGTGAAACGTCCCGCGTTTGTGAGCGTGAGCGTGCAGGTTGTCGCATGGTAGCGCCAGCCGGCGGCGGGATCCGCCGAACCGAACGCGACCTCCTCACCATTGACCGTCACGCCGGTAAAGCCGTAGATGTGGACGGCACCGTTCTGGATCGTTACCACGAAGCGGCGCCCATTGGCCGTGAAGTCGTAGTGGCCGTCCGGGAGCCACAGGTGGATGGCGCCGCCGTTGTCGGCGAAGATGTCGGTCGTTTCGTAGTAGTCCGGAAGCCCCATGATCTCGACCGGCGCGTGGGACTTGAAGCCCGTCAGCGTCACGCAGAAGACCCAGTCCGTGTTGTTCGAGGGGGCGGGGGAGATGCTGTCGTTCGTCAGGCCGATCGAGCCACCAGTGAAGGTGTTGGCACCGAGGATTGTGCATTCGGCACCGGGCCCGATGTCCGTGCCCCCGCTGTAGCCCATTGCCTTGACAGTGCCGCCGGAGATGGTCAGCGTACCGCCTGCGCCACCGACGCCGCCACCGATGCCTGCGCCGCCCCAGTAGCCGGACGCCGTGACGCTGCCTCCTGAGACAGTCAGTGTGCCACCTACGCCGTTTGTGCCGCCACCAATGCCAGCACCGTCGTTGCCAGTCGCCGTGACCGTGCCGCCGAAGATGTTCACCGTGCCGCCGCCGCCACCGCCGCCACCGCCAATGCCTGCGCCGTAAACGCCTGTTGCCGAGACCGTGCCGCTGAAGATGTTCACCGTGCCGCCACTGGAGCCTTTGCCGCCACCAATGCCCGCGCCGCCGTCGTTGCCCGTAGCCTCTAGCATGGCGTCGTCGTCACCGAGTGCTTGGGTAATGGAGAGGCACGCTCTTTGGGGGACTTCAAGTCCCGCGCGGTTGGGGCCGGAGGCGAGCATGTTGTTCCCTGCGATGGTTAGCGAGACACAGGCATCCGTCCTCAACGCGAAGGCGCAGAAGCCCTCGTATACATTGTAATCCATAAGCGTCAAGTTCGAGAGCGTGACCGCGTTCGTCACGCCCTGTGGAACGACAACCTTCACCTCGCCATCCGTGTTTTCGCCTGAAAGCGTGAAGGGCCCCGCCCCATCAAGCGTGAGCGTGTAGGTGGTCTTGTCATACGACCACCCCGTTCCGGACGAGTTGGTGTCGGTGTCGAGTTCCTCATCGCCCACCCACACCCCGGTAGGGTGGGCGACGGCTGCTACTGCAAACAGGCCCGCAAAAGCGAGCACCAGGATGGTTTTCGCATTCATGTGGTGTTCCTTTCAGTTGAGGGCAAGAGACGCGAGACAAGAGACGCGAATATCTTGCCTTGTGTCTTCGCTTGTCTCTCGTCTCATGTCTCTTGCCCTTCCGTGTCTGACACGTAATTGCGTGTTCCGCTGCAGTCGGGATATCCGGTGCAACTCCAAAAAGGGTTGCCCGCGTTGCGGCCTTTACGGGCGATCATCTTGCGCATGGGCTTGCCGCAGTTGGGACAGGGCGGAGTGCCCTGCGCCGCCACTTGCGCATCGCGCGTCTCCAGACGCGCCTTGGAAAGCCGTTCCGTGAAGCCGCCCTCCTCGCGGAAGTCCGCCGCGAGCGACTCCATCTGCCGGTGCAACAGCCGACACGCCTGATCGATCACCAGCAGAATCGCGTTCGCAGCCGTCACCGCGTCCTTTGCTTCCAGCCACTCAGCAAACCGCGCCCGCATGGCGAGAATGTGGACACCGAAATCATGGCGTATATTGAGGGCGTCATCACCCGTGAAACGATCCAGTCGCAACGCGAGCACCTTCACGGCGCGCGGATCGTCCGTGCGCCAAGGTGCCTCGCCGCATTCGATGAGAAACGCCTCGTAGTCGCCAGCGAGTTCTTCGAGCGAACCCTTTGCCACGTCGTAGAGCCGCAGTTCGGTCTCGCGGCTCGTCCCGGCTCGCGCCGAGCCCTCGACGATGTTCTGCCGCGCACTGCGAGCCGCCCCCACCATCTGACCAACGGTCTTGCCGAGCGCGTCGTTGGTGCGGTCGTAGTTACGGCGGCAGAACGCGCAGGTGGCGTGGTACACCAGACACGTATAGCCGAAGGCGAATGTCTTGCGGTACCCACCGTATGCTCCGATGATCTGCGTTGCCTCTTGCCTCATGTCTCTTGTCCTTTCTCTGTCTTACGGCTGGCTTGTGCTAGCCGTCACTTTGAAGAAGCGTTTGGGGGCGGTGGCGTTAAGGATGGTGAAAGTGAGGTCGCCGTCGTTTTCGGCGCGGAAGCTCTCCACAAGCTCCCAGTCTCCGCCCAGTGTAGCCGTCGCGTAGAGCGTGTACCAAATTCCGCTCTGGACGTCTACGATTTTTATGGCGAGCGTCGTGTCATCGAAAACGAGCGCCGTGCCGTCCGTGGCGAAGACCGGTGCCGCGAGGTAGAGTGTCGCCGTCGCATCCGCGCCGTTCACGGCGGCCGTGTAGCCGGAGCCGCCTGCCGTGAAAATGTAATCGTTATCCGGCAGCCAGAGGTAAAGCCTGCCGTTTTCGTCGGCAAAGAGGTCGTTGACGCCGTAGGTGCCGAGCGCTCCAACGGTAATTTCCGCTCCTGGCGTGAGGTTCGTCGCCGTGACGCACCAGACGCGTTCCGTGGCGTTGCTGGGCGCGGGGGCGATGGCGTCGTTGACGAGACGGATCGAGCCGCCGGTGAAGGTGTTCGTGCCTGCGACGGCACCATCGAAGCCCGGGCCGATGTCCGCGCCGCCGTTGCTGCCCCGCGCCGCGACGGTGCCGCCGGAAATCGCGACGGTGCCGCCGTCGCCGTAGACGCCGCCGCCGATGCCGGCACCACGATCGCCGCCGTAGGCGGAAATCTCGCCGCCAGTGACCGTCAACGTGCAGCCTTGGCCTTCGTAGCCGCCGCCGATGCCCGCCCCGCCGTCCTCGCCGCCGATTGCCGTGATTTTTCCGCCGTTGATGGTCACCGTGCCGCCCGCGACATAATAGAAGCTTCCAATGCCGGCGGCAGCGCGCCCGCCTGTCGCCGTCAGCGAGGCCGCGTCGTCACCGGGGGCGTTGGTGATGGAGAGCGTCCCTCCCACCACAACTTCAAGCCCTGCCCGCAAGGCACCGGAGGCGAGCGCATTGGTTCCCGCGAGGACGAGCGAGACATCGGCTCCCATCCCCAGTGCGAAGACGCATCGGCCCTCGCTCGCCGCCCTGAGCGTCAGGTTTGACAGCGTGACCGTGTTGACAACGCTGTTCGAGACGATGACGCTCACGCCGCCGACCACGTTGGCGCCCGAGAGCGTGAAGGGGCCCGCGCCGAAGAGCGAGACGGTGCGGTTCGTCGCATCGAAGCGCCATCCGGCGGCGGGATTCGCCGGGCCGTCGGCGACCTCCTCGCCGTTGACCCTCACACAGGTGGGGCCGAAGCCGTTCTGGAGCTTCACCGTGCGGGGACGTCCATCCGCCGTGAAGGTGTAGGTGCCGTTCGGAAGCCACAGGTAGATGTGGCCGTGCTCGTCGGCAACAATGTCTTCCGTTCCATAGTCGTTCGGCAGATTGCCGCGATTCGTGATGTCGATCCGACCGACGGGGGCGAAGCCCGGCACCGCTGCGCAAAAGACCTGTTCCGTGTTGTTCGAGGGTGCGTGGGAGGCGGATGAGCTTCCCAGGCGGATCGAGCCGCCGGTGAAGATGTTTGTGCCGGGGAGTACGCCATCGCCAGCGCCGCTAGCGTAGCCCGGCCCTGTGTCCGTGCTGCGGAAGCCGCCCTGCGCGAAGACCGTGCCGCCGGAAATGGTCAGCGCGCCGCCGCTGCCGTCGTCGCCGCCGCCGATGCCGGCACCGTAATCGCCGCCCGTGGCCGTGATTGTGCCGCCAGAAATCGCGACGATGCCGCCATCGCCATACTCGCCGCCGCCGATGCCTGCGGCGTCCTCGCCGCCGGTGGCCGTGATCGTGCCGCCGGAGAGGGTCACGAGGGCACCGTTGCCAAAATAGCCGCCGCCGATGCCCGCGCCGCAGGTGCCGCCCGTGGCTGTGACCGTGCCGCCGGAGATGGTGGTCACGCCGCCGTTGGCGAGGTGGCCGCCGCCGATGCCCGCGCCGTTTTCGCCGCCCGTTGCAGTGACCATGCCGCCGGTGATGGTGATCGCACCGCCCGTGCCGCTTTCGCCGCCGCCCATGCCCGCGCCGTTTTCGCCGCCTGTGGCCGTGACCGTGCCGCCGGAGATCGTGACCGTGCCGCCGGTGCCATACTTGCCGCCGCCGATGCCGGCACCGCCGTACTGGGCACCCGTGGCCGTGACCGTACCGCCGTTGATAATCACCGTGCCGCCGTCGCCAAAATAGCCGCCGCCGATGCCCGCGGAGCTGTCGTCGCCGATGGCCGTGATTTCCCCGCCGTTGATGATCACCGTGCCGCAATCGCCGTTTTCATCGCTTTCGACGCCGATGCCGGCGCCGCAAAAGCCCATCGCGGTGAGCGACGCCGCGTCGTCGCCGGGGGCGTTGGTGATGGAGAGCGTCCCATCCGTCGCGACCTCGAGGCCGGCCCGGTCGAAGCCGGAGATGAGCGAGTTCGTCCCCGCAAGGACGAGCGAAACGCATGCATTGGTCTCCACCGCGAAGGCGCATTGGTAATCGCCCGTCTCCATGAGCGCCAGGTTCGAGAGCGTGACCGTGTTCGTCACGCCCGCCGCGACGACGATACTGACGTCGCCCGACACGTTGGTGCCTGAAAGGGTGAAGGCTCCCGTGCCCGTGAGCCGGACGGTTCGGGTATGCGCATTGAGGATCCATCCGTCGTTGCCGGGATCCTCTGGGGGGCCGTAGGCGACCTCGTCGCCGTTGACGGTCACACCGGTCACCGGGATCACGCTTTTCCAGATATTCAATGTGCATACGCTCCCGTTCGTCGTAAAGTTGTAGCTGCCGTTCGGGAGCCAGAGATAGATGCTGCCTTCGGCATCGGCGACAATGTCGTTTATGCCGTAATCGCCAAGCCCATCGATTACGACGGGATCGTTGGCGTTGAAGCCCGACACCGTCTCGCAGAAGACCGGCCTCGCGCCGTTGTCGGGCACAGGGACGATGGACGCGTTGCCCAGGCGGATCGAGCCGCCGGTGAAGGTGTTTTCGCTGGAGACGGTGCCATTGCTGCAACCGGGGCCGATGTCATAACCGTTCATGCCGCCATGAACGAAGACCGTGCCGCCGGAAACCGTCACATCGGCATTGGCGCCGCCGATGTAGCTCGTGCCGTATTTGCCGCTGCCGCCACCGATGCCTGCGGCGTAGTCGCCGCCGCCCGTGGCCGTTACCGTACCGCCGGAGATGGCCACCGTGCCGCTTGTGTAGCTGGCGGTGTCGCCGATGGCGCCGCTGCCGATGCCCGCGCCGCCAACGCTGCCGCTGCCTTTGCCGGTGGCCGTGACCGTGCCGCCAGAGATCGTGACCGTGCCGCCGTTGCCATAGTAGCCGCCGCCGATGCCCGCGCCGTAATGGCCGCCTGCGGCCTCGACCTCGCCGCCGGAGATCGTGACCGTGCCGCCCGTGCCGCTTGAACCACCGCCGATGCCCGCGCCGCTGTTGCCGCCCGTGGCCTTGACCATGCCGCCGTTGATGTTCACTGTACCGCCCGCGCCCTTCTTGCCGCCGCCGATGCCCGCGCCGTCGAGACCGCCCTTGACCGTGACCGTGCCGCCGTTGATGGTCGTGTTGCCGCTTCGATTGTAGCTTCCGCCGATGCCTGCGGCGTAGCTCCCGCCCGTGGCCGTGATTTCTCCGCCGTTGATGGTCACGATGCCGCCGTGATCATAGTAGCCCCCGCCGATGCCCGCGCCGTAGCTGCCGCCCTGCGCCATCACCGTGCCGCCGTTGATGGTCACCCTGCCGCCGTCGCCATAGTAGCCGCCGCCGATGCCCGCGCCGTTGCTGCCGCCCTTGGCCGTGATTTCCCCGCCGTTGATGGTCACCCTGCCGCCGTTGACGTTGTAGCCGCTGCCGATGCCCGCGCTGCTGCCTCCGCCCGTGGCGGAGAGCGATGCCGTCTCGTCGCCCGGCGCGTTGGTGATGGAGAGGGTCCGCCCCACCGCAACTTGGAGCCCCGCGCGGTTGCTGCCCGATGCGAGCGTGTTCGCACCTGCGAGGATGAGCGAGACGTTGGCACGCGTTCCCAGCTCGAAGGCGCATTGATTTGCACTCGTCGCTTTGAGCGTCAGGTTCGCGAGCGTGACCGTATTCGTTACATCCGTCGGGACCACGACGCGCACAGCCCCTTCCGTGTTCGTGCCGGAAATCGTGAAGGGGCCCGCGCCGGAAAGCACGAGGTTCGAGGTGGCCGGCTCGTACGCCCAGCCGATGTCGGATGCGCCGTCGGAGTCGAGCATGATTCCATTGACCGTCACGCCGAGCGGGGCGGCGCTGGCGGTGGCTGCGAACAGGCCCGCACAAGTAAGTGTCAAAATGGTTTTCGCATTCATCATGGTGTTCCTTTAGGTTGAGGGCAAGAGACGCGAGACGAGAAAGGGGGCTCGCGCCTCATGTCTCCTCTTGTCCCTTGTCGCATGTTTCTTGTCCTTTCGCTGGAGGCTCTTGCTCCCCCGTAGCATGGGCGTCCCGCCCATGAAACACGGGCAAGATGCCCGTGCCACATCTGCAAGCCTCTCTGTCTTATGGCGGGTCAGTGCTGGCCTCCACCTTGAAGAAGCGTTTGGGTGCTGTCATGTTGGAGAGCGTGAAAGTGAGGAGGCCGTCCGCCGTCGCCGGGACGCTCTGCTCCAGCGTCCAAGGCCCGCCGGGCTCGGGTGCCCCGTAGAGCGTGTAATAAACCCCGCTCTGGGCGTTGGCGATCGTGATGGCGAGCGTCGTGCCGCTGACAACAATGCCCGAGCCGTCCGCAGCGAAGACCGGCGCCGCGAGGTAGAGTGTCGCCGTCGCATCCGCGCCGTTCACGGCAGCCGTGTAGCCGGAACCGCCCGCCGTGAAAGAGTAAACATTATCCGGCAGCCAGAGGTAGAGCCTGCCGTTTTCGTCGGCGAAGAGGTCGTTGACACCGTAGGTGCCGAGCGATGTGACCGTGACCGCCGCATGGGGCACGAGATTCGTCACCGTCACGCACCAGACGCGCGCCGTAGCGTTGCTAGGTGCGAGTGCAATGCTGTCGTTGACGAGCAGGATCGAGCCGCCGGTGAAGGTGTTCGCGCCGGCGTCCGTGCTGCCGTCACCCGGCCCGATGTCTGCGGCACTGTAGCTTCCCGCGGCCGTGACCGTGCCGCCGGATATGGCCGTCGCGCCGCCTGCGCTGCCCGTGCCGCCGCCGATGCCTGCGCCGCCGTTGCGGCCCGTCGCCGTGACCGTGCCGCCGGAGATGTTGACCGTGCCGCCCGCGCCGTTCATTCCGCCGCCGATGCCCGCGCCGGAGTAGGTGCTGACGGCTGTGACCGTGCCGCCGGAGATGTTGACCGTGCCGCCCGCCTTTCCCTGGCCGCCGCCGATGCCTGCGGCGCATGTGCCGCTCGTGGCCGTAATCGTGCCGCCGGAGATGTTGACCGTGCCGCCCGCAGTTTGCGTGCCGCTGCCGATGCCGGCGCCGTTGGCGCCGCCCGTCACGGCGAGGGAGGCAGCATCGTCGCAGGGCGCGTTGGTGATGGAGAGCGTCTCGCCCGCCGCGACCCAGATGCCGGGGCGTCCGCTGCCGGAGGCGAGCTCGTTCGCCCCCGCGAGCGTGAGCGACACGTTCGCCCCCGTCCCCAGCGTGAAGATGCACCGATTGTCGTTGGACGTCCGGAGCGTCAAGTTCGAGAGCGTCACCGCGCTCGACAGGCCTGCCGCTACGGTGACGCGCACTTTGCCTTCCGTGTTGGCGCCGGAAATCATGAACGGCCCCGCGTTCGTGATCCGGAGCAGGCCGGTCGCCTCATCGAAAGTCCAGCCGGCGGCGGGATCGTCGGAACCGAAGGCGACCTCGTCGCCGTTGACCGTCACACCGGTCGCCCCGGCGGTGTCGTCGAGCTCCACCGTGTAGGTGCTTCCGTTCGCCGTGAAGGTGTAGGTGCCGTTGGGGATCCAGAGGTGGATACTGCCGCCGTCGTCGGCAAAGATGTCCGCCGTGCCGTAGTAGGCGGGCAGGTTGCCGCGATCCGTGATGACGACCTGCGCGTTGGGTTCGAAGCCCGCCACCGTTGCGCAGAAAACCGCCTTCCCGTTGTGGTTCCGGGGGATGGGGGCGAGGGAGGCGTCGGCCAGGCGGATCGAGCCGCCGGCGAAGGTGTTGGCGCCTAAGGTGGTGGTGTCGCGCCCCGGCCCGATGTCCATGCCGCCGTCGCTGCCCTGCGCGAAGACCGTGCCGCCGGAGATCGTCACCGCGCCGCCCGCGCCGCCAGTGCCGTCGTAGCTGCCGCCGCCGATGCCCGCGCCCCGGCTGCCGCCGATGACCGAAACCCGGCCGCCGGAGATCGTGACCGTGCCGCCGGCCTTTTCCCCGCCGCCACCGATGCCTGCGGCGTAGTTGCCGCCCTGAGCCGTCACCGTGCCGCCCGCGATGTTGACTGTGCCGCCCGCACCCTTGAAGCCGCCGCCAATGCCCGAGGCGCCGTTGCCGCCGACCGCTGTGACGATGCCGCCAAGGATGTTGACCGTGCCGCCCGCCTTTGCCTGTCCGCCGCCGACGCCGGCGGCGTTGCGGCCGCCCGTCGCGAAGAGCGCGGCCGCGTCGTCGCCCGGTGCATTGGTGATGGAGAGCGTCCGGCCTGATTCGACCTGGACGCCCGCGCAGTTGTAGCCGGAGGCGAGCGCGTTCGTCCCCGCGAGGACGAGCGACACGTTGGCGCCTGTCCCCAGCGTGAAGGCGCATTGACTGCCGCCCGTCGTGCGGAGCGTCAGGTTCGCGAGCGTGACCGGCTTGACGACGCCGCTCGACACGACTACGCGGACGCCGCCGACCCCGTTGACGCCCGACAGCGCGAAAGGCCCCGCGCCCGTGAGCGAGAGCGTGCGGTTCGCCGCGTCGTAGCTCCATCCGGCGGGGGGAGCCGCCGGGAAGGCGATCTCCTGGCCGTTGACCGTCACGCCGGTGGGCGCGACGCCGTTCTGGATCGTCACCGTGCGGGGGTTCCCGTTCGCCGTGAAGTTGTGGGTGCCGTTCGGGAGCCAGAGGTGGATGCAGCCGTCTCCGTCGGCAAAAAGATCGTTCACGCCGTATCCCGCCAGCCCCGAGATCGCGACCGCGCCGCCTGGCGCGAAGCCCGCCAGCGATGCGCAGAAGACCTGCTCCGTAGCGTTCGAGGGCGCGTGGAAGGCCGATGTGGCGCCGAGACCGATCGAGCCGCCGGTGAAGGTGTTCGCGCCGGAGACGGTACCGCTCTGCCCCGGCCCGATGTCCCTTGCGCCGTTGCTGCCGGTTGCCGCGACCGTGCCGCCGGAGATCATGACCGTGCCGCCCGCCCCGCCGTAGGCGCCGCCGCCGATGCCGGCTCCGGAAGTGCCGCCCGTTGCCGTCACCCTGCCGCCGGAAATGGCGACATGGCCGCCCGCGCCGCTCTGGCCGCCGCCGATGCCGGCGGCATAGGTGCCGCCCTGTGCCGTCACCGCGCCGCCGGAAATGTTGACTGTGCCGCCCTGGCTGCTGCTGCCGCCGCCGATGCCCGCGCCGCTGTTGCCGCCCGTGGCCGTGACCGTGCCGCCGTTGATGGCGACCGTGCCGGCGGGGCCGCTGTGGTAGTAGCCGCCGCCGATGCCTGCGCTCAGGCGGCCGCCCTGCGCCATCACCGTGCCGCCGTTGATGGTGATCGTGCCCCCCGCACGGTAGTAGCCGCCGCCGATGCCCGCGCCGTAGGTGCCCGTGCTGGATGCGGAGACGTGTCCGCCGTTGATGGTTGTCGTACCCCCTGCGCCTTGAGATCCGCCGCCGATGCCTGCGGCGCCGTCGGTGCCATACGCAGTGATCTGTCCGCCGTGGATGGTGATCGTGCCGCTCTCGTTTTTGTTGTTGCCGCCGATGCCCGCAGCGTACTTTCCACCCGTCGCCGTCAGCGCGCCCGCGTCGTCGCCGGGGGCGCTGTTGATGGAGAGCGTCCGCCCTCCCGCGACTTCAAGACCCGCGCGGTTGTCGCCCGAGAGGAGTGCGTTGTTCCCCGCCAGGAAGAGCGAGACGCAGGCGTTGGTCTGCAGCGTGAAGGCGCACCGGCTGTCGCTGCCGGGCGTCTCGAGCACCAGGTTCGAAAGCGTCACGTCGCACGTCACGCCTTCCTGGACGACGACGCGCACCTGGCTCGTCTTGTTGGTGCCGGAAATCGTGAACGGGCCCGCGTTCGTGAGCGTGATGTGGGGCAGGTAGTATTTCCAGCCTTCGCCGCCCGATCCGGCGGAGTCGAGGGCGACCCCGTTGACCGTCACCCCGGTCGGGGCGGCGGTCGCGGCGGTGACCGCGCAGAGCGTCATCAGCGCGGCGAGGAGTGTGTGTCTCATGTCTCTTGTCTCATGTCTCATGTCTTTCCTCTCTCATTCACTGTGCTAAAATCGGCAAGCGTAAAGGTGGCTGTGTTATCTGCCAGCGTAAACGAGTCGATGGAGAAATAGTGGGTTGTCGCCGCCGCATCCGCGTTCGCGACGGTCGCGACATAGGACATGCCGTTCACGATAAAGACACAACCCATGAGACCTGTCCTCCGGAAAAAAAGGAGGAGGCGCACGAGCGCGGAGACGCGGAGACGCAAAGTGCGGGACTGGCACGCAAAACTGGATGCAGTGTCGTTGTTGTTCGTGGCGCTGCTGTTCACGGTCAGCCTTTCCTTCGAGAAAACGGCAGTAACATGAGCTAAAGTACGGTTGTGGTTGCATGGTAACGTGAAAAGGGAGAAGAAGACAAGAACTTTTTGGTGTTGTTATTTATGCGCTTCGCGACGTATTGACATATCATGATTTTATGATATATACTCCCGCCTTTTTCAACGCACGGGAAGTCATTTTTTGGAAAGGGGTTCAACATGAAGACAGTCATTGTGGGCGGTGTGGCGGCGGGAGCGGGCGTGGCCGCAAGATTGCGTAGGTTGGATGAGTCGGCCGAGATCATGATGTTCGAGCGCGGCGCATTCATCTCGTACGCGAACTGCGGCTTGCCCTACCATGTAGGCGGCGTCATCCCCCAGCGCGAAGCACTGATAGTGATGACCGAGAACCGCTTCAAGACGTGGTTCAACGTGGACGTCCGCACGAAAAGCGAGGTGATCGCCGTCGACCGCGCCGCAAAAGAAGTGACGGTCCGAAGCGAAACGGGAACCTATCAGGAGAGTTATGACAAATTGGTTCTGGCCACAGGCTCGTCCCCGGTCATGATGGACATCCCCGCTTCTGACGATCCGCGCGTCATGCGGCTCTGGACGATTCCGGACATGGACTCCATCATTGCCGCCATCGATGGCGGCGCACGGACAGCCGTGGTCGTCGGGGCGGGCTTCATCGGACTGGAGATCGCCGAAAATCTCAACGAGCGGGGACTCGACGTGACTCTCGTTGAACTCTCCGACCAAGTGTTGCCGACAATCGACAAAGAGATGTCCACCACGCTGGCACAAGAACTCTCCTCGGCAGGCATCGCCCTGCGGTTGGCGCGCAAGGTTACGGCGTTCGAGAAGTCTGCGGACGCCTTCCACGCGGTTCTGGACGATGGCGAGAAACTGCCGGCGGATCTTGTGGTCATGAGCGTCGGCGTGAAACCCAACTCCGAATTGGCGCGGGCCGCCGGACTCGATGTCGGCCCCCGCGGCCACATTATCGTCGACGACACGTTGCAGACCTCTGATCCCAGCATCTATGCGGCAGGCGATGTAATCGAAGTCAATGACCCAATCCTCGGCGGCAAGACGGCGATTCCGCTGGCCGGCCCTGCCAACAAGCAGGCGCGCATCGTCGCCGATAATCTGGTCGGCCGTACATCGCGTTACCGCGGTAGCATCGGGACCGCTGTCCTCAAGGTGGGCTCACTAGCCGCTGGCAGTGTGGGGTTCACCGAACGCCGCTTGAAGCAGATGGGCATCCCCTACCATAAAATCTACAACCACCCCGCCTCCTGTGCCACCTATTACCCCGGCGGGTCACAACTTCACATCAAACTCCTGTTCGCCCCCGACGGCAAGATCCTTGGCGCGCAAGTGGTCGGCCACGAAGGCGTGGCCAAGCGCCTTGACACGATTGCCGGCGCGATGTGCTGCGGCGCCACCGCGCCGGAACTCGCCGACCTGGAACTCGCCTATGCGCCGCCGTTCAACTCAGCCAAAGACCCCGTCAATTTCGCCGGCATGATCGCCGACAACGTGCTCAAAGGCGACACCCACCTGACGCATGGCGATGAAATCCCCGCCGACGCCCTGATTCTGGACGTGCGCGAGCCGGCGGAGGTCGCACTGGGCGCCATTCCCGGCGCCACGAATATCCCGCTCGGCCAACTCCGTAGCCGTATCGAAGAACTCGATACCGCCCGTGAGATCGTGACCGTTTGCCGGGTCGGCCTGCGCGGTTATCTCGCCGAGCGTATTCTGCGCCAGAACGGCTACCGCGTCAGCAACTTGTCGGGCGGTTATACGACCTGGACCTACTTCCATCCCGCGCCGTTCACGCCGGCAGCCAAAGCACACTCTTCATCTAGGCGACCGTGATGGAACCGAAGCCACTACCCGACGAGTATCTGGATCAGGTCTCACAAACGATCAAGATCATCGGACACCCGCAACGCCTGCGGATTCTCGAATACATCGACCTTCACGGCGAAAGCGCGGTGAGCGCGATTGTCACGGGAGTCCGCGGCCAACAGGCAGCCGTCTCCCAGCACCTCAACAAGATGCGGCTCGCGGGCATCATCCGAGCGCGTCGCGACGGCAGGCAGGTCTACTACCACAGCCCATCCGAAAACGCGCTCACGATTCTCGCTTGTCTGCGCAGGAAATTCATGGAAATAGCGCCATCAGCGCATCGGCAAAGAGCGCCATGCCGCGCTCGTCCGGGTGGTTGATGGCATTCACCAGCAACGTGGAATACGGCAACCCCTGCCGCCAAAGACGGCCCCAACGCAACGAGGCGTCGGCCAGCGCCACAGAATTGTTCTCCGCGAACAGCCTGAGCCCGCGAACATAAGGACGCGGATCGTTATCGATCTCCCGCTCCCGCGTCAGGCCCATCCAGTCGGGCCGCGCGTAATGCGGCGTCAAGATGATCCACTCCGCGCCGATCCGCTGGAAATCCTTGAGGATTGCCCCGTAGTTTTCCAACACCGCCGCCTCATTCATGTAGGCATCATTGATGAACTCCGACACGATCAGATCGGGTTTGAGCGCCAGCACCTTCTCGGCATAGTTGCGCGGACTGCCTGGCGGCTCTTTACGGAAAGCGGTTGTGGTACGTCCCCCCCACCCTTCCGACAACATCACGATGCTGGCATCCGGAAAACGCGCGCGCAGGCGGGTGGCGAACTGCTCCTGCCACTTCTGCTGGAACGGCAAGTACACGCACTCGGTCACGCTGTCGCCCCACGCCAGAATCCGGACCGGCTGCCCGGCGCGCAGTTTGGCCAAGGTCTTGGGCAGATACCGTTCTGCGGCTGACGCGCCCGGCTGCGCGGGTTTGGGCTCGGGGTATGCGTGCTCCAGAATCGGAAACAGATGGTCATCCGTCAAGCGTTCCACACGTCCGGCCAACCAGACGTTTCCCACGCGCGTTTCGTCGTCGCCGATCTCCGGCTGACGCGGCGTCGCCACATGCGGCACACCTTTGCGTACCGCCAGACTCCCGTCCGCCTTCTGCACCACACTGTCCAAGCGCATCATGGCGTAGCGATAACTCGCGTACACCGGACGGTCGGCCGCGATCGCCCCGCCCTCCAGCCGACCGAATCCGGCCCAGCGCGGTTCAAGCTGATAATCCTTGCCACGTTCGAAGAGCTGCGCCGTTGCACCCGGCCCGGCACGCACGACCAGCGTCGCCGGATCAAGCGCACCCGCCACGCTGCACGCCTCGGCCTTGGGCCCCAGCAGCGGCGTACCGCGCCGCCACTCCGGCCCTTGGAACAGCGCCAGCCGCTCGTACGTCTCATCGGTCACCGTGACCATATCCAGCGGCTCCACGGTGAGCACCGCCGTCTGCCCGCCACAGGTCACCTTGACCTGCCACGCGCCCGCCAACTCCATCTTCGCCGACAACGCCCCGGCCCAAATCCCCAAACACACAGCCATCCAGACAACAGCCGCGCATATCATTCGTCTCATCATCGTAACACCCTCCATTTAATAAAATCATCCTCTATGATGCGCCCTACGCCTCTCCGGCCCATCTGTAACCGCGCTAAAGCAACGCCCGACGCGCGTTGGCCCCGGTGATATCCGAAACTACCTCGGGGGTGGTATCGCGCAGGCGAGCCACCTCCTCCAGCACATAGCGCAGGTTCGCCGGCTGGTTCAGCGGCTTGCCGTCCGCGCCCTTCGCGGCGGGCACACCGCCTTGCGGAAAGATATCCGGCGTATCGGTCTCGATCAGCATCTGGCTGTCCGGTATATCGCGTGCCGCCGCCCGCACTTTGACGGCCTTGGGATTGCAGACCGACCCCGCGAACGACACATAAACTCCCAGATTCAGAAGCTGTTTCAAGATTTCGGCTGAGCCGCTGAAACCGTGAACGACGACCCCAGGCAAGCGCCGCGCGTAAGGCTTGATCTGTTCTGTCAAGCGGCCCCAAGCACGTGCACCGTGTAGGATCACCGGACGGTGCAAAGCCTCTGCGATATCGAGTTGACGCAGGAACACCTCCCCTTGGAGTTCGGCAGGCACCTCATCGCGCAGACCGTCCAGACCGATCTCGCCCACCGCCGCAACCGGATGCGCATCCAGCAAACTAACCAGTTGCTCCTCCCAGCCGTCGGGCAACCCCTGCACATACCAGGGATGGACGCCGAAAGCCGGCACCAGCACAAATGGCAGACGCGCCCGCGCCAGCTCGGTCACCGCCGTCCAGTCGTCCGGCATCGTCGCGCAACAACAGACGCCCGTCACGCCGGCGCGCGCGGCCTCGTCGACTACTTGGGCCAGCACGCCCGAAAGCAACGGACTCTGCAAGTGGGTATGCGCGTCAAACACAATCGGGCCACCTTACGACACCTTGGCAGCAGTCTTCACATACAGCATGCGCTCGAAGCCGTCGCCGTTACGCAGGTTGCTCTCGCGCAGCTTGCCACGGAACTCCGACAAGGAGGCGTAGCCTTTGTTCGCCATCCAAGCAGAGAGGCCGTCCAGAATCTCCCGGATGACCCCAAGGTCCTCCCGCACATACAGCACCGAGCAGACATAACCGACATCCGCGCCGACCAACAGCGCTCTGGCCAAATCCTCGCCTGAGTGGATGCCGCCGCTGATTGCAAGGCTGCAACGCACCCAGTCGCGGATCACCGCCGTCCAGCGCAACTGCGAGTGCAGCACATGCGGCGACGAATAGTCATGGGCGTAGTAGATCGACTCCGTCTCCGTGTCGATCTGAGTCTGCAAGAAGCGGTTGAACAGCACCAGGCCGCACACTCCCGCCGCATCCAGCATGCGCGCGAAAGAGAGCAGCGACGTGTAGTGTTTGCTCAGCTTGACCGTGATCGGCACTTTGACCTCATTACGGATCGTCTTGACCACCTGCAGCCGACGCGACTCCACCGATGCCGCATCCTCTTTCGGATCTACCGGCATGTGATAGAGGTTCAACTCAATCGCATCGGCTCCGGCGCACTCCAACTTCTTCGCGTAGGATATCCAGTTCGCCGCCTTCACACAGTTGATGCTGGCAATGATCGGAATCTTCACGGCCATGCGCATCGCCCGGAGCTTTTCAACATACTTCTCCGGCCCGAGCTGCCCCAGAAGGTCGGCACGCAGATACTCGATGGCAGCCATGCTGGTGTCGCCTGCCAGCGACGCCGTCATCTCCGCCACATCCGCCTCGATCTGCTCTTCAAAGATCGAGCGCATGACGATCGCAGCGGCACCGGCCTCCTCCAACTGTGTGACCGACGCCACGCTGTCCGTCAACGGGCTGGAACTGACCACCAGCGGATTCTTCAGTTCGAGCCCGAGATACGAAGTTTTAAGATTCGCCATATCCGTCCCTCCCTTGCTTGGGTCACAACACTACTTGGCCACAATCTGGCCGGCCCGCGCCAGCATGCGCGCCTCGACGCTCTGAATCTCGGCGAATCCCTGCGAACTGACCGGATTGAGCCCGTCGCTCGCCTCCATCGACGAGTCCGCCTCGTTGTAGATAGAGGCCTTGCAGTCGGTAAGCGCATTGAAAAAGATGTTGCCTTTGTAGAGCCCGACCGACACCGTTCCGGACGCATGCTTGGCGAACGTCCCGATCGCGGCGCGCGCCGCCTGGGTCACCGGATCGAAGTAACGGCCGTCGTAAATCTGGTCGGCGACCAGCTTCGAGAGCTGCCCGAAAAGCAGGCCCGCACGGCGGTCGAGCGTCGCCTGATAGACATAGCGCAGACAGGCGGCCAGCAGTTCCATACCGGGGGCCTCGTACACGCCGCGACTCTTGGTGCCGATGATACGGTTTTCAAGCGCGTGCTTCATACCGATGCCGTTACGTCCGGCCAGCTTATTGGCGAGCTGCATTGCCTCCAGCGGCGACACATCCTTGCCATTGATCTGCACGGCCCGGCCCCTGTTGAAACGTACCGTCACTTTCTCGACCTTGTCCGGTGCCTGCTGCGGCCAGACGCCCATCGTCGGCTCGACGATCAGCATCGACGTCTCCAGGCTCTCCAGATCTTCGGCCTCGTGCGAAAGGCCGGCCAGGTTGGCGTCGGTCGAGTACTTCTTCTTGGTGCCGACGAACGCCTTGATGCCGAACCGCGCCAGATACTCCACCATCTGCGTGCGGCCGGGGAACTTCGTCAGCAGGCCGGCATCACGCCACGGCGAGTAGACCTGCATCGCGGGCGCCAGCACATTGGTGTAACGCTCGAAACGCATTTGGTCGTTGCCGCGTCCGGTCGCGCCGTGCACCAACACCGTGCAACCGCGCTTCTTCATCTCCGGGATCAGACCGCGCACGGTGACGGCACGCGCGATACCGGTCGAATTCCAGTAGCCGCCATCGTACATCGCCTGCGCTTCGATCACCTGAAAGCAGGCCTCGGCCATCGGCGCTTTGAGATCCACGATGACCGTATCGACCCCGCATGGCGCCATGCGCGTCTTGATATCCGCGATGTTCTTTTCATCCGGCTGCGCCAAATCTGCGGCAAACGCCACCACCTTCACGCCCGCCTCCACCATCACCTTGGCGATAGTGCGGCTATCCAAGCCGCCCGACACGCAAGCACCCACCGTCTTGCCCTTGAGATCCGACAACATCAAAGCCATTTGCAAAGTCTCCTTTTCATGGGGTCAGCTCCCGTGCGCATTACCCATTTATCGCAGTGTACCCAGACAGCGACAGGGTGTCAAGCCCCCCAAAACGATCAGAAAGCTGGAAATATCGGCAATAATTTTTTCCCGCGACCGTTTCTACCCGCACAACGCCCTTTCGGCGTAAACAAAAAGGAGAGAACGAATGAAACGACTGTATGTGACCTCACTGCTGGCCCTGCTGACGGCGGGTGTTTCCGCCCAAACGAATGCCCCCGCCCCCAAACCGGGCGGACCGGGCGGTTTTCCCGCGCGCGGCGAGAGACGCGCTGAACGGCGTGCCGAGAGGCGTGCCGACACAATCAAGCAGTTCGACAAAGACGGCGACGGCAAGCTCAATGAAGAAGAGCGCAAAGCCATGACGGAAGCGAACAGGGCGCGCATGGAGGAGTTCCGCAAGGCGCGCGAAAAGCAGTTCGACAAAGACGGCGACGGCAAACTCAATGAAGAAGAGCGCAAAGCCATGATGGAAGCGAACAGGGCGCGCATGGAGGAGTTCCGCAAGGCGCGCGAAAAGCAGTTCGACAAAGACGGCGACGGCAAGCTCAATGACGAAGAGCGCAAGGCCATGATGGAGGAGATGCAGAAGCGCCGCCCGAACGCCGGTCCGCAGTTTCAAGAGAGGATGAAGCAGTTCGACAAGGACGGCGACGGTAAGCTCAACGATGAAGAGCGCAAAGCCATGCGCGAGGCACACAGGAAAGCGCAAGCACAAGGCCGCCCGAAACCGCCGCCAAAGGGGAATGAATAACGATGACTACAACCGATTGAAACCGCGCGATTGAAACCGATCGTTGGGGGTTGACATCGGAGTCTTTTTTCAGAACAATTGCGTACGTAAAGGGAGTTCCTTTAGACCGGGTTCACACCGTGTAGTGTGATTCGTCAGGTACGTTATTGTCATTCAAGTAAGTAGAAGGGGAACATAACATGGAAGAAACAAGAAACAGCATGCCATTGTTGGGCGATAAGTTCCCGGAGTTGTCGGTCAAGACCACGCAGGGCCCGATGAACATTCCGGGGGACTTGAAAGGGAACTGGTTTGTGCTGTTCAGCCATCCGGCGGATTTCACCCCGGTCTGCACAACCGAGTTTGTCGCGTTCCAAAAACGCTATGACCAATTCAAAGCCCTGGGTTGCAAGTTGGTCGGGATGTCGATCGATCAGGTTTTCTCACACATCAAGTGGATCGAATGGATCAAGAGCGAATTGAAGGTCGACATCGAGTTTCCCGTTATCGCCGCCAATGACGCCATTGCGCTGAAACTGGGGATGCTGCATCCCGGCAAGGGCACCAACACGGTGCGCGCGGTCTTTGTGGTCGATCCCGAGGGCATCATCCGTCTGATCATGTACTATCCGCAGGAGGCCGGCCGCAATATCGACGAGGTCGTCCGTGCGGTCAAGGCGCTGCAGGTCTCCGACGCCAACAAGTGCGCCATGCCGGCAGGCTGGCCAAACAATGAGCTGATCAAAGACAAGGTCATTGTCCCGCCGCCAGTGGACATAGCCGTCATTGAGAAGCGCCGCAAAGAGTATGAGTCGTTCGACTGGTGGTTCTGCTACAAGAACCTAGATTAGTCTAGGAGGCCAGGGCATGTTGTTTCAGCAATTCAAAGTGGACGGTCTGGGGTGTTTCTCCTATCTGCTCGGCTGTCCGGCTTCCGGAACGGCCTGTGTGGTCGATCCCGAGCGGCATGTCGAGCGTTATCTGCAGGCGGCACAGCAACACGGCGTCCGGATCACACATATCTTCGACACGCACCTGCACGCCGACCACATCACCGGCAGCAATGAACTGGCGGCGCGGACCGGCGCGAAGATTTATGTGCATCCCGGTGTCGAAGCGGGCTATCCGCATGAAGACTTGCACGACGGCGACCGTTTCCGGTTCGGAGCCGCAGAGTTGGAAGTGATCGAAACCTTCGGACATACGCCGAACTCGGTGAGTTTCGCTGTGACGGATCACAGCCGGTCGGAAGACGTTTTTGCGCTACTGACGGGCGACCTTCTGTTCATCGGCGACATCGGCCGGCCTGATCTGGCCGGGGCGGATTTGTTGGAGGAGCAGGTCAAAAACTTGTACGACAGCCTGTACGTGAAGCTAGCCCGCTTCCCCGATTGGGTGGAAGTCTATCCCGCCCACGGTGAAGGCTCGCTGTGCGGTCGCGGCATGAGCCCAAAACCGGTGTCCACGCTGGGGTTTGAGCGCCGCAACAACCCGCTGCTGAACAACATGCCCTTCGAGCAATTCCACGAGATCATGACCACGGGCTTTCAAGTCCGGCCAGACAACTTCGCGGTAATGGTCGATAAGAATCGGCGTGGCCCCGCCGCGTTGGTCAAGGCCGCTCCCTTCAATCTGCTGAATGTAAAGCAGGTCGAAGAAGCGCTGGATCGAGGAGCAAAAATTGTCGACACACGCGTGCCGAGTGCCTTCGGCGCGGCGCATATCCGGGGCTCCGTGAATATCGGACTGACACCATCTTCGGTGAACTGGCTAGGGATGGTAATACCGGCCGACACCGATCTCATCATCGTCGCGGACACACCCGCCAGAGCAGAAGAAGCCGCGTATATCTATCGCCGGGCCGGTTATGACCGTCTGATCGGTTATCTCGGCGACGGTATCAGCGGATGGGCGGCACAAGCCAAACCTTTGGACCATCTGCCCCAACTCACTCCCGAGAGTCTGATGAGGGTGTCTGAGAAGTATCCCGATCATCTGATCGTGGATGTGCGTTCCGACAGTGAATGGGACTCCGGCCATATCGAACGGGCGTTGCATATCCCGATCGGGAAAATCATCGCAGGGGATTTTGACCTAGACAAGGCCTGTCACATCACCGTTGTCTGCGGTTCCGGCTATCGCGCCAACATCGCCGGTAGCATCCTGAAGTCCCGGGGATACTCTAAGGTCTTCAGCCTGATCGGCGGTATGACCGCCTGGCAAGTCTCGCAGAAAAACCGCTGAGGAACCCCGCCGTGACCTGGTTGCGGACCTACAGTCGGCAGGACTTACGGAAAGACTGCATCGCCGGACTGATTGTTGCGGTGATGTTAGTGCCGCAAGCGATGGCCTATGCGATGCTGGCCGGGTTGCCGCCTGTGGTTGGGCTGTATGCCTCAACCGTGCCCTTGCTCGCTTATGCGTGCTTGGGTACGTCGCGGCAACTTGCGGTCGGGCCTGTCGCGATCGTGTCGTTGTTGGTGGCCGATGCCTGCGTCGGACCGGCGGGTACCGTTGCCGATGCGGCAACGATAACCGGTCGGGCGGCCGCGCTGGCGTTGCTGGTCGGGGCGATACAAATCGCACTCGGGCTGTGCCGTGCGGGTTTTCTGCTCAACTTCGTCTCGCATGCCGTGGTCAGCGGCTTTACCTCCGCAGGCGCCATTATGATCGGCCTCAGCCAGTTCGGGCACCTGCTGGGGGTCAAGTTGTCGGGCGGAAACTCCGTGCTGGCGCTGGCGCTGGACGTGCTGCGCAACCTTTCAGACACGCATCTGCCGACACTTGCGATTGGTTTGGGCGCTGTCGCGATTCAGCTTCTGGCTCGCTTCAAACGCTGGCGCTTCCCGGTCACCCTGCCGATTATCGCAGCAGCCATCCTGCTGGTCTGGGCGTTCAATCTGGAAGCGTACGGCGTGCGCGCGGTGGGAAAGGTTTCCAGCGGCCTGCCGGCTTGGCGTTCGCCCGACATGTCTTGGAATGGCATCCGGCACCTGCTGCCTTCGGCATGGATGATTGTCTTTGTCGGCACGATGGAGTCCATCGCGGTGGCGAAGTGGATCGCCACCCGTGAGAAATACCGCATCGACGCCAACCGTGAAATGCTTGGACTGGGATTGGCCAATGTGGCAGGCGGCCTGTTTTCCGGCTACCCGGTCGCAGGCGGTTTTTCCCGCACTGCGGTGAACTATCAGGCCGGCGCACGCACACCGCTGGCGTCGGTCTTCACGGCCGCGCTAGTCTTGTTGACGCTGCTGTTCTTGACGCCATTGTTCACCCATCTGCCCAATGCGGTATTGGCGGCGATCATTCTGGTGGCGGTGATCGGCTTGATCGATTTCAAGGAAGCGCGGTACCTCTTTAAAATCAAGCAGGCCGACGGCTGGAGCTTCGTGGTGACCTTTCTGGTGACACTGGGCTTTGGAATGGACAAAGGACTGCTAGCCGGTATCGCTTTTTCGCTCATGCTGTTCGTCCTGCGCAGCGCTCGCCCGGGGATGTCGATTCTGGGACGGGTCGGAGAGCAAGAGTTTCGCGACCTCCGGCGTTATCCGGATGCGGTCACTCAGCCCTGGCTGCTGATCCTGCGTTTCGAGGCCAGCCTCTATTTCGCCAATGCCGGATTTGTGGAAGACCGGATCAGGGAACTTCTGGCGCAACAGCCCGAGGTGCGCTGGGTACTGCTGGACATGTCCGGCGTCAATGATATCGATGGCGTGGCCGTATCGATGTTGACGGAGCTGATGCGCGACTGCGCCGCCGCCAACGTGCAGTTCGCTTGCGCCGGCATGAAAGCGGGCGTCAGAGATATCGTCCGAAGAGCCGGTTGGGGTGATCTGCCGGGTGACCGGATGTTCTACCCGAATCTGCAACAGGCTTTGGCCGCGCTGCCATAACCCCTCCGTTTTTAGCAGACGAGGCTCTTGCAAAACCCTCGTGGCATGGGCGTCCCGCCCATGATGCCGGAACACGTGACATGGGCGTCCCGCCCATGATGCAGAACACGTGGCATGGGCGTCCCGCCCATGGTGCCAAAACACGGGCAGGATGCCCGTGCCACACTTATGAGCAAGAAACGCTAGAAACGGTCAGCTTACACATCCGCCTTGTTCCCGGCTTTATCCGCGTGGTATTGTGTTGTCTATGACTGTACACGAGTTCATTGCCAAGTGGCGCAAGGTGGAGCTAAAGGAACGCTCCGCCGCGCAAGAGCATTTTCTCGACCTCTGCCATGTCTTTGACCATCCCACGCCCGCAGCCGCCGATCCCACCGGCGAGTCATTCTGCTTCGAGAAGGGTGCCGCCAAGCACGGCGGGGGCGACGGCTTCGCCGATGTCTGGAAGCGCGGCTTCTTCGGCTGGGAGTACAAGGGCAAGCACAAGGATCTCGACGCCGCCTTTGACCAGCTCCTGCGCTACCGCAATGCGCTGGAGAATCCGCCCCTGCTCGTCCTGTGCGATCTGGATCGCATCGTGGTGCGCACCAACTTCACCGGCACCGTATCCGACGTCCACGAAATCCCGCTCGAAGCCCTCGCCGAGCCCCGCAACATCGAAATCATGCGGGCCGTCTTTCACAATCCCAAGGCTCTCATCCCCGGCCGCACCAGCGCCGCCGTCACCCAGGAGGCCGCCGCCCGGATCGGCGAGATCGCCGCCGCCATGCGTGAACGCGGCCTCGACCCCGGCACCGTCGCCCACTTCCTGGACCGCATCGTTTTTTGCCTCTTCGCCGAAGACTCGGCACTCCTGCCCGACATGATCTTTACCCGGATGCTAGAGAAGACCGGCGCAGACCCCGCGCGGTTCGGCAGAAGCCTGACCTCGCTCTTCGAGGCGATGGCCACCGGCGGCGATTTCGGTCTCGAGGCCATCCGCCACTTCAACGGCAGCCTCTTCGACGACCACACCGTCCCCGGCCTCACCCCCGACGACATCAAACGGCTTGCCGCCGTCTCGTCGCTCGACTGGAGCGCCGTCGATCCCTCCATCTTCGGCACCCTCTTCGAGCGCGGCCTCGATCCGGCCAAGCGTTCGCAGCTCGGCGCGCATTTCACCGGGCGCGAGGACATCGAACGGGTTGTGGACGCCGTGGTCATGACGCCGTTGCGGCGCGACTGGGAAGAGACCAAGGCGACCATCGAATGCCTGCTGGCTACCGGAAAGAAGCGTGACACGGGCGAACGTGGCACGGGCGTCCCGCCCGTGGTTCAACATGGGCAAGATGCCCATGCCACAAATGCCGCGTGTGGCACGGGCGTCTCGCCCGTGGTTCAACATGGGCAGGATGCCCATGCCACGAATGCTGCGGGTGCCACGGGCGTCTCGCCCGTGGTCCATCATGGGCAAGATGCCCATGCCACAAATGCCGCGGGTGGCACGGGCGTCTCGCCCGTGAACCAACATGGGCAGGATGCCCATGCCACGAACATTGTCCGCGCCACATCTAATCGCAAACCATTGAGTGCCGCCGCCCTCAAGAAGGCGCGGACCGAGGCCGACAGCATCCTGCACCAATTCCTGATACGGCTGCGCGAAGTGAAGATTCTCGACCCCGCCTGCGGCTCTGGCAACTTTCTCTACGTCGCCCTTTTGCGGCTGAAAGACCTCGAACGTGAAGCCGCCGTCATCTTCCCTAGCGAGCACGGCTTGAACACCTACCTGCCCGGTGTCGGCCCGTGGCAGCTCTACGGCCTCGAGATCAACCCCTACGCGCACGGTCTCGCCCAGATGACCGTTTGGATCGGCTGGCTGCAGTGGATCCGCGTCAACGGTTTCGGCTTCCCCGCCGATCCGATCCTGCGCCCCCTCTCCGACAACATCCGGCTGCAGGACGCCATCATCGACTGTGCCACGGGCGAACGTGGCACGGGCGTCCCGCCCGTGAGCCAACATGGGCAGGATGCCCATGCCACGAATGCTGCGGGTGGCACGGGCGTCCCGCCCGTGGTCCAACATGGGCAGGATGCCCATGCCACAAACATCGCCCGTGCCACGATGCTGAACCCCTTTGCCCGCGTGGATATACGTCACGGTGCCTATCTGCCGCACTGGACACAGGAGAACGCCACCTATGTCGTTGTCTTCCGGCTGTGTGATTCTCTGCCGTCAGAGGTGTTGCGGCAGTGGATCATGGAGCGAGAGGACATTGTCAAGACCGCGTCCCAAGCGGGACGCGACCTTTCCGAGTCTGAGCGCCAACGTCTGGCGGTGTTGTATGCGGAAAAGGTGGAGAAGTGGCTGGACAGCGGCTATGGCGCATGTTGGCTCAAGGACGAGCGCATCGCCAGCATCGTGCGCGACGCCCTCGCCCATTTCGACGGCACCCGCTACACCTTGCTGGCTTGGTGCGTGATGCCCAATCACGTGCATGCCGTTCTACGCCCCGCCGCAGGGCACAACTTGGCAGACATCCTGCACTCGTGGAAATCGTTCACGGCCAAGAAGGCGAACGAAATCCTGAACCGGAGCGGCGAATTCTGGCAGGCCGAATATTATGACCATCTCATCCGAGATGAAAAAGATTTTCGCAAGCAGGTGGAGTACGTGCTGAAGAATCCAGCACAAGCAGGACTGGCAGACTGGAAATGGCTGGGCGTCGCGTGTGGCATAAGCGTTCAGTGTGGCACGGGCGGACGTGGCACGGGCGTCCCGCCCGTGGGCCAACATGGGCAGGATGCCCATGCCACGGGTACCGCGCGTGGCACGGGCGTCCCGCCCGTGAACCAACATGGGCAAGATGCCCATGCCACAGGTACCGCGCGTGGCACGGGCGTCCCGCCCGTGAACCAACATGGGCAAGATGCCCATGCCACAGCTGCCGCATGCGACACAGGCGAACGTGGCACGGACCGATGTGGCACGGGCGTCCCGCCCGTGAGCCAGCATGGGCAGGATGCCCATGCCACAAGTACAGCACCCCACGGGCAAGATGCCCGTGCCACAAACGTGCGCGAACCCGAATGGCCCGCCGTGGACTTCATCATCGGCAACCCGCCGTTTCTGGGCGGGAACCGTATCCGGCAGGAGCTTGGGAGCGATTACGTCGAGCAGCTGTTCGCTCTTTATGAAGGCCGTGTGCCGGCGTTTGCCGATCTCTGCTGCTACTGGTTCGAGAAGGCCCGTGCCCACATCGCCGCCGGCAAATGCAGGCGCGCCGGACTACTCGCCACCCAGGGCATCCGCGGCGGCGCCAACCGCGAGGTGCTCAAGCGCATCAAGGAATCCGGCGATATCTTCTGGGCCGAGAGCGACCGCCCCTGGATTCTCGACGGCGCGAATGTCCACGTCAGCATGGTCGGTTTCGACGACGGCGAGGAGCAGTCCCGCATTCTCGACGGCAACCCGGTCGCCACGATCAACGCCAATCTCACCTCATGTGCCGACATCACAACGGCGGCTATTCTCGCCGAGAATCGGGGAATCTGTTTCATGGGGCCATCCCCCAAAGCGCCCTTTGATATTGATGCTGAAACCGCCGCTGTGATGCTCGCCGACAAGGGGAACCCCAACGGCCGTCCCAACTCCGACGTTGTGCGCCCGGTCGTGAGTGCGGTCGATATAGCCCAAGGCTCACGCGGGATGTGGAGCATAGACTTTGGGGTGATGCCGATAGGGGAAGCCGCCCAGTATGAAAAGCCGTTTGAATACGTGAAAGCGAATGTTCTGCCTGTGCGCGAGACGCGGCGCGACGATTACCGGGGCATGTGGTGGCAGTACGCCAGACCCCGGCCTGAAATGCGTACCGCCTTGCGCGACAAGAGGCGTTATATCGCTACGCCTGGAGTATCAAAACACCGTCTGTTTGTTTGGGTCTCCCCGGAAGTGCTTTGTAATCAGGGAACGCTGGTCTTCGCCCGTGATGACGACGCCTTTTTCGGCATTCTCCATTCCCGTTTCCATGAAGTGTGGGCTCGCGCCCAGGGAACGCAGTTGCGTGAGGCCGCAAGCGGTTGTCGCTACACACCGACGACCAGTTTTGAGACGTTTCCGCGTCCCGTGGAGACCGAGGCGATCGCCGAGGCGGCCCGTGACCTTGTCGTGAAGCGCGACCGCTGGCTCAACCCCGAAGGCGCGTCAGCCGCAGAACTCAGGCAGCGCACCCTTACAAAGCTCTACAACGCCCGTCCGACATGGCTGGCCGACTGCCATGCTCGGCTTGATGCCGCCGTCGCCGCCGCCTACGGCTGGCCCGCCGATCTCTCTGATGACGCAATCCTCGAACGGCTTCTGGCGTTGAATCTGGAACGTGCCGGGGGATGACGCAGAACACGGGCAAGATGCCCGTGCCACACCCCCGTGGCATGGGCGTCCCGCCCATGGGGCAAACACGGGCAGAGATGCCCGTGCCACACCCCGTGGCATGGGCGTCTCGCCCGTGAGCCAACATGGGCAGGACAACTAAGGGACAGGTATTTAAAGTTCACCGGCTCTTTTTAGGGGCACCCCGTTCGAGCAGATACCAGAGCGTCGCATGCGCCCCCGATGTTTTCAACACAGCACCGTCCATCGGCACCTGCGCCTGACGCCCCCCGCTGCCGTCCAGCGCCGTCGCGCGCCATCCCGTGCCGGGCAGGGTCACGGTCAGCGTCACCGGTTCAGCCACTGTCGGCCCCTCCCCCCACTCTATCACGCCGGTACGCGCGTCGTTCCAGCGTTGTCCGGCGTTCTCCACACGCGCCACGGCTGTGAGCAGCAGACGCTGCGACTCGGCCACCGGCCGCGCATCGAGCGTGACCAGTGCGATGTTGGCATATCCGTTGCGCGTGCCGACGCCGACCTCCATACGCACATCTCCGAGTTGAAACGCCCGGCCGCCGACCCTGCCGATCAACAAACGCGCGGCCGGGGCATTGACCCGCAGCGACACCGCATCCTCCGCCTGTCGGTCAAACTCGATCTCGCCCGTGTCGCTGACGATTGAGCGTCCGTCCAATCCGCTCGCACCGTTGAGCGCCGCACCCGAAGCCACCAATCGGCATGACACCTTGCGGCGCCACACATCCGACACGTTCCCCTTGCCCTGTTCAAGCAGACTTGACATGCCGCTCCAGACATTGTCCGCCACACGTGCGGCGATCTCCTGCTCGGGCACATCCAGCGTGAGTGGCTCGCGCGCTGGGGCGACAAGCCCTTGCCTGAAAAGAAGTGCCATCGCTGGTACCATGCACATTTGTCCCGCATGCCCGGTTGTGGCGTAGTGGCTCTGAATGCGGTTGTGCCCCTGCTTGCCGCCTTGGAAGTTATACCACGAATACTCCGCGAACCCTGCCCATCCCTGATAGGCCGCGAGCAACGCCAGCAACGGAAAGTTCTCCGATGCATGATCGTTCGGTGGATTGAGATCAAACTCCGTCATCAGAAACGGCTTGCCCGCCACCCGCCACAAGGCCGTACCCTCAAGCGGACCGAACGCCGCGCCAACCATCGACTCGTTACGAACCGTGTGGCGACGTCTCCCCTCTTCATCCTCTACGACACGAGGATGACACGGATAGCAGTGCATGTCGATCAGGTCGCCGTGACGCGCCTCACGCCGGAGACCGGCCAATCCGCCATAATTCGCCTGCGTACAGTAGATCATCGCACACGCGCCCAACTCATCGCGCAACACGCGCATCATCGCCGAGACATAAGCCTCCTCCTCAACCATCAGAAAACGCATGAAATCCGCCGAACGCTCTGGACAGGCGGTGTCCGCCACCAGCGGCACGTTGCCTACCTCCACGCGCTCGCCGTCGCGCAGCCCAATCACTGCATAGCGGCCTTCGCGTACCGAAACATCGGTCAGTTCAATCACGCCGGTCTGGCGTCCGACCGCAAAATTGAGCCGCATCGGAATAGCATTAGGATTCTCGACCGTGCAGGTCACGCCATACTCGCGCCATGTGCTATCGAGCGTGATCGTCGCCCCGCCGTGCGCGGAGGTCCACGGAGGCCGCTGCATCATCATGCCCACACCCAGTTTTACGGCCTTGTCGCCTGTCGCACGCGCCCGGAAGGCGACCGCGTATGTTTTGCCGTGTTCGACCGGCAAGTCGGGCACCATGGCCTGCACATGCCACGACTCGCTGCCGCCCGCCGTCACCTCCCAGCGCAGCGCGGGAGCGCCATCTGCAGCGTCGTTCACCACGCTCGTTGTGGATTTCGCGCCTTCGGCATTCTGAAACGACCAGTTGCGCGTGCCTTCGCGAAACCTTCCATTTGTCAACAGTTCCGGCCCTTTCTCAGCCTGTGCAGCAGCATTCCACGCGGCGCGCACGGCCTCGCTGTTGCCATACCTCTTGGCCAGCCAGTTATTCCATTTGCGCGTTATCGCGCCACGAAACGGCTCCGGCAGTCCCGCCAGCGTGTAGGCGATCTGAAAGACGGTGTTCTCGTTGTTCAGTTCAATCACCGCCACAGCCGGATCTTTCGCGTAGGAGAGTCCGGTGTAGGGATTGACATGCCCGACCAAGTCGCGCGCATATTGTTGTTGCGACGCGATATACGGCTCATAGATGAAGTCTATGCCCTTGCCGAAACGGTGTACTTCCTTCGGCTGGCCGGGATAGGGACGGCAGACGTGCAGGTTAATGTCCACGTAGATGCCATTCTCCTTGAGCTGAGCGATCAGCCAATCAAACTGGTCGAGCTTTTCAGGGTTCAAGGTCTGCATATCCTCGTTCAAGATACCGACCGGCGCTTTGGCGAAATCGAAATAATGCAGGCGGATAAAATTGAAGCCGAGTTCCCGGAGCCGCCGTGCCATGCGCGGCGCCTGCTCTTTAGGCGGCATGGGATGGTAATCACAGATGTTCGATCCGAACAATCGCACCTCACGGCCGCGGCCATCCACAATCCGCTCGCCGTCCGGACGCAGATGCCCGTGCGCTCCCGCTGGCGCCGCATTGAGAAACGAGAGGTCAATCGGCGTGCCGGCAGTGTGCGTATCCGCCAAGTCCGGAACGACAAAAGGGAACCACCCCGCCCGCCCGCTGTCTTGTGCCGCACACGCAACAGCCGCCGCCAGCCCAACCAGAATACCCGTGATCCGCATATCTTCTCCTTAATAAAATGGAAAGAGTAAGGATAACACGCCCAGTCGCTCTGCTCAACTTCGCAACTCCGCAATGTCGCAACTCCGCAACCCGCATTTGTTCTATTTGCCGGATTGTCGAATTATGCTAAAATGCGGGTATGAAAAAGTGGAATGCAGCCTCGATCAAAGCCGCGAAGGGAGTGAGTAAGCTCGCCTGCCTGACGGCCTATGACACCGGTAGCGCGCGGCTGGCCGACGCTGCGGGCATCGCACTGCTGCTGGTCGGCGATTCGCTCGGCATGACGGTCTTGGGTTATGACTCGACACTACCGGTCACCATGGCGGATATGCTCCACCATACTGCGGCGGTTGCGCGCGGTGTAACCTCCGCGATGGTCGTCGCGGACATGCCCTTTCTTTCCTACCAAATCAACATCGAGGAGGCGTTTCGTAACGCCGGCCGCTTTATCCAGGAGGCCGGTGCAGACGCCGTGAAAATCGAGGGCGGCGCGATCCGCGCCGATCTGGTTCGGACACTCATGGAAAACGGCATACCGGTTCTGGGCCACATCGGTCTCACGCCCCAATCCATCAATGTACTGGGCAGTTACAAAGTTCAGGGCAAGACACACGAGGCCCGCGACCGCCTGATCGAAGACGCGCAGGCGCTGGCCGAGGCCGGCGTGTTTGCCATCGTGCTGGAGTGTACCCCGCCCGATATCGGTGCCGACGTTACCGCAGCGGTCCCGGTGCCGGTCATCAGTGTGGGCGCAGGACCGGACTGCGACGGGCAAATGTTGGTCATGCACGATATGCTCGGCTTGACCGAACGCCCGCCGAAATTCGCCAAACCGTACGCCTCGCTCGCTACGACCATGCGCGACGCCTTCGCCGCGTATGCCGCCGAGGTCGAAGCCGGTTCTTTCCCTGCACCGGAACACTGTTACGCCCCTGCCTCCCCCTGAAGAGAATCCCATGCGTCCATCTCGTGAAGACATCGTGATCACCGGCATGTCATGCCGCTTCGCCGAAACGCCGAACCTGGCCGCTTTCTGGCGGAATGTCATGCAGCGGCGCGCGCTGTTCACGCCGTTGGACGAGCCCCCCGCCAGCGAATCGACACTCTTCGACCGCCCCTACCCTGTCGCCGCCGCGCAGCTCGGCGACCTTTACGCCTGCACGCCGGCCGATCAATACTTTCCGCGCACGGTCAACGCCGGCGAAAACCAAGACGTTTTCTTCACCGTCCAGCTCGCGATCGACGCACTACGCGACAGCGGCAGCACCATCAGCAGCCTGCCCACGGATCGCATCTCTTTCCGTCTGGGGTACGCGCCTCCCTTCAACACCGCCTCGGTCAACTGGCTGCAGCACACCTTTTTCCTCAATCAGACGCTGGACATCCTCGCGAAGTTCTTCCCTGTCGCCGGGCCTGAGCAACTCGGCGAAATCCGCCGACAACTCGCCGCCGCCCTGCCAGCCCCCAATCCGTACGCGTTCCTGTCGGCGTTGGGCAGTGTCATCGCATCCTGGACCGCGCACCTGTTGGGCCTCGCCGGACCAGCTTTCGTGGTGGATGCCGGCACCGTCTCCGGCCATCAGGCCCTGCAGGGCGCGATGGACGACCTGCTCATGCGCCGCGCCGACATCGCTCTGGCCGGTGCCGTGCAGCCGCCGTTCAATCGGCCGGTGCTGCAGGGACTCGCCGGCACCTTGCCCTTCTCGCGCAAAAAAAGCCTTCTGGCCTTCAGCCGCGAGACGGACGGCACGTTGCCCGGCGAAGGTGGCGCCGTGTTTGTGCTTAAACGCCTCAAGGACGCCCTGCGCACCGGCGACCGCATTTACGCCATCATCCGCAGCACCGGCATCGCCGCAGCCTCGCTCGACCAGCACCAGCGCATACCGACGCCGGAACGCCTGACCCGCGCCATCAGCCGCGCCATGCACACCGCCGATGTCACCCCCGACACCATCCACCTGCTCGAGGCGCACGGCTCCGGCATCCCGCATTCTGACGAGACCGAAATCCAAGTGATGCAGGAGATTTTCGGCGAGCGCCGCGCAGGTCAGCCGCTGGTCGGCGTCGGATCGGTCAAAGGAAACATCGGCCACACGCTTTGGGCGGCCGGTGCCGCCGGCATCTTAAAGGCCGCGCTCGCGCTCTCGCACCGCGTGCTGCCGCCGCATGTCGCCATCGACAAACCGAACACCCGCATCCTCTCGGCCAAATCGCCGATCTACCTGCTCTCCGATGCGCGTCCGTGGCTGCGAGGCAGCAAAAAGAATCCGTGCCGCGCCTGTGTCGCCGCGATCGACTTCACCGGCACCTGCGCCGCCGCCATCCTCGAAGAATACCCGGAGGAGACATGACCGGCAGCGTCCACCTCTATGACCCGTTCGATTGCGAGTTGTGCCTTATCGGCGCACCTGACGACACCCGGCTGACCGAAGAAGTCAAGCGGATCATCTATTTCCTTGAACACGCGCCGGAGGTCTCGCTACAGGATGTCGCCTACACCTGCGCCTGCTCCGCGCGCCGCATGCCTGCCGTGCTGGCGGTCGTCGCCACATCGGTCACCGATCTTCGCGACCGCTTGGCACTGGCCCACAAGAAGTTGTCCGAAAATGCCGGACGTATCCGTGACAAAAGCGGCACCTACTTCTTCCGCGACCGCCTCTGTCCACGCGGGCGTGTCGCCTTTCTGTTTCCCGGTGCCGTTTCGTTTTATCCCGACATGCTGCGCGATCTCTGCCTGACCTTCGAGGACTGCCGCAACGCCTTTGATGAATTAGAAGAGGCACTTCAGACGATTGACAATCAGCCCTTCTCCCCGGCTGACTATATCTTCCCCCCTGCCGCCTGCTACCGCAACAACATCGGAGCCTTCTCGGCACAGGCCTTCTCCGAGTCATTCATCGCCGTCCACGCCGCCAACACCGCGCTTTTCCGGCTGTTTGACCGTATGGGCGTGACCCCCGACGGTCTGGCCGGATTCAGCGGCGGCGACTTCGCCGCGCTTGAAGTCGCAGGCGTCTACGGTGATCTCTCATATAACAAACGCATCATGTTCGTGCGCGAGGGTTACCAGATGTTGAGTCGTCTGGTAGAGCGCGAAGACTTGCCCGCCTGCGTCATGCTCTCGGTGATCGACGCGCCGCGCGAGACGCTCGACGCATTGATGGAGGCCCATCCCGGCCGGATCGCGCTGTCCTGCCTCCACAGTCCGCGCCAGCAGACCATCGCGCTCTCGCCCCAGATCCAGAAAGCGGTCTCCGCCACACTTCACAAAGCCGGCGTGAAAACCATGACCGTGCCCATCGACCGGCCTTTCAACACGCCTTGGTGCAGCAAAGTGTTGCCGCCCATCAAGCAGTTCCTTTCGCACTGGGTGCGCCACGCGCCCACCATCCCGGTCTACTCCTGCGCGACCGCCGAGCGCCTGCCGACGAAGCCGCGCGCCATCCAGAACCTCACCGTCGACCAATGGACCGCGCCGATCCTCTTCGAGGACACAATCCGCCAGATGCATGCTGACGGTTTCCGCGTCTTCATCGAACTCGGCGCACGCGGCAACATGACCACCGCCATCGACGAAACCCTCAGGGGCCAACCGCATCAAGCCGTAGCCGTCAATCGCATCCACCGCTCAGGGCTGACCCAACTCCACCATGCCCTCGGCCTGCTGGCCGCGCAGGGCGTGCCGATCGACCTCTCGATGCTACACCGTCACCGCCGCAGCCGCATGCTCGATTTCAACCGTCCACTCTCAGTCATCACGCGCACAGAAAATGAATTGCGTCTCGCCGCCCGACTGCCAACGCTCACTCCGTTCGCCCCGCCCGGTGAATTCCTGATTTCTTCGCGTGCCACCTCCGAGCAGACGCGCAAGGTCGCGCCGACGATCACCGACGGACGCAGCTTTGATTTCGGGGCCGACTTCCCCATGCTCGCCAACGCCTCAATCCTCGAAGAGCAGCCCGGCGTCACGATGACAATCGCCAAAACACTGACGCTTGAGGACTATCCCTTCCTGCGCGACTACGCGCTGGGCACCTCGCAACTCTCCTATGCCAAGCCCGGCCTCAAGGGTCTGACTCTGCTCTCCCTGATCTCCAGTCTGGAGATGATGTGCGAGGCCGCCCGCAAACTGGTGCCGCGCCGCCGCGTCGCGCAGGTCCACAACCTGCACGCCCAGCGCTGGGTCGGTTTCGAACGCGGCTCGTTGCGTGTTATCCTGCGCGCCGAACGCATCTCCTGGCCCGACTCAAGCTGTACGGCCGTGCGCGTGCAACTCCGTGACGATGCCCCCAACAGTGCCTTCACCTGGCCGATCGTCGAAGCGGTCGTCCTGCTGACTACCACCAGTCCCGCCCCCCCCTCAATCCAGCCGCCGCCGCTCTCTCACCCGCGCTCGGTCAACTGGTCCGGCCACGACATTTATCCTGATCGCCTCTTCCATGGCGAGAGTCTGCGCATTGTGCGCCATGTGGATATCTGGAGCGAAGAAGGCATCGACTTTGAAGTCGAAGTGCCCGGTCGCGCCAATGCCGTCAGGCACACCAAGATCCCGCTCTTCTCCATCTGGCCGATGCTGCTGGACGGCATCGTCTCGACCTTCTCGCTGTGGCGGGTACACGAAAAATTTGCCGGTGCCATCTCCATGCCTTTCCGTGCGCGCCGCATCATTTTCCACGCCAACACCTTTACAGAGGGCGCCCGCCTGCGCGGCTACCTCCGTCTGATCTCGGTCACACCGCGCTCGCATGTGGCCGACATCCAGATCTCCGACGGCAATGGTAATCTGCTCATCCACTTCCGCGGCTGGGAAGAACTGTGCGAACGCGTACCGCCGGAATACCACCAGTTCATCCTGCGCCCTTCCGAACAGTACCTGACCCGCGAGTTGCCTGCGGAACTGTTGGGTAACCCCTCCACGCCCATCGCCGCCTCGGTCGCCACCGATGTGCCGTTCAAGATCTTCGAACACAATCAGGAACTCTGGCTCAAGACCCTCGCCCATGTAGTGCTCTCGCCGGCCGAACGTGAAGAGTGGCTCGAGATGCAGGGCGCCACCAACCGGCGCGTCGAATGGCTCTTCGGGCGTGCCGCCGCCAAAGAAGCCACGCGGCGCTTCCTGATCAAACACCATCAGGCGCGCTGGACCAACGCCGACATCCCGATCTGGCCCGACGACTCCGGCAAGCCCCACCCGCTGGGACCCTGGAGCGAACACACCGCCACCAAGATCGATCTCTCGATCACCCACACCTCAAAGCTGATCATCGCCGCAGTCACCGCCAACGCCCGCATCGGCATTGATATCGAAGTGCTCGGCCGCGCCCTCAGCGATGACTTTGCCCGCGGCGTCTTCACGCACGAAGAACTGGAACTGGCAGCCCACACGGGCGAAGCCCCGGTCGCAATCCTACGCTTCTGGTGTGCCAAGGAGGCCATCTCCAAAGCGCTGGGCATCGGCATCCGCTACAGTCCGCAAGACCTGCGCATCACCGCCATCGACGCGGTGACCGGCTGGCTTCAGATCGAACTGCTCGGACAGTGGCTGGAGCCCTTCAAACAGTTGAAGGGGCGCAAGAACCCCATTTACACCACACTCTATGAAGGGCACGCAGTCGCCACCTGCCTGTTGCCGGCCTCTCTCTTTGAAAAACCGGAATAGGACGACATGCGTCTGCTGCTTCATAACATTCAATACGGAACCGGACGGCTACGCCGCTTCGCTTGGCTGGAAACCCTCACGCGCAGCACGCGACACTTCCCCAACATCACGCGCTTCCTGCGCCACATGGACCCCGACATCATCGGGCTTGTGGAGGTGGATGCCGGCTCATTCCGAACAGAACACAAAAACCAAGCCGAAGAACTGGCCAACGACCTCGACTACTACCACTGCCATCGCGTGAAATATCCGGACAACGGTCTCGGTCGTCGCGTGCCGGTCCTTAACAAGCAAGCCAACGCCGTCCTCTCGCGCGAACCGATTTTGCGTTCCGCCTTCCACGACTTCGACACCGGATTCAAGAGCCTGGCGATCGAGGTGGAACTGGAAAAAGTCACGTTTTTCCTCGTGCACCTCGCCCTAGGGATGCGTGCCCGGCAACGTCAACTCGGCGACCTCTACGACCTGGTCCAAGGGTGCGACAAGCCGCGTCTGGTAGCCGGCGACTTCAATACCCTCACCGGCGTTTGGGAGATGCGCATGTTCCTGCGCGCAACCGGCCTCAAGAGCGCCAACACACGCCACTCCCCTACCTTCCCGAGCTGGGCACCGTGCCGCGAATTGGATTTTATCTGCCACGATCCCTCCATCACCCCGATCCGTTTCAAAATCCCCCGCGTGCGGCTCTCCGATCACCTGCCGCTGATGTTTGACTTCGAGCCCCCCGACACACTCCGGAAGCCGCCGCAAGATGGCACTCACTGAGCCGCCTTCCGCGCTGTGCGCGGAGTTGACATTTAGGATTTAGGATTTTTATTTGAGCGTTGAAAGTTGAAAGTTGAGCGTTGAACATGGTTTCAGGTTTCATTGCGGAGCACTGGGAAGGTCGAGCGTCTGCTCGTCCGGCGGCGGCCACGCCGCCCGTCGTACTGGGGCACAAAATTTGGAGTGCGGTGACAAGAGCCGCGCTGTGCGCGGGTCGCGGCACCGCTTTTGCGTGCCGCCCTGCCGCTGCACGCATGCCCCTCACTAACCGATTACGAGAGAAACACGGATGTATCGGACGGACTTTTACAATGCTCCTTCTGCTCTTCCATGGAGCCGGGTGCTGCGGCTGGCATGCGATAAAACCGTTACCCGATGGCGTGGACCACCAAGGCGAACCGCTGCCCTGTACTGATGCGCGTTTCCTTTGTGATATGACTGGGCTCGACGAAAACGGCGCACGAAAAAGTGAACAAGAAATCTTTGACGAAGTATTCGCGATGATCAATCGCGCTGAACGGATTGTGGTGATCGACATGTTCCTGTTCAACGCTTTTCTGTGCATGGAGCCGAACCCGTACCGTCCGTTGAGCGATGAGCTGACCCAAACGCTGATCGCCCGCAAACGCGCGGTGCCCGAATTACGCGCCGTGCTCATTACCGATCCAGTAAACACAGTCTACGGCGGCATGAAGGCCGCGCATCTGGAAAACCTCAAGGCGGCCGGCGTTGAGGTTGTTATGACTCGTCTTTCGCGGCTGCGCGACAGCAACACCGCTTGGTCCGTCTTCTGGCGTCTGCTGTTCTACCCCTGGGGCAACAGTCCACGTGGTGGATGGACCCCCAACCCGTTCGGTTGCGAACCTGTTACCGTCCGGAGCTGGCTTGCGATCCTGAACCTGAAAGCCAACCACCGCAAGGTGGCCATCGCCGATGACGGTTCCGAACTGCGCGCGCTGATCACATCTGCCAACCCGCACGACGGCAGTAGTGCGCACACGAATGTCGCGCTCGCCTTCAGCGGTCCAGCCGCATACGACCTGCTGCGGACCGAGAATGCCGTGCTGGCTTTTACCGACCGCACACTGCAACCGCTATCGCCCGCCAGCGGCGATAACAATAGCGACCGACAAGCGCCCCCGACTGACGGTTTCCGTACGCGAATCCAAATCCTGACCGAAGAAGCGATTGCCGATGCGGCCGTGGCCATGATCGATGCCGCACAGCCCGGGGACGCCCTCGACCTTGTCATGTTTTATTTGGCCGACCGACCGGTCATCCGCGCCCTGAAACGCGCGGCCCGACGCGGAGTTTCGCTACACGTCTTGCTCGATCCAAACAAGGACGCCTTTGGTCGCACCAAAAACGGCATGCCCAACCGCCAGGTGGCGCGCGAACTGGTCGCCGCAGGCGTTCCCGTGCGCTGGGCGGCCACACACGGCGAGCAGATGCATGCCAAAATCCTACTGGCCCGCTATGCCACAGGCACAGGGGACGTGCTGCTCGGCTCCGCGAACTTCACACGGCGCAACTTGCGCAACTTCAATCTAGAAACCAACGCGCGGCTGACCGGCCCCCTCGACACGCCAGCCATCCAAGATGCCGCTGCCTTTGCGGACCGTCTCTGGACCAACGCCGACAACCGTGTGTTCTCACTCGATCACGACGCCTTCCGCGACGACACCCACTACCGGACTTGGCTCTACCGCCTGCAGGAAGCCACCGGCTTTTGCGGCTGGTAACCCCTCACGAACCGGGGTGCACAAACGGCTCGTTGCGTGCGCACAGCGGACACGCCGCAGGCTCCCACACTTCGGGCGCCATCTGCACCAACGAGAAGGTCGGGTAATCGAAACGCGCCTGTCCGGCACTGCGATCGACCAGCACCATCACGGCTGCCACATCGGCCCCGGCGGCCTTGACGATGTCGATCGTCTCCTGCACACGCCCGCCGCGCGTGATGACATCTTCTGCCACCACATAGCGCTGGCCCGGGCGCAGCGAGAAACGCCGCATCACCAAACTCCCATCCTGCTTCTCTGCAAACACACTTTGCGTGTCAAGCGCACGCGCAACTTCGTGCCCCACCAAGATGCCGCCCAGCGCGGGCGAGATCACGCCGTCCAACGTGCCCAGATCCAACTTCGCCTTGACCCGCGCCACCAACTCCTCGCATAGCCGCCCCGCAACACGCGGGTAGCGCAGCACATTCGCACATTGGAAAAAGCGATTACTATGTAACCCGGAACGCAGTTCAAAATGTCCACTCAGCAAAGCCCCAGTCTCTTCCAGTACCTTCAATACATCAGCGTCGTTCATCGTCTTGCCCTTTCTTCTTTCAATCCGAGGCTTTTGCAAAACCCCTCGTGGCATGGGCGTCCCGCCCATGAAACACGGGCAAGATGCCCGTGCCACAACTGCAATCAGGGGTTTTGCAAGAGCCTCAATCCATAATACGGCCGTCGCGAATCGACACGCGCCGTTCTAGACGTTGCGCGCATGCTTCGTCATGCGTCACCACGATCAGCGTCGCACGCTCTTCGCGATTCAACTCCAACAACACATCCATCAACTCCGCGGCATTGCGCCGATCCAGCGCGCCAGTCGGCTCATCCGCCAAAATCAGGCAAGGACGCATCACCAGTGCGCGTGCCACCGCAACACGCTGACGCTCGCCGCCCGAAAGCTGGCCCGGAAAATGGCTGCATCGATCAGCCAAGCCCACCCGCGCCAACAACGCGTGGGCGTGCGCGGCCCGCTCCTCTGTCACGTCTGCGCCCCAAGCCGGCACCAGCACATTCTCCAGCGCTGTCAACTGCGGCAACAAATGGTGCGACTGAAACACAAAGCCCACCTCGCGATTACGAAACGTGCATTGCGCGCGTTCATCCAAGTCTGCCAAGTCTCGCCCATTGACGCGGATTTCACCGCTGTCAGGCCGATCCAACGCACCGATAAGCTGCAACAGTGTGGTCTTACCCGATCCCGAAGGACCCGTCACGGCCAGGCTCTCTCCCGCCGCGACCTGCAACGTGAGCCCCCGCAGCACCTCCACCGGCACGCCGCCAGGCATCGTGAATATTCGCACAACCTCCGTCACCCGCACATCCGCGCCACCGCTCACTGCCCGCCTCCTTCCACGCACACGAGCGACTGATCGGCCACGCACACAATCGCACCACGCGCACCTATCGTCAAACCGTAGGCATCATCACCGAGGGCGATACGCTTCACGTTCCGTTGCTCCGGTGCCACCACGCACAACTCGCCCCCGCACAACGCGAAGATGCCGTCATCCGTGGACACCAGTTCGCCCGCCTCAGATGTGCCGAGCGTCACACGCCCCGTGACCTGCAATGCATCGCCGTCCAACCGACAAAAAACAACCTCGCCCTCCGGCGTGCCGGTGGCGATCTCACCGTCGGACGTCATCACCGGCGTAGCAAACGCCTCGCTCTGCGCGACAACCGTCCGCGCCACCAGTTTCAGCGCGACCGGATCAACCGCCACCAAATGTCCTTGGCGCGTGCCACCGACCAACCGTCCGTCCGGCAACGCCAACAAGCCGCCTGCCATCTGATCGTCCGCCCCGACTTCGATCTTACCGTGCGCCGCCCCCGTGGCCGCATCAAACAGATACACCGCGCCGTCACAATTGCCGTACGCGATCCGCCCCTGCCACACCACCGGTTCACCATCGCAGCGGTTGGTCGGCTCACCGCTCCAGATCACCGTACCGTCACGCATCCGCAGGCAGAAGAGTTGTCCGTCAGCCTGCGACATCAACCAGACAACAGGCTCGCGATTGACAACGCCGACACGCGGCGCACGCAGAAAAAGCCCTTCAGTCGTACGCGACCAAACCGTACGACCGTCTTCGAGTCGCAGCGCGATCACCTCACCCTTTCTCGATGCAACAATGGCGATCTCATCTGCCACAGCAGCGGCCGCCTCAAACACCTGGTTGGAGAAAGCCGCACGCCACCGCACCGCACCATCGCGCCCCAGCGCCGTCACACCGCCCGCCTCATCCGCCACGATCCAGCCCTCCGCCGCCGCGCAAGGCGGTGCCGGTCGAGCCGCGAACGGCACACGCCACCGGACGGCAAAACGAGTACCCTCGCCCGCATCACGTTTTGACTCACAACAGCAGCACGCCTTCGAAGCGGGCGTCGCAGTACGCGACGGCATCCAGAACGCAACCCACAATGCGCACACGCAGGCGGCGGCAAAAAAAAGCGGCAGGAGAAACCGGCGCAATCGGTTAGTGACAGGAGTCATGCGAGTCGAGTGCGTGTTTTGTGTGTACGCAGTCGGGAGCGCGAACGTCCCTACACTTCGTCCAAAACACTTCGTCCCTACACTTCGTCGCTGGCGCAATCGACTAGGTGTGGAGACTAAGTGTAGTCGACTAAGTGAGGGACTAAGTGTGTCTTCGTTGCTCACACTTCGTCGCCGACGCAATCGACTAGGTGTTGAGACTAAGTGTAGTCGACTAAGTGTGAGGATCAAGTGTGTCTCCGCGCACAGCGCGGAGAGAAAGCGGTGCCGCGACCCGCGCACAGCGCGGCTCTTGTCGCCGCACTCCAAATTTAGCCGCCACGCCGCACACGGCACAACAATCATGTAAACCTCCACGCGAGAATCACCTGTCCGCGAGCTTCACCGCGCGCCGCGCTGCGTTTCAAAGCTCGCTCCAGCACCGCTGTCGCTTCGCTGGCGGGCGACAGCAACAGCACATGCACCACCGCGCCCGCAGCATCGGTTTCCACAAAAAACTGGCTCTCCCCACTGCGCACGGGCAACGGATCGGTTGGCGGTGCAAACGTAAAACCGACATCTCGCAAACTTCCGCTCACGACCGCCACCACACCGGTACGCGCATCAGGCAGAGGACGCACAAAGGGATCCTCAGGAAATGTGGCCGCATTGATCGCGGGTAACGTCTGCGCCAATGGTTCGACTGCCGCGGGCGCCCAGACACCGGGATAACGAACCCCCTGTTCAAGAAAGACCGGCGGACGCTGCTCCTCGATCACATCGAACACGCCCAATTCGATATCGGCGGCAACACCGCCCGGTGCCGCCCACGAAGCACGCATATTGGCCAATGCCTGCGCGGCTTCCTCCGGTGCCAGTATGACATACGCGGCGCGCGGATCGGGAGGCGGTGCAAGCATACGCGGCTCGAACAGCACGGCATCGACCGGCAACTGCCACCATAACATCGTACTCAAGCCAAGCAGCGCGAACGCCTGCCACCAGAAACGCAGCGGGCGACGCGCCGCACGCGCCCTGAAACGCTTTCTGTCCTGGCTTTTCCGTTTCATGCCCTCTCCATGCGTCACAACCGGTTTACTCCGGTTTTTCCGCCACATTGACCTGCCGCATGCCTGCCTCGCGCGCCACATTCACGAAGCGCATCACATCACCGTGCGGCACACGCTTGTCCGCGAGCAGCAGCAGCTCGCGGCTGCGCCCCAACGCCATGCGGTTCCTGAGCCGTTCGGCGAGCATCGCCATCTGATCCTCATCCTGCGACACATAGCGGTCGTCATCGAAAAAAATGAGTGTCTCTTCGCTACCGGACGTGTCGCGCGGTACCACAATCATGAGCGCGGTCAGCGAACGTCGCGCCCCTTCCCGCAGCGGCGCGCGCGGCAGATCAAACGCCACGCCCGGAGTGACCGCCAACTGACCATGCACCGCCAGCAGCAACACCACTAAGATTACCGCATTCACCCACGGTACAGCCCCCAACATCGTCCGTGCCCAGACACCGCCAAAGCGGTAGACACTGCGGTGCTTGCGGACCTGTCGGCTCCAACTCTCTTTGCGTTCGGACATCAACATGGCGCAATCCTCACGGCGTCGCGTGTTCCTGCTTTGTGATGTAAGCTACGATTTCGGAGGCGCACGCCTCCATGTCCAGCACAATGCGTTCGATGCGCACCATCAGCATCGTGTACATCACATGGCAAGGCACGGCCACCAGCAGACCGGCAACCGTCGCCACCAGCGCCTGCATCAAACCTGCCGTCAAGTCCGTACTCTGCACGACCGGTGCCTGCGCATTCATGGTCTGTACGATACGGATCACCCCTAGCAACGTGCCCAGCAATCCCAACAACGGCGCGATCTGGCAGGTAACGGCGAGTGAAGCCAAGCGCCGTTCCAGGCGCGACATCTCGGCGCGTCCCGTGTTGTCAACTGCCTCGCGCAACGCCTCATGCGAACTCTGCCGGTGACGAATCGCGGTCAGCGTCACAGCCGCCACCGGGCCGGGCGTCTCCTCGCAGATCATCATGGCCTCATCAATGTGACCATTCTCCAGAACGTTGCACACACCCTTGAGAAAGTCATTGTAATCGATCTGCGCCCGCCGCAAGTGCAGCAACCGCTCGAAAAACACAATGACCGACGCAATACCGAGAGCAACGATCAACCAAAAAACCGGCCCGCCCTGTCCCATCATACTCACGCGCCTCCCGTCCTTTTACCACGCAACCTTTCAATGCGCTGGCGTGCCTCATCTGCGCCCGGCACGCCTGACTGTACCACCCGCTGCAGCACGCGAATCGCCTGATCGGAGTGGCCTTTTTGTTCATAAAGTTCCGCGACCGTGAAGCCCGCGCGCACAAAGAGGCCGGTGCTGCGCTCGTCAAACCAAGTGCCACGCGTGCGCTCGTTCAAAAATCGGACAATCACTTCGGTATAATACTGGTCGATCGCCTCATCGATCTGCTTCAATTTTTCAAGACACCGGCCCGCCTTAAATTGGAGTTGCAGCATCAGGGAAGGGGTCAGATTGTTCTGCGTCAACATCTGCCGGTAGGCCGCGAGCGCCTCGCGGTAACGCATGCTGTTGCCGGCACCCATGGCAAAAAGTGCGTCCCCCTTGCGCAGCAGTGCCAGCCGCGCCCACTCGCTCTCTGGTGACTGGGTGATGACTTGATCAAGCAGCAGCACCGCCTCATCGTAGCGTGCGAGTTCCATCAAAGCATCCGCCTGCACCAGCAGTGCCTCCGACAGGCGCGCGCTCTGCGGACAGGCACGTACCATGCGCGTGACCAACTCGATCGTACCGGTGAAATCATTCGCGGCAAAAGCCGCGCGCGCGGCCCACACCAGCGCGGCATCGGCCCAGCGGCTCGTCGGCCAGCGATCGGAATAATCGAGAAAGAAACGCCGCGCCTCCGCATAGCGCCCGCGGTTGAAATCAAATTTCCCCAGCCACAGCATCATGTCTGAGAAACGCGGCGACTCGGGAAAATCAAGCAGAAATGAGGCGGCGGCGGCCCGCGCCTCTTGATCGCGCCCAAGTCCGTACAGGCAAAGCGTCATCATGAAACGCGCCTCGTCACGCCGTTCCGGCGCATTCTCGGCCACTGCGGCGAAATCCTGCATCGCCGCTTCAAAGCGGTAGGCGCGGTAATGCGCCTTGCCGCGCCCCATCCAGGCATCCGCACGCACCGGCTGTTGCGTGTACGTATCCAGCACCGACTTGTAGGTGCGCACTGCGTCATCAATGTCACCCGCCTCCGTCTGCATCGCCGCCAGACTGAGCAGGGCTTTGGGCGCGACGGCATGATCGGGATAGGTGTCCGCCACCAGCCGGTACCGTGCGCGTGCCTCACTGTCCAAACCGGCCCGCTCCAGTGCGTCGGCACTCTGATACAGTGCCCGAACGGCCAGTGCGGAGTGCGGGAAATCATGCGCCAACGTCGCATAGACCTGCGCGGCCTCCTTGTAGCGCTCCTCGGCCAGAAGAGCATCGCCCTGCTTGAAGAGGCACTCCGCTTTCACGGCCGGATCGCTGACCTGCTGCGCGGCACGTTGAAACGCGCCGCCGGCCTCGGTGTAGCGGCCGAGTTGCATCAGCGCCCAGCCACGTCCCTGCAACACATCGGCATCATGTGAGGACGACGGATAGGTCTCCAGAAAAATGCGGTACTCAGAGGCTGCCCGTTCAGCCCGCTTGGCCTGCAAGAGCGCGTCAGCCAGCTTGAGGTGTGCACGCATCGAGGCCGGATGATCAGGAAATTCGCGCACCAACGTCTTCACCAAGCTTTCGCCCTCGTCGATCGTGGTGGATGATCCGCACAGGAGATCGCCCAAATGGAAACCCGCCAAACGCCGCGTTTCCGGTGCTTTGGCCCGTTCATAGGCCGAACAGGCATACGCCACCGCTTCATTGGTCTTGCCGCTGTCGAAGGTGAAAACACTCATCTCGACCAATGCCTGAACACGCGCCGTTTCGGTCGCCCGTTCATTCATGGCAAGCTGGTTGAGGAGCATTGTCGCTTCGGCGCTACGCCCCTGGCGCATCAGGATCCTACCGCGCAACAATGCGCCGTCGTAAACAGCATTGCCGGCCGCCGCACCCAGTTCCGCCTGCATCTTGAGCACTTCCAGAGCCGCATCCGCGCGTCCGGCCTGATCCAAAGTCCCGGCCCATTCCAGCGCGTTCTCCGCACGCGTCTGCACATTGGTTGAACCACGATCGACCTCGGCGAAGAGCTTGAGGGCTCCCTCCAGATCACCGCCCTCGCGACGCGCGCGCGCCGCCGTTCGCCGCAAGGCATCCGTATAGGGCGATCCCGCGCCCACCGCCGCTTCCGCCGTACGCGCCGCGTCAAGCGGCCGGCCGGTATGCAGGTACGCCACAGCCCGCCAATAGGCCAAAGCGCTGTCGGTCAACGTCTCGCGCGTCGCAGCGTCCACATGCTCCAAGCGCTCCAATATCTCGGGATAGCGGCCTTGTCCCCGCAAGGCCTCCAGCAAAATCAGCAAGGCTTGAGCGGGCGACTCACCCGCCGCCAACGCCTTTTCGGCGTGCGTCTGCGCGAGCGGATAGAGCTTGTCGTGCAAGGCCGCGCGCGCCGTGGTCAACTCCCCCGCCACACCCGCACAACACCAACACGCAAGCACTACCGCCACCATCTGTCGCATGATACAAGGCACGTTCTTACGATCCCTTTCAAGGCTGTACCGGAACCACCGCAAACAGGTGCGGTACCGGCTTACGCGCCGCCCGCGCCTGACGATCCAGGTCAGCCACCTTTTCAATCACTTCGCCGCGCCGCTCCCAGGCCTTGAGATACTCCGGAACCTTAGACTCATAGTACCCGGTCTTGCCCATCTTTGTCTCGGCATATACCCGGACAGCCGCCAGATCATCGGGGTCCACTTTGCGGTGGCGCAGGAACCAGCGCACCGCCGCATGGTTGCGCAGCACGGTCTCGGTCGAGCGGCGCGCCTCGTTAAGCTGCGCTACGGCCCGCGCCTGACGAGCCTGCGGCGTCGCGTCATTGAAAGCCAGATTCACGCCTTTGGCCAACGCCCCGGCGTCGAACTGGCCGACCGCGGCACCATCAATCCGCAGTTCGTATCGGCCGGGCGCCAATCCCCGCACCGTCAGAATCTCCTGATTGAGTTCGCGCTCGATCGGTACCCACGCCAGCAACGGACGCGCCGCCGGATCGACCGGGAAAGGCAGCGCCTGCTCAAGCACCGTAAAGGACCATCCGCCGTCCCGCTTTTCAAGTCCGGTGACCGTCGCGTTTTCACTCGCCGCCACCCGGCCCGCCGCCGCGTCGATCTCAACGTTGGCGACCAGCGCCGGTGCCCCCTGCGCCTTGAGAAGCAACCAAGCCATCATCAGATGCCCCGGCGCACCGGGATGCACACGGTCAGGCCCGATGATCGTGAAGGCCGGATCCGACCGCTGCCGCTCAAGGTTGAAAGCGGTCATCGGCGCATGGAAATCGACGACCGTACCCTTGTTTTGCGCCGCCAGTTCGCGGACGATCTCCGCGCACCGCGCCAGCCCGTCGTTACACCCCGGCTGGTTGTTGTTGCGGTCGTTGACCCCGGTCTGATCGAACGGCGACGGCGTGACAAACAGCAGACGCGGCTCCCCCGCCTCGGCACGCAAACGTGCGGTGAGCCGCTCCATGTTGGCGCGGTACCTCTCCAGCGCCTGCCGCTGGGCGGTCCGTTGCTGTTCATTGGGCTCCGCCACATAGTTGCCGCGGCCCACGTCGTTCATGCCGAACATGACAACCACCGCAGTCGGCTTATTGGCAACCACGTCGTCCGCCAGCCGCCCCTGTGCGCCGCCCGCTGAATCGCCGGAAACCCCAGCGTTGACGAACCGCACCGTACGGTCAGGAAAACGCGTCAGATAGTAGTCGTAGACGTAACTGTGAAAACGCCCACCGTGCGTAATACTATCGCCAAAAAAGCAAACCGTCTCACCGTCTTTGAAAAGATCGGCGCGCGCGGAACAGACCAGCAACGCGCCGATCAATCCGGAAAGGAACCGTTTCATGCATAATCTCCGGACGGCCGCAACGGCATCTTTGCCGCCCGACCATCAACACAGCGTGCATTTTGCCATGTTCCCCGTCTCCGGTCGATACCAAAGCCGCTTTTCTATGTCGTCACTTCAGGTTTGCCCGGCACAGCGGCCTTGAACTCCGGCATCATCGGCACGTCGCCCTTTTCAAAATCGGCCGCCGTGATCGGATGATTCATGGAGTAGAAGGGAGAGTCCTTGTTTTCGAGCAGATCGCTCATGCGCACCATCTGGCCGGTATAAGCGGCAAGCGTGCCGATCATGCCGGAGGCGGTCGCCATCGCGATCTGCTCGCCCTCATGCAGCAGGTTGCCGCTGAGCAGCCCCTCCAAAAAGTCTGAGTGCTCCATGGTGAGCATGTTGTTGTCACGGCCTTCAATCGCCTTTTCGTCGAACGGGAACGGCTCGCTCGTACCGTTAGGCCGCAAGATTTTGCTGCCCAGCACGTCGATCTGGCCTTCAGTGCCGCTCAACACCGCGCAGCAACGATCGAAACAGCCGTTGATCTGACGCGCCACCGTATGCACATGCAACCCGTTGCCATAATCGTAGTCAATCCCGAAACAGTCGTAGGTATTGCCGGTCGAACGCTGGTGGCGCGCCCCGATGCCCATCGCCTGCTTGGGCAACCGCCCGATGAACCAGTTGGCCAGATCGATCTCATGCACCGCTTGCTCTGTCAGGTGATCAGAAGACATCTCGCGGAAGTGGTACCAGTTGTTGGCCAGATACGAAGCGTTCGTGTCCTCCGGACGGCGCTTGCGCAGATAGTTGGCAGGGCTCATCGCGCCATGGCAACGGTAGACCACGCCACCGCGAATTTCGCCGATGACACCATTGCGCACCGGCCCGATCATCCGCAAAGCACGGTTATTGTGACGGTGGCACGTCCCGGACAGGATCGACAGCTTGGCCGCCTTGGCAGCCTCCACCACCTGCAAGAAGTGACGCAGACCCGCCGGATCGGTCGCAACCGGCTTCTCCGCGAAAATGTGCTTGCCCGCCTTGACGCACGCCTCGGCATGCCGCGCGCGGAAGATCGGCGGCGCGCACAACAGAATGATCTCGGCATCCGACTCCATGAGCTTCAGATATCCGTCGGCACCACCGAACGCGAACTTCTCGTCGCATCCGTTGGCGCGGCATACCGCCGCCGCCTTGTCTTTGAAAAAGTCGGCCGCACCGACCATCACCGCCTTATGACCCAGCCGCGCAGCGGCGGCTGTGATGTCACGGGCCGCACCTGATCCGCGTCCTCCGCAGCCGACCAGTGCAAACTTGAACACACGCTGCCCCTGGCCCAGCGTGATGGAAGGCGCGGCGGCCAGCGCCGCGCCGAAGGCGGTCGTTCCCTTGATAAACATACGACGATTCTGCATTGTTTCTTTCCTCTTACTGTGTTCTGATTCTCTTTCCAACAATTATCAATCCCGGGGGCTCTTGCACCCCCCCTCGTGGCATAGGCGTCTCGCCCATGAAACACGGGCAAGATGCCCGTGCCACACCTGCAGGCAAGGGGTTTTGCAAGACCCTTCCCGATTAAAAACCGCACGACCGGTGATCGTTCAGACGTCTAGGCACCCTGTCCAGCGAAAAACCGATCCATCAGCGCGCTGTGCTCGGCGTCGGTGTATCCGCCGCTCTCAATCGTGACCCAGCCGTTGTAGCCGACCTCGTCGATCACCTTGCGCACCGACACCCAGTCCACACTCCCCTTGCCGATCGGCACGAAGTCACCGTCGTTCTTCTTCGCGCGGTCGATCTTGAAGTCCTTGATGTGAAGCCTGACAATCAACGGTCCCATGGCCCTCAGCCACTGCTCCGTGGGCGCGTACTTCACATGGTTGCCGAGATCCAGATAGGCGCGGATCCGGTCATGCTTGAACAGACGCACAAACGCCGTGGCAAAGTCCGGCATCACCCACATGCTGTTCCACACGTTCTCAAGCCCGATCGTGATACCATTCTCGACCGCCACCGGAATCAGCTCTTCCACGCCCGCGCGCGCCAGATCCGACGCCCGGTTGTGCGTCGCGATGTAATCGGCGAAGGGCGCGTTGTCACCTTCCACAACCGACTTGATCTGACAGGTCGCCGGATCATACACGATCTTGAACTGCGTCGGATTCGGTATCGTTCCCCCCATACGGAGGCAGGGCACGAGCAACATGGCATCCGCGCCATAGGCAGCCGTCACACGGATCAGGCGCTTGATATCTTCGATCGACCGGCGGCGCGCCTCGGCGTCCGCATTACCGAAGTCGGCCCAGCCGGCCATGAACGAATGGATTTTGACGCCGTGCTTCTCCGCTATGGCGCGTCCCTTCTGCGCATCCTCAAGCGTGACATCCTTCTTGGTCAGTTCCACGCCCGGGAAACCCGCCTTGGCAATCCGCTCGCAGGTCGCATCATCGGCCACGGAGGCGATCAACGCCTTCTGCAGCCGGGTCTTAAAATTCGCCTGTCCGGCCGTCCAGCCCCGCAGCGGCATCCCCGCCGCCACGCCCGCCGACGCCACTCCTTGCACAAACTCACGTCTGGTCATCTCGATCCCCTTCCTTAGCAGTTACGTGCCTTCACTCTAAAGCCCGTCCAAATCTGTGCCCGGAGTTTAGAGGTTTAGGCTCCGAATGTCAACGTCCTGGCGATCCGGATCCAAGTTTCCTTTGGATCAGGCTTTCGGCCAAGGCTGCGCCCGCAGGCGTGAGCCGCCCGTTGGATACCAGCGGCTCATCGTAGTCAAACGTCTGGAAGGCGGTGAAGAGATCAACCGTCTCGACGCCGTGAGCATCTGCGACAC
>Ga0209407_1000491_pt1 | contig 51514 bp, 49 predicted proteins | sample AD_JPNHG3_MetaG_FD_184410 | JGI IMG/M metagenome (GOLD analysis project Ga0209407, IMG submission 184410) | Active sludge microbial communities of municipal wastewater-treating anaerobic digesters from Japan - AD_JPNHG3_MetaG (SPAdes) (version 2) | ecosystem: Engineered > Bioreactor > Anaerobic...
ATGCTCGATGAGGTCCGCTGCGCCTGCATTGTGGTCTGGACAAAGACCGGCCAGATGGCGCACCTGCTGAGCAAGGCCCATCCGGATGTGCCGATTGTGTCGCTGTCGGCCAATCGGCTTCTGGCCCGTCAGCTGGCGCTTTGCCGGGGCGTGGTCAGCATTTATCAGCCGGCCGTCTCCGCTTATGAGGAATGGATCGGGCTTGTCCACCGGCTCCTGCTTGCCGGCAGCTGGGCAGCCGCCGGCGATAAAGTCCTTCTGATTCCTCCGCTGGAGCTGCTGACAGCCCAAACCAGCGGCGCACTGATTCTGCATACTCTTGCAAAGTAAGCCCGCTGTTTTTTTTCTGCCCTGCTCTTTTTCCAAAGCCGAGCTGCCGGACAGGCAGTCTGCCGGCGCAGAATTTCTGCCGCCGAATCCATTGAGGATTTTCTGCTTGCTGTGTATAATGCGGCTGGTCAGAGATAAAAGGATTGACGACGATGAAAAAAATATATTTTCTGCTTTTCTTGGCCGCCGGATTGACCTGTGCGGCTGCCATTGACCGCTTTTCGCTGGTCAATCGGCACAATATCACCCTCACCCGGTTCGATGCCTTTTCGCCGCTGTCGGTCGGCAACGGGCATTTTACCTTCACCGCCGACATCACCGGCCTGCAGACATTTCCCGAAGCCTACGCCAAGGGCATTCCCCTGACGACGATGGCTGAATGGGGGTGGCATTCGTTTGCCAACACCGAAGGGTACAAGCTCGAAGATACCTTTGTGCAGGTCGATACCTACGGCCGGCCGGTGCCTTACAACAGCAACCAGAAATGCCCTGCCGCCGATTATCTGCGTGCCAACCCGCATCAGATTACGCTGGGGCTGGCGGGGCTTGTCTTGACGCGAAGCGACGGCAGCCCTGCCCGTTTGGAGGATATCGGTGCCATCGAGCAGCAGCTGAATCTGTGGCAGGGACTGCTGACCAGCCGGTTTGAGCTGGAAGGCCAGCCGGTTGCCGTTGAGACCTGCGTTCATCCCCAACTGGATATGGCGGCGGTGCGGATTCGCTCGCCGCTGATAGCGCAGAAGCGGCTGGCAGTTGTGCTGCGGTTTCCGTATGCCGCCGGCACATGGGGCAGCGACCCGGCCGATTGGTCTTCGCCCGACAAGCATCAGACGCTGGTTGCCGTCCGTTCGGAAGATCGGGCGGTTTTCGAGCGGATTATGGATGACAAGCACTATTACTGCTATACGGCTTTTTCCAACAATACCCAGCTGCAGCAGACCGGCCCCCATACATATCTTTTCGTGCCGCCGGCCGGCGATGCATTCGATTTTTCGGTTCTCTTTGACCCGGCTGCCGGCATACCGCAGATGCCCGATGCCGCGGCGACGCAAGCGGTGTGTGCAGAACACTGGAAGGCGTTCTGGACATCGGGCGGTGCAATCGATCTGTCCGAAAGCAAAGATCCGCGCTGGAAGGAGCTGGAGCGGCGGATTGTGCTGTCGCAGTACCTGACGGCGATTCAATCGGTGCAGAAATATCCCCCGCAGGAAACCGGCCTGACCTGCAGCAGCTGGTTCGGCAAGTTTCACCTCGAAATGCACTGGTGGCACAGCGTGCATTTTGCCCTGTGGGGGCGTCTGGAGATGTTCGAATCGGCACTGGATTGGTATCGGGAGATTCTGCCGGCGGCCCGGCAGATTGCCCAGCGGCAGGGATACAAGGGCGTCCGCTGGCCGAAGATGACAGACCCATCGGGGCAGGATTCGCCTTCGGGCATCGGACCGTTTCTGATTTGGCAGCAGCCGCACCCAATCTACTATGCCGAGCTGGTTTATCGCCAAAAGCCGACAGCCCAAACGCTGGAGCGATTCAAAGACATTGTGTTTGAGACCGCCGAGTTTATGGCCGACTTTGCCCATTGGGACCCCGTCAGCGAAAGCTTTGTGCTCGGCCCGCCGGTTATCCCTGCACAGGAAAATTACAAGTACGACAAGACCCGCAATCCGACCTATGAGCTGTGCTACTGGTACTGGGGACTGCAGACAGCCCAGAAATGGCGCAGCCGGCTGGGACTGGATCCGCAGCCGCAATGGCAGCATGTGCTTAACAACATCGCCCTGCTGCCGATGCGGGACGGCATTTACTGCGCTGTGGAAACCGAACCCTTCACCAACCTGACCGACCATCCGTCGATGCTGGCGGCACTGGGCGTGCTGCCGCCGACGCCGGCAGTGGATGCGGCAGTAATGAAAAAGACCGCTCAATGGGTCTATGACAACTGGCAATGGGCGGACACATGGGGCTGGGATTATCCGATGCTGGCGATGACCGCTGCCCGCGTGGGCCTGCCGGAACTGGCTGTTGAGGCCTTCTTTATCGATTCCAAAAAGAACCTTTATTGGCCCAACGGCCACAACTACCAGCGGGATAACCTCCCCCTGTACCTGCCCGGCAATGGGGGTCTTCTTGCCGCAGTTGCGATGATGGCCGCCGGCTGGGACGGCTGCCCCGACCGCCCCGCTCCCGGCTTTCCCGACAACGGCCAATGGACCGTCAAATGGGAGAACCTCCAAAAAATGCCCTAAAGGAACGCAGGCATTCTGCAACTGCTGGGAGGGAATACCCGTGCGCGTCTCAACCAAGCGCGACGATTTATCCCCAACCATCTGACAGCCGCTTGTCAATAACAGCCCCGCCAACGCTGCCTGCTCATCGTTTTTATCAATCTATCTACATAGTTTATTCATATGCCGCCTTCAGCGCGGCCTTCAAATCAATCGTCCCTTCATAGAGCGCCCGGCCAATAATGGCTCCTGCCACGCCGGCACGCTTAAGCGCCTTAACATCCTCTACCGTCGTAACACCCCCGGCCGCAACGACAGGCAGTTCGACCGCCTCCACCAGCTGCCGCGTCCGCTCGATATTGGGTCCGGCTAGCATGCCGTCCTTGCTGATGTCGGTGTAAATAATCGCCGCCAGCGGCAGATCGGCGGCTTTTTTCGCAAATTCCAGCACGGTTTGGGCGGCCTCTTCCAGCCAGCCCTCGGCAGCCAGCGTGCTGCCGCGGGCATCCAGCCCCAAGACCAGTTTGTGCGGGTATTTTTCGGCCATGCGGCAAAACCAGTCAAACTGCTTGACAGCGCTGCTTCCCAAAATCAGCCGGGTTACGCCGGCCTCGAGCATCTGGACAATCGCCTCTTCGGTGCGTATCCCGCCGCCCAGTTCGATTTTCATCGGCACCTGTGCGGCAATGTGTGCCACCGTTTCAGCATTGACCGGCCGGCCGGCCTTGGCGCCATCCAAATCGACCAGATGCAGCCAGACAGCGCCGGCCTGATAAAACTCCGCCGCCTGCGCAGCCGGATCATCCCGATAGGTAATCTGCCTGTCGTAGCAGCCCTGAATCAGCCGGACGCACCGGCCGCCTATGATATCGATTGCCGGAAGGATATCCACGGTGCTACAACTCGTACAACTGCTGGCCGGAAACCACCTTAAAGCCGTAAGCGGCGATGGCCTCTTCCAGATTGACCTGTTCGGGATTTTCAAACTCCATAAAGCAGATGCCCTGCCGGTCTTTGAGTGACACAAAGCCGTAGGCGTCCTTGATGTTGACGCCCCGCTCCAGCAGGGCTGTTGTCAGCTTGTCCAAGTTGCCGGGCTGGTCCTGTTCGGCCACCACCGCCAGCACCTCTTTGAGCACACAGGCAAAACCGCGGTCGGCCAAAATCAGCTGGGCCTTTTCGGGCTTATCGACAATCATTTTCATCAGGCCGAATTCGCCGCGGTCCTGAATGGTAAACGCCCAGATATTCAGACTGTTTTCCAGCAGCACATCGGAAATGGATTTGATGCGTCCGGGACGGTTTTCCAGAAAAATCGTTAATTGCTTGGCCATAGTTTCCCTCTGTAGCATTAGAGTTTTTCCCGCTGGTCAACCACGCGTTTGGCCTTGCCTTCAAAGGCCGGCAGCGCGCCGGGTTCATGCAGTTCGATATGCGGATTGATGGTGATAGACGCCCGCAGGCGGTCGCGGATTTTATTCTTCAGGGCTTCCAGAGCATTCAAATCGCCGGTGAACATCTTGGAATAAATCTCCACCTTGACCGTCAGCTTGTCCAGCGCGCCGGCGCGGGTCAGATGAATCATATAATTGGTGCCGACTTCCGGGATGGACATAATCACTTCCTCAATCTGCGAGGGGAAGACATTGACGCCGTTGATAATGAGCATATCGTCGGTTCGTCCCTGAATGCGCGACAGGCGACGGTGGGTGCGTCCGCAGGGACAGGGTTCGGGATGCACAAAGGCCAAATCGCGCGTGCGGTAGCGCATCAGAGGCATTGCCATCCGCACCAGATTGGTCAGCACCACCTCGCCCAGCTGGCCGTCGGGCAGGACCTGTCCGGTGGCCGGATCAATGATTTCCAGAATGTAGGCATCTTCCCACAGGTGCATATCCTGCTTATAGACGCACTCAAAGGCGACGCCGGGGCCGTTCATCTCGCTGAGCCCATAGGAATTGTAGGCGTCGATGCCGAACAGCTCCTGCAGCTTCTGGCGGGTGTTTTCGGAATAGGGTTCGGCGCCGAGAAACGCTTTTTTCAGATGCAGATCGCCGGGCTTGACGCCGAACTCGTCCAGACGCGAATGGATATGCAGCAGATAGCTGGGGGTGATGTGCAGCACGGTGGTTTTAAAATCCTTCATCACCTGCACCTGCCGCTGGGTGTTTCCGCCGCCGATGGGGATGACGGTCATCCCGACGCGTTCGGCCCCGTAATGCAGGCCCAGACCGCCGGTAAACAGGCCGTAGCTCATCATATTCTGAAACACATCCTTCCGCGTGCAGCCGGTGGCGGTGATGCTGCGGGCCAGCAGATCGGTCCAGGCATTGAGGTCTTCCTGCGTCAGGTAAATAACCGTTGGAATGCCGGTGGTGCCGCTGGAGGAATGAATGCGAACCACCTCGTCCATATCCACCGCCAGCAGCCCGACAGGATAATTCTGCCGCAGGTCATCTTTGGTCGTAAAGGGCAGTCTCTGCATATCCGCCAGCGAGCGGAACTGGTCGGGGCTGGTGATGCCCGCCCGCGACAGGCGCTTCTGGTAAAAGGGGGTTTTGAGCGCTTGGGCGATGATGCTGCGCATCCGCTGAATCTGAAGCTGCTCCAGAGCAGCGCGTTCCATCGTTTCGGCCTGACGATTCCAGTAAGTCATTTCCATTGCTGATTCCTGAAGCGTTTTTTATGCTCTTTTTTTACAGCCCTTTGATATCCCGCTGGCCGACAACCTTGATATGATTCTGGCTGAGAACCTGATGGGCATATTCAGGATTGTCGAAACGAAAGACCAGCAGGGCATTTTCGGAAAACTTTTCGATAAATCCGTACATGTATTCGACATTGACATTGTGGTCCGACAGAACCTTCAGCACTTCGGCCAGCCCACCGGGCTTGTCGGGCACTTCGACAGCCACCACCTCGGTCTGGTTGGCTGTAACACTGTTGCGGCGGAACAGCTCGACAGCCTCGGCCGGCTTATCGACCACCATCCGCAGCACACCAAAGCTTTCGGTTTCGGCAATTGTCAACGCCCGGATGTTGATGCCGGCCTTGCCCAGCATCGAGCAGATTTCGTACAGCCGCCCTTTGCGATTCTCCAGAAATACGCTGATTTGTGTGATTTTCATAACACGGTTCCTTTCTTTTCACAACTGCCGCTTGTCAATAACACGTTTGGCCTTGCCCTCGCTGCGCTGGATGGTCTTGGGTTCGACCAGTTTGACCGTTACGCCGATGGACAGGACGGCCTCGATTTCCTTCTTAATCTTCTGCTCCAGCGCATGCATCCGCTTGATTTCATCGGAGAAGATTTTCTCGTCCACCTCGACCATAATCTCGACCTCGTCGAGCTTGTGGGCCTGCCGGTCAATAACAATCTGGTAATGCGGATGGGTGCCTTCGATGCCCAGCAGGACTTCTTCAATCTGGGACGGAAAGACATTGATGCCGCGCACGACAATCATATCGTCGGTGCGTCCCTTAATCTTGCTGGTGCGCGGGCTGGTGCGTCCGCAGCGGCAGGGCTGGGTGGTCATGGAGACGATATCCCGCGTGCGGTAGCGAATCAGCGGAATGCCCTGCTTGGTCAGCGTGGTGATGACCAGTTCGCCGTCCTGCCCTTCCCCAACAGGCCGGCCGGACTCGGGGTCGATGATTTCCGGGTAGAATACATCCGAATAGATATGCAGGCCGTCTTTGTAGTGGCACTCCTGCGAGACGCCGGGGCCGATAATTTCGCTGAGGCCGTACACATCGGTTGCCAGCATATTCCACGTCTGCTCAATTTCCGTGCGCATCGATTCACTCCACGGCTCGGCTCCGAAGATGCCGATATTCCAGCTGGCCGCGCGCGGATCCATGCCCATCTCGCGGGCTTCCTCTGCCATATACAGGCAGTAGCTGGGTGTGCAGCAGAGAATCCGCGGCTTGAAATCCTGCATGATTTTCAGCTGGCGTTTGGTTTGTCCGGAGGAGGTCGGGATAATGGTCAGTCCCATCTTCAGCGCCCCGTAATGGAAGCCCAAACCGCCGGTAAACAGGCCGTAGCCGTAGGCAATCTGGACGGTGTCATCCGTCCGGGCGCCGGCACAGCAGAGGGTGCGTGCCATGACTTCGCTCCACAGTTCGATATCATCGCGGGTATAGCCGACCAGTGTTGGGTTGCCCGTTGTGCCGCTGGAGACGTGGATTTCCACCAAGTCGGTGCGCGGCACAGAAAACAGGCCGAAGGGGTAATTGTCCCGCATATCCAGCTTGGTGGTAAACGGCAGTTTGGTAATGTCGTCAATTGAATGGATGTCCGACGGGCTGATGCCGTGGTCGTCAAATTTCCGGCGGTACACAGGACATTTTTCATAGACATAGCGGCACAGCTTGACCAGACGTTCGGACTGAAGATTTTTCAAATCCTCCAGCGGCATTGTTTCGACAGGTTCGTTCCAAATCATACGTCCACTCCTTGATAAGACAGGATCTTTTCTTATTGCTGCAACATCAGGCGTCCGGCCATGCGGAAGACAGCCTGAATCTTATTTTACAAGAGCTTTGGCCCGCTGGAAAACCTGCCTGTTTTCGTCGCGAATCTTGGGCGAAAAGACCGTTTCCATCGCCTTCTGCCAGCCGGCCTCCGAGATAGGCAGAAAGACGCTCAGCACGCCCATCAGGGCGGTATTGACGTGCTTGGGATTTTCCACCATCGCCTCGGCCTGCTGGAGATAGCCGGCCAAATCCGTGCCGCCGGGCTTGAGAAACATCACCAGCCGGGGATGCTCATCCAGATGAAAGCACAGCAGAAAATCAGCCTGACCGGGTCCTATCAGCGGCGAATAGATTTTCCTGCCGAAGCGGACATGGGACTCCACCGAACCGCCCCGCTGGCTCATCCCGTGGACTTCCGATTTCTTGACATGCCAGCCGTCGTACATCGCCGCCCAGCCCAGCAGCTCGGAGGCCTTGATAATCCCCTGCCCGCCGATGCCGCCGAATGTAATATTATAGCAATCCTGTTTTTTCATCGTCTGTACTCTGCCTTTACCGTTTTATGAGTTTGCACGGGTGTTTGGCAATAATGACCGTCAGGGCATCCTCGCTGAGGCGCCGCCGAACCAATTCTTCCAGCTGCCCGACATTGCCGGCCGGATCCATCACATCCACATTATCCGCCCCGCAGGCCAGACACAAGGCCTTCAGGTCCAGCGTCTTGGTGGGCTGGCCGCGGATGGTCAGGCCGGTACCGGGGTGATTCTGTCCGCCGGTCATTGCGGTCGTGGAATTATCGAGGATAAAGATAATCCCCTTGGCCTTGTTGTAGGCGGCGTTAATCAGACCGGTAATGCCGGCGTGGATGAACGTCGAATCGCCGATAACACCTACAATTTTCCCGTCGGGGTGAGCACGGCGCAGGCCTTCGTTGAAGGTGACTCCGGCTCCCATACACAGGCAGGTATGCAGCGCCGAGGTCGGCGGCAGCGTGCCCAGCGTATAGCAGCCGATATCGCCGGCCACAAACAGTCCCAGTTTCTTCAGCACGGAAAAGGTTGCCCAATGCGGACAGCCGGCACACAGCCGGGGCGGACGTGCCGGCGGCAGCTTGACAGCCTTTTTCGGCCGGCCGGCAATCACATCCTCTATCACGCCGGGGCCTAATTCGCCCAGACGGAACGATGGATGCCGGAATACGGCCTTTTTGATGCCCAGCTGGCGAATGTGGTCTTCGATGAAGGGGTCCAGCTCCTCCACCACGACCAGTTTTTTAACCTTGCCGGCAAACGCCTTGATTTTGGCATCACAGAACGGATAGAGGAAACCCAGTTTCAGGAAGGACGCATTGGGCCGGGCTTCTTTGAGATAATAATAACTGACACCGCCGGCAATAAAACCCACCGATAGGTCATTGAGTTCCATCTTGTTGAGCCGGCTCCGTTCCGACAGCTTCTGCAGCTTGAGCTGGCGCTGTTCAACCAGCGCATGCCGCTGACGGGCAAAAGCCGGCACCATCACATATTTCTGTATATCCGGCTTCAGGGGGCGTTTTTCTGCCGGCCGGCGCTGGCCCAGCAGCACATCTTCCTTGGAGTGGGACACCCGCGTGGTCATTCGGAGGATCACCGGCGTATCGTACTTTTCGCTGATGGCGAATGCCTCGGCCACAAACTGCTTGGCTTCCGCGGGACTGGCCGGCTCCAGAATCGGCAGTTTGGCATAAATGCCCGCCCAGCGGGTATCCTGCTCGTTTTGGGACGAATGCATTCCGGGATCATCGCAGACAACCGCCACAAAGCCGGCATTGACGCCGGTGTAAGAGGAGGTCATCAGCGGGTCCATCGCGACATTCAAGCCCACATGCTTGCAGGCAAACAGGCTGCGTACGCCCCCGACAGCGGCGCTGTAGGCGACTTCGTAGGCGGCTTTTTCATTGACGGACCACTGGACATCCAGTTCGGGATACAACGCCAGCGATTCGAGAATTTCGGTGGACGGGGTTCCCGGATAGGCGCAGGCGACCGTCAGGCCTGCTTCCCAAGCCCCGCGTGCCAATGCCTCATTGCCGGAGAGAAATGCCTTCTGAACAGATGTTTTTTTTGCCATAGTGTTCCTGCCGGTTTCTCAATGCCTCTGCATTCTGGTTTTAAGCTGTTAAGCGTACCCGATTTGGCCGCCGGGGTCAAGGATGCAAACAGCATTTTTTACCGGCAAAATTACAAAATGCCCCTGCTGCGGCGCAGAAAAAAGGCCCGGCATACATACCGGGCCGTAAGGAGATCAAATACGCTTGTAGATGCGTGATTTGACTTTCAGAATGTCCATTCAACACCGATACGGGCAAAGTAGGCATCATCCTGACTGGGCTCCTCGTAATAGCTGCCCGGAATGAAGTAGTCAATTTCAAACAGCGTCCGGAAGTTCTTGCAGCAGCTGTAGGTAGCCACGGCGCTGATCATCTGGCCGCGGAAATTATTGCTGCCGTCAAAAGTCAAGGCATTCTGCGGACCGCGGGCCCCCGTAAAGGTATTCTCATCAGCCCACATCAGGTTGTAGTCGGTAGCAATCGTCCACACAGCGGTGGGCTTAAAGCTGTGTCCGAATCCGAGGCGGTGGAGATTGGTCACATTGCCGATGCCATCGCCTTCAAAGGTCCACAGATACGACTGCAGGTCGCGGCCCCTCTGGAACTGCGGCCAGTCGCCCCAGAGCGAATCAAACTGCTCATCGGCGCTGGTTTCGGGATCATCGCCGGAAAGGTATTCATAGCCGACATGCAGTTCGTTATTCCAGGAGTCATTAAACGCATACATCAGCTTGCTGTTGCCGCCAAGGGCCTGCAGGGTATCGCCTTCGCGGTCGCCCCACTGCTTGGCCACTTCTGCCGAATAGCTCCAGTGGTCATCCAGCTTGCCGAAGAAGCGGGTGCCGACTGTATGAATATCCGCATCCACGCCGTAGCTGGGTCCTTTATAGTGATTGGCCCAGTCGGAGCTGTCATCGTTCTTATAGATGTAATACAGCTCGTTGGACAGCGTGTCGCTGAGCTTGTTGGTCCAGTAAGCGATAAAGCCGCGTTCATCATTATTCTGTGTCAGATGCCGCCGGTCCTGCACTGCGTGATGATTGAACGGTTTGATGTACTGCTCCTCGTCATCGTACTGCTGGATATAGATCAAATCGAGCTTGCTGGTGTCGGTCAGGTCGTACTGGGCACGGATGGCATCAAAGAACATCGTCCGTGAGCCGTCGCCGGGCGTGCCGTCCAAGACCAGCCAGCCGGTCCCTAAGACAATTTCCTGACGGCCAACCGTCAGCGTCAGGGGCAGGTCAAAGGCGTTGCGGAACTGCAGATTCATAATGTCAAAGAGGGCCTCATCAAAGTCGTAATTCTTCTCGGTAAAAAAGGAGGTAAAGGTATGATCCGGTGCACAATGCCCCCAGAACTCCCACGTCAGACGGGTATTGAAGGTTACCTCATCGGATACTGCCCACTTGGCCGACAACCGGGTGCGGTACCGCTGCCAATGAAAATTGTTCCAGTCCTGTCCGATGCCATCACCCCATGTTTCGTTCAAACCAAACAGGTTGCTGGTATAGACCTCGCGCAGGCGAATATCCAGCCCCATCTCCACGCCTTCCATCGGGTGATGAAATTTGTCCATCCAGTCCGTATCGATTTCATGCCAGTGCTTGGCCGGCTCAGCTGTCTGGGCAGCCATCGCAACGGCAGCGGCAGCAACAAAGACGGTTAAGACCAATCCTGCAAACAACTTCCCTTTTTTCATGCTGTTCTCCTTTACTAAAATCCTGAAAATTTCTGTCTGCAACTGACGGCTATATTCCTTTGAAACATTTATCCAGATGCTCCTTGGACGGCGGCTGGGTCAAGGCGCTGACAACAATGGCGGCAAGAAACGAAACCGGCAGCGCCACCAGCAGCGGATCCACCACATCCCAGTTGGGACAATCGGCAAGAATCGAGGTCTTGCCGCCGGTAATCCACTGGACCAGACGCATCGATTCGGCTTCTTTGGCCTTCACCAGCAGCAGCCAGAAGGCCGTAATAATAAAGCCAATCAGCATCGACCAGATGGCGCCGGCTTTGGTCATGCGCCGGAAGTAAATGGCTCCCAGCAGCGACGGCAGAAACGCGGAGGCACACAATCCGAAAAAGATGGATGTCGCACGGGCAATAAAGGTGCTCTCACGTGCATAGAAACTGATAATCACAGCATAAATAATGCCAATGATGATGCCGATGCGCGTGATATTGGTGCTGGCTCCGTGAGCGCCGGTAATCTGCTCATAGACATCCCGCCCAATGCTGGTGCCGACGGTGTGAAACTGGCTGGACAGCGTGCTCATGGCCGCCGACAGCAGCGTCAGCAGAAACAGCAGGCCGAACCATTTGGGCATGGCGCTGACGATATAGGTTGGAATAATCTCATCGGCAGTGCCGCCGGCATAGACGATGGAAATGCTGCGGCCTTGACGGATTTCGACCGGCTGGCCGTCGATTTCTGTGCGATCCACCGCCTGACCGAATAGCTTGACGGGGGCGATTTTTTCGGGCACATCCGCCCAGACGCCGGTGTCGCCCTTTTTCATTATTTGCAGGACTCCCAATCCCTTTTCGGCATCGAGCATTTTTACCACGCGGCCGCTCAAGGGCGCTCCGTGTTCTGAAAAATAGGCATTGGACAGCGCCCCGACAGTGAACGCTACCCCGGTCATGACCAGAATAAACACGCCGCCGATCAGCACCGCACGGTTCAGCTCTCGCCTGCTTTTGACCGTCATGAACCGCACCACCAGCTGCGGCTGTGCCAGCACGCCGATACCCACACCCAACACGATGGTACCGATGACGGTCCACCATAAATCGTATTGGCGGTCGCCCCAGCCGAAGGCCGGCATGGCCGTCCAGCCGCGATGCCCTATAGCAGACAGTTTGCCCGGAACCAGCGGGGCAAGAGCAGAAAGCTTCTGATGCCCTTCAATCACTCCCCCTACCTTTACGTAGCCGTAAATCAGCAAGGCAAACATCCCGATAAACATAATCGAACCCTGCAGGGCATCGGAGTACATCACTCCTTTAAGACCGCCGACAATCACATAAGCGGCAATAATCACCGAAAACAGCAGCAGCGCTGTCGGATACTCCATATTGAACGACTTGGCGACAAAAACGCTGCCGCCGATCAGCACCGCCGCGGCATACAAGGGAATAAAGAGAAAAATAACAGTCCCGGCAAAAACCTGAATAAATCTGCTTTCAAACCGGCGTCCAAGAAATTCAGGGAAGGTATGCGCATCGAGATGATGGCCCATCATTCGGGTACGGGGGGCAATAAACACAAACGCCAGAAAAATCCCAACAAAGATGTTGCAGAAGGTCAGCCACAGCAAGCTCATTCCAAACAGCCCCGCCACGCCGCCGAATCCGACAATGGCACTGGTGGAGATAAAAGTCGCCCCATAGCTCATCGCCATCACAAAGGGGTGAACCTGCCGGCCAGCAATTAAATAGTCGGCGGCGCTTTTGGTGCGCATATACCCTAAAATTCCCAGATAAACAACCAAAAGAAGATAAATCAGAACAACAATAATATCCCAAAGACCAACAGCTTGCGCTAACATATAAACCTCCATTATTGTAGAAGAGCCAACAGGCAGGAATTCTTACAACTCCTGTTCGGTTTTCTTTTCTTCAGCCGCCCACTTGATATCATCCGGATGGACAGATTCCTCCCCCCTATTCCAGTTTATCAGTCCCCAAATGACACACAGAAGTGTACTTGCGATGCATAAAAGGTAGGCCGCTAAAACTCCTTTGTCCTCAATCCCGAGCATAACATCTCCTTTTCACAATGCCAGACCCACAAAAAAAAGACATTAAGTGTCTTCTAATGAATGTTTCTGTGAATAATAACCTCTTTTTGCCGAAAATCAAAAAAAATACTGATTTTGTATAATTTTCGTCATTTTTGTGCAAATCAGGTGAATTTTTTCACATTTTTTGATTTTTATACATATGCAAATTCACAACAAATGCATCTTTGAACACTATTCTTCAAGCAGACGAGCAGCGTTTTTATAAAAGAACTTTTCGGCAATATGAGGCGGCAGATTCAGCTTTTTATAGGACTCCATTGTTTCTGACTGATCCGTCCAAGGGGAATCGGTTCCAAAAAGAATGTGGTCTTCCGAATGCCGCATCAGCATCTGTTTGGTTCGGCTTGCCCCAAGGTATTCTATGGACCAAGAAACCTCCATATAGATGGGTTTGCCCAGCAGCAGGTTTTCTACCTCCTCCCACTGCTGCCAGCCACCCAGATGGGTTGCAATAAGCTGCAGAGACGGAAACCTTTCCAGAAGTGTAAGGATTTGCCGCGGCGAGGCGCGTTCAATCCGCTCAAAAGCGATGTCGTAGCCGGTATGAACGGTCACAAGGAGTCTGCTGTCGCAGACAGCCTGCCAAAACGGAAACAACGCTGAATCGTCCAGAACAAACGACTGATAGTAGGGGTGCAGCTTAAGCCCCCTGAAGCCGGCTTGGGCAATCTGTGCCACTCGTTCGACGGCCAGCGGATCTTGCGGATGAACCGAAGGAAACGGGACAATGCGGTCGGAGGCAATCTGACAGCACCAATTAAAAATTGACTCGAACTGGACAGGGCGGGTTGCAATGCAGCACAATACGCTTTTTTCAATCCCGTTGGCATCCATCGATTTCAGTAGCGAGGCCAGTTTGCCGTCTAAAAAAGAGCGAACCTCGGCACACTCGGCCTTCAATTGCGCCATCGCCCTGTCGGCCAGCGCATCGGGAAATGCGTGGGTATGAAAATCAATGATTTTATCCGTCATCGCACCAATCCTCCTCGTACGGATGCAAATCAAAAAAAAAGGCCCGGCGTTAGTTTCCCGGGCCTTCGAATTCACAGAACAAGCACGTCAGCAGGGTTTTACCTGCGTTGCTTCCATTCCTTTTTTGCCCTGTGCGGGTTCAAACTGGACTTTCTGGCCGTCCTTTAATGTCCGAAAACCCTCCGCAATGATATTGGAGTGATGCACAAACAAATCAGCTCCTCCATCCTCCGGAATGATGAACCCAAAACCTTTTTTCTCGTCAAACCACTTAACCGTACCCACTGCCATAAAACTACTCCTTGGGCTTGCAGCCCAATTGAAACTATTTCCCTTCACTTTTTTTCAAGAGTCGTCCCAAAGGGAAAAAGGCGACTCCTTATAACTCAAACTCAATTAGACCTCTATAGTCTTGAAAAGGCAAACAAAATTTTCATAATTTTTTTTATTTTTCTCTGTCCTGCCTTAACAGGCAGGCAAAAACTTTCGGTCGATTGCCCATTCTACTGGATATCCCAACCGGTTTTGGAACGCATTTTTTTCAATTCAGAACGTTCTTTTTTATTGTGCAGCCGGCTTAAGATTGCCTGCCGGGGGACAGCTGTCTTTTTTCGCACCCGCACCGGTTTGAGAGCCGATGCGATCATCTGTGCTATTTTTTTCATTGCCGCCCTGCGGTTTTCCATCTGGCTGCGGTATTGGCTGCAGGATACTTCCAAAACACCCTTCTTATCTATTCTGCCCTTCCACATTGTATATAAACGGTTTTTTTGATTATCCGACAGACAGGCACATGCCGGAATATCGAGAAAAATCTGCACACGGGTATTGAGCTTGTTGACATTCTGACCGCCGGGGCCGCTGCTGCGGGTATAAAAAATCCTCAAACAGCGAGCAGGAATAATAAGCTGCGGATTAACAGCAAGGTCTTCCATTATTTATGGGACGAAGTCCCCCGACAGCATCTTTAATTTTTTTCAAAGTATAAATCGATATCCTTTGCCGTGTATGGTCTTAATCAGCGTACGTGATTTGCCGAGTTTTTTTCGCAATGCCGCAACGTGTACATCGACAATACGTGCGTTGGCGTTTTGTTCAGCCGGAGCTGCCTGTTTGAGCAATTGTTCCCGCGAAAGAATGTTTCCCCCCGCCTTGAGCAGTGCCAGCAGAATATTGAACTCGGCGGGGGTCAAATCCACAGGATTGCCCTCGACAAATACCTGCCGCTGCTCTGGAAAGACTCTTACCGGTCCGGCTTGCAGATTTTCCCTGACGGCTGCTGTGTCAGCTGGATAGACCCGCCGCAGGACAGCATCCATCCGGGCCAGAAGCACCTTTGTGCTGAACGGTTTGGTTATATAGTCATCGGCCCCCACACTTAGGCCGACAATAATATCCGTTTCGCTGTCTTTGGCCGTCAGCAGAATAATCGGGATGCGGGCAGTTTTGGAATCGTTTTTCAAGCGGTTGGTCAGCTTGATGCCGGAAATATCCCCCAGCACAATATCCAGCAGAATTAAATCCGGCGGCTCTGCGGCAATCATCGACAAGGCCTCGGCCCCGCTGGCGGCTGTCCGCACGATATACCCTTCCTGACTAAGGGCTATACTCAGCAGTTCGAGCAAATCTCTCTGATCGTCAACAACAAGAACTTTTGCGTTCATGGAAAAACAGATTTTTCAAGAAATTAACAGTAAATCGCTGTTAATGTATCGGTATTTGCTGGATGGGACTGTAATAAATCATCGAATGCAGGACAGCATTTAACGGCATTCTGGAGGGATTAAGCATTTAATTTGCGATTTAAGATTTCACTTACAATTTTCGGATTGGCCTGCCCTTTGCTTTTTTGAATGACCTGTCCCATCAGGAATCCCAGGGCCTTTTTGGCCTTTTTCGGATTGCTTCTGGCATCTGCGACGGCCTGAACATTTTCTGCCAGAACGGCATCCACAAGGGTCTCAATTTCGCCGGCATCGCTTTTCTGAAGGAGATTTCGCTTTTCAGCAATCTGCACCGGATCGCCGCCATGGGCGGCGATTTCCTCGAAGATAACCGCCGCCGAAGTTGCACTGATTAAACCCGCATCGGTCATTTGAGCCAATTGGGCCAGCTGCTGAGCCGACAAGCCCAGCTGGTCCACCCGGATGCCCCTTTCATTGGCCAGCTTCAGGCCGGTCTGGGTCAGCAGGTTGCAGATGCGCTTGGGATCTGCCTGCAATGCCGCCGCTGCATCAAAAAATTCTGCCGTCGCCCGATCGGCTGTCAGCACAGCGGCGTCGTAGGGACTTAATCCGTATGCCTGAATAAATCGCATCTGCATCTGCAGCGGCAGTTCGCACAGGCGTGCTTGAATCGCCGTCAGCCACGCCTGATCCACTTCAACCGGCACAAGGTCCGGATCGGGGAAATAGCGGTAGTCATGGGCTTCTTCTTTTTCCCGCTGGAGAACGGTTGTCTGCCGCTCATCGTCCCAGCCCCACGTGCTTTTGTTGCCCATCTGAAGCGTTCGGCCTGTCTCTAAAAAGTCCTCCAGCTGCCGCTGGACTTGGCAGGCAATACTGCGTTCAATAGCCCGGAAACTGTTGAGGTTTTTGATTTCGCTGATTGGGGTTTTGAACAGCTGGCCGTTACGGGTAATATGAAGATTGACATTCGGCTCGAAACGCATATGCCCTTTCTGCATATCGGCCTCGGAAACCCCCAGAAAGCGGACGATCCGCTGAAGTTCGCGGGCTAACGCACCGACCTCTTCGGGGCTGTTCATATCCGGTTCGGTTACGATTTCCAGCAGCGGGGCACCGGCGCGGTTGAGATCGATGGCGGAAAAGTTGCCGAAGCTGTGGACGTTCTTGCCGGCGTCTTCTTCCAGATGGACACGGCGGATGCGGATTTTTTTGGGCTGGCCGTCAGCAGCCGGAATTTCGATATATCCGTGCTGGGCAAACGGCAGGTCATACTGACTGATTTGATAATTCTTGGGCAAATCCGGATAATAGTAGCTCTTGCGGTCCCATTTGGTAAAGCGGGCAATCCGGCAGTTCAGCGCCAGCCCTGTCAGAATAGCAAACTCCAGCGCCTGCTTATTCATCACCGGCAATGCCCCCGGCAGCCCCAGACAGACCGGACAAACATGCGTGTTGGCCGCATCACCGTAGGCCAGCCGGCAGCCGCAGAACATCTTGGTCTGCGTGGCCAGATGGACGTGAATTTCCAATCCTACGATTATCTTGTATTCCATGGGCTGTTTCCTTTACTGCCGCAGCGATTTCAAAGGGGGCCTGCACCGATGCCAGCCGGTTTCTTTTTCATGCATTCGGGCAATCCGCAGCAGCTTGTCTTCGGTAAACGGCGCCGAGATGATTTGCAGGCCGACAGGCAGATTCTGCCGGTCAAATCCACAGGGGATACTGATGCCCGGCACGCCGGCCAGATTGACGGCAATGGTATAAACATCCGCCAGATACATCTGCAGCGGGTCATCGGTTTTTTCGCCGATTTTGAAGGCCGTGGTAGGACTGACGGGCATCATCAGGCAGTCGGCCTGCTCGAAGGCCTTGGTAAAATCGCTGCGTATCAGATTGCGCACCTTGAGGGCCTTGAGGTAATAGGCATCATAGTAGCCGCTGGAAAGAGCATAGGTTCCGAGCATAATGCGGCGTTTGACTTCCGGCCCGAAGCCCTCATCGCGCGAGCGGGAATAGACCTCGATATAATCGCCGGCGTTCGGGCTGCGGTAGCCGTAATGCACGCCGTCATACCGGGCCAGATTGCTGGAGGCTTCCGCAGTGGCAATGACATAATAGGCGCTGATGGCATAGTCAAAATGGGGCATTGCGATTTCAACCAGCCGCGCTCCGAGCGATTGATAGACTGCCAGTGCTTCTTGTACAGCCTTCTGCACCGAACTGTCAGCCCCTTCCAGCAGAGAGGGGACAACGGCAATTTTCAGCCCTTCAACGGGCTTTTCCAGCTGTGCCGAATAATCACAGACAGGAATGTGGCTGACGGAGGTGCTGTCGCGGGGATCCCAGCCGGCGATGACGCCCAGCAGCAGCGCAGCATCGGCCGTATCCTGTGTCAGCGGTCCAATCTGGTCGAGACTGGACCCATAAGCCACCAGCCCGTAGCGCGAGACCCTGCCGTAGGTGGGCTTGAGTCCGACAACACCGCAAAAGGATGCCGGCTGGCGAATGGAACCGCCGGTGTCCGAACCCAGTGCCGCCCCGCACAAACCCGCCGCCACTGCCGCAGCCGAACCCCCGCTGCTGCCGCCGGGCACACGCGAGATATCCCATGGATTGACCGTGCGCTTCAGGCCGGAATTTTCTGTGCTGGAACCCATCGCAAACTCATCCATATTGGTTTTGCCGATAATGACGGCATCGGCCTGCGCCAGCTTCTCTACCACATGGGCATCGTACGGGGAATGAAAGTTCTCAAGAATCTTCGAGCCGCAGGTGGTCGTTCCGAAGGCGGTGCACATATTATCTTTTATCGCTATCGGCACACCCGCAAGAACACCCGCGGCTTGACCGGCGGCAATTTTTCTGTCCACAGCCTCGGCCTGCTCCAGCGCTCGATCCTGATACAGGGAAAGATAGGCCCCGATAACCGGCTCGTACATCTCGATGCGCTCAAAGACGGCCTTTACCGCTTCAACGCTTGTGATGTGCCGGGCCGCAATCCTGTCTCGAAGCTGGGTTAATGTATCCATATCCTTATCCGTTTATCTGGACTTTGACAGAAGCCACTGATAGAGCTGGTCATTGCTGTAGGTCTGGGTCCAGGAATCGTGGTCTGCCTCTGGATAGACAGTCAGTTTTGCCTGTCCGCCGGCCCGATTGACCGCATCCACCATTTCCTGCGACTGCTGCACAGGCACCACAGAATCCTTGGCGCCGTGAAAAGCCCACACAGGCACATCTTTGAGGTTTGCGGCCAGATACGGCAGACCTCCGCCGCAGATGGGGGCAATGGCCGCGAAACGCTCGGGATACATGCAGCCGATTGCCCATGTACCGTAGCCGCCCATGCTCAAACCCGTCAGATAGATGCGGCGGGTATCCACAGGATAGCGTTCGGTGATTTCATCAATCAGGGCTATGACGGACTCGGCCATGTACGGCCACCATTTTCCGGCGGGGCACTGCGGTGAAACAATAATAAACGGCAGGTCTTTTCCCTGCTCCACAAGCTTGGCCGGACCGTGGACTTTGACGCGGCTGACATCGCTGCCCCGCTCGCCTGCACCGTGCAAAAACACCAGCAGCGGCCAGTTTTTCTGCTCTTTCCCGTAATCGGCCGGCAAGTACAGCAGGTAATCCAATTGAACAGCCGTCTGCCGATGCAGGGTTTGAGGATGCTGCCCCGGCTGGGTTATTGTCTGTGCCTGTCTGCTCTTTCCCGTGCATCCGCTCATAATGCTCATCCCCGCTGCAACCAACAATGCTGTTTTGATGTTCATAGACCGTCTCCATTCTGCGGCTCACGCGCCGGAACTGTCATCCAAAATCCGGGGCACTTTAAAGTATTCCCCATACCGTTCCGGAGCATTGGCCAATGCCGCTTCATTCGGCAGTGAAGGCCGAGGCTGGTCATCGCGAAAGACATTATGCACCGGCAGACAGTGCGCCAGCGGTTCGACGCCGTCGGTATTGAGTTGGCTGAGCTTTTCAATGTACGCAACAATGGCGCTCAGCTGAACACTGAACTGGCGGACTTCGTCATCGGTTAAATCCAGTCGGCTTAGAAGGGCCACCCGCCGTACCTGATTCTGGTCAATCTTAACTGCCATCGGCTTGTCCCTGTTTGCTGAATTCCGGCAATTTTACTGCAATCGGTCAATAAAAAAGCGAGACTGTTCAAACAGCCTCGCTTGACGTGCGAATCTTAAAATACAGCCCTCTCCGGCGCGTTAGCTGGCTGCCTGTTGTTCTGGTTTCCAGCGGCGTTTGGGGGGTTTGACAACCAGTCCCATCCGAATGGCCTTGGCCGAAACGCGGAGCCGGCACGGTTTGCCGTCAACAACAGCCCGCACCTTCTGTACATTGGCCTTGAATTTGCGTCTGGTGACTCCCGTTGTTTTAATACCCACGCCGCCCAGATATTTGGCCTTGCCCCGGCGGGCAATGCTGCGGCCGGTTCTTGTTTTTTTGCCTAAAAAATAACATTCTCGTGCCATAACAAACTCCCAATTGATTCTGCCTCTATCCAGCGGCTGATAAACTTTATTCCAAAGCCCCACAAATATAGACATTTGCTATGCTTTTTCAAGTCCTTTTTACAGATTTTTTTGCTTATCCTCTCATTTTAAGCTGCAAAAATTCATTTTTACTTGATTTTCAAGGTTATTTTCCTACTCTTGCACGGAATGGAATCCAAAGCAGAAGACTTAAATAAAACCAAACGCGTCCTGATTACCGGCTGCTCCAGCGGTTTTGGACTTCTGACGGCTGTTGAAGCCGCCAAAGCCGGCTTTGAAGTAATCGCCACAATGCGAAATCTGGACAAAAGCCATCTCTTACGAGAAGCACTTCAATCGGCCGGCACAGCAGCCCAGATTGAGCAATTGGATGTTACAAGTCCAAGTTCAATTAAAAACCTGACAGACAAGGTAGGATATGTCGATATTCTGGTTAACAACGCAGGCATCCTCATTATGGGTTCATTTCTGGACCAAACAGATGCCGAAATGCGGAAGATTTTTGAAACAAACTATTTCGGGATTGTCAATCTTACCAAGGCGGTTGTGCCGGCAATGATGGCACGCAAATCCGGTCTGATTATCAATATCGCCTCGCTGGCCGGTTTGGTGGGGCATCCGTTCAATGCCGCTTATGCCGCCAGCAAGCATGCCCTCATCGGATTTACCAAATCTATCCGGGTGGAATTAGCCCCCTTTGGAATCAAAACCGTATCCATAGAGCCGGGGTATCACCGCACGGAAATCATCGGCGCCAATGCCAATCAGTCAGAAAACTTCTACAATCGCCAAAGCCCAATGTTTGAATGGAATCGGGGTTTTCTGCGTGCAATGTTTGACGAGATTCTCCCTCGTGCCGGCCATCCGCAGGCAGTCGCAGACCTGATTGTGCGGATCATGACAAGTGAAAAAATCAAAACGCATTATGTCATCGGCAGGGATGCACGGTTTGCCGCTACGATGCAATGGCTGGGCCTTGGTCCGTGGCTGGAGCGGAAAATCTGCCGAAAAATCAAGCGGACTACCCGTTTGGAAAATAAGCGCCAAGCAGAGAAGAAAGCCCGACGAACACAAAAAGCATCTGAGCAGTCCTGATTATGGCCAAACTGAAACTGCTGTTGGTCAACCCGCCGATTTACGATTTTACGGCGTATGATTTCTGGATTAAGCCCTACGGCCTGCTGCAGGCAGGCGGTCTGCTGCGTTCGATTGGCCAGCTTTGGCTGTTTGATTATCTGGATCGGCTGCACCCGGCCTTTGATAAGGCAGTGTCTGCAAAAACCGATGCCTGCGGACTGGGTCCTTATCCGGAGGTTAAAATCCCCAAGCCCAAACCGCTGGACGATATCCCTCGCTATTACCGCCGGTTTGGGATGCCGCGGGGTGTCTTTCAGGATTATCTATTCCGCAACGGCCCTTTTGATGCGGTTTTGATACAAACAATGATGACATACTGGTATCCCGGTGTTCGGGAAGTAATCGACGATGTCCGTACCATCAGTCCGGGGGCAAAAATTATTCTGGGGGGATTTTATGCCGTCTGCTGTCCTGAGCATGCGCGCGGGCTGGGAGCAGATGCAGTCGTTTCCTCCGACGACCTGACAGCTCTTTGGCAGACACTCGGACAGACGCCGCCGGCAGAAACCTGTTTGCCGGCTTGGGAACTGTATCCCAGACTGCATACGGCTGTTCTAAAGCTGACTTCGGGATGCCCTTTTCATTGTTCCTACTGTTTCGTGCCGGTCAGCCGGACGCCATTTAAGATCCGCCCGCTGGAAGACTGCCTTGCCCAATTGCGGCAATTGGTCAGTCTGGGCGTCCGAAACATCGCATTTTATGATGATGCGCTGCTGTACCAGCCGGAAAAGATCCTGCTTCCGTTCCTGCGTTATATAGTCGAAAGGAAAATTGGCGTTCATTTTCATACCCCCAATGCCCTGCATGCACGCTTTATAACCGCCGAAGTCGCTGAATGGATGGTGCGGGCAGGATTCAGGACTTTTTATCTGGGTTTTGAAAGCCGCTGCGAACTGTTCCACCGCCGCACGGGCTCCTGCAAGGTCGCCGGCAACGAACTCGAACAAGCCGTCCAGCACTTGCTAAAAGCCGGCGCCAAAGGGCAATCTATTTGTGCTTACGAAATGTTAGGACATCCGCAAACCGATATTCAGCAGCTTGAAGATTCGATGCGGTTTGTCCATAGTCTTGGCATCCGAATTATGCTGTCGGATTTTTCCCCGATTCCCGGCACGCCGGATGGAGAATTATGCCGCACATATACCAACTTGGATGAGCCGCTTAATCACAATAAAACGGCTTTCCCTATCCGCTATTTAGGAATTAAGAAAGTAAATTACTACAAGGACCTGTGCCGGAGATTGAATTCCTATTTGCATTGATCTGAACAAGAGAAAAAGCCAATATAAAAATAATTTTTTCTTTTTTTAAAAAATTTTTTTGGAAAGAAAACATTACATTAGGGTATATGATAATTAGTAGTAGGATAAATTCCTATTTGCAAGATTTTGCGGTTTTAGGATTTAATTGCTGGAAAAAGTGGAGAATTATAAATGAAAAAAAGATCCGCTTTTACTCTTATTGAACTGCTCGTTGTAATAGCCATCATTGCTCTTCTGCTCAGCGTGATTATACCTGCCTTGCGAAAGGCAAAAACGCAATCCAAAATGGTCGTTTGCAGAAGCAATATGAGAGGTGTCCAGACAGGTCTGCTGCTGTATCTGGAAGCCAATGACCAAAAGATGTTTCCGTACAGCGGCTGGCTTTGGATAAAGAAACTGGAAGCCCACGTCGGCGACTTGGACGAGATACGGTATTGTCCTGAAATTGTTGCAGGCGTCGATGCGGCGCTTCAAGCAGCCCAGACAGCCAATGCCAACCGCTGGGGAACCTCGCGTCAGCCATGGGTCTGGCGGCAGACAGATCCTGTCACCGGACAAATGCTTTATGAGGCCGGGGGATTAGGATTTAACGGCTGGCTGTATGGAAATGTAAATACATGGGTGCCGGCAGGCATGGAAAACTATCCATACAAAACGATGTCCGAAGTTACAAGCCCCAGCAAAACACCCGTTTTTGCCGATGAAAACTGGGTTGATTCGTGGCCGCGAAATACAAATCAACTGCATCCCAACCTTCTGTCCGATCCGCAAACCTACTACAACACGGGGGATACCACAGGCGGCACATCCGACTACGCAATGGGACGTTTTCTGGTCAATCGGCACTTCAATCTGCGAATTAATATTTCCTTCATTGATGGTCATGTCGAAATGATTGATATGAAAGACCTTTGGACATTGGCTTGGCATCGCGGAGCAAAGCCGAATTTTTCCATTACCCTGCCCAAAGCGAAAAACTAACGCAGCTTTGAAAGATACCGCCCTGTTTATTTCAATAGGCAGTTCTTGTATTGCATCATTTAAGGTATTATATATCTGCTTATGCTTTATATTCAGCGCGTTTGCAAATTTTCAGCAAAGCATCTGCTTGCTTTCTTGCAGATAAGCCTATATAATGGTTTAGCAAACGCTTTATAAACAATCATACTGCCAAAAACCGGAGACTATAAAAATGAAGAAACATTCTGCCTTCACATTAATCGAACTCCTCGTTGTAATTGCCATTATCGCTTTGCTGCTTGCTATTATCCTGCCGGGTTTGCGGGCTGCCAAGGAATTAGCATCCGGCGTGGTCTGTCAGAACAACCTCAAACAGCTGAATCTGGCATGGACATCGTATTATAACGACAACAACAGTCTGCTGGTGGGCGGTTCAAATTATTACAGCGGGACACGGGCCACTCCCTACCGCTGGGTTGAGCCGCCGCTGCTGAAAGACACAGACAATCCCGAATTTGTGGGCATTGCACCGATGGCTCAGTATTCGCTTCAGACCCGCAAAAACGGGATTCGTGCAGGCAAACTGTTCCCCTACACGCAGGATGAAGAATTGTATCACTGCCCCGGCGACCGGAATATCACCAAGCTGGAACCCGAAGCTATTTACCGAAGCTATGCCATTACAGGTCTAATGAACGGGGAAGACTTTATTGACCGCTACGCGGGCCTGTACTCGCCGATACGAACCCAGCGAACCGCTATTGGAAAGACCCTGAATGTAGTAATTAAGTTTTCGGAAGTCCGCGCTCCGGGCAACAAAATTGTCTTTATGGAAGAAGATGTCGCCAGCAAAGCTACAAAGCAGTACTATAATGCAGGCGGATTTGTTTTATTGGGCGGCGGAGCGTTTGCATGGTGGGATTGGCCGGCCTATTACCACAACGACAGCAGCACCATTGGTTTTGCTGACGGTCATGCCGAGCGGCATCGCTGGCGTGATTCCGATACGCTGAATCTGATAAAGGAAGGCAAGGCGGATCCGGATCCGGTCAATAACCAAGACCTGCAATGGCTGGTACAGGGGTATATGCCCAAGCCCTGAGGCTCATCCACACATTCACGAATAGCAGATGACGAGAGATGAAGAATGAAAAGAAATCGTGCCTTTACACTCATTGAGCTGCTGGTCGTGATTGCCATCATCGCCCTGCTGTTAAGCGTGGTCATTCCTGCAATGAAGAATGCCAAACGGCTTGCGGCAGCGGCTGTTTGTCTGTCCAACGAAGGGCAGATGGTTAAAGCGTGGCTTATGTATGCCGAACAATATGACAGCAAATTTGTCGACGGCGATACGTCCGATGATTTAGTCCGGCCGGGCTACACCAACTACGGAAGTGGATATGTCTGGAACTGGGTTGGACGGCCCATGGGACCGGCCAAACAAGATATCAACGACACGCTGGAAGACAAATTCCGGGGCTTCGAGGCAGGAGGTTTATGGCCGTTTATTCAGGCGCCGAAGGCCTACCATTGCCCGGCGGATTTGCGCCATTTGAGACGTGCCGTTTATCCCTATAACAGCACAACCGGCAATCCTCCGGGATTGTGGATCGGCGGCTATCGGACCTATTCCATCGGAAAGGTTTTGTCTGTCCGGCCCGCAAGCGGTTCGGGAGAAGACCGGGTTACTGTTTCAAAAGTATCGGAAATCATTAATACATCCGCAAAGATTGTCTTTCTGGAAGAAACCGACGGCTACGGCTGGAATCACCGAACATGGAATATGAATCTGCTGAGCCCGCAATGGGTGGACCCGTTTGCTATCCTGCACAACGACAGCAGCACATTCGCGTATGCGGACGGCCATGCAGACCGACACAAATGGGTGGACCAGCAGACGCGGGATATGGCCAAAGCTCAGCAGAAGGGCTGGTCGGCGGTGGATCCCAAAACCGGCTCAACGCAGGATTACGACTGGTTCAAGCGGTCGTACATGCCCAAACAGTTCAAATAGTTGTTAATCCCGCCGCCATCCGGCAGCTGCTGGCCGGCAGCTGTGTACAGGATTCAATATGTGGGAGCATTTTCATCATCAGGCGGATATCGGCATCCGGGGAATCGGACAAACACTGGACGAGGCGTTTGCCGAAGGGGCTACTGCTTTGATGGCCGTTATTTGTTCGCCGCAGCAGGTTCGGCCGGAAAAAGAGGTTGACATTTGCTGCCACTGCGACGAAAAAGACCTTCTGTTTGCCGACTGGATTAATGCATTGATTTATGAGATGGACGTTCGGAAGATGCTGTTCGGCCGCTTTGAGGTGCACATTGAAGACAGCTGTCTCAAAGCCAAGGCGTGGGGAGAACCGACGGACCCGAACCGTCACGAAACGGCGGTTGAAGTCAAGGCCGCTACCTATATGGAATTGAAGGTGTACCAAAATCCGGCTGGTCTCTGGATTGCCCAGTGTGTTGTGGATGTCTGAAAAAGGACGGTACAAATGGATAGAAAACTGGTTAAGCGCCGAGGGGAGTACATATGGCTGCTGGAGCGAAGCGGGCCGATGCATGTGGACGGCATTATCTTCGCTTCCGAAGAATTAATCAGCCAGATGGATGATATGGTTGCCCAGCAGGTTCGCAATGTCGCATCGCTTCCGGGCATTGTGGAAGGCTCGTTTGCAATGCCCGATGCACATTGGGGGTACGGTTTCTGCATCGGCGGCGTAGCGGCTTTTGACCCTCAGGAAGGCGGCATTATCAGTGCCGGCGGGGTCGGATTTGATATTGCCTGCGGGGTGCGTACGCTGCACACAGGGCTTAAAGAAGACCAGCTGCAGGGGCTGTGCCCGACGCTGGCGGAATCGCTGTTCCGGCATATTCCTGCAGGCGTCGGCAGCACAGGCAGCCTGCGGCTGACCAAGAGCCGTTTGGATGAGGTGCTGGCCGGCGGCGCCCGATGGGCGGTGGAAAACGGATTCGGGGACAAAGACGACCTGCGCTTTATCGAGGCCGGCGGCTGCATCCACGGTGCGGATCCGGCCTGCGTTTCGGATGAGGCCAAAAAGCGTCAGCTGGAGGAAATGGGCACACTGGGTTCGGGCAATCATTATCTTGAAATCCAAAAGGTTGTTGAGATTTACGACAAGCCGACAGCGGAAGCATTCGGAATTCAGGAAGGCGATATCAAAGTCAGCATCCATTGCGGCTCGCGCGGATTAGGACATCAGATTGGAACCGATTATCTCAAAAAAATGGCACAAGCGGCCAAACAGCACCATATCAACCTTCCGGAGCGGGAACTGGCCTGTGCGCCGCTGTCTTCCTCGGTCGGCAGGCAGTATCTGGGGGCCATGCGGTCCGGCATTAATTGTGCGCTGGCCAATCGGCAGATTCTGACGCATTTGGTGCGGGAGGTTTTTGAGCAAGTCTGCCCCAAAGCAGATATCCGCCTGCTTTATGATGTATCGCACAACACCTGTCAGGAAGAAGAACATCCCGTTGACGGGACAATAAAAAAATTGTTTGTTCACCGCAAGGGAGCCACACGTGCCTGGGGACCGGGCCGCAGCGAACTGCCGTCCGAATACCGGCCATTCGGTCAGCCGGTTCTGATTGGAGGTACAATGGGCACAAGCTCGTACATTTTGGCAGGCACCGCCGAAGGCCGGCGGCTGGCGTTCGAATCGGCCTGCCACGGCGCCGGACGCAGCATGAGCCGCAACGCCGCCACCAAGCAGTATAACGCCAAAGACATCATCGGCCGGCTGGCGCATCAGGGCGTTCTCATCCGCAGCCGGTCGATGCGGGGCATTGCAGAAGAAGCCCCGCAGGCCTATAAAGATGTCAGCCAAGTGGTCGAAGCCACCCACCGGGCGGGGCTGGCCAGAAAGGTCGCCAAACTCATCCCGCTTGTCTGTGTCAAGGGATAATTATCCCGCAAAACAACGACCGAAAACGCCGATCGCCTTCTGCCGGCAAGAGACTTTACGCAGTCCAATCTGTCTGCCTGTGCGGATTTGCATTTTAAGGTCTCTGCGCCGGCCGGCGGCTGCTGCTTGACAGGGCCTTCCGGTTCTTGTAGATTGCCTGTCTGCCAAGATGTGTTGGCTTCGGCATAAAAGAAAGGACACCGTCTATTGAAGCGTTTGCGAAATGATATGTATGCCTGCGGACAGTCGGGACTTCCGCAGGCGATTTACTTAAACGGTCAGAAATGGACATTGGAGACCGTGTTCAAACATGATTTTTTCGCCTGCACCGGCCGCTATCAATGCCACCTAAGCACGGAGAAGGTTGTTTTGAAAATCAGCCGCCTGCAGTCTTTTTTCGGTATTCCGTGTGCATGGCTGGGGCGGATGCTGCGCAATCACGAATTGACTATCCTGCGGCATCTGGCGGATATTGAAGAGGTGCCGCATATCATCAGGTCCTTTGGGCATAATGGGTTTCTTTATTATTTCATTGAAGGCCAATCGCTCGATGAAAAACCGGCTGTGCCGGATGACTTTTTCTCACGGCTTCGTGCGCTGCTTGCTGCTATTCACAAGCGGGATGTTTGTTATATCGACCTCAACAAGCGGGGCAATATTCTGCTGGGCAAAGACGGCCGGCCGTATCTGATTGATTTTCAAATTTCACTGCATTTGCCCGGCAGGTGGTGCCGCTTTCTCCGCACCGCCATTCAGCGGGAGGATATGTATCATCTTCTGAAGCACCATCGCAAATTTCGTCCGGATTTGCTGACTCCAGAAGAGACCCAGCGCTCGCGGCAGCCCAGCGGCCTGATTCGCCTGCACCGTTTAGCGGCGCATCCTTATCGACAGATTCGAAGAGCCCTGTTTCGGTTTCTGTACAAAAGCCGTATTTTAACTCCGGATGACAGCCACCATCGTACGCCCGAAAACGACCCTAACCGTTTTCTCCAGTAATGCTTGCTGCCGGCAAAACACGCGACAAAACATTTGCTTTGAGGTCTTTTTTTGGATATAATTTAACCCGATTGGCTTTCGGGGAAAGGAATTTACCCATTGAATCTATCCAGTAAAAATCAGCTGCAGGGGATGATTTTTGACATCAAAAAGTACGCCATTCACGATGGGCCGGGCATTCGTACAACCGTCTTTTTCAAGGGCTGTCCGCTGCGGTGCAGTTGGTGTCATAATCCGGAAAGCTGGTCGGACAAGCTGGAACTGATGTTTCGTGCTGCCCGCTGTGTACGGTGCGGCCGCTGTGCACAGGCGTGTCCGCACGGGGCCATTCGGATGGACGGCCTTCCTGTTACGGATGGCTCAGTTTGCCGCCAATGCGGAGCCTGTATTCCTGTTTGCGGACAGCAGGCGCGGGAAATCGCCGGCAGAAAGGTCGGTGTCGGCCAGATAATGGACGAAATTCTCAAAGATGTCATTTTTTATGATGACTCCGGCGGCGGCGTAACCTTCTCAGGGGGGGAACCCCTGATGCAGCCGGAATTTTTGGAAGCTCTGTTAGAAGAATGCAGAAACCGGGAGATTCATACAGCAGTCGATACATCCTGCTTTGCACCGCAGAGTGTGCTGAAAAAGATTATCCCGCTAACAGACCTTTTTTTGTGTGATATCAAGCACCTTGATTCTGAAAAGCATAAGCGTTTTACAGGTGTTGACAACAAGCAAATCCTGACAAACATTCGCTTTTTAGTCGAAAACGGCTGCACCATCATTGTTCGGATACCTGTTATCCCGGGTTTTAATGATACGGCTGAGGCGGTGGATGCGATTGCCCGATTTGTAAAAACGATGAACACTATTCACCAGATTGACCTTTTGCCGTATAATAGCGGAGGCGTATCCAAAGCCCAGCGTCTTGGCGGCAGGATCCAGATTCTTCACGGACGCCGGCCTGATAAAGAGCTGATGGCTGAACTGGAAAATTGTGTTCGACAATACGGATTAAAAACAACCATAGGCGGATGATTATGAACGAGCGGGTACGAAAACTGCGTGACCAAAGTGTAAATACAAAACCCTATATCAGTGCGGAACGGGCTGTGCTGATAACGGATTTTTACCAAAGCGGAATAGCCCTGCAGGTATCTGCGCCGGTCCTGCGGGGAATGGCGCTGAAGCATATTATGGAGCACAAGTCGCTGTGCATCAATGACGGGGAGTTGATTGTCGGCGAGCGGGGACCCGCCCCCAAAGCCACACCCACGTATCCTGAGCTGTGCTGTCATACACTGGAAGACTTCGAGGCGATGAGCCGGCGGCAGCGTACGTCGTTTGATGTCAGCGACGACGTCAAACAGGTGTATGCAGAAAAAATCATCCCCTTCTGGAAAGGCAAAACCATCAGGGAAAAGGTGTTTGCTTCGATGCCTGAGGCATGGCACAAGGCCTTTGAGGCGGGTGTTTTTACAGAGTTTATGGAGCAGCGGGCCCCGGGGCATGCCATTCTTGACGATAAAATCTACAAGCGCGGGCTACTGGATCTTCAGGATGATATACGCCAGTCGCTGCGTCAGCTGGATTATTTCAACGATCCCCGTGCGTATGAAAAAGAGCAGGAATTGAAGGGCATGAGTCTGGCCATTGATGCGGTCCTGACGCTGGCCCGCCGGTATTCCGAAGAATGTGCAAAGTTGGCCCAACAGCAGACGGATCCCCAGCGCCGAAGCGAGCTGGAGAAAATGGCCGCCATCTGCCGGCATGTTCCGGCCTATGCCCCGCGCACTTTCCACGAGGCCCTGCAGGCATACTGGTTTGTGCATCTGGGAGTCATTACGGAATTGAACGTGTGGGATTCCTACAATCCCGGCCGGCTGGATCAGCACCTTTGGCCGTTCTACCAGAAAGAAATCGCCGAAGGCACACTGACCCGAGAGCAGGCCAAAGAGCTGCTGGAATGCTTCTGGGTCAAATTCAACAACCAGCCGGCCCCGCCGAAGGTCGGCATTACGGAGGAGCAAAGCGGCACCTATACCGACTTTGCCCTGATCAATATCGGCGGGGTCGATCCGCAAACGGGAGCTGATGCGGTCAATGATGTGTCGTATCTGATGCTGGATGTGGTCGAAGAAATGCGTCTGGTGCAGCCCAGCGCCTGCATTCAAATCAGTGCCAAAAATCCTGACCGCTTCCTCAAGCGCGCCTGCAAGGTCATTCGCTGCGGCTTTGGACAGCCGTCGGTTTTCAATACCGATGTGATTGTCCGCGAAATGCTCCACCACGGCAAAAGCATGGTCGACGCCCGCAGCGGAGGTCCCAGCGGCTGCGTCGAGACCAGTGCCTTCGGCAAAGAAAGCTGCACGCTGACAGGCTACTGCAACTGGCCGAAGATATTGGAACTGGCCCTCCACAACGGCATTGATCCGCGTACCGGCATTCAGGTCGGCCCTGCAACCGGCAAGGCCGAAACATTTGACACCTTTGAAAAGCTTCTGGATGCGTACCGGCAGCAGCTGGGGTATTTTATCGACCTGAAAATACGGGGCAACTGCATCATCGAGCGGATCTATGCCAACTTTATGCCGGCTATGTTTTTATCCGTCCTGACCGACGACTGCATCAAGAAAGGTCTCAACTACCACAACGGCGGTCCGCGGTACAATTCCACCTATATTCAGGGGGTAGGGCTGGGCACGCTGACCGATGCGCTGGCGGCTGTCAAATACAATGTCTATGACAAGAAAACCGTAACCATGGAAACGCTTTTAAAGGCGCTGAAAGCCGATTTCCAAGGATACACCGAACTGCACAATCAGCTGGAAGCCAGCCCCCGCTACGGCTGCGACAATGACTATGCCGATGAGCTGGCCTTGCGGGTATTCAATATTTACTACGACCTGATTAACGGCCGTCCCAACACCAAAGGCGGGCACTACCGCATTAACCTGCTGCCGACAACCGTGCACATTTATTTCGGTCAGATAACCGGCGCCCTGCCCCACGGCCGCAAGGCGGGCTTGCCGCTGTCAGACGGCATTTCGCCCACGCAGGGCACCCGCTGTCCGGGACCGACCAGCATTATCAAGTCGGCTTCCAAAATCGACCATTCGCGGACAGGCGGAACGCTGCTGAATATGAAATTCAATCCGCAGGTGCTGGAGGGGCCGGGGCTTGAAAAACTGGGGCATTTGATTCGCAGTTATTTCAAACTCGACGGCCACCATATTCAGTTTAATGTCATCCGCAAGGAAACGCTGCTGTCGGCACAGAAAAATCCTGCTGAATACAAAGACCTCATCGTTCGGGTGGCCGGCTACAGCGATTACTTTATCGACTTGGGAACCGACCTGCAGAATGAAATTATTGCGCGGACAGAAATGACAGAAATCTAATCCCCGCACAGGGCCTAAAAAGCCATAGGATGAGGAGAGAGAACCGGTCTATTCGTCTGTGTTCTCATCGAACAGCAAAGCATCGTCATCGGCCGGCTTCTGTTTTCGGACGTCTGCAAGTCCAAGATGTCGGCAGGCGGCGGATGTAATCTCGCGGCCGCGTTTGGTGCGGCGGACAAAACCGATTTGCAGCAGATACGGCTCCACCACATCTTCCAATGTGTCACGCTCTTCGCCGAGAGTGGCGGCCAATGCCTCAATGCCGGCCGGACCGCCGTCATAGACCTTGACCAGCGCCCGCAGAAAACTGCGGTCTAACTCATCCAAACCCAGCGGATCGATTTGCTCCATCCTGAGAGCACTTTCGACTATTTCGGCGGTGAGCTTGCCGCTGCCCTTGACCTGAGCATAATCGCGGACGCGGCGCAGCAGACGGTTGGCAATCCGCGGTGTTCCCCGGCTGCGGCCGGCAATCAATTCAAGGGTGCCGTTTTCGGCTTTCAGCTCCAGCAGTGCAGCAGACCGTTTCAGAATTTCGGTCAATTCGCCGACATTGTAGAATTCAAGATGATAAAGCATGCCGAACCGTCCGCGCAGCGGGGCACTCAGCAGACCGGCACGGGTTGTAGCCCCGATAAGCGTAAAACGCTTCAGGGGGAAATTAATGGTCTTGGCGTGCATACCGCTGTCCACAGTAAAATCGACCTTGAAATCCTCCATGGCCGGATAGATGAATTCCTCCACCGGAGCACTGAGACGGTGAATCTCATCAATAAACAGGACATCGCCGGTGTTGATATTGCTCAGCAGTCCCATCAGGTCGCCCTGCTTGGTAATGGCCGGCCCGGAGGTAACCCGGATATTGGCACCCATTTCATTGGCAATCACATGGGCCAGTGTGGTCTTGCCCAGTCCGGGCGGGCCGTAAAACAAAATATGCTCCAGCGGTTCGCCGCGCCGGCGGGCGGCCTGAATCGCTATGGACAGCTTGTCGCGGACAGGGGTCTGCCCGATGCATTCGGCCAGCCGCTGCGGGCGAAGAGCTATATTAAACTGCTCTTCTTTATCCCCGCCGGAATCTGCACTTAATACTCTGTCAATTGCCATACCGGTAATTCTTTATCTTGCTCAACGGTTTACACTTCGACGCCCTGCTTGATGCGGTACACCAGCGGGACAAGCTCTTCGGCTGTTTTTATTTCCGGATGTTTGCGGCAGGCCAGCTCAATCAGTTCCATCGCCTCGGCCCGCTTCTCACCCCAAGCAATCAGGATTTCCAATGCCTCCATCTGGTAGGCACTAAAAGCCGAACGGCTTTGCGCAGCGGCGGTTTGGAGCGCATAGGCCGTCAGCTTGCCTTTCAGTTCGGATGAGACCGTCTGTGCCATTTTTTTGCCGATTCCCGGCAATGTCGCCAGCAGTTTTTCGTCGCCGGACTCGATAGCCGTAGCAATGCGGTCAATCGGCAAGGCCAGCGATTTCAATGCTTTCTTGATGCCCATTCCCTTAACGCCGGTATAAATATCGAAAAAGTCGCGTTCGAAGCGGCTCAGAAAGCCCACCATCCGCGGGATGAGGTTGCCGCCGCCCAACGTGCCTTCATAGTACTCAAAGGTACACAGCGTAACCGGCTGGCCGAGCCGATTTCCAAGCTGCATCACGGCATAGCCCGGCAGCATGACCTCATAACAGAACGATCCGGCCTGTATCAGGGCGGTGTCTTCGGTCAGGGATACAAGTTTTCCTTCAATTTGTGCAATCATCGCTTATAACCTGCGCTTATCTTCATTTATCGGCTCTAAACAGCCTGATGTTCGGATGCACAGCACAGGGCAATGGCTATAGCATCGGCCACATCCGGCGGTTTGGGCACATCGGGCAGAGCCAGTACAGTCTGAATAGCCCGCTGCATCTGGCCTTTGTGTGCCCGTCCGTTTCCCGTCAGCGACTTTTTTATCCGCGTGGCCGAAAAGTTTTTAACAGAAGCCCCGCTTTCTGCGGCCTTCTGCAAAATAACCCCGCGTGCATGCCCCATCAGAATCGCCGTCTGGGGATGCTTGTAGTGTGCATACAGCTGTTCGACGGCGACGATCTGCGGCCGATGGGCTTGCAGAATCTGCCCGATATCCGCCGCAATCTGGTTGAGCCGCTTTTCCAGCTCGGCTCGGCCGTCGGTACGAAATACGCCGGCTTCCACCAGCCGGGTATCCAGCCGTTTCCGCTCCACAACAGCATAGCCGCATACCTGCAATCCCGGATCAATCCCGAGAATCTTCATTGCCGTCTCCAGACTGTCCCTGCGGGGGTATCTTCCAGCACAATGCCGAATTCGGCCAGTTTGTTCCGTATCGTATCCGCAGCCGCAAAATCTTTTTTCTTCCGGGCTGCCTGCCGCTGCTCAATCATCAATCCAATTAAATGGTCCAGTAGCTGCTCATCACCGCCGCCGGCGGACGGGTAGTCTTCTTTGACGATACCCAGTACATCGCCGCCAAGTCTGCGAAACTGCTCATCCACAGCCCGCAGCGTCTCCTGCGTCGGCTTTCCGGCCAGCGTTTGATGCGCCAGCTTGACCATCTCAAATATAACCGACAGCGCCACAGCAGTATTCAGATCGTCATTCATTGCCGCTTCAAATTTCTGCCGCATCGCCGCAAGCCGGCCGGCTGCATCGGCATCAACCTGTCCGGCAGGAGCCGTCCGAATCGCCTTGCGAACCGCCAGCACCGCCTCTGTCATGCGGTCATAGCCGCTCTGGGCAGCCGTCAGGGCCGCATCGGAAAAATCTATTGGGCTGCGGTAGTGGCTTTGCAGAATGAGCTGCCGAACCGCCAGCGGACTGTATTTACGGCTCAGCCGCTCGTGCCTTTCGACCGGGCAGACATCAAAAATCTGCTTGAGGGTGATAAAGTTGCCCAAGCTTTTGCCCATTTTCTGGCCGTCCACCGTGACCATATTGTGATGAATCCAGTAGCGGACAAACGGCACGCCGTTGGCGGCTTCGGACTGGGCGATTTCGCATTCGTGGTGTGGAAACTGGTTTTCGATGCCGCCGCCGTGGATATCGATGGTTTTGCCCAGATACTTCATGCTCATCACCGAGCATTCGAGGTGCCAGCCGGGATAGCCCCTGCCCCACGGGCTGTTCCACTGCATAATATGAGACGGCTCGGCCTTTTTCCAAAGGGCAAAATCTGCCGGATGCCGCTTCTGGGCATTAATATCCACCCGGGCGCCAGCCAGCATCTCGTCCACATTCCGTCCGGACAGCCTGCCGTAAGCGGGAAACTTGCTGACATCAAAATAGACCGATCCGTCGGCCTCATACGCATAGCCCTTGTCCAGCAGGATTTGGACCAGTTCAATCTGTTCGGGGATATGGCCGGTTGCCCGCGGACTGATGTCCGGCCGGAGACAATTCAGCGCATCCATATCCTCAAAGTAGCTGCGGGTATAATACTCGGCAATGGCCATCGGGTGCTTCTTCTCACGCTGGGCCTGCTTGGAAATCTTGTCTTCACCGGCATCGGCATCATCGGTCAGATGTCCCACATCGGTAATATTCTGCACATACGTTACCGCATACCCCAGATAGCGCAGATACCGCAGCAGCACATCAAAGCTGACATAGCTTTTGCCGTGTCCCAGATGCGCATGGCCGTAAACCGTCGGTCCGCAGACATACATCCCCACGCGGCCTTCATGGAGCGGCCTGAATTCTTCCGTTGTTCGGGTCAGTGTATTATACAGCCGTACAGTCATAATCTTCTCTTGATTCTGCGTCGCAGCATTATAACGGCAGTAGCGGCAATGGCCTCTCCCCGCCCTACTGCATCCAGTCCCTCGTTTGTTTTGGCCTTGATATTGACATTGGCAAAGTCGGTTTCCAAAAGGCCTGCAACCTGACGCTTGATTTGCCCTTTAAACGGCCCCAGCCGCGGAAGCTGGGCATGGATAACCACATCCAGATTCACCACTTCCCACTGGTGTTTTTTAACCTGTTCCCTTGCCCGCATGACCAGTTCGCTGCTGTCGGCATCCTTCCACTGCGGATCGGTATCAGGAAACAGCATGCCGATATCGCCCAGCCCGGCAGCGCCCAGCATGGCATCGATAACCGCATGCAGCACAGCATCGCCGTCGCTGTGTCCCAGCAGGCCCAGTTCAAACGGCACCTGCACTCCGCCCAGCATCAGGGGACGCTCTGGCACCAGCCGGTGGATATCCGTGCCGATGCCGGTCCGGTATTCGTAGTCCAGTCCATCCACGCCCTACAGCACCCCCTTGGTACTGGGAAGCTGGCTGCCGGTAATTGCCGCTGCCGCCCCCAAGGCCTGACCGAGGGCCTTGAAAATCGCCTCGGCGATGTGGTGGCTGTTGGAGCCGTAGGGCACTTCCGCATGCAGGTTGAACTTGCCGGCGGTCGAAAAACTCCGCAGAAATTCTTCCACACACTCGGTGTCAAACTCGCCGATTTTTCCGCTGGGAAACTGGGCATGGAAAACCAAATACGGTCTGCCCGAAAGGTCCACTGCCACAACCGCCTTGGCATCTTCCATCGGCACAACGCTGTGCCCGTAGCGGGCGATGCCCTTCTTGTCGCCCAATGCTTCCAAAAACGCCTGCCCAAGGCAAATGCCGACATCCTCAATGGTATGATGCGCATCGACCGACAGGTCGCCTTTGGCCTTGACAGTTAAATCCATCCGGCTGTGTTTGCTCAGGTGCGTCAGCATATGGTCAAAAAACCCGATGCCCGTGTCAATCTCGTAGCAGCCCTGCCCGTCCAGATGCAGCTCTGCCCGGATATCCGTCTCATTGGTCTTCCGCCGGATTTCTGCCTTCCGTTTTGCCATCTTGTTTTCCTTAATCCAACAATCTCTTCAATGCGGCCAGCATTGTATCATTCTGCTCGGGCGTGCCAACGGTAATCCGCAGCTTGTCTTCCAGACCCGGCAGTTCGAAATACCGAACAAAAATATTCTGTTCTGTCAAGGCATTATAAATCGCCTTCGCCTCTTTTTGAACACACCGTGCCAAAACAAAATTCGTCTGGCTGTCCGGCACATCAAAGCCCAGTGCTCGAAGCCGGCCTATCAGCCGTGTTCGTTCCAGCTTGATTTTCCGGATATTGTCCGCAAAATACGCCTGATCGCTGACGGCCGCCGCCGCCGCGGCGATAGCGGCTGCATTAACCGGATAGGAATCACGCACTTTCATCAGTCCGGCAACCAGATTTTTATGGGCAATCCCGCAGCCGAACCGCATTCCCGCCAGCGAATACCCCTTACTCATCGACCGCAGGATGATGACATTGTCAAACTTTTTTACCAGCCGCAAGGCATTATCTTCGGCAAAATCCGCATAGGCCTCATCTATCAGCAGCACGCCGTTCAGATGCGCTGCCAGCCGTTCAAGGGCCTCTGCCGGCAGAAAATCGCAGGTCGGAGCATTGGGATTGCATACAATGGTCAGAGCCGCATTGATTTGGGCAAGTTCCGCCAGAGAACCGCCGGCATCGCGGCGGACTTCAATTGCCGGACAGCCCTGCAGCTGTGCCAGCACCGGATAGAGCGAATAGGTCGGCTGCGCATACGCCACCGGCCGCTGGGCATCGCAGAACGCCCGAACGCAGATATTCAGCAGATCATCTCCGCCGTTGGTGCAAATAATGTTGTCCGGCTCAACCGCCCAAACTTCAGCTGCGGCCAAACGAAATGCCTGACCGAGCGGGTCCGGGTAGCGGCGAAGTTTCTCGGCGTCGAGGGTCTGAACCGCCTGTATCACACGCGGAGAGGCAGGATAGGGATTTTCATTGGTATTCAGCTTGACCACAGCGGTCGATTTGGGCTGAAAACCCGGCGTATACCCGGCCATTTGCTCAATTGTCGGACGGAAATATCCCATATTTTCTCCAGCTGTCAGTTTCGGGAATTATACCCCCTTTGGGGCCGCAGCAAAAGAAGATTTTGCACAACTGGAAGCGGCTTATTTGCCGCAGTAGTCAATCAGCCGGCCGATTTCGCTGCGGAGATTTTTGCGATGGACAATCATATCGATGAATCCGTGCTCCAAGAGGAATTCAGAGGTCTGAAAACCTTCGGGCAGCTCCACTTTAATCGTCTGCTGAATAACGCGGGGTCCGGCAAAACCGATAAGGGCTTTGGGTTCGGCAATAATGATGTCGCCCAAAAGAGCAAAACTGGCAGCCACGCCGCCGGTCGTTGGATCAGTCAACACCGAAATATACAATCCCCCTGCCTGATCATAGCGAGCCAGCGCAGCACTGGTTTTAGCCATTTGCTGAAGAGCAACAAGGCCTTCATGCATTCGCGCGCCGCCGGAACAGCAGACGACCACCAGCGGCAGCGATTCCTCAATAGCCCTGTCCACCGCCATGCAGAACTTCTCGCCGACCACCATTCCCATCGAACCGCCCAAAAAACTGAAATTCATCACCGCCAGCATCACGCCGCGTCCCCGGATGAAGGCCTTGCCTGCCAGCATGGCCTCATGGGCGCTCATCTGGGCCGGATCGATCTGAATGCGGTCTTTGTAGCTTTTATCGCCCCATGTGAATTGCAGCGGATCGCTGCTGGCCAAATCAGAGCCGATTTCCTCAAACGACCCTTCATCGGCCAGCTGCCGCAGGCGGGTAACCCCGTCAATTCGAAAATGATACTGACATTCCGGACAGACGCTGAGATTCTCGTCCACTGTCTTGCGAAAGAGCATATTGCGGCAGGATGGACACGACAGCCACAGCCCTTCCGGCATTTCCCGGCGGGGTTTCAGCGAAAAACCATTCCAGCTTGCTTTTTTCTTTTTAACCATTTGCATGCACTATTGCTGTAACGGAAAACGGCTGTCGGCCAAGGCCTTCCGCAAGGCGGCTATGGCCGCTGCACGATCAGTCCTGCCGAAAATCGCATTTCCGGCCACAAATGTATCGGCGCCGTAATCGCGGGCCGTACCTATTGTAGCGGCATCGATGCCGCCGTCCACTTCAATCCGGACATTCGGCCCTGCAATCTGCCGAACCCGACGGCATTTCTGAGCGGCCTTCTCGATAAAGGACTGACCGCCGAAGCCCGGATTAACCGTCATTACCAGCACCATATCACACAGCGGAGCAACCTTTTCAATCGTCTCCACCGGCGTCGGCGGATTCAGTGTTATGCCCACTGTAACTCCCATATCGCGAAGCATGTTGACAAAATCCGCCGGATTGTCAACCGTTTCAATATGAAAGGTTATATGGTCCGCACCCGCTTTGACAAACTGCGGCGCATAGGTTTGCGGATCGGTTATCATCAGATGCGTATCCAGCACCGCATCGGTGCATTGGCGAATCCATTTCACGACCGGAGGACCAATGGTGATATTCGGCACAAAATGCCCATCCATTACATCCAGATGCACCATGGTGATGCCTTCGTGCATCACTTGTGCTATCTCCGAAGACAAGTTGGCAAAATCCGCACTCAGGATAGACGGAACAATCTGATGCGTTCCTGCTGCTGGCAATCTGCGCATAACGTTTATACTGTTTCAAATGTCCGCAGAAGGCACAGAAAATCCAATCCCCAACGGCGGATTTTCTGTGCCCCTGCAGTGTGGGCTTACTTATCTTCGAGGATGTCGAGGCACTTAAACTTCTTGCCCTCAAGGAATTCCAGACTGGCTCCGCCGCCGGTGGAGATATGACTGACCTTGTCAGCCAGTCCCATCTGCATAACGGCGCTGGCGCTGTCGCCGCCGCCGATGACGCTGCGGGCGCCATGGGCGGTAGCATCGGCGACCGCTTTGGCGACGGCCTTTGTGCCGGCATCAAACGGGGGCATCTCAAAGACGCCCATCGGACCGTTCCAGACAATCGTTTTGGCTGTTTTGATTTTTTTAGCAAACAGCGTGGCCGTTTTGGGTCCGATATCCAGACCTTCCCAGCCGTCCGGAATGCTGCCTTCCACAACTTTATGTTCGGCATGGGCTTTGAACTCGGCAGCAATGACCGTATCCACAGGCAACAGCATTTCGCAGCCGATCTCTTTGGCCTTCTGAATCAGCCCTTTGGCATTCTCGACGAAATCATCTTCGCACAAGCTTTTGCCGACCGTCTGGCCTTTGGCCTTGAAGAAGGTATAGGCCATTGCTCCGCCAATCAGCAGGCAGTTGACCTTGGGAAGAAGGTTTTCAATCACTTTGAGCTTATCGGAAACCTTTGCGCCGCCCAAAATCGCCACGAATGGCCGCTCGGGTTTTTCCACCGTTTCGCCGAGGAACTTCAGCTCCTTTTCAATCAGGAAACCGGACACCCGCGGCTTGTCTTTCATCATGCAGGGCACGGTGTACATCGACGCATTGTCGCGGTGTGCTGTGCCGAAAGCATCATCGACATACACATCCGCCAAATCCGCCAGCTGCTTGGCAAAGGCGTCTTTGGCAGCGCGGAGCGCCGGATCTTCCTTGGCGGCCTTATCCTTGATGACTTCTTCCGGATGAAACCGGACATTTTCGAGTACCAGCACATCGCCGGGCTTCAGAGCGGCGGCTTTGGCTTTCACTTCCGGCCCTACGCAATCGCCGACAAACTGCACAGGCCTGCCCAGCAGCTCGCCCAGCCGCTTGGCAACCGGCGCCATTGAATATTTCGGGTCCGGAGCCCCTTCAGGCCGGCCCAGATGGCTCATCAGAATAAGCGCCCCCCCGCCGGCCAGCACATGCTGAATCGTCGGAAGCGCCTGCACAATACGGTTATCATTGGTGATATTCTGATTTTTGTCCAGCGGCACGTTGAAATCCACGCGCATCAGGACTTTCTTGCCTTTGACATTGATATCTGCAACAGTTTTTTTTGCCATAGTGGTTTTCCTTATCCAGCATCCGGGATAAAAAAAGCCTGTCATACAACAGGCTTTTTTAAAACCCTTGATTTACTTGGCCATTTTTACAAGCAGGTCAACGGTGCGGCAGGAATACCCCCACTCATTGTCATACCAGCTGACCAGCTTGAAGAAGTTCTTATTCAGCTCAACACAGGAGCCCGCATCAAAAATAGACGAACGGGAATCATGGATAAAGTCGCTGGAGACCACCTGCTCATCGGTATATCCGAGAATGCCCTTCAGGTAGGTTTCACTGGCTTTCTTCATTGCGGCCTTGATTTCATCCAGCGATGTTTCCTTGACCGTGCGGAAGGTCAGGTCAACGACGGAAACCGTCGGCACCGGAATGCGGAAGGCCATACCCGTCAGCTTGCCCTTTACTTCGGGCAGCACCAGCCCCACGGCTTTGGCTGCACCGGTGGTTGAGGGAATAATATTCTGAGCCGCCGTCCGGCCGCCTTTCCAGTCCTTCTTGGACGGTCCATCCACCGTCTTCTGGGTGGCGGTGTAGGCGTGCACCGTAGTCATCAGGCCTTCTGCCAGACCAAAACCTTCTTTCAGAAGAACATGCACCACAGGAGCCAGACAGTTGGTGGTGCAGGAGGCATTGGAGACAATATGGTGCTTGGCCGGATCGTACTTGTTATCATTGACGCCCATTACAATGGTAATATCCTCACCCTTGGCCGGGGCAGTAATAAGAACCTTCTTGGCGCCGGCGGTAATGTGGCCTTGTGCCTTTTCAGCAGCCGTAAACAAGCCGGTGGCTTCAATAACAATCTCGACACCCAGTTTGGCCCACGGCAGCTCGGCAGGGGTCTTGGCACTGACGACCAGAATTTCCTTGCCGTTAACGACCAGAACATCATCATCTGCCTTATCCGGTGCAGACTTCTTGGAGCCGACTGTGCCGTTGAATTTGCCCTGCACGGAATCATACTTGAGCAGATAGGCAAGGTTGTCAGCCGGGACGATATCGCCGACCGCTACTACATCAAACTTTGTCCCCAGCAGTCCCTGCTCGACCATAGCACGGAATACAAGACGGCCGATTCGGCCGAAACCGTTAATCGCAATCTTTTTTGCCATTTACAATCTCCTTTAATTTAAAAATTGGTTAATAAAGGCATCCATCGATACACCATCTCCGCTTATCCGGAGACAAACAGAGCCACTAATGTAGAACCCAACAGGAACTTTGTCAAGCAATATATACTAAATTATTGCCCGCAACTTAACAATTTTGTACTGGACTATAACGATACATATTAACCTTTTAGATGCTTCTTAAAGGAGTTATCGTCATTTCCAATATTTTCGTTGTCTGCAAAGTGATTTTTGCCTGTTCGGATGCCCTGACTGGGGCTAACCAAAGTATCTTTTCTGCATCTGCAATAACGACAGTATTTTGCCGCGTTAACGTGTCCAGTCCGGATTTCAGGAGAAAACGGGCGGCTTTCTGTTCGCAGTCGGCACCAATTGGCCAAAACCGGTCGCCCTGCTGTCTTAAGCGTATTGTTATCGGGCCTTTGACTTTATCCGCATCGAACCACTCGGTCAAGGCGTTCTTGGTTTCAAAAAAATGCCGGCAGTCTGCCTCCTGCCGATTGAAAAGACGGGACGAAATCTGCCATTGTCCCCATTCCATGGTCTTTCCAATCTGGACAACGGCCGGCTCCAGAACCAGATTGCGGATTTGTTTGACATAGAAGAAATATCCCTTTTCAACAAATGCTTCGGCCGGGCCGGGCAGGGCGATTCTGGACTTTTGGGCACCTGCAAGCCGACGCATCGCCTCAAAATGCTCCCTCGAGTAATCCCGCAATCCGATGCCCAGCTGAACCGGCAGCCGCCGGAGAAGTTCATACATCACCCAAGGCGGGCAGGATCGCAGCCGGCTCTGCTCGATGACAAATCCCCCCTTTTCCCATCGTCCCTGTTGGCCAACGGATTGAGCCAGCTGTTCTGTTCGCTGCACAAACCGACGGCACTTGGCAGATAAGACAGACAGCCGTTCTGCTATGCAGCGGTCTTCCAATGCCGGCATCAGGCGAAGGCGAATTCTGTTTCGCGCAAACGCCGTATCGCGGTTTGTGGCATCTTCCCGCCAGTCCAGATGACGGCGTCGGCAATACCGGATAATCTCGCTCCGGCGGACATTCAGCAGCGGACGGACAAACACTGTCCCGAAAATCTCTGAAGCCGGCCGAATGCCGCACAGACCTCGAAAGCCGGTTCCCCGCATCAGGCGGTAAATCACCGTCTCAGCCAAATCGTCCTGATGGTGCGCCGCTGCCGCCGCATCGCAGCGATGTTCTTTTGCCATTGCCGCCAGCGATTCCAGCCGCAGGAAGCGTGCAGCGGTTTCAATGGAAAGCTTCTGGGCCGCGGCATACGACCGCACATCGACCCTCTGTACAGCCGCCGGCAGCCCCAGAGCGGCGCTGAAGCGGCGGACAAAGTTCTCATCATCATCGGCTTCGCTGCCGCGCAGGCAATGATTGACGTGGCCGATAATAAAATCGCAAGTCAGGCGGCCTTCATCCCGAAGCCGGCACAGCGCAGCAGCCATTGCAACCGAATCCGCTCCGCCGGAGACTGCCAGCAGCAGCCGGCTGCCCGGTTTTATCAGGCCTTCTGCAAGGATCCAATCGCACAGGTTATCTTCAAACGCATCGAGCATCGGCAACTAACTGTTTTCACGGATGCAATAAAAAAGGCCTGTTACATCAACAGGCCCTTTGAATGTCTGCGGACAGCATCTTCTTATTGAACCGGCTCAGCCGGAGCTTGGGGAGCTGTTTCCACTTCCGGAGACATAGCCGACATCGCCGCAATGCGTGCCTTGGCATATTCGACATTGTCCACATACCGAGACTCCCGGGCAACAGCCAATTGATACAGCGCCAAGGCCTGCGGACGCATCTTCAGCTTCTGATCCAGTACCTGTGCGGCGCGGAAGCGTGCCGGATAGGGCGTTGCATCATTCCACTGGAATGTCCGCTGATAATACACCGCCGCCAGTTCGTAGTTTTTAAGATATTCATAAATGCGCCCGGCCCGATAGGCGGCATCATCGATCTTATCGCTGGTCGGATACTGCTGAATCAGCTGGTTGAACAAGCCCAATGCCTGCTGCAGCTTGGCGCGATTGGCTACAATAATCATCCCGCCGGACTCATTGTAAAGCGAGGTCGCCTGCCGGTAGAGGGCATCCGCTTCAGCAATCGAATCGGAAGCTGTCAGGTTTTCGGGCGTCCACTCGGCCGGCTGGAGGTATTGGTATTTTACCATCTGGTCAAACGTCTTGATTTCTGTCTTGACCCATTGCAGCTTGGTGGCATTGCCGACAGAGCTGTAATAGCCCTCCAAAGCGTCCAGCGCCTGCCGGTATGCATCACGGGCGGCGGCCAGCTTTTCAACATAATCGACTTCCCCTGTGCCGGGTGCTAAGAACACCTGACCCTCTGTGAGGGCGGGAATATCCTGCGGACCGAGAAGATGAGCATCGCGCTGGCGGGGATTTTCGCACCCTGTCAGCAGCATTGCAGGCACAACCATAGCAGCGATAACACTTGTTCGCATCATAGCTTAACTCCTTTCGCTTTCAGCTTGATTCCTGTTCTTTGGGTATTAACGATACCAGCTTTTGGCCGGCTGTCAAGCATAATATACAGCGGGATTTTTGACCCGGAATATAAAAAATCGGCGATCGCAGCCTTTCAGAATTGACCTTTAGACCGGCGATTTTACCACTGGGCCTCAATAAAAGGCCCTATGGGGCCTTCGGGTTTTGGCTTCGGCCGGGATTTGATGATGGCCTCGGCAATGGGAATATCGCTCTTTCGCGTGATTTTGATATTGGAATGATCGGTTTCGACAATGTACACAGGGCAGCCGGCGGCTTCGACTAATTGGGCATCGTCGGTGATTTTAGATTTATCCAGCGTGTCCAGTTTAGCGTAGGCGTCCTTGAGCAGCTTGGCGTCAAAAACCTGCGGCGTCTGGGCTTCATACAGGCCGGTCCGATCGACTGTGTCCACAATCTTGCCGTCCTGCACCTTTTTAAGAGTAGCCGTAACCGGGCATGCCAGCATCGCCGCTCCTGTTTCTGCGGCCTTGGCGAACAGGGCGTCCAGCCAGTCGCTGGTCAGGCAGCAGCGAACAGCATCGTGCACGGCAATCAGGTCGGCCTCGTCGCTGACCTTTTTGAGGGCGTTGGCGACGGTCTCGAACCGCTCGGCCCCGCCGAGACAAAGCTTGACGGCATTAAACCCCAGTGCCGCCCCCCACTTGATTTCTATCATTTCCTGCTCATCCGGCGGAATGGCCAGCAGAATCTGCACAACATCCTCGCGGCCGGCAAAAAAATCGATGCTGCGCAGAAACGCAGGCCGGCCGGCCACATCCACAAACGGCTTTTTGCGGTCGCCGCCGAAACGGCTGCTCGCACCGGCGGCACAAATGATAACAGAAGCTTTTTTCATGGCATTCTTTTTTAGTCGGGATCAACAGAATTTACAAGAACTTTTTCACATACCGGCAAGGGCATATCCCTGCCCCGACGGCATCGATACAAAAACGCCGGCACCGCTGCGCTGGTGTTATTGTGCTGTCCACTTCAGCTTCGAAATGCGGTCTTGACGGACAAACTCGACATGGCCGTCAACAAAGGCGACATTGCAGCCGGAGGCAGCTCCCTCATCATGCCTCAGCAGCAGGTCCTCCGGCCCTCCCATCTGGTTGAACCGTTCTTTGCGGAGACGGCCATCTTGGTCATAGTGAAGCAATCCAGTTTGCCGCCGGATTTTTCCAGATTCACTTTGAACCCCGCTTTCGAAGCCCTTGCTGGTCTCAAAAAGCATCACCATATCGGGCGGCAGACTATGCGATTTTCTGCCGGCGATATAGTTGTTCATGGCATACGAACTTTCCCCTATAACAGCATCGGAAGCCGGACACACAAATGCCTGCGGCGACACATTCGCCTGCTCAATCAGCAAATCGCACCAATTTTCCCCCGGCAGCACATCTTCGTGACTATATGCATAAAAAATCATAGCCGCGGCTAATGCTTTCAAATTGGAGCTGCACATTGTCCGCTGGGCAATACTCTGTGTCTTATGCAAAGCCGGCAGCAAAATCGGCGTCAGCAACCCAATGAAAAAAGGGATAAAAAGAACCATCACCAACGGAATAACGATGCCCGTTATCGCCATGCCGGTTCCTTTGAGGACGCCGCGCTGGCCGCTGATTTTGATTAAGGCGATAATGCCGCAGAGAATCGCCGGAAACGCCAAAATCGGACATAGGACACAGGTCATGCACAGCAGACCCATCACCAAAGATGCTATCGCCAGCCGGCTGATTCGGGGCTGCACGGCCGCCTGCTGCCCTTGGCCCGGTGTGCCCATCAGGCAAGTCCCGCAATTGACGCAATATACCGCCCCGTCGGAATTCTGAATGCCGCATTTCGTACAATACAAACCAGGTCTCCTTTCAGCACAATATCCTCACTTCTCAGTGCTCACTTATAAACACTCTCACCCGAAAGCCGATGCTGAAAATTCCGTACGAATTTTATGCCCGCATATAAAGTCCGCCGTTGACGGCCAGATATTCGCCGGTGATAAAGCCGGCCGCGTCGCTTGCCAGAAACAAGATGGCCTTGGCCACATCTTCAGCGGTTCCGTTGCGTCCCAGCGGGGTCTGCAGGGCAGTTTCTCGTTTGCGCTGCGGGGTGGAAAATTTTTCATGGAAGCGGGTTTCAATCAGCCCGGGAATAACAGTATTGACCCGAATGCCGTAGGGTCCGAATTCCTTGGCCATTGCAATGGTCATTGTATGGACGGCGGCTTTGGCGGCAGCATAAATGCCTGAACCGCCACCGCCGCCGTGGTGTCCGGCCACTGAGCCGAGATTGACGATGCATCCTTTGGATTTCTTCAAATGCTCCAGCGCCTCGCGGGTCGCCAGAAACGCACTGCGAACATTGGTGGCAAACTCATCCTCGAAATGCGCCAGCGGCATTCCTTCTATCGCCACCCGTCCCAAGAGTGTGCCGGCATTGTTAATCAGGATGTCTATCCCGCCGGCGGTCTTGACAAAGTCCGCCACCAGCCGCCGGACCTGCTGTTCATCGCGCATATCTGCCTGCAGCAGACAGCCGTCGGAATACTTTTTTACCTCCGCCAGCGTTTTTCGGCCGCCTTCGGGCGTGCGGAAGCAATGCACCCCGACAAAACTTCCCTGCCGGGCAAACAGAACCGCTGTCGCTGCTCCGATTCCGCTGCTGGAGCCGGTTACCAGAACCCTTTTGCCTTTTAAATCTTCATATACCACAGTGCAATTCCTTCAGTCAGTCCGCGGCTTGTTTATAGACCGATTTTACTGCCTGCATAAAGGCATCGGGCTGCTGCGTGCCGACCAGAAACTTCCGGCCGTTTTTCAGCTCAATCTGAATGCCCTGATTGCCTTTGATGTTATAGGCGCCGCCTGATTTACCGCACCGGATGCCCCAGCCGCCGTATTCCGCAACCGGCGAATACTGACGGGCATATATTTTTTCAATCTCATCCCAGCCAATCTTTCGGCAGGGGAAATGCAGCGGGGCAAAATAGATGTCTATCCGGTCCGGATAAATCTCGCTGACCAGCCGAAGCGAAGCCAGCAGAATATCCAGCAGCGCAGCCGCCAGCCCTGCAATCCCCAGAATGGTCTTGGCCGAAGGCGGCAATTCGGTTGTAAGTATCAGAAGCACAACTACAGCGGCTAAAACAACCGTTCCCGACAATAGAATCAACGATAAAAACCACGGCCATCGCTGGCTTTCTGTCCATAGCGGCATCATTCTGCATCTCCGGGCAATTTGGTTTCGGCGTTTCCGGTCTGCTGTATCTGTTCCAGCTGCAATTGGAAGCGATTGAGCCTGCTTTGCCCTCTATCATACTGATTTTGGGCATTGCGAAGATGCTGGCCGAGAATGTCCCATGTCTGGCCGAATGCCTCAAAGTCCGCCGCCAGCCGCTGCAGATTGGCACGAATGGCAGCCGCCTGCTTTTCAATCTGCATCCCATGCAGCCCCATCACAATGGTCATCAGGTAAGCATACAGCAGATTCGGCGAAACAGGTACAACTTTCCGGTCAAGGGCATAATGGAGCAGATCCAGACGGTCATTGTCGTATTTGATAATGGTTTCGTAATAAACATTTTCAGCCGGAATATACATCAGGGCAAAATCGAGCGTGCCTTCGTCCGGCAGGATATAACTGGCGGCAATCTTGTCGATGTGCTTGACAACATCTGCCTGAAACTGGCGGCGCAGCTTTGTCTTTTCGGCCTCATCCGGTGCGGCAATCATCTTCTCGAAGGCCGGCAGAGGAAATTTGGCATCAATCGGCACGGAAAAATCAGGCAGCCGAACCAGTGCATCCACAATTTTGCCGTTCGAAAAGGCATGCTGCAGGGTAAAACTGTCCGCAGGAAGAATTTTCTGCAGCAGCGACGCCAGCGAAAACTCCCCTATCTGACCGCGAAGCTTGGGGGCGTTGAGGAGATTCTGCAAGGTCCGTATATCGGCGCCGATTTGAAGCAGGTGTTCGCTGTTGCCTTTGATCTTGCCGATCTGTTCTTTCAGTTCGCCGAAGGTCTGCTGGCTGGCAGTCAGAAATTGGCTGATGTTTTCCTGACCCGACCGAAGACTCTTTTCAAGGGATTGCCCCAGATTGTCCTGTTTCTGCCGAACCGCCTCAATCTGCTGCTGAAGAGCCGATACCGCCGCCGCCGACTGGGATGATTCCCTCCGCGCAGCATTGATGGCCGCCAGAATCATCGCCCCCAGAACGCCGACACCGACAACAAGAAGTATTAAAACCGTTATCAGGACATCCGACATCGCTTAAATATCCTCATGCAGGCACTCTGCCTACTGCCTTCAGCGGGGCATTTTAACCCGAATAACAGTCAAAGAGCAAGGCGGAATTTCATACGCAAACTTCTCGGATACGTCCATCGGCCAAACCTGCGGCAGCACTTCGGGGGTCTGCCCAAAGCGGTTAACAGCCTCCGGCTTGCCCGTCAGGACAGTCCGAACGGCTTGAGCCCGGAAGCGGCCCAGCGTGCTCAAATCGATTTCAGCCGGCATTGCCTTGTCTGCCTTGCTGACAATTTTAATAATGACATCGCCGGTTTTGGCTTCCCGTACCGCCGAAGCGGCCAAATCCGGCGTTGGGACAAACCCCCTGTCAGTCAAGTCGTGTATCAGCTCGCCGTCCAGATAGCACTGGATGCGGTTATCGGCCATCTGGATTCGGATATCGTACCAGCGGTTGGCTTCAATGCGGCCGGCCGCCGAGCGGCCGACGGTGCTTTTGCCGCCATCTGTAATCTTCTCGACCGCATGGCTTGTATTGTTCCAGCCGCCCAGATTCCACCAGTAATAATTGTGGGCATCTTTTGCCCCAAAGCCGATTAAAAATCCTTCCGCCCCGCCGGTTTTCATCGCCCGCAGCGTAATGGTACAGTTATCCCCGCTGCATGCATACATCGACAAGGCGGGCATATCGGGGGCTGTCTGACGGTAAACGCCGTCGGCCTGCGTCCAGCGGCCGCTGAGCGTCTTCCAGCCGCCGGCGGGCTTGTCGAATGCCTCCTCCAAAACAACAGTTGGGCCGCAGACAACCTTGACATTGTCAAACTGCGCCTGTGTATTCCACGTTCCCAGCAATATGCCGCTGGGGCCGGCGGCAGACTTTTCCGTTGGCCGGACAGCCGCCGTGTTGACCGTTGTCGGCAGATACGCATCGCCCTGATTGACGCTGAACAGTTGCTGGACATAGTAGTTAATCGAAGGCGTAATCGAGACATTGTCGAAATAGATTAAATCCGGCCGCCACTGCGTCCGTCCTTCTTTCGACAGCAGCGGGGCATACGATGCCATCGCCGCCACATCGCCGTTTCGCTCCAGACTGGTCATATAAGCCGCCTCGGCCAGCGCCGAGCGGAGCGTATTAAGACGGCCTTCATCGTGGGCGGCATATTCGCCCAGATACACTTTGGGACCGCTGCGCGGGTAGGCGTCATAACGCTGCAGATTGTCCCAGAACCAGCCCGGCGACTTGTAGCCGTGCTCATCGACCATTGCCAGTTTTTCTTCTCTGGCAAACTGCCAGCCTTCGTCAAAATCCCGGCCGTCCGTAAACGGTCCGCTGGTTCCAATGACCACAATATCAGGATACCGCGCTTTGACGGCGTCGTGAATCATCTTGAAGCGTTCTTTGAAGACTGGCGTAATGGCATCCTCGTTGCCGACTCCCAGATATTTCAGGTTGAACGGTTCGGGATGTCCGGCTGCGGCCCGCTTGACGCCCCATTCGGAGGAGGCCGGCCCGTTAGCCCATTCGATAAGATCCAAAACCTCCTGCACATAGGCATCCATCTGGTCCATTGGAATCCCCTGCTGGCCGCGGGGAACAAGGTTCAGGTAATTGCCGGAGTTCTGACAGCAGACGCCGGCCGGCACCACCGGCAGCGGCTCGGCGCCGATATCCTCGCAGAACTGAAAATATTCGAAATAGCCCAAGCCCAGCGATTGGTGATAGCGCCAGATGTTGCGCTGGGACTTCCGCTGCTCGACCGGCCCGATGGTATCTTTCCAGCGGTACATATTTTCCAAACCGTCGCCGTGGGCTACACAGCCGCCCGGAAAGCGGACAAACTTCGGCTTCAAATCGGCAATCACCTGCGCCAAGTCCGGCCGGAGCCCGTTGGGGCGATTCTTAAAAGTCTTCTGCGGAAACAGCGAAATCATATCCAAAGCCAACGCGCCGGTGCCGCCGGCATATACCGTCAGATGTGCTTGGGATGCATCGGCGGCAGCCTCAATGACAGCCGTATGCTTGGTCCATACAGCGTTCAAATCCGTCCACTGGGCCTGCCCTAAAACCGCTCCATCCGGGCTTTCCAGCCGGACCGTAATCGGCGCCGGACTGCCGCTGACAACACGGGCAAACAGCGAGACATCGTATTTATCGCCGCCCTTGACAACCATTCCGTCGAAGCCGCTGTTGCGAAGGCCATTGCCTTGTCCGGCCTGACGAAGCGTCAAAACGGCATAATGCGGATTGTTGGGGTGCAGGGGTGCATCTGTGCTGACGGACACAGAGGCCGCCTCGGGACTGCTTTGCAGAAGCTGCCAAGCCGTCAGGGCATTCCACGAACGGTTGTCGCCGCGGCTGTATTCAAACGAGCGGTTCTGCACAAGCTCTGCATACAGACCGCCGTCGGCAGCATAGTTAATGTCTTCAAAAAAGATGCCGAACAGCAGCGGGCTGATGGGCTTCGACCGGCCGGCATCAACGGAGATAACTGCTGTCGGCAGGGATTCCTGACCACCGCCGCCGGCACCGCAAACCGCCGCCACACACACCAAAATCATCCATAAAACCGCTTTTGCTTTGCTCATAATCCTGTCCTTTATGCTTTCGGCTGAACCGCTGCCGGCTTGTTGCCAAATACGGGAAAACGCCGCCGCGATGTGAACGGACTTGACACCGCCAGACTGCACGTCTGACTATTATAAGCAGCGGATTGACGCGTGCAATCCAATTTTGGAGCCTGTCCGCAAACGGCCGCTTGAATCTCTGCTTAAGCGGCTGCGGCATCATCAAGAACAGCAGTTCCTGCCGACTGTGCGGCTGCTGCTTTCGTTATTCCAACAGTGCGGCTATGTCCTCTGCGCTGAGCGGCGCATCGTAAAGCCGCAGCTGGTCCATCTGCCCTTCAAAAAACACCGTCCCCTGAATATTCGTCCCCACCTTCACATCCTGCGCCGACTCCGTATTC
>Ga0209407_1000492_pt1 | contig 51505 bp, 37 predicted proteins | sample AD_JPNHG3_MetaG_FD_184410 | JGI IMG/M metagenome (GOLD analysis project Ga0209407, IMG submission 184410) | Active sludge microbial communities of municipal wastewater-treating anaerobic digesters from Japan - AD_JPNHG3_MetaG (SPAdes) (version 2) | ecosystem: Engineered > Bioreactor > Anaerobic...
GTTTAAGTTCTGTATCACCTATTTGAGGAATACGTTGGTGTTCGCAGTGACCATCTACAAATAAAAAGTTAACGTATTGACCATTTTCATGGTTGGGGTTTGTATCCCAGTCATCTGCACCCATAGGTGTCATAGTAGTTTCATGGTAGCTTCTAAAAAGCCCTGGATATTTTCTTTGACCAAATTTTGCATTTTGTCGGCCAGTGTAGCTAATAGCACCATCATCTTGTTCATTGTTTCTTCCAGTAGTACCTTCTGGAGCAGAATCTGCCAAGCTCGCACCTGTACCATTATTTTCTTCATTGATGTCTGTAGTAGAAGGACAGAGATACACTTGAGGTTCTCTTAAAAGACGAGAAGAAAAAAGACGACCGATAAATGATTCACCACTATCATTGGGATAGAAAATTCCACGACCATAGTCCCCAACATACATGGCAAGACATTTTCCAATGTTGTCCATGTTGAATTTACATTTTGATTGTTTTGCTTTTTCTTGAACAGCTCCAAGAGAAGGCAACAATAATGCAGCTAGAATACCGATAATAGCAATAACTACCAATAATTCTACTAGTGTAAAACCTTTTTTCATGATTTTACCCTCCATTTATATAGAGACTGCATTTTTTGTTTCTGGTATGATTGCTCGTTTTTGCACATAGGCAAAAATAAAGAGCTATATATATATTAGTACAGTTTTGTTATGACATTACCATAACGGACAGAAACAAAAAATGAAAAATTAAAGTAAAGTACATGTAACAATTAGATTACATGTTATAAAGTACCTACGAAAGTACTTTTCTACAAGTATACAATATATTATTTCACTTTGTCAACAACTATTTTTTTATTTTTCTATTTTTTTTATTTTTATTTTTCTATCCTATATCTATAAGATTTTTCTATCCTCTATTTATATGGTTTTCCGCAACATTATTTTTCTTTGTATCTGTTTGAGAAGCTTGATATAAAGTCCAAATATGATCCATAGTCAATAGTTGTTTTGTTATTTCTTCTGTATCTCGTTTGATTTCAGCTAAAAATTGTTGGTTATGTTGTTGGATTTGTTCTAATGTAGTCATATTTTTTTTCAAATTATGACACATTTGTTTTTGCGTTTGTATTGTTTCTGTAAAATTTTTTGTAGTTTGGTTCATTTCTGTTGTGTTGTTTAGAAGTTTAATTTTACTTTGGTTTTTTTCTTGTGTTTTTGTCTGTATATTATCAAGGACTTCATGGAGTTTATCAACAGTATTTGTGACTCTCTTTAATGTTATGCTTGCTCTACTGACCATAGTGACGCTAGTTTCTACTTCTTTGCTTCCACCTTCCATAGAATGGACAACGCCGGCTGTTTCTTCTTGCAAATTTTTAATCATAATGACAATTTCTTTTGTTGCCTTTTGTGTTTTTTCTGCTAAATTTCGAACAGATTCAGCAACTACAGCAAAACCACGCCCTTGTTCGCCTGCTCTTGCTGCTTCAATCGATGCATTGAGTGCTAATAAGTTCGTTTGATCTGCAATATCATCAATGACACTACTGATATCTTCGATTTCATCAGAACTTTTTTGTAGTTTTTCAATAGTTTCACTCGCATGTTTAACGTATTTTGAAATTTTATTAATTCCTTCTTCCATTTCTTTTACTACGCCACTGCATTCTCTCGTTGTATGGACAGCATCTTGGGAAGTACTGTTGGCTGTGTGCATTTTTTGTGCTTCCTCATTCATACTATCATGAATACTTTGCACCTCCATTGTTGTTTGTCGAACTTTGTTTGATAAATCTTCTGTTTGTTCTTTGAGCTTTTGGTTAGAATTATGAATTTCTAATATTTCTGTGATGCTATTTCTCATTGTGTTATTTTGTTGGGAAATATTTTTCCCGATTTCATTAATTTTTGCTAAAATTTCTTGAATCAATTGCAATGCTGTTTGATTATTACTCTCCATATTTTTAATTTGTTCGTTTGTCTTTCCACCTAATTGTATAATAGATTCTGCAAGAGGATACCATTTGTGAATGGAAATATAAGGATTTTTCGTATTTTGCCATTCTTGTTTCTCAAAAGATTGTATAATATTTTGCAAAATTTCAAATTGTTTTTGTTGATTATATTGGTAGTAATAATCTACTAAGCAAGCGACAAAAATTCCAGGCAAGATAAATAAAGGCAGTTTTTCAAGACAATCACTAAATGCAAAACAAAATGCACAGAATATGAGGAAAGATAAAAACGCTACAATAAGTTTTATGTTTATTTTCATTTTTTTCCCTATTTATATAAGTTATATGTATCTTGTTGAAGATACATGTATTTTTATGTTATTTTTAAATCTATGTCAAGATTTTTTTATAGAATAGGAAATTTATAAAATAGGCGTATTTTATCGATGAAATAAAAAAAGAGACAAAGTATATTGCTTTGTCTCTTTGGTGCGAGAAGTGGGAGTTGAACCCACACCCTCGAAAGGACTAGATCCTAAGTCTAGCGCGTCTGCCATTTCCGCCATTCTCGCATAATTACAAAACTCTGGCTTTTATGAGCACTCTTAATATGCGCCATGAAGGAATTGAACCTTCAACCTTCAGATTAAGAGTCTGCTGCTCTGCCGGGTTGAGCTAATGGCGCAGAACACTTTACAAGAAAATGTTTGTCTAATTAGTTCATGTATCATACAAAATTTTTTTGATTTTGTCAAGTACTTTTTTTTAAAATCAAAAGCTTTTTTTCTATGTATTTCGTAAGAGTTTACTATTACATGCATTTATTTAATCAATATCATGCCTATTTTCTATTTCTTCATCCCAATTCCAAGTATAGCCTAATTCTAGTAAAACTTTTTTTTCTATAGAATGCATTTCTTTAAACTCTTCGTCTGTAAGATCATCATATCCCAATAAGTGAAGCGTACCATGGATTGTATACAATATTAATTCACCTTCTGGCTCAATATTTCGTTCTGTGGCTTCTCGCAATGCTGTTTCTGCAGAAACATAGATTTCACCTTCTGTTTTTTCTAAAGGATATGCCAATACATCAGTTGGACCTTCATGATGCAAATCGCGTTCATTTAGTTTAGCAATTTCTGCATCATTTAAATACACAATAGATAGACGGTATTTTTTTTCTTTTGCACCAGGCAACATATGAATAGCTTGGCGAATTTTTTCTTCTTGTATTGAAATAAAATCTTGCTCGTTTGTAATTACAATTCTCATGAAATACTTCTTAAAAGAGGATAACAAATAATAAACATTCATAAAAAAATAGAATCATCAATTCATAAACATTTATAAAAAAGATAACAAATAAATATAAACATTATACTGTTTTAAATTATATCATTGTTTCTTTTGTTTATCTATGAAAAATTTTAATGATTCTTGTTAAGACGTAAAAAATAGTAATATTTCCTTTTTGACAGAAATTATAAAATATGATAAGATTGATTTTTTATGATTATGTTGAGGTAAGGATCATAATATTTTATGAAAGGCCATCACAATGCCTGATTATTCGGATCTTTTTTTAATACAAATATTATTGGAAAAAAAATTAATTACTGTAAAAGAACTACGAGATCCACTTTGTTTTCATTATCGCAAAATAATGAGTGGAACTTCTGTCCCTTTTTCTGAGACTTTAGAACAACTGGGCATTTTAAATCAGGAAGATCTATATAAAATTGACTTAAATATTAAAAAAATAATGAGTACAATTTCTCCTATAAGTACGATTTTGCCTGAAAATATTTTGATAGAAGATTGTAAACAAGAAAAATTATTAGGAAATAATTCATTAGGAAGTACATATTTAGCCAATCACCCCCAATTGGGACATAGCATATATAAAAAATTAGATGGAATTATTGGACGCAATGCAAAATTTATGAAGCGATTTTTAAGTTCAATGAAAAAAATGGAGAAAATACGCCACAAAAATTTAGCAGATGTATATAAAGTAGACATAGAAAATCATGTTGTGCTTCGCGAGTTTATAGAAGGAGAGACTTTAGAAACATTGCTTCAAAAACGTGTATTAAATTGCCAAGAAGCAAGCGTTGTTTTAGTAGATGTTATAAATGGATTGCAAACTCTGTATAAACACGGGATTTTGCATAGAAATTTAAAACCATCCAACATCATTATTACAAATGAAAGTCATGCTAAAATTTTAGATGCCTCATTACCTCCCACAGTAGCAACATACCTTGCACCAGAACAAATACAAAAAAAACGTACAGACGTTCGTTCTGATATTTATGCATTAGGTATGATGTATTATCGTTCTTTAGGTGGTCAATCTCCAGATACATTGGCTGAATTTTGTCAAGAAAAAGAAATTCCAGAAATGGTATGTAAAATTTTGCAAAAAATATTGGATAGCAATTATGAAAATCGATATGCTAGTTACGAAAATATTTTGCAAGATTTAAAAGAGTATTTAAATTTTGCTGAAATTGAAATTGAAGATACTATTTTTTCTATTAAAGATCATTGCCAACGTGCACAACAAGTTGCAACTGAAATCATCCAAGAATTAATACCTTCTTGGACAGACGCCATCCAAAATGCTTGTCTCCAACAAAAATTTTATGAACATCTTGCACCTATGATTCAAATTGCAACACAAAAATTTGTTCATAATGTGGGGGTAGAATGGTTAGATTATTTAGACGTCGCATTAGAAGATTTGCGCCAAAGTGTGACATTAGAATTAATGCAATATCAAGACGAATTAGAAGATCAATATGACACTAGAACAGAAGAATCTGCTGAGGATCTTCCCAAAGGTTTTATTCCTATTGATGAACAAGAAATTTTAGATGCAGAAGTAGCTTCTGCTGATTTAGCTGATATTATGGAAGAAGATTCTATTTTTCAAACTTTTTCTGACTTAGAAAATATAGCAGAGACTTCTATGGATGCTGTTTCTGTAGATGATGAAAATGATTTTCAATGGGATACTGACGAATCCTTTCCACAAGAAAAAGATTTTGATATGGTATTTGGGAAACAACATAGTAGCTATACAACATGGGAACATGATATAGATGAATCTATTGATGATCAAGAATATTTAGACGACATATCAGAAATAAAAATTAAACCAGCATTTCCTAAACAGGAAGAAACTTCCCCACACGAAACAAAAATCAAACCCGCCTTTCCCAAAAAAGAGGAAATGATCAGTAGCGATTCCAAAATCAAGCCAGCTTTCCCTAAAAAAGAAGCTTCCACTGACGAACCCATTGACAGTGGAACTAAAATCAAGCCAGCTTTCCCTAAAAAAGAAGATTCCACTGATGAACCCATTGACAGTGAGACTAAATTAAAGCCAGCTTTCCCTAAAAAAGAAGATCCCACTGACGAATCCATTGACAGTGATTCAAAAATCAAGCCTATTTTGTCTAAAAAACTCACTACCCATGAAGAAAAAAAAGTAGAATCTAAAAAAACAAGCCATCCCACATATTCGTTTACAACTACAGGACAAGCTATGCTTCACAAAAAAAATCGCTTTGAAAACAAGCCACTGTTGACAGAACAAAATACAGAAGAAGCACAAAATGAAGACATAGCTATATGGAAACGTCCTGCCAATGAAATTCATATTTCTAATAAACCTTTGCCAGACCAAGCAACTCTTTTAGAATTAGCCAAACAAGATATGCAAGAACAAGCAAAAAACGAAGAAAAAAAAGAGAATGACTTACAAGAACAACAAGAACAACAAGAAGAGCAAGAAGAGCAAGAAGCACAAGAAAACGATTCTTTTCTTTCTGCAGAAGAAAAAGAAGCCAAATTAAAACCCTATTTTTTAACATCAAATACATCTGAGAATTAGTTGAGGAGCATCTAGATGATGATTGAAATTTTAATTGGAATAGTAGCGTTTGCGTCGGGAACATTTTTTGCATCTGGTCTTTTAAAGAAAAAAATGCAAGAAAAAGAATCACAAAGAATTCTAGATTTAGAAAGAGCAAGAGAAGAAATCCAAGGGAAAACAGAAGAATTAAATCTGCTTTCTAGCAATGTGATTACAAAAGACAAAGACTTAGATTCCTTACAAAAAAAAGTCAAAGAACAAAAAGAATTAACACAACGAAGAGAAGAAGAGAATACTTCTTTGCAAAAAATGTTGGAGGAATATAAAGAAAAACTAGAGCAAGTATATGGTACATTAGAAGAAAAAGAAAAAGCAGCAGAAACTTTGCAATTAGAATTGATTGAAAAAAACAAACAATTGCAAGAAAAAGAGAAAATCCAGCAAGCTTTAATGGCAGAAAATAAAGACCAAGAAACTCGCTTATTAGAATCAGACAAAAAAATATTAGAATATGAAAATGACATCTTAGAACAACAAAACATGCTAGATGAAAAAGACGAAGAAATTGAAAAATTACAAGCAGAATTATTAGAATCAGAAGAACAAATAGAAACTTCTATGAAAGAAGTACAAAAAATAGAAGATGCCCATAAAGAAACGAAACAATCATTGCAACAAATGGAAGAAATGTATCAAAAAAATGTAAAACTTCGTGTTTTAGCCTTGCGTGACATGAAAAAAATCATGGAAAGTCTAGAAAGCGAAACTATTCCAGAAAATATTGATTTGCCAGATGAAGATGAAGAAGTACATTTTTCTTTAGAAGAAGATACTGGAATGGAAGAATTCAGCGTACAATTGGCAGAACAAGAACGACTATTAAAAGAACAAGAAGAACTACTAGAAAAACAAGAACAAGAAATTCAAGAACTTAAACAACAGCAAATAAAAGAACAAGAAACAGCTCAAGAAGAAGCCAATGCAGAATATAAAGAAAAATATGAAATAGCAGCAAATCAAGTCGAAAAAATGGAAACAGATTTAGCAAACAAAGAAGACATGATTCAAAAATACATGCTACAAATCGAAGAATTAGAAAAGCAAATTGTTGACTTAAAAAATGCACCAGTTGAAGCACCACAAGAAGTGAAAATGGATGCCTTACAAGCCATTGAACAAGATCCCAATTTAAGCAAGGCTCACAAATATGCCATGCGCCTTCTCTATTCACAATATGAAGAAGAATCTAAAGAAGAAAACTAAGCACAATCTTAGTAAAAAGAAGAATCTAAAAAAGAAAACTAAGCACAATCTTAGTAAAAACTGTACTTTTAAATCTTAAAAAGCATAAAACTTCATAGACATCATTTAAAAAAATGCTTATTTCGTGAAATAAGCATTTTTTTAAAAAAAATTGGAAAAATTTATTTGATTAATTTCTACAAACTGTTATAATTTCTAACAAAAGAAATCTACAATTTTTTTAGAATTTTTTTTTCAAAAGAAATCTACAATTTTTTAATTTTTTTTAGAATTTTTTTTTTCAAAAAAAATTACCATGCCCAAAAAGGAGTTTGGCAAACACATCAAAATCAAATTTGGAAACAAGGACGCCTTTTTATTTTGCAAATTGCAAAACAACAATATTTCTAAAGTCCGTATGCATACTTATGTTCAGACGAGAAATATTTCAAAAAGGCTATTTATATCAAGTTTGAGAATACGGACAAACAATTATGGAGGTTTTTAGTATTGGCTATTATTTCAGTTAAAAGCCTGTTAGAAGCTGGCGTACATTTCGGTCACAGAGTCAGCCGATGGAATCCCAAAATGGCTCCCTATATTTTTGGTCGTAGAAATAACATCCACATTATCGACCTAAGAGAAACTGTAAAAGGACTTATTAGAGCATATTACTTTTTAAAATCCGTTTCCGCAGAAGGATATGAAGTCTTATTTGTAGGTACAAAACGACAAGCAAAATCTGTAATTCAAAGAGAAGCCCTACGTTGCGAAATGCACTATGTTTCTGAAAGATGGTTAGGTGGTACACTTACAAACTTTGCCACTATCCATGAAAGACTCCAACGCCTAGAATACCTCGAAGCAATTGAGGAAGATGGTAGAATTCAAGATCTAAGCAAAAAAATGGCATCCATGCTCCGACGAGAAAAAAAGAAAACTCTCCGTAACTTGGAAGGTATTCGTAACATGGGGAAATTGCCAGGTGTACTAGTAGTGATCGATCCTCTCAAAGAACACATTGCTATTAAAGAAGCCATCAAATTAAATATTCCTACTATTTGCTTAATGGATACAGATAGCAACCCTGATTTAGTTGACATTCCCATCCCAGGTAATGATGATGCTATGAGATCCATCGAAGTTATCTGCACAAAATTAGCTGATGCCATTGCAGCTGGAAAAAAAGTTTGGAAAGAAAAACAAGAAATAGCTGAAAAACATCGCCGTGAATATAGCGTACAAAGAGAACAAGGTACAGCACCTGATGGAGCTATAAAAGAAAGATTCCATCGTGATGGCGACAAACGAAATGAAGACGATAGAAGAAGACGAAGCAAGCGTCGTGGAAATAAAAGATTTACAAGAGATAATGATCGAAAACAAGAAGGCGAAACACCTGTACAAACGACGGTAGAAGCAACACCAGCTCCCGTAGTAACTCCAGAAAAAGCTGAAGCCGCAGAATAATTCAATATTAAAAGAACCCACTGTTGTTGTGGGTTCTTTCACACTATACAAACACCCTCAATAAAATTTAATATAATACAAAAAAACATTAAGAAAGGACAAAAAATGGCCTCTTCTACCGAATTAATCAAAGAATTGCGCGAAAGAACAAATTGCGGACTCATGGATTGCAAAAAAGCATTAGAAGAAAACAATGGTGACATTGAAAAAGCAGTAGATTTTCTACGAAAAAAAGGTCTAGCAGATGCAAGCAAAAAAGCAGGTCGTGCAGCCAATGCAGGCAGAATCATATCTTACATCCACGCAGGCGGACAAATAGGCGTCATGATTGAACTCAACTGTGAAACAGACTTTGTAGGCAATACAGAAGAATTCCAAGAACTAGGTAAAGATCTATGCATGCACATTTGTGCAACAAATCCAACAGTATGCCGTCGAGAAGAAATATCTGAGGAAGTCATTGAAAGAGAAAAAAAGATCTACCTTGAACAAATCAAAGACAAACCTGAAGCAGCAAAAGAAAAAATTATTGAAGGAAAATTAGAGAAATTCTATAAAGACAATGTCCTTCTTGAACAAGCTTACGTCAAAGACGAACAATACACAGTAGAAGAACTCATTAAATCAAAAATTGGTACCATCAAAGAAAATATCACACTTGCCCGTTTTGTACGTTTCCAAATCGGCGAAAAAGCTTAATATAAGCTATTCCCATGTATAAACATGGGAATATTTATTTTTTTATTTTTCAATACAGTAAAAAAAATGAAAAAATATAATAAAATACTAATCAAACTTAGTGGAGAAAGTTTAGGAAAGAATGGTCAATTTCATTTAGAAAGAGTCCAACATATCCTAGATGAAATAGTGCAACTCCACGATAATGAAGTACAAATAGGAATTGTAGTAGGCGGAGGCAACTTCATACGAGGTGCTCAACTTGCTACTGCGGGAATTCCGCGCCAAGTTGCTGATGATATGGGCATGTTAGGAACAGTGATAAACGCACTACTCTTTCAAGAACTTCTAGCCCAAAGAGGCAAACAAAGTCAAATATATACAGCACGCGAAATTCAAGGAATTGGAAGCACATACCATTTCAGAAATATACAACAAAATTTAATGCAAAGAAAAATTCTTATATTTGCAGCAGGAACTGGGCATCCTTACTTTACAACAGACACTGGTGCAGCATTAAGAGCCGTGGAAATGGGAGCACAATGTTTATTTAAAGCAACCAAAGTAGATGGCGTCTACAACGATGATCCACATACAAACCCAAAAGCAACAAAGTTTGATTATTTGACATATCAACAAGTTTTAACAGATAAATATAGAGTCATGGACTTAACAGCAGTTTCCTTTTGTATGGAAAACCATCTACCCATACTTGTATTTGATCTAATGAAACCAGGCAACCTCCTCAGAGCAATCCAGGGTGAAAATGTTGGAACCCTAATCACAGATTGCCAAAACTAATTTTCCAATTAGTCTCCACAAGAAAGGTATTCCACATGTCAGCAGAAGTATTAAAAGAAGTCGAAGAAAAAATGGACAAAGCATGTGAAGTTCTAGTCAATGATATGAAAGGACTCCGAACCGATAGAGCAACTCCTGCCCTAGTTGATAATATCAGAGTCGAATACTATGGATCTCCTACTCCATTAAAACAAATCGCCAACGTATCTATTCCAGAACCTCGCATACTCATCATCAAACCCTTTGATGCATCCTCACTCAAAAACATTGAAAAAGCCATTTTAAAAAGCGATTTAGGAATCACACCAGCTAACGATGGAAAAATGCTAAGACTAACAGTGCCAGTTCTTTCAGAAGAACGACGCCTACAACTTATAAACCAAGTCAAAGACTTAACAGAAAAAGCCAAAGTTGCTATCCGTAACATTCGTCGAGATGCCAACAAAAAAGCCGATCAACTAGAAAAAGATAAACTCCTTAGCGAAGATGAAAACAAAAAACTACAAGAAAGCATCCAAAAAACTACAAAATCCCACGAAGACGAAGTTGACAAACTCGCTGAAGAAAAGAAAAAAGAAATCCTCAAATAAACAATTTTGACGGTACATTATAAAAAAAGTAAAAAGTAAATATGTTGCGTATTTACTTTTTACTTTTTTTTATAGCACAACTTTTTCTCTTAGATAGACAAAACTTACTAAATTTACTCTTGCACGGGGTAAGTGTCTCTTGCTCGGGGGAGGAAACCTTGCTCGGGGGAGGTTGCTCTGGGGAGGAAATGTTGCTCTGGGTAGGCAAATATTGCTCGGGGGTACAAAATTGAAATTGCTCGGGGGTACAAAATTGCTCCGAAGAGAAAATATGCTCTGGGGAATTACTCGGGGGAATTAGTTTGCTCGGGGGAAGTGTCTAGGGAGGAGTTGCACGGGGGAATTAGTTTGCTCAGGGGAGGTGCTAGAATAAAAGTTAAAAGTCTAGCACTCTTTTTTTACGCGAAGTTTTTGATATATTGTTGTTTTAGTTACTTTTGATGTTTTGTTTTTCTTTTTGGTTTTACTATTTTTTTACTATTTTTTAGTTATATTTAATTTTATAGTTTCTTTTGTAATAGTTTCTTTTATTTGTTTCCTTGTTTTTGTTGTTGTTTTAGTTACTTTCGATGTTATAGTTTTTTTATTTATAGATTTTTTGATAGCTACTTTTGCTGTTGCTATTTTTTTTCTATTTTTTCATTATTTATTTTTATTTCTTTCTTTGTTTTTATTGTTGCTTTAGGTTTTATTATTTTTTTATTGGATATTTTGTTGATAGATATTTTAGTTTTTGCTACTTTTTTAATGGTTCGTTTTGATGTCATAGGACTCGATGCGTAGATTTCTGTTTCAGTTTCGTTGTTGTCTGTTTTCTTTGTTTGTCTTTTAGTTTTTGTTTTTGTTTGTTTATTTTCTTTTGTATCTTTATCTTCTTTTACTTTTATTTCATTATCTTTTGTATCTTTATCTTCTGTTTTCTTTGTTTTTCTAGTTTTTGTCTTTTTACTTTCTTTATTGTCTATATCTTTATTATCTATTTCCGTAGTTTCCGTGGTTTTTGTATTATCTATTTCCGTAGTTTCCGTGGTTTTTGTATTATTTTTTTCTGTGGTTTGTTTTTTTGTTTTTCTAGTTTTTGTCTTTTTACTTTCTTTATTGTCTATATCTTTATTATCTATTTCCGTAGTTTCCGTGGTTTTTGTATTATCTATTTCCGTAGTTTCCGTGGTTTTTGTATTGTCTGTATATTCTAATTTTGTGTTTTCCGTGGTTTCATCATCTTCTGTTTCCGTGGTTTCTTCACTGTCTATTTCGTCATCTTCTATTTCTGTGGTTTGTTTATCCTTATTGTCCGTGGTTAGGAGTTGTTGGTACATTTGCATAAGGTCAGAGACGATTTGTGCTTCGTTGTCAAGATCCCAATTTTTATTGTAGATTTTTGCAACTTCTTTGTCTAGTTTTTGATGAGCTTTGAGTAAAGCAGGCGGCATGGCAACTGGATCATAGAGTGTAGCTAAGTTAGAATCCGGATATTTTGCCCGTGTGTCTAAAATATTTTGTCCAAGTTCATTGAGTTTTTGTTTTTGTGTTTCTGTAAGTTCAGGAAACGGAAAATTGTTATAAACAATATTGGAAGAATAGCGATAATCACTTTTTAATCTTCCTGCAACGATTCGCATCCATGCATTGTGGGGTAGAGACATAAGTAAAGCAAAATGATACAAAGGAGCATCAGGAATAATATAAGTTGCATCTGATGGTACAATCGAACTATCTACATAATCTATAGGTAAATATATACGTCTTTCAGAAGAAGTTCTAGGTAACATGATATAATTTGTACTAGATTCTGTAGTGGATTGATATAATGTAGGTGTATTGGCTAATTTTTGTGTGCTAAGACTGATACTATTTTGACGCATCTGTTTGACTTTTTTTACTCGTTCATATACAAGAGGCATAGATTTTAATTCTTGAGAAGATATATATTTTAACCATAATACATATCTTATTTTATTATGTAAAAATTCTTCAGCACCTAAAAATTTTTTAATAAAATTAATGGCTTTTGGTTCTTTTTTTATAAATTCTTCATATTCATTTTCATTAATAATAAAATGTCCACCATCAAATAACATATTACCTAATAACATGTTAGGAACATTAGAAATAGGATTTACTCTTTTTTCAATAATAATATTAGGTGCATCTACTAAATAAGGATTGATATTATTTGCAATTTGTTTTGTGACAATAGTTTCATATTTTTTGTTGTTTTCTAGGTTGTTTTCTATAGGTTTTTGTGTATATGTATAAATGATTTTGTCTTTATTATTTTTTGTTTGAGAAAATCCAATGATCACGCAATGAACTTGGGCTTTTTGAACTCGTTGTTTAGTTTTTTCTTTTTTTTGTTGTCTTCCTTGTTTTTGTGCACCTTGTTTTCTCGTTGTTGCTAATTCTAATTGTCTTTCTCTATATAAAATAATTTCTTCTGATTCTTGATCCCATGGAAAAGTCCTATGACAAAAATCAATGTGCAAACCATATTTTTCTATCAAGTCAGTCCATAGAGGACCGACTTGTTCACCTTGTGTAATGGAATTCGTAGATACAAAGGCAACTTTAATGTCTGTATTTTGGATATATTCTGCTACTTTGTAATACCAACATGCCACATAATCTAATTTTTTATGCGTAGTCAATAAAGATCGATCTTGTTTTTGTTGTTTTGTCATATTGGAAAATCCTAAAAATGGTGGATTTCCCATGATGTAATTTAGTTTGTCTTTTGGAATGATATCTTGCCAATCGACTTGCAAGGCGTTTTCTTCGTGGATGTACGCATTTGTTTTTAAAGGAAAAAATGTAATCTTTCGTTCCATGATAGTCTCTGTTTTTTGCATCATTTGGAGTTCTGCGATCCATAATGCAGTTTTTGCTACAGTGACTGCAAAATCATTAATTTCAATTCCATGGAAATTTTCAATTTCTACTTTGATTTTTAAATTGGGGGTTTGTTGATTTGTTTCTTTATCTATGCAGTGGATAGATTCTAAGATTAGATTTTCTAATTTTCGTAAGGAAATGTACGTTTGTGTGAGAAAATTACCAGAACCACACGCAGGATCTAAAAATGTTAAAGAGGCAATCTTTGTTTGTAAATCTAATAAGGCTTGTTTTTTTTCATGTAGTATTGTTTGTTTTTTAATATTTCGAAATTCATCTTTTAAATCATCTAAGAATAAAGAATCAATGACTTTATGGATATTTTCAATGCTCGTGTAGTGCATGCCACCTTTTCCACGAGTTTCTGGATTTAAAGTATTTTCAAATACAGAACCAAATACAGTAGGGCTGATTTCTGACCAATCAAAATTTTTTGTAGCTTCTTCTACTAATAAATGGTAAATAGCATGCGTGCATCTTGGAATCGTAATGTTTTCATCTTGAAAAAGTCCACCATTAATATAAGGAAATGCTGCTAAATCATATTCTAGAAAAGGATCTCGTTCTTCTTGTTTTTGATCTAAAACTTTAAATAGTCTAATTAATATAAAACGTAAATCAATTTCATGTCGAGATTTCAATAGATCTTGAAACATGCCTTTTCTACCAAATAATTCTGAACTATCAGCATATAGACAAAAAACGATTCGTACACAAAGTATATTTAAACTAGTTAGAACGTGTTCTGTAATAGGAATATTCGCAGATGTAAATTCTTGTTTCAAAAGGTCATACAATTGTGCAACGATTTCTCCAGCTTTTAAAGAAACAGCTGTTTCTTTTTGAATCTGCGTGCTATCTGCGTCAATGAGAAAATTAAGTCGATAATATTCTTGTGGTAAATCTTGTAAATACAGGATTTCAGGCGGTTCTTGTTTATTTTCCATATCATAGATGTAAAATTCTTGAAAATTACAAACTATGATCCAACGTGGCATCTCAGAATAGTCTAGCATGTCACTATAAAAATGAGCCTGATCAATCGCAGATAACAACGTACCATCGCTTTGCTTAATTGGTTTTTCTAAGTTGACGTGCGAACTTTTTTGTTCAATCAATACTTTAGTTTCAGGAATGTACGCGTCAATAAATTTAATCGTTGTATTTTTAGCAGGCTTTTCAAATTGAATGAATTTTTCTGGAAACTTAACACCAAATACTCGATGCAACAATCCAGTCCAAAAAACTTGACAATTGCCTTTTTCATATCCTTTGTTTTGGTATAATTTCACAAAGTCTATTGCTGCATTTTTTTTGTCTAACTTAGACATAGGAATTAAATCATCTAATTTCATCACATGCCTACCTTTTTAAACCAATACAACGCAACCTAGAATACAACTAAGTCTTAGAATAAAAACAACTTCCAAATAATAATCTAGTCCATAAAAAAATAATTTCATGCCATTGTATCAAAAATACAATGCAAAAAAAAGAGAAAAAAGGAATATATTTTTATATGGAAATTTACTCTGGGGAGGCAAATGTTGCTCTGGGGAGAAGTTGCTCGGGGAAGTGTCAGGTACTCGGGGGATGGCAATGTTGCTCGGGGGAGGCAAATGTTGCTCGGGGGAGAAGTTGCTCGGGGGAAGTTGCTCGGGGGAGATGAAACTGCTCGGGGGAGGCAAATGTTGCTCGGGGGGAGGCAATGTTACTCGGGGGAGTCAAATGTTGCTCGGAGGGAGTGGAATTTAAAATGCGTAAAATACATTAAAACGCGTAGAAATTCGTAAAATGCGTAAATAGAAACGAAAAATGCGTAGAATTATATAAAATTCGTAAATGAAAATAAAAACTCGTAAAAATGCATAAAATGCATTAAAATGCGTAAAAATTTGTAAAATTCGTGAATAGAAATGAAAACGCGTAAAAATGCATAAAATACATTAAAATGCGTAAAAATTTGTAAAATTCGTGAATAGAAATGAAAACGCGTAGAATTACTTGAAAATGCTTGAATACTTAGAAATGTGCGAGTTTCCTTTACTCTGTGCGTTTCCTTTGCTCTGGGGAAGGGAATGTTGCTCTGGGGAGAAGTTGCTCGGGGGAGAAGATGCTCTGGGAAGGGCGGTTGCTCTGGGGAGGCAAAACAATGTTTTTTTAAACAATGCTTTTCTATATCGTTGTATTTTTTATTTTATATTTGTATAAGATTTTTGTATAGTATACAAAAAATGTATGAATATTAGAGAAAGGAAACGTATGAAAATTGTACATACTGCAGATTGGCATATTGGAAAAATATTATATGGACAACAACGCTACCAAGAATATATAGATATTTTAGAGGAATTTAAGGAGCATCTTTTTCAAAGGGAAGTAGATGTGCTTTTGATTGCTGGCGATGTTTATGATTATCAAAATCCATCACCAGATTCTAAAAAATTACTTTATGATTTTCTATATGATATTTCTAAACGCAATATACAAACAGTAATAATTGCTGGCAATCATGATAGTGAGAATTATTTTGAAGCTTTAAAAAATATTATGCAACTTGCAAATGTTACTATTCGTGGGTTTGTCCATCCAGATATTACTCCCACTACTCTTATATTAGAAAAAAATGGACAGATTGTTCATTTTTTTCTACTTCCTTTTATTTCAGAAAAATATTTTTTGCAAACACAAAATTTTGAAAAAGAAGATACGCATCAACAATTATATTCGAAGGGAGTGGGAAAAATATTGAATAGGATTGTAGAAGGGAAAAATCCAGACCATATATACATTGTGGTGTCTCATATTTTAATTCATGGTGCAAAGGTCAGTGGGAGTGAAAAACGCTTATATCTTGGTTCAAATTATGCTGTTCATCCCTCACAAGTTCCAGATGGCATTGATTATTTTGCATTGGGGCATATGCATTATCAACAAAAAATTGAAGAATCTTTAGTTCCTATATATTATGCAGGCTCTATTTTACAAATTGATTTTGCTGAACGTGAAACGCAAAAAGGATACTTATTTTTAGATACAGAACAAGATCGACCGTTTGTTCCAGAATTTGTTCCTCTTTCAAAATCAAAAAAATTAGTATCTTTAAAAGGAACGTGGCAGGAGATTCAACAACAAACAGAGACACTAGATAAAGAAAATACATATTTTGCATTAGATATTCAAGAACAAATGAATATTCCTATTTCACAAATTCAGAAGGAGTTACCAAATACATTAAAAATTCAACAACAACCTCAAGTAATTCCTGATGTGGAAATTCATCATCAAGCTGCAGATTGGTTGCCAGATATGTATAGAAAATATTATCAAGCACAAGAAAAGCAGCAGGTTTTGCCACAAGTTTTGCAAGAATTTCAGCAACTGTATACGAGTTGTGTGCGAAAAAAGTAGGATGCATATTTTGCATTTAACACAACACAATAAAAAAAATAAAAATGTAAAATTTTTTAAGTTTTTATTTTATTATTTAGTAAACAAGACATTTTTTATAGAATACAAAGAATAAAATAGAATAATATTGATTTTTAATAAGAATTTAAAATTTTGCATTATTTAGGTATGTAGAAACAAATGATAAAAAATAAAATACAACAACAAATTTATTTCAAAATATTTCTTATATTTACATTATTAAATACATTGCAGGCACAAGAAAAACATGTAAATAGCCCAAAACTTTTCATACAAGGCAATCATAATTATTCAGAGTTAAAAATTCAAAGTATTATAAAAGAAGAATGGGAACAGTATGTAAAAACTAGAAAATTGCATTTTATTGACGATGCAGTATATATTTTACAAAATCATTATAAAAATAATGGATATTCCTTTGTACAAGTAGATTATGAGTATGAACAAGATATTACGATTTATGTACAAGAATATTATCCTGTTGTGATTAAAAAAATTACTATCCAATCAGCAACAGAACAAACGTTAAGTATGCCTATAGCTGAACTATACTCATTGCTAACTCCTAAGCCTCTGACAACACCTCATTATTTAAAACAAGAAATCCTAGAACAAGATATAACCAATATTAAAAATTACTATAAAAACAGATCTTTCCTAGATGTACGAGTACAATTATTGATTCAATATAGTCCCGAACCACCAGAAAGTCAACGAGCAGATGTTCAAATAAATATTTATGAAGGTCCAAAATACTTTTTAACAAATTTGTCTTTTCAAGGGAATAACTCTTTTCCTGCTGAACAATTATTGCAAGAAAAAATGCCAAAACCATATATTCCAAGTATGATGCAAGAATATGTACGTAAAATTAAATCATATTACAAAAATAATGCTTTTGCTAAAATTGAAATAAAAACGAACGTTTCTCAAAAAGAAGACAATCATCAAATTCACAAAACAATCCACTTTGTAATCAAAGAAAATAGAAAATATACAATAAAAAATATTCAAATCAAAGGGAATCAAAAGGTGAATACTTCCTATATTCAAACAAAGCTGGAAATATTAGAAAATCAATTGTACAATGCACAAAAAATACAACAAACAAAAAAAAATTTATTCAATACTGGTCTGTTTTTGAATGTTGATATTCAAGAACAATATATAGACCAAGAACAAAATATGAAAGAAGGCACTACAAATTTAATCATTCTTGTTCAAGAACGTCCTGACAATACAGTCAATCTTAGTTTAGGATACGATACATCTTATGGAGTGACAGCAGGCATTGAATATGAAATCCTGTCTATCTTAGGAACAGGATTAAAAACTATTTTAAGTTTAGATGGAACGATTGTGTCGTCTAATTTAACAAAAAGGCAAGCTAAAATTGAATTTGTAGAGCCTGAATTTTTAGAAAGTAGTACTTGGAGTGCAACATACCAAATTCATGGGTTAATGGAAGAAAATCCCACATATGATAGTATAGAATTAGGTGGTGCTCTTTTATTTACTAAAAAGTTTAATACAATATATAGTTTACAACTAGGCTATGACTTTACATGGACTGATATTAGCGATATACAAGACAATACAGTAGACACAGAAGAAGGCACGACGATTTTCTCTGTTTTATCACAAAAATTATTTGTAAATTATCGAGATGACAATGCATATCCTACTAGAGGAAGCTACCATACATTAGAATTCAATGAAAGCTTAACAGCTATTTGCTCAGATGTAGACTACTTTAAAATCCATGCACAGACAAGCTATTATTTTCATTTGGGGCATCAAATTGTACTAGCTTTAAGCTTACAAGCTGGAGCCATTATTCCATTTAATAATTCCGATAATATTCCTATTCAAAGACGCTACTTTTCAGGTGGTGCTACTACAATTCGAAGTTTTAAAGAAAAACAACTGCCACCATTAAATGATCAACATAAACCCATTGGTGGCGAAGCTATTTTTCTATTTTCTACAGAACTGCGTATTCCTATTTATAATAGTTTTGGAATTTCCCCATTTTATGACACAGGACAAATTTTTCAAAGATTTCGTCGTTTTAAAGATTATCGGATTAATAAGTTACGACATTCCCTTGGTCTATCTCTATGGTACCAAACTCCTATTGGACCTATTCGATTAGATTTTGGTTTTAATCCTGACAAACAAAAACATGAAAAACTTTTTGCATGGTTTATTTCTATTGGATTTTCTTTTTAAGTCATAATCAAACAATATTGTTTGATTTTTTTCTAGAAAAATTTCTAGAAAAAAATGAAATAGGGGACATTTTTTTATGTAAATACAATTGTATTGGGAGAATAAAGATCTAAAAAGATTCTTGAACATTCTTTTTGAATGAATATAATTCTCGTCGAAAGTACATTTTATTTTGGAAATAATATTCTGAAAGTATTTCGCCTAATAAATGAGAATAATATTCCTTATACATATAATTAGGGTCATTATTAAATGTAGTGATCACTTCTATACAATAGTATTCATTATTTTCAATTTTAATGGGAATAAAGTAATTCGTAATTTTCGATGTTGCACCTTCTCCTTCTGACGTTCTCTCCCATTGTTGAGACCAATGTAATGTTTTGGGCAATATTTTTTCATTATTTTTATAATAAAATTTGTTATCTAAAGACCAAATTTGATGCGGCTTGTGAAGATTACTTGTTACAACAGAATAGAGATTATTGTTAGAGGAATGAATATAATAATAAGCATATTTCTTAATAATTTCTGTCTCATCTACATAATATATTTCTCTATATTGACATAAATTATTTTTTTGCAATGGAAAAAATTGTTGTATTTTTAAATATTGGTTAATAATATTAGGATCGTTTATTTCTGTTTTTTTATGTTCAAAATAAATATTGTAATGTTGAACAGATACATCAAAATTTTGTATCTTTGCACTTAATTCTGCCATAATTTTATTATACTCTATAGGATAATCTTCATAACACATAGTATACTTAGAATATATATTATAAAGTTTTTCCAGTTCAGTAGAGTATTTTTGAAATAGAGATATAAGAACCTCAAATAGCATTTTTTTTTCTGGTTCAGGAATATCATCAATTTCAAAACTTTGTAAATGTAATAATGCTTTTAAATTTTGATTAAGTTGATAATAACTATATCCTATAAAAAAATGACTTACAGAAGTATGCTGAAAATTTTTTAAAGATGTATAATAATTTATAATTTGTTGCCATTTTTTTTCTTGAAAATGATGATAAATAATTTTTTCTTCCTCTGTCTGCATGAATTCATACATATTTTTTGCTTTTTTATAAACTATATAGTCATTATTTTTATATTCTTCCCATGTAATATAACTTAAAAAAAAGCAACATATCATCAAACAGAATAAAAAAAACACACACGCTACATATTGCAACTTTTTTAATTTGGAAGAGTCTTTTTTAAATTCATTTGATCCTGAAGAATTTTCTATCAGTTTATCTTCATGAAGATATGTTATACCATTATCTTCTGCTTTATGTATATTTTTTGCATTTTTCTGGTAGTTATTCAACTTAGGTCTTTGCTTAGACTTTTTAGAGGATGGTTCAAAAGAAGGTGAGAGAGAATTTTGTATGGTGGCTTCACGGATAGAAACAGTGTCTGCAGTAAGAATGTCACAGGTTTCCATTGGTTTAAGATTTTCTAATTTTGCAGGCGTTTTTTCTTTTTTTTTAATAGGAATAATTTTTTGGGGAGTAGCTTCTAGTGAATGAGAAATAATTTTTTGGGGAGTAATTTCTAGTGAATGAGAAATAATTTTTTGGGGAGTAGCTTCTATAGTTGCAAAATTTTTTAACAGTATATCCTTTTCTTCTTCAGAAATTTCAGTATAAATATCAATACCTGAAATATGAAAAGATTCAGAAGTTAAATATTTAGATTTTATATAATTAGCAATTTCTTCTAAATTTTGTTGACACGCAGCTGAAAAAATTTTCTTTTGTGGTGTTGATTCTATAATCTCTAAATTTTCTGATTGTGTATTTTTTAATATTTTTTTATAAAAGATAGATGGATTAACAGAGTTATTAACAGATATATCTATAGTATCTGCATCAGGCGGAGAATATATACCTGCTTGAAGACAATATTCTTTGAAATCTTCTAATTGTTTTTGTTGTTTTGAATTTAATTGATTTTTTTTTACATTAGATGATGTTGTACTCTCTATTTGTTGACTATTTTCCATAAATAATCTCCAATAATAAATGGAAAGAAATTTATAATTTAATTACAACAAATAATGAATCATGCTATGGATAAATCATAAAATAAAAGAAAACAAAATATATTGAATGAAATCTTAAGAATTAGAAAATTTTTGAAAAATGGTATTTGGAATTGTAGATTTTGTAGAAAATTGACTTGATTTTATAGAAAAGAAAAAGTTTAGATTAAAATAGGAGTAAAATAAAAAAAATAAATTACTATAGTTTAGTATTCATATATTTGTCACATATATGAATATAAAATAAGCAATTTATAACACAATATTAAAAATAATTATATATAAACATAAAAAAAGCGGAGAGAACGAGATTCGAACTCGTGAAGGCAAAAAATTACCTTAACAGATTAGCAATCTGCCGCTATCGGCCCCTCAGCCATCTCTCCTAGCTTTACGGGGGGAGTAGGATTCGAACCCACGATCCCCGAAGGAACTACGATTTTCAAGACCGTCGCAATCAGCCGCTCTGCCATCCCCCCGTATAGTGAATATCATCTTATCATATTTTTTTTACTTGTCAAGAAAAATTTTTATTTCTCTTGAAAAATATAAAATTCACCAATAAAAAACTCAAAAACCATCTAAAGTAGCTTGCTTTTCATCAAGTATATTTTGTTATTCCATTGTTTTTTGTTCAGTAGGAGTTGTTTGCTCTGGGGTAGTTTCTTTTTCTGTATTTTCTTCTTGTATTGGTTCTTGTTCAATTGGAGTTGTTTGCTCTAAGGTGATCGTTTGCTCCGTGGTTGCTTGTTCAATTGGTGTTGTTTGCTCTGGGGTGATCGTTTGCTCCGTGGTTGCTTGTTCAATTGGTGTTGTTTGCTCTGGGGTGATTGTTTGCTCCGTGGTTGCTTGTTCAATTGGTGTTGTTTGCTCTGGGGTGATTGTTTGCTCCGTGGTTGCTTGTTCAATTGGTGTTGTTTGCTCTGGGGTGATCGTTTGCTCCGTGGTTGCTTGTTCAATTGGTGTTGTTTGCTCTGGGATGATTGTTTGCTCCGTGGTTGCTTGTTCAGTTGTTTCTTGTTCAGTAGGAGTTGTTTGTTCTGGCATTACTTGTTCAGTTGTTTCTTGTTCAGTAGGCGTTGTTTGTTCTGTTTGCTCTGGGGTGTTCGTTTGTTCTGGCGTTGCTTGTTCCATTGGTTCTTGTTCTATAGGAGTTGTTTGTTCTGGCGTTGCTTGTTCAATTGGAATTGTTTGCTCTGGGGTGATAGTTTGCTCCGTGGTTGCTTGTTCAGTTGGAGTTGTTTGTTCTGTTTGCTCTGGGGTGATAGTTAGCTCCGTGGTTGCTTGTTCAATTGGTGTTGTTTGCTCTGGGATGATTGTTTGCTCCGTGGTTGCTTGTTCAGTAGGAGTTGTTTGTTCTGTTTGCTCTGGGGTGATAGTTTGCTCTGGGGTTGCTTGTTCAGTTGGAGTTGTTTGTTCTGTTTGCTCTGGGGTGATAGTTTGCTCTGGGGTTATAGTTTGCTCCATAGTTGCTTGTTCGGACGTTGTTTGGTCAGGTGCTATCTGCTCAGGTGCTGTTTGTTTTTGTTGAATCTTTTGTCTGGGTAATTGAGTTTGTTTTTTATTTGTGGTAACAGGATGTTGATGTTTTTTACTAATTGGTTGGGCTGGTTTTTGTTTTATTTTTTGAAAGATGCGTTTTATCTTTATGGTATAAGAAGTAATCGTATTTTTTAGTTGTTGATAGTTGTTTTTTATGTATTTTTCTTGTTCTTGTTGTAGGAGTTGTACATATGTATCGTTGTATATATTTTGTAGGAATGATAGTTCTTTGAATGATTTTTTGCTTTTTGGAATGAAGTGGATGGTAATTTCAAAGAGTATTAGTAAGATAAAGAGTAGATATATAGTGAGTGTCAATGTGTTTTTGATAAATTTGTATATAGGGCGTTTTTTAGGTGGCTTAAGATTTTGGATTGTAATGGGAATGCTACAGTAGGGGCAATTTCCTGTTTTGTTATGGCTGTTTTCTGGTGCTAGTATGATGTTACCACAGTTGCATTGAATTTTAATAGCCATTTTTTTTCCTTTTGTGTTTATGTTTATTATATTATTTTTTTATTGTGAATTTATTATATTATTTTGCTTATTATATTATATTTTTGTAGTATAAAATATTTTTTATTTATGTTTATTTTTATCTATATTTATAAAAAAACCCTAATGCTAGGTGTATGATTAGGGTTTTTAATTATGTTTTGTTATACTGTGATGTTACCAGTAGCGCCAATGAGCTCTCTGCATTGGTGCATAAGCATTTGAATTTTTTGTTGTTGCTCTGTAATTTTTGCGTTGCGTTGGGTAACTTTGATTTCTAGGTTTACGCTAGCTGCTTCTTTGAAGACTGCAAACTTTTCTTTAATGGAAGCTTCGATCATTTCAAATAGAGCTTTTTCGTAAGTTTGACCTCGTCTATCCATGGCTTTTCGTTCTTCGAAAATTTTGGAAGCAATGACGTCATGACGTCCGAGGAGTCCAACAAGTTGTTCTCGTCCTTTAGCAATTTTTTCAGCGAGTTCGTCCCAACCTTCTTCTAAAAGAGTTTGGAATGCAATGGCAATGTGTTGTTTGTAGTTTTCTGTTAAGTATTCTATAAATATGTCTTGTTTTTTTCTACAATTTTCTTGTGTATCTGAAGGTATGGCTGCAACTCTAGTCAGGTCGTCGTTGTAGACACCAACTTCGTCGAGTTTTTTGATTGCCATTTCTGCCATGATTTTGCAAGCTTCGTTCATCTTATTTTTGAGTTCATCCATGAATTTGGCAAACATGGTGTGAGGTTGTATATATAAGTTAAGGTTAAATTGGCTTAGGATGTTTTCGATTCTATCTATGTAACCTTCATTATCAATAGTACGACATAGACTGGAGATATGATGTGCAACGATAGTGACAAGTACTTCTAGAAATTTTTCTCGCAGAGATTTATTCACGTCTTTTATTACAGCAAGTTCAATTTCATGAGATAAAACTTTGGATCTACCAGCTGTATAGTTTCTAATGACGCGAGCACGTTGGTAGATATCAATATGAGGGAAAATTTCTTTAACTAAAAAGGTGAGCATATCTACTGGTCTTTGTGGTACAAGTTCACCGTGTTCATCGTTGTCAATAGGATCTAGGTCTGGTTCTGGTACGTCGTCTTCAAATACAACAGATTCTTCTATTCCTCCTGGTACATCTAGTTCACGTGGTGATTTGTTGCGAACTTTTCGTTTTTTTCGATTTGTAATTCTATAGAGAAGACGTGAGATAGTACCACGAGGAACAGCCTCGAATTCACCGTCTTCAAATAACATAACTTTGCCACGTGTTGTTTCTATGAGTTTTTCTAGGCTATGTTGTAGGCTGTCAGTGAATTCATCAAGTCTTGCTTCTATTTCATGGACGCATTCTCGAAAACTGGCTATTCCTGCTTCGTGACGACTGAGTTCATCTCCTGGTTCCAACATAGTAGGATGGATGTTTCCCTCTTGTAGATTGACTACAATTTCTTCAAGTCGTTTTGACATGGCTTTTAGAAAGTCATGGAGTGTTTCGCTGTGGTTTTTGACAGCTAGCATGGGAAGGCTATTTTCGCAGTAGTATTCTAGAAATTCTTTAAGGGGTTCGATCCCCATTTCTGCAAGAAGGCGATTTCCATATTGTTGTTTTAGTTCTCTATAGTTGTTGTTTGCCCATTCTTGTTTATTTCGTCTATACTTTGCTTCTATATCAGTACCATCTCGTTCTTCCAAGTACATAAGTGCAGGTAGAGCAGATACTCGAAAGATGTTGCGACTTTGGAAGTGATAGTTTTCAATGACTTCACGAACAGCTTTTTCAGCACCAGGATGATCTGTGTCATGCCATTTGTTAAAGATGAAAAAGCATTTTTTTTGTATATCATATAATTTGGAAGAAATATGTGTGAGCAGTTCTTGTTCGCCTTCAGTAAAACTTGGTTTTTGGGCGTCTTTTAAAAATAGAACAGCATCTGCTTCCTCTGCTATGAATTTATAAGAAAATTGTCTATGTGCTAGGTTGGGCACGTCCATGCCAGGGAGATCCACAAGTTGTATGGGATAGGTGACGTTGCGGGCAGGTACAGATATGGAAATGGATTTTAGGCTACGAGATGCTTTAGGATCTTTGATAGCAGCAAGTGCACTTTGTATAGTATTGATAGCAGGCATTTTGTAGTCAGGTTCCAATGTACGAAATATTTGGATGGCTTCTTGCAATTCTCGAATGTAGTGTTCATGAGATGCACTGGTACCGCCTCGAACAGGTTTTTTTAAGATAGGAATGGCAACATCATTGACCCATGCTTGAAAAGAATTCGGACTTAAATCACTAAAATTCGGTTTTTCAATAGATACTTTATTAGCAATTTGTTCTACTGTCCATCGAATAGCAGATAAAAAATCTGCTGGTGTGATAGCATCTGCACGCACATAACAGTGTTCCGTGTACCCTGGAATCATTTTAATGATGGTGGGGACTTGTGTCGTGATATCGGCGGCAGTAGGTAGGTCTACTTCGTAAAGACCTCGGTCAAAAAATAGTGCTTTTAGTAGTGTTGTTTTTCCTGTGCTATAACTTCCTACTACAGCGATTTTGTAAAAACCTTGGGAACTGACAAAGTATTTTTCTTCCTCTTCTAGTGTTTGAGAAAGTTTTACAGTCCCAAATTCTGGAAATTCTGTGACGATTTCTTCATATGATTTTTTTATTTCGTCAAATAATTCAGCAAGTTTTGCTCGACGGTCTTCTTTCATATACTCTTAGGCGATAAAAAGAACGCCCCTCCCTTTTGATTGTTTGAGGTAGAAATTATTTTTTGATAATTTTTCAACTATTTTTTTCGTTTGTTCATTTTAACAGGCTATTTTATAAATTGCAAGAAAATATTCTTGTTTATAGGTTTTATATATGTGAATTTAGTTAAAGTGGATGTTTTTTAGGTTTAGGTTTTGGATACGTGAATTTAGTTAGATGGATATTTTTTAGGTTTAGGTTTTGGATACGTGAATTTAGTTAGATGGATATTTTTTAGATTTAGGTTTTAAATATGTTAATTTAATTGGATAGATATTTTTTAGGTTTAGGTTTTAAATATGTGAATTTTATTAGATGGATATTTTAGGTTGTTTTTTTTTAATTTGAAAAAAAATAATTGATGAATTTATATTTCAAATTCATCAATTATTTTTTGTTTTTTTATTTTATGGAAAAATTTCAACTTCTAACCAAGCATATTTGAAATCACTACCTGTTTCTGTCCACCATCTTCGTTTTGTTTGTGTGATGGGAATGCCTTGAGGTGTTATAATAGTTTCTTGTTCTTTTTCTTGAAGTACTAGGAATAGATGGTTGCACGTAGCTTCGAGCTTATTGATGATTTCTCTACGGAAGTTGGGATCTCGTGTTTTTTGGACAAAGTCATCGAGTGTATAGTTGAGAAGTCCATTCATAAAGGGAAGACCTGTGTGTTGAAGGATGAGGTTATCTAAAGGTTCGTTGGAAGGGATAGTATCTATTCCAAAGGTTGCTTTGAGGAGTGTTTTCCAAATTTCTATATATTGTTCTGGTTTAGAAGCCGAACGAAGTTGCATGAGGAGACTAGATAAAAATCCAATGAGTCGACTGAGTTCCATTTGGTCGATGAGTAGGGAAACTTGGATTTGTGGTAGATTCGTTTTAGGATGATATTCCCACACCCAACCTCTGTTGTAGAAAATACCATGCCCTCGGATGGCTTCCATGTCAATTTGGTGGCGTACGAGGAATTTTTGTAGTAAAGAGCGTAGTGTAATGGGAATAACTCGGCTTGCTTTGGCTTTTTCTGAAGCTGGATAAATGGAACTAAGACGAATAAGACGTTCCCAAATTCCCCAGTTTTTGCTCCATTCATCTAAGTATCTTGTTTCGATTTCTTCTACGGGAAAGCCATGCCCCAAGTCGTTAAGTCCTTGTGTAAAAATACCTAATTCACGTTGAAATTCTTCAAGAAGCATTCGTAAAAATGTGGTGAAGGAGAATGTTTTTTCACGAAAGTCTTGTTCTATAGGGGAGAGCATAAGGTAACCACCTTCTCCCATGTTTTGTGTGAGTTCAATGATTTGTTCGCCAAAGCTACAAACATTGTCTTCATCTCTTTTACTAGGTATATCTTCAAATTGGACACCATAGATACGGATAGAATGTTTAGCTAAGTTTTCTTGGAGTTCTTTTTGTTGTAAATTGGTAATGTCGGGATTATCTTCAGGGTAATTGCCTGTAGCACTAATGACGATAACGCAACGTGTGCTACCTTCTCGCCAGTTGATTTTTGAATGGGTCATCATGTCTAGAGCATAGTATAGGGATTTTGGTTCGTGTCTGTAGCCTTGGTATGGTTCATTATCCAAGTCGCGGAGGAGTTTATCTATATTTGTAGTGAAGTCATTGAGTCGAACTGCCCTTGGTTCTATGAGACGACCCCGACGATAGGGATATTTTTTATCTTTTTCAAATGTGTGGAAAAAACTTAAACCCCAATTTATGTCGAGTTCAAAGGATTGGTGAGTATAGGAAAGTCCAGAAAGCCATATTTTTGTTTTTTGGAGGGCTTCTTGTAGGCGTAAACGTGCAGCAGGGCTTAGAGAAGTGTCTAAAAGAAACATGAGATCTAGTTTTTTGACTTGTTCTTTTTGCTCTTTAATTTTAGCAATATGTTTTTGAGCAATTTCTCCGTTACCACCACTTAAAAATGCAATTTGAAATAATCGTTTTTGTTTTTCTGTGGTGTTTTGGAGAAGGGGATAGCGAATCATATTGTATTCCCATTTGACACGAGGTGTTTCTTTGGAAATAATTTTTTCTGTGTTCTCTTGAACAGCGTCATTGAGTGTCTCATAAATAGCAACAAGTCCATCTTGGCTGATTTTTTCTTGTTGGATGCGTTGCTCTTGTGTTTCTTCTTTGTAATGAACTGCAAGGCGTGTGTTCCATTCTCTTGAACTTTGTTTGTGAATCCATCCTAGTACGTCTTGTCCACTGTCTTCAAGATCGATTTTAGCGGCTACACCAATAAGATAGTAATCTTCTGTTTCTTTGTATACGTAAAAAAAGGAGAATAAAGGTGTTTTGTAGAGTTCTTCGGCTGTGTGCTGGGGAGCTGAAAAAATGGGGATTCTATTTTCGTGTTTGTTATCAAATACAATGATTCTGCGGTAGATTTTATTGGGTGTACGCAGTGCTTCAGTTTCGTCTAGTAAATATTCTTTGTCAACCCAGCCAATGGGACGGGCAAGTTTTAGATCGTTGCTATCAAAATCAGGATAGCCAATGTAGTAGTAGGTAGGTGTTTCTGCGTATACGTAGAAGGATGACCAGATATCTATAGCACCTTCGCGGCTATATTGAACAGAACCTCGAACTTTGATGTCACTTCGAGCTACGGATACGATGCAGGGTGCTTCGTTTTTGTAAATTGGGAGACTTCCTCGTCTTGGAACTCGTAAGCTATGGCTTTGAGCGAGAATTTGTGCAGAGCTAGAAAATAGGGATATGAGTAAAAGGAAGTAGATTGCTCCTTTGATTGGTAGCAGTTTCATATTGTTTTAGGCGTTGGCAGCGCCCCTCCATTTTATTTTGTTTTTGCTTATTATGTTTTTATGAATGTTTTTTTATTTTTTGTGCTTCTATTAGCGCAGTTCTTTTCCACTGAGTTGTTTGACTAGCATCATTGTGTTGGCCATTCCTGTTGCTAGGTGGTTTTTAAGGTGACCGTTTTCCATCCATACGAATCGATCGCAATATTGACGTGCCTGGCTTGGGTTGTGGGTGACAAGGATGACGGTAGTGTCGTGTTCTTTGGCTGCTTTTAGGAGTACGTTCATAACCATGATAGCTGTATCAAAGTCTAGGTTGCCTGTGGGTTCATCTGCGAAGATAACTTGCGGTTTGTGTACAATGGCTCGTGCTGCTGCCACTCTTTGTTTTTGGCCACCAGAAAGTTGAGATGGTTTTTTGTTAAAGAACATTTTCCCTTGTTCTTTTTCACCTGTTGTCATGAAATTGAGTAGTATGTTTTTTGATTTTTCATAACATTCTGCATCGCTGTAATTTTGTAAACGTAGAGGTAGTGCTACGTTTTCAATGGTACTGAGATGTGCGAGCAGATGGGATTCTTGGAATATGAATCCAAAGTTTTTATTTCGTAGAATGTCTCTTTGTTTATTGCTTAAATCTTTGTAACGTGTACCTTGAAAGAATATATCTCCTACAGGATCTGGTGTACTGAGTAAGCCGAGTATGTTAAGTAAGGTAGATTTTCCTGAACCTGAAAATCCAAGTATGCCTAATATTTCACCTTGGTAGATGTTTAAGTTTATATCTTTTAAAGCTAAAAAATGGGATTCTGGTGTTTTGTATGTTTTACATATTTTTTGAATGAAGAATAGAGATGGTGTGGCTTCTTGTTTTTGATCATCCCAGTTTTTATCTTCTAAAATGGCATGAAGGTGAGCAACTTGTGATTCTGTTAGAATTTTTTTTGATGTAATTTGATCGATAATTTCTGAAGGAGTCTCATTTTTGGCAGATGCTACAATTTTATCGAATTGTGTTTTTGCGTTTGCATTGAGCCAACCTTGAATGCGTGCTTGTATTAATAGTTTTTTTGCATAACTACTACTATTTGCCATAATGTATTCCACCTTTTATTCTTTGTTAGAATACTTTAACTGTTTTTTTCATTTTCTTTTTATTTGTGCTGTTTCTTGTAACAGTTAAAGTATTTGTTTGTTGGTAGAGTTGAAAATGGTTTAGAATCAGTCTTCATCACCAAATAGTTCATCTAATAGTTTATTGGCACTGTCACTGAATCCATCTGTCTCAAATTCAGCATCCATAAGAACATGTTCGCCTCGACGATTTTCTGCTTGTTGGAAGATGTTTTCTAATTTTTTGGCAACTTCACTACTAACTAGGCGGACTAGACCAAGTTGTGTTCTATCATCAAAGATGACTGCTAAGAGTGTTCTATCTCTAATGAGAGTAACTTGTATGCTGTCTTTTTTCCCCTGATGAAATAGAACGGAGAATTCTTCTTCTCCAAGAAGTTTTGCCCACTCTCGTGTGGCAGCAAATGTGCTGGCCAAGAGTGTGCAGATCGTGTCTAAATCGTAACTTTGATTTTCTCCATGCGTAGTGATAAGATGTCCTTCTTTGTCAATCAGTATGGCACATTTAGCTTGGCTTCGTTTTAAAAAGACTTGTAATACTTTATCGATAAGCTGAATGTCTTCTTTGTAAAAAATCAATCGTTGCAACTTGAGCTTTTCATCATCTTTCATATTTATTGTTATCCCTCTGTTTGTTTATTATTAGTTTTATGAACAATTTGTTTTACATATTCCCATCTTTATTTTTTTCATCTAAAAATTTTTTGAATTTTCTAAACAAGGGTGCTTTTGAAGGACTATCATTTAGACTACTTGTTGGTTGAAAAGATTTTGGTTGCATAGGTGTTTGTGGGAATGTGGGTTGTTGCATAGGTTGGTACATGGGTTGTTGCATAGGTTGCTGAAACGATTGTGATTGAATGGGAGAACGTTGTATTGTTGGTTGTACTGGTTGCATAAAAGATCGTTGCATACTTGGTATCTTTGGTGCAATGGGGGGCGTGGGTGCAATCGGAGTTGTGGGTGCAATCGGAGTTGTGGGTGCAATCGGAGTTGTGGGTGCAATCGGAGTTGTGGGTGCAATAGGTCGTGTTACAGGAGGAGATCCAGCAGGTGTTGTCACAGAAGTTACTGTAATAGGGTTTGGGGTCGATAATGCGGGACGAGTGCCTGCGAGGGGGCTTTGCATTGTGGGAGGCGGAGTTAGTCGTCCTATGCCTGAAGTGCTAGGTGTTGTTCCTCCTAATGTACTACTCGCTTGTCCCATGTTAGCTTGCTTTGTAACAGATTCTAATACAAGAGCTGCACAACATTTTAAAGTAGGAAATACTCCTTCTCCTGTCATAGCAACACCTTCAAATGTAGGAACTTTCAAATAGTTGATTTTTTCTTCAAGTTCTTCCACAGTAAATATGTCGGGCATGTCGCGTTTGTTCCATTGTATGACTAAGGGCATTTCTCGTATGTCCATTTTATGGAGTCGTAAGTTTTCTTCTAAGTTTTTTAGAGATTCTAAATTTTCTTGTAGTTTTGATCTTTGACTATCTGCAACAAAAATAATGCCGTCAGCACCTTGTAATACAAGTTTCCTCGTAGAGTTATAAAATACTTGACCAGGAACTGTGAATAAGCGTAATTTTGTTTTCATTCCAGCGACTGTTCCAAGGTCAATGGGCATAAAGTCGAAAAAAAGCGTTCTATCTTGTTCTGTTGCGATAGATGTGAGTTCTCCTCGATGGCTAGATGGAGTTTTTTTATGCACCATTTCTAAATTTGTCGTTTTACCAGAAAGACCTGGTCCGTAATATACTATTTTGCAATTGACTTCACGTCTAAAAAAATTAAACTGGACCATATCCAGTAATCCCCCTTTAATAAATTCTGTTGTTCATATTTGGGAAAATTAATCAAGTTTCCACAAATTTTTAATGCGATGGGCAGCTCCATCAATTTCTAAAAGTGTAAAGTCTATATTTATGTTTTTATCGGTTAAAACTAGTAAACATGCTAATTCAATATCAACAAAAACAATGCGACCATGCACAGAATTGAGTATGATTCTATCAAATCTATGACAACCTAGATACTCAAGTGCTTTTTTTGTGGCGTTAATTGTACTAGAAGCCATTGCTGCAACAACATTTTCATTAAATCCTTCGCCGAGTTCTGACATGACTACAAGCCCATCAGGACTTACTACCATACTTCCTTTAACGCCTACTTCTCTATTTAATCTTTTTAATACTTTTAACATAGAAAAACCTTTAATGTGAATCTATACAGAAGATGCTTGTTTTAATTGTTGAGAAACTTCTTTTATAAGAAACTGAAGATGTTGGCTTAAATGTTCTTTTCTAGCTTCTGGTGTGCTAAATCCTAAATATATAATGTTTTCTGAGCACTGTATATGAATACAGCCAATGGGACTATCTATTTCTGTTTTTTGTAATCTTCCTAAGTCCATTTGACGTGATGAATTTTGTACAGTTTGATAAATATACATACCAACATCATAGTATATTTCAGCATCCACGTCAGGCTTAGCATAGTATCCCATGCAGTTACCATATTCATCACATATAAATAAGGCGAGTAAATTATCAATGTTTGTCTTCTGTAATGCTTCTAGAGGTTTTACAAACATCTCTTGTGAAAGTGGATTTTTTTCTTCTTCTTCTTGCGATTCTTTTTCTAAGTTATAGTATAGTTTTCTTTCTGTCTCTATATTGTGTAATAGGATATCTAAATCTTCTTGTGGTGCTTTTGGAATGGAACTACTCAAATTTAAAAGATGAAGCACTTTTTCATCTTCTGGTGCAAATAATAGAATACTAGATATTCGTTGACGAGCTTTACTTATAAGACCAATTTGTAAGTATAGTTTAGATAAAGTAAGTAGGGCACGATAATTTTTATTATTGAGCTCAAGAACTCGTTCTAAGTTTTCTATAGCTAATTTTGCATCATTGGCTAAAAAATCTTTATAGAATCTTCGTAATCGTAATTCACCTATAGTTAGGTAAGGATTGTCGTTATCGGGGAAAAGTTCTATGGATTGGCGACAATATTTTAAAGCAATTTCTTCTTCATGTAAGTCTTTATAAATTTCTGCTAATTGGGAAAATGCTATGGAGGTAGGTTCCTGCTGAATAATTTTTAAAAGACTATCTATTTCTGTTTGGCAGTGCTTTTTTTTTAGATTATAATATATTTGGGAAAGTTCTTCTTCATTTGGAAATTCTTGAATAGCTTGTTTTGCTACTCGTAAAGCACTAAATAAATCTCCTAGACCTTGGTATTTTTTGATTAATACAAGGAAATTCTCTTGAGTGGGTCTTTCTTTTAACTGTTGCTCCAAGCGTTCTAAATCTCTTTTTTTTTGCAGCGAGGCAAATAATTCCATGAAAAACCTCTTTAGTCTATCTATATAGTCTACTCTTTTTGTAAAGGTCCAAGTAAGATTTATTTTACAATAAAGAGCATTCTTATTAAATTTTTACAATAAAGAGCATTATTATTACATTCTTATTAATTAATGTTCTATTTTATAATGTATTATTTTTTTATTTCTGTATCATGCTATATTTTATTTCATGATCTGTATAATATTCTAAGTTTTTTATGAAATATGTCAAGTATTTCTTTTAATTCTTGTTTATAAAAGTATATAAACATATGGATTTTTATTTTTTTGAATGAATATGCTATATGGAATGTTTAAGAGAGCTGGGATAATGGAATATTTTATTCCTAGGTAACTGCAGTTTGAATTATAGGAGTTTAGTTTTAGATATGATATTTTTTGTTGATGCGTTCCAAGTATGGTGAGGATATACTTACTTTAGTTGGAGTGGATAGCAAATTTTTATCATATATATTATTTATCTAATAAAAATATTAACAGAAACCTCATATATATATTCTTTATACATATACAAGATACATTCAAAGAGAAATGCTCTTTTTTTAAAGAGGAGTGCTCTTTGAATGTATTATACGTTAAATATTTTGAATAAGCTGGTTATTCTCATCAAAATATTCGACTGTGAATTTTTCAATGAGAAGTAAGTTGGAAGGATTGATGATAATTTCTGTACCTGTTTGTTCTTCGATAATATGTAGGACTTTTCGTTTTCGATTAGCAAGGTCTAATGTAACTTTAGGGCTAGTAGTAACAATAATTTTTCGAACTTTTCCTGTTAAAGCCCCTAGTTTGATTTTACGCATAATCATTAAAGACATGCTTTCAATGCTTTTAATCCAACCTTGACCATTACAATGACTACAAATATTGTGAGTATAGTTTTTAATAGATGGTCCTAAACGTTGACGTGTCATTTCAATGATTCCAAATTGGCTGATTCTGCCAACTCTGCTACGAGCTCTATCCTTGCGAACAGCATCTCGGAATGTTCGTTCTACAGCCCGTTTATTCTTATTATCTCGCATATCAATGAAATCATTAATGATAAGTCCACCTAAATCTCGAAGGCGAAGTTGACGAGCGATTTCTTCTGCTGCTTCCATGTTAATTTTAAAGGCAGTTTCTTCAATATCTACTTCGTCTGTATATTTACCTGAGTTTACATCTACTGCTACAATCGCTTCTGTTTGTTCAATGACAAGATGACCACCTGAACGTAGAGGGACTTTTTTTTGGTAAATTTTTTCAATTTCGTTTTCCACGCCATATTTATGAAATAGAGGAATGTTTTCGTCATAGAATTGGACACAACGTTCGTAATCAGGAGAAAGTACACTCATGAAGTCTAGAGCACGTTGGTATGCTATTTGGCTGTCAATGATGATTTCTTCTATTTCATCTGTAAAAATATCGCGCAATGTTCGAATGACAAGATCGCTTTCTTGGTAAATTAGGGAGGGACTTTTGGCGTGCTTTGCTCTTTTTGTAATGACTTTCCACAAATTAAGCAAGTAATCTAAGTCGCGAGAAATTTCTTTTTTTGTTCGATTGGCACCTGCAGTTCTGATGATGTAGCCCATGCCTGGTGGAGGTGCTAGTTCTTCCAATGTATTTTTTAGTTTTCGACGTAAATTTTCGTCTCCAATTTTTTTAGAAACGCCAGAACGTTTGATGGAAGGCATAAGAACTACATAGCGTCCTGGAATAGAAAGGTATGTCGTTAAAGTAGGAGCTTTATTTCCAATCCCTTCTTTTGTTATTTCAATTAAAACTTCCATTCCATTGACGAGAAGATCTTGTATTTTTTTTTCTTTTTTTCGATTTTTTGGGTTGTCTGTTTCATTCATTTGACCATAGATGGGCATAACGTCTGAAACATGTAAAAAACCGTTGCGGCCTTCGCCTATGTCTACAAATGCGGCTTGGATAGATGGTTCGATATTGACCACGATTCCTTTGTATATATTGCCGATGTGTCCGAGTGAGGAGGATCGCTCAATGTAGATTTCTTCGAGCTTGTCTCCTTCCATAATTGCGATGCGACTCTCTTCAGGTTCTTTTACATTGATGAGCATCCGTTTTGTCATATTTTTTTAACCTTCAGTGGATAGTGTCACGATTTTATTCGTGGGGTGGTAGTAGTGTTGTTTTTTCTCTGGTGATTTCTAAATGGGTGAGTTTTTCTACTTGTATGTTGAGTAGTTTTAGTATTTCCCATACAGAGATACTACCTTGAAATGTTAATAATGTGATAATGTTTATGTTTGTTTGATTGTCTGCTGTATCGTCAATTTCTATATTTTTGAGAAAGGGACGAATATTTATGTTTTTCTTTTGTTTTGTTCTGTAAATTTCTATGTTATTTTGTTCTAAAATATCGTTTGGATTTATGCAAATGTTGATTTTGTTTGTAGTTATTTTATATTGAATTTCTAACCAATATTTTGGTTTTCCAATGAATTTATCTATTTTTGTAATTGTTGTGTCTTGTGGTAATTTTTGGTTGATTCGTTCTTGGAGTTCTTGGCAAGGGATATCTTGGGTAAGTGTAATGTCAATAGGTTCGCCTTTTGTGGAAATGCCAACAGGCAAGGATGAGTAAAATGCCATTTTCATTCGAGGATTAAATTGTCCACATAATGCAATAGGCAATTTTGCTCTTCGCAATGTCTGTTGTAAGATTAACGCAGTGTCGTGTTGTGATAGGTACTTTGCTTTACCCCAACGACTAAACCAAATTCTATACTGTATTTTCTTATTTTCTTCTATCACTTTTTTAGACTCTTTAATCTTTTTATTTTGTATAAAACAACACGCTATCTAATAATTGTTCATTATTAATAGCGTGTTATTATTTATTTTTCTTCTTCCCAGATAGATTCAAATCTAGAACGTTGTGATTTTACTTTATCAGCAACTGTTGCTTTGAGTTTTTCATCGGCATCTTCAGCAGATTGAACTAAACGAGGTGTTACGAAAATAAACATGTCTTCTTTTTCCTTGCTGACATTTTTAGATTTGAATAGATAGCCGAAGAAAGGGATATCTCCTAAGAAAGGTATTTTTCGCACTGTTTCTTGTTGGCTGACTTTTAAAAGACCGCCCAGTACTGCTGTCTGACCACTTTCTAGAATCATGTGTGTAACAAGAACTTGTTGTGTGATTTCTGGCATGTCTAGGTAAACAGAATCTTCTTTCCCACTAATAGAAAATCTATTGAAGCCTGCAAGACCATTGTGGTTTCCTACAGCAGTAGTTCCAGAAAGTTGATCGTTGCTTGTAATCATAGTAAGTTGAATTTTATTTGTATCTGGAATCACATGAGGTAAAACTAGCATTTGAAAACCTTCTTGTACAGGAGAATCCTGGGCTTCAGAAAGTTCATATGTAATGGTTCCATTGTCATTTTCGTTCATTTCAATTTCAATGTAAGAAATAGAACGACCTACAAAAATTGTAGCTTCATGATGGTCTAATGTGATGATTTTAGGTGCTTGCACCACTTTTGTTTTCATGTCTTTTTTAAGAAGTTTTAATGTGAAGTTGGTTTGGCTGAAATCCATTTTACCAAATGAAATAGGGACTATATCATCTGTAATTTTTTTCATTAACTCATCATTAGGAAATCCACCTTTTGTATGTTCTGGATATGCTGCAACAGCATCTTCCCAACCAGAACTTCCTAGGGAAAAAGGCATGCGTGTGGAAATGCTTCCAAAACTTTGACTGATATTTAAGCCATTGTCATTGGGCCCTAAACCAAAATCAAATAAGTCAGAATTTGTAGTTCGAATAAATTTTACATCAAGAAATACTTGTTTAGGTTCTCTATCAATTTCTCTGATGATTTCTTCCATTTTATCGATTTGTGGTTTTGTATCTGTAATGACAAGAGTATTTGTCATATCATCGTACGTAATTCTGCCTCGTCCAGGTGTACAAACTGTTTGCAATGCACTAAGTAAACTAAAGTTGGAAATTTGTACAGTATCATCTTTTCCTAGTGCCATTCCTTTACTTTCTTTGAAGTAATTGGATTTCATGTAAGCAGTGTAAACAGATTTGGGTCGGATATAGCGTAATTTAAATATTTTAGTTTCTAGTTGTGTTTGAATTTCTTGAGGTGGAACAACTCGTAGAATCCTACCGCCACTTTCTTTTACTAAAACGTAATTTTTTGTTTTGATAATAGATTCTAATGCTTCTTCCCATGGCACATCTTTTAAGCGTAAGGATACAAGACCTTTGACTTGTTCAGAAATAACAATGTTTCTGTCAGAAATTGTGGCAATTTGATTGATGACTGCACGGATGTCTGCCCCTTCAAATTCCATTGTAACCGTTGGTGGTTTGGAAACTTTTAAAACATTGTTTCCTACATCTTCTAAAATGCATTTATATTCTTTTGCAATTACGTCTAAGGCTTGTCGCCAAACTAGACCACTAATTTTTGCTGTTACAAATACTTCTTTGATCGCATCATCATAAATAATATTTTTTCCTGTTTGTGCAATAATGGCTTCAATGATTTCAGAAAATGGTTTGTCATGTACGTCAAAAGAAATAAATTCATCTCGAACTGTATGTTTTTCAGGAATTTGTGCCACAATAGGAATGGAAAGGATTAGAACAATGATTCCCACAAGCACACTGGCATATTTAAAATGCATGGATTTGTCTCCTTGGTGACTAATTTTTATCGTATAATTTGAATTCCAATTGCTAATTTTTGAAAATTAGCAATTGGATATTTAAAAAATCAGCATTTTCAAACATAAAAGATTTTTATTCTTTTGTATTTTGAGTATTTTTTACCATAATAATTGGTACTGTTTCTTCTTTATATCTCAATATAATTCCATCAGCTTCTATGGATTGTACTACAAAGCCCATGGATATAACATCATTTTTTTTCACAGTATCCTCATTCACAAAAGCAACAGAAAGATCAGGATTATGTTTCATGTAAATAATGCCTTTAAGTTGGAGTCGACTTGCTAATTGCAATATTTTAATTTGATTTTCTGTCTTTGTGTATAAGTTTTCCATTTTGTTTCGTAAAATTTCTAATCCAGAAATTTTACTTTCTAAATCTGCATATTCTTTTAATTGAGGAATGAATTCATTATGTAAAGACTGTACTTGGTAGAGAATTTTTTGATCGCCTTTTATTTTACCTTCTTCATATAATGCTTCCATATCTCTAAGTTTCTTTAAACCAGCAACAGTTAATTGACGAGCACGTTTTTGTCGATCTGCTTCTTGAATAGCGAATTTCCAACCTTTGAGTTCTTTTTGCATTTCTGTCACTTTATTCCCAAAGACGCCATCAGGGTCATTGGCTTTTGTAATTTTCAAGGCCATAAGTTGGGATTCGTATTTTTTTTCAACAAGTGCATTTTGTAATTCAATCCAACTTTCCGCAACTGTTAACATATGAAGATAATTTCTTATGTTTTGTAAGTTTTCTATTTCTTGTGCTAATTGCTCTTGAACTAAAGGAACTTGGATTTTTGTCTCCATGTCAGAATCATCATGTACTTGAATGATATCCTCAGGAGGAGTAGCAAGACGAATTACTTTATCTTTGTCAAAAGGATCATAAGGAGGTTTTGTCCATATAAATTTGTCTTTTCTGATCCATTCATTGTTTTTCTGTTCTTCTAGTTGTTTTTGAATTTTACTAGAGGGTTCATATATGCTAGAATCAATGAATTTAAGAACTTCTTCTTCTGAAGGCATTTTCCCGGTATACCTGTAACTAGTAAGATGTAGAGCAACTTCCATTTCTGTATCACCGCCTTCTTGCGAAGGTAGAACTTTAGCAATATTTATTCCTTGGACACTATATATTCTTTCTTGGTTTTCAATTTCTGATAATAGTTGTCCTAATTGATCAAATGTGATGATTGCTGCTGCTTCTACTTTATCTTCTTCATAAGAAGTTTTAATTACTGGTGTTTTTGTCCTAGCAGATCTCCCTTTTGGTGCCTCTGGAATATTTTGTTGTTTTGCTAAATCTTCTGAAACATCTTGGATTGTGCGAAAATAACTCCAAGGTTTGATTCCTTTTTGTGCACGAATCGTTTCTAATGTATCATAAAATCTAACAAAATTATCTTCTTTTACTTCTGGTAGAACTTTTTTATGGAAATCGAACTTTTGATGCATTACCCATAGTTGTTCTGTAAGTTTTGGAATTTCGTTTTTTTTCTTCTTAGCTTCATTTACACTATTTTGAACGCTTGCAATTTGCCCTTCTAGTTCTTCAATTTGACAAGTATCTGAATAGGTCATATACCCAAATATTAGGACAAAAAACACTCCAATTCCAATGTAGATGAGATTCATCTGTTGTTCAGTTAATTTACTCATATACAACCACTTTCTTACCTCTAAAATAGTTATTTGCTATTTTGTAATTTTTTATTTTATAGGAAACAAAGAAATTTATTTCTTTGTTTTACTAGATTCTTCTTGTTGCAAGATCGCCATAATGAATCCCATAGTAAATCTCCAACCTACTTGTTGATCAAACTCTTCTCTTGTAAAACGTGGAATTTGTATGGCGATAAAATCTTTCATAAAATTTTGATTGTTTTTTATATCTTGGTAAAAAGATGTGGCTTGTCGAACTGTATTGCTTAGACAAACGCTATTAAATTGCCAATTAAATTGGCTTAAAATTTTGGGTGTAGCTGCTGCTTGTTTCCCACGTGTAACTGGTTTCTTTTTTGGTTTTACTAACGTAATATTAAAATCCTCAAACCATACTGGGTGGTTATTGGAATATATAATTTCAGACAATTCAAACAATTTTTTAGAAAAAAATATACGAGAAGATTTGACAGTTTCTACAGCTATATCACGTTCTTGATAGATTTTTATAAAATCTGTTAAAGTAGTATGTTTTTTTACATCTGGTTGTAAAGATGCAAGTTCATTTTCTAAATTTGCCATTTCTTGTTGTTTTCCTAGTAGCTCATGAAAATGAACATACATAAATACTGATAATGAGATAAGGAATAGTGCTGTACCAATGAGAATACCACTTAAGTTAGCGGGAGAAGTTCGCTCCACAACTCTAAATTCTTCTGGAAGTAAGTTAATTTTTATCATTTTAACTATGACTCCTAAAATAAAGCACAGAATACTATGCTTTTAACCACGAATACGAGAGGCAAGACCTATAGCAATAGCAAGTTGTGGACCATGGAGACGTAAGTTTTCTACATCTACTACATTAGTATCAATTTCAAAATGTTCTGTTGGATCCCAACGATTGATTCGTTTTCCAAAAATTCTTTCAAAATCAGGTTCTAAACAGAAAAGTTGGCTTCCCCCTCCAGAAAGAAAAATTTCTTCCACTTCTTTTTCAAATTGCCCCTCAAAGTAATCAAAAGATAGTATAATTTCATTAGCAAGATCATCCACAACAGAAGCCACTGCTTCTTGGATTTCCAAAGCAAACACACCAGGTTCTCTTTTTAGTACTTCGGCTTCTTGTGGAAAAATTTCTAATTTTTTTTGCATTTCTTCTGTGAATTCATTACCTGCAAGGTAAATTTCTCTTGTAAAAAAAGAAGTATTCCCTACCATAATATTGATATTAGTCTTTGCAGCACCAATATCTACTAAAGCAACCACTCGACCTTCCACTGCTGCTCGTGGGGAAAGAATATTTTTTAATTCAAATGCATTTCCTAAAGCAAAGGAATCAACATCAATAATTACAGGTTTTAAATTGGCTTCTTTAAGTAATTGAACTCGTTGCTCAATTAAACTTCGTTTTGTTGCTACTAATAAAACGTTTATATCTGTAGAAGATGCCATTGCTAAAGAAGATTCTTCAAGTTTTTGAGAAGCAAGAACGACTTCGTCAAGATCATAAGGGATATATTTATCAGCTTCAAATCTAACTGCATTCGGTAAATTGATATCATCTACATGAGGCATTGTAATATAACGAACAATGACTTCACGCCCAGAAACTGCAGTAACAACTTGTCGTGTTTTTGGATTCATGGTTTGTAAGAGTTCTTGAAGAGGTACTAAATGATCTTCTTCTGTATTTGTGATAGCTATCTGTCCGTAATTTGTGATGCAATAATGACCAACGTCTAAAGACGTCATTTCAATGGCTTTGATGCTGGAGGTGCCAATATCAAGGCCTAGAATTGTGTTTTTTTTCTTAAACATATTTTTAGTTACCCTAATAGCCAGTTCATAAAAAAAACATCTTAATTTATAAAAATTTTTATTTTTATAAAGCACTAATTTTGCCAAATTGGATAGAGATTATGAGGAATCTCTAATATTTCTAGTATTTTGCCTACAATGTAATTTAAAATATCTTCCATGGTTTGTGGTTGAAAGTAAAACGCAATCGTAGGCATAACAATACTACAACCAGCCAATTTTGTCGCTCTCATATTTTCAATATGAATTAAAGACAAAGGTGTTTCTCTAGGGACTAGAATGACTTTGCGCTGTTGTTTTAGATTAACAGCAGCTGCTCTTGTAATGAGATTGTTTTCCAATCCATGAGCAATGGCTGCTAAAGTATTCATAGAACAAGGGAGAACCACCATTCCGTCTATTGGATATGTTCCTGAACAGACAGAAGCCCATATTTCATTTTCACAATATTGTCTTTCGCATAACGCATCCCAAGAGATGCTGATTTTTTGTTCATATTTGAGAACTTCCTTAGCATGTTCACTGAGTACAACATAACGTTCGATTTTTTTTTCACCTAGCACTTCTAAAAAGCGAACTGCTAAAGGAAGTCCACTAGCACCAGTGATGGCAATTAATAATTTCATTTTTATACTTTAGGATATAAAGACAATAGATCTATTTGATCCATCATTTTTTTCGGTGAAATGATACCATATCCATAAAAGTTATCACGTCCAATTTCACCTGCATCATCCGCAGTACGAATTAAGTGTTCGCGAACACGAGCAGGTGTATCTACAGGTGTTTTCCCACCTAAACTTTTATGTTTTGAGAGCAATAATGCTAAAACACCACTGACAAAAGGAGTTGCCATACTAGTCCCTGATAAGATAGCATATTCATTGTTTAAGTATGTAGAATAAATATCTTGTCCAGGAGCCATGATGTCTAGTTCATCGCCATCAGAAGAAAACCAACTTCGTTTGTAATATTTATTGATAGAACCAACAGCTATGGTTTCATCATACCGAGCAGGATAGCCTATATCATTGTCTGGATCTTCATCACCATCGTTTCCTGCAGCTGCCACTATCGTAATGTTTTTATCATACGCCTTTTTTATAGCTTTGTGTAGAATGTCAGATCCTACATAACTTCCTAAAGACATGGAAATGATATCCATGTTATTTTCAATGGCCCATTCAATTCCTTCAGCAATCATTTGAAAAGATCCAGAACCATCGTCACCTAAGACTTTTACAGCATAAATTTCAGCTTGAGGAGCTACTCCTATAACGCCGATGTTATTATCTACAGCAGCGATGATGCCAGCAACATGAGTTCCATGTCCTTGTCTATCTGTGAAATCTTTTTCATTTCTGCTTGTAAAATTAATTCCACCATGGATATTTATTTTTAAATCAGGATGATCAATAACTCCAGTATCTAGGACTGCAATTTTAATTCCTTTTCCTCTGGTTTCTTTCCAAATATCATATACATGTAGTGCTTTAATCCCCCAGTCCATGACTTGTTTGTCTATATTTTTTTGCCATTTCACTGGTTTAGAATCTAACTTTATGTCCATGATTTTCTCCTTAACATCCCAATTATACATTGTTTTATAGCTTATTTAAATTTTTTTTCTTCCTATTTTATTTCGTATAACAAATTTCATTAAAAATACTGTTTTTTTTGAAAAGATATGTTAAAATAAACAAATTGATATACTACTAAGGAATTATCTAAGCTATTATCTAAGTTTTTATTCTATATTAAATTTACGTGATGTGCAAGAAAATTTTACTATGTAACCTAATTTTAGTAGGAATTATTTATGAAATCTTTTTATTTTTTACTAATTTTCACAATCATTCTTAGTGCATGTAGCAATTTAGAAGAAAGGCATTTAGAGTGGACTCAAAAATCTGCTAAAACTGCCATTCGTATAGAACCAGGTATAAAAAATCTAGGAACAATTCCTGATACAAAAGTTGTAAATTTCGATTTTGAAATTATAAATGATAGTGAAAAAATTTTAGAAATTTTCCATGTTCGTACATTCTGTGGTTGCACAGTAGCAAAACTTACGGACAAACAAGTTTTGCCAGGGAAAAGCACAAAGCTTACTGTTGCTTTTGACCCACGTGGAAAAAGTGGTTTAAATAAATGGGAAGTTCAAATTGAAAACAATATTACAGGAACTCCAATCCTTGGACTTTTTGAAGCTAATGTTGTTCGAGATCATTATATTTCTCATCCTAGTTTTTCATTTGGTGAGTTTCGTAAAGGAACTCCTATTGTTCGAAAAATATGGATTTCACCCCGTGAATATCCAGAATATAAGATTGATAAATGGAATTTAGAACTAAATCAATCTCAAGAATGCTTCCATGTTGATTTCAATGAAGAACAATATGAAGGTTTTTATCCAGAAGCACGTCCAGCAACTTGCATTAGTTTAAAAGCTGATCCTAATATTCCTTATGGAAAAATCGAAGGAAAATTAATTCTCACCATTCTTGTTCCTAAGCCAAAAGTTCTTGAAATTCCTGTGTATGCTACTGTCACAAAAACCCTTGCAACGAATAAAGAAATAATTAATATGAATGATGTTACCGTTCATATGCCCATTGAAAGAAGCATTATTATTTATAGTGTAGAAGAAGAATCATTGTTCAATATTAATGATATTAATATTTCTTTACCATTTATCAAAGTAGCAAAAGTGGAATCTATATCTAAACGTCGCTATTATGAAATTTATTTAGAAGCACTTGCAGATGCATCTACTCCTATTGGTAATTTTGAGGCGGAACTTACCATTCATACAAATTTACATGATCAACCCACAGTAACTATCCCTATCCAAGGACGAGTTATCAATAGATAGGAGCATCCGAGAATGATTTGGAATTTTGATCCTATTTTTATAGATTTAGGCTTTTTAAAAATTCATTATTATGGTGTAGTCTTTGCTATAGGCGTTATGTTAGGATATTTTTTGTGGAGATGGCAAACACAACGCCAAGGATTCACTGAAGCACAAACAGAAGACTTTGTTTTATGGGCATTTATTGCTATTCTCATAGGGGCTCGATTAGGACATTGTTTTTTCTATGAACCTACATATTATTTAAATCATCCTATAGATATTATTAAAATATGGGAAGGTGGACTTTCTAGTCATGGAGCAACTATTACAATCATTATAACCCTTTTTATATACCATCGCGTTAAAAAATTGAAACTTGCTGATGTATGTGACTGTTTAAGCTTTTCTGTGGCTACGGCTTCCATTGCTATCAGAATAGGCAATTTTTTTAATAGCGAAATTGTAGGACGCGTCACTGATGTTCCATGGGCAATTTGTTTTGTCAGATTTGAAGAAAATCCACAACCACGCCATCCTTCTCAACTCTATGAAGTATTACTGGGAATAATAGTTCTTACAGCTTTATATCTCGTAGATAGGCATTATAAACAAGATCGTCCCAAAGGTCTATTGGCAGGAATTTTTCTTTCCATATATTTTACAGGGCGATTTATAGTAGAATATTTTAAAGAATATCAAACATTGACGCCAGACAATCCCTATACATTGGGATTAACTATGGGACAAATTCTTAGTATTCCTTTTGCTATAGCTGGATTTATAATTATAGGCAAAATCATCTTTTGTAAAAAAAATAAATAACAAATAAAGCCTTTCAGAAAAAACTGAAAGGCTTTCTAAAAACAAGGCAAAAAAAATGTCAGTACCGATTTCTCAAATGATATCTGTTGTTCAATATGTTCTTAAGAAGAAAAAACAGAAAAAAGAAAAATATCCTCTTGTACTTATGTTGGAACCTCTTTTTCGATGCAACTTATCTTGTAGTGGATGCGGGAAAATTCAATATCCTCCTGATGTTCTTCGACAACATCTTAGCGTAGATCAATGTTTAGATGCAGCATTACAATGCAATGCTCCTGTTGTTAGTATTGCAGGTGGTGAACCTCTTCTTCATCCTGACATGCCTCAGATTATAGAGGGATTGATTCAACAAAAACGACATATTTATATGTGTACCAATGCGATACTCTTAGAAGAAAAACTATCTTTATTTAAACCTTCTCAATATTTGTCTATATCTGTTCACTTAGATGGTCTCAAAGAAGAGCATACAAAAATTGTGGAACGAGAAGGCGTATACGATAAAGCTATTAGTGCTATTCAAGCAGCTGTAAAAGCAGGATTTCGAGTCACTACAAATACAACTCTCTTTAATACAGCTGATCCAGAACGAACACGACAATTTTTTGATACAGTTATGGATTTAGGCGTAGAAGGAATGATGATTTCGCCAGGATATAATTATTCCCGTGCCAATGACCAAGAGCATTTTCTTCGCAGAAAACAAACTATAAATTTGTTTCGCAAAATTCTTTACAAAGGAAATAAACGTTGGATGTTCAATCAATCACCTTTGTTTTTAGAATTTCTTGTTGGAAAGCATGAAGATTATGAATGCACACCTTGGGGAACTATAACATACAATCAATTTGGTTGGCAAAGTCCATGTTATTTACTAGATAAAGAACATTATGCAACGTATCAAGAACTTTTAGAAAAAACAGATTGGTCTAAATATGGAAGAAAAAGCGGCAATCCAGATTGCCAAGATTGTATGATGCATTGTGGCTATGAACCTACTACAGTTCACCATACGTTTTATACTAGAAAAGGTTTCTTAGATACTGTCAAAGCCACAATCTTTAAAATCAATATTCCTGCCCCTGTAGAAGATGTGAATGCATTATAAAAACATAACGCCTTGGTTTTTAAAGTCTTGGTTATAAAATCAAGACTTTCTTTTTGTAATTTGTGAGTAGATAATTATGAATAGTGTGAATGATGTAAAAAAATATTGGATCCCTATACTTTCTTGTTGTTTTTTGTCCAGTATATATTTGTCTTGTGGTTTATTTTGTAAGCTTTGGACATATACAGGTCATTTTATGATCCAATGTTTAGCAGGAGCATTATTTTTATGGGCAATATATGAAAGTGTATTACGAAAAATATGTCCTTCTTTCTGTATATTGCCTATTTGTTTATTGTGTTGGGGTGTTTTGTCTATTTTTTGGGCAACAAGTTTTTTTTTAGTGCCTTCTGGTTTGATGGAATTATGTGTTTTTGTATTTTTGTGGATAGGTCTTATATATTTGTTTGCTATTGTGCCTTCCTTGCATGAATATTGTTGGAAAATTGTTTTATATGCTTGCTTAGTACCTGTTATTATTTATTGTTTTCGATTATTGTTATTTTATCAAGATACATTAGATGACCAGTTGCAGAGAATTTTTTTTACGCATGGAGCACGTCAGGGATACCCTTTTGGAAATCCTAATTTAGCAGCTTCTGTTTTTAGTGTTTGCATTATTATTTTAATGGCGAATTTATTTTTTCATTGGAAAGAAAAATCTTGGAAATGGAAGGGGATATATAGTTTTTTAATTATCTTTTTTTTATGTATTTTGTTGCTACTTCAAAGAAAAGGAATTTTGATAAATTTATTTTTAGTGTTTTTATTTTTATCATTGCTAAGGTGGAAAAGATATCAAAAATATTTTTGTATGGCTAGTATCTTCGGCATAGTTATACTTTGTAGTACGATACCTTTATGGATTCCAAAGTTTCAATATTCTGGTTCGATTCGTTTATCTGTATGGAATGTTTGTTGGGAAGCTATTACTTTTTCTTGGCAACGATTTTTCTTTGGCTGGGGTTGTGGAAATTTTTTGAGTGTATTTGAAAAATTTCAAACAATAGAAATATTTTCACATGCATATAGTGCAACAGTTGTTGATTTTGCACATAATTATTTTTTAGAATTTTGGATGGAATATGGTCTGATTGGAATTCTATGTTTACTTTCTATGTTTACTTTTGTATTTTATAAAGGAATTTTTCTATATAACCATGCTTCGAATCATAGTATGAAAAAAAATCTTTTTATTTGTTTAGGAATTTTTTTATCTAGTAATCTACAAGCTTGTTATTGTATTTCTATGTCTTATTCTCACACTCAAATTTTATTTATTCTTGCTTGTGCATGGATTCTTTTTGAATATGTCCAGCAACATCGTAAAATAAAAAAAAGACAAAAACAAATCACTCTATTGAGTGTATATATTCTCTTATGTTTTTATTTTTTATGGATTTGGCTTATTTTGCCAGAATTTATTTTCCAAATTCAATATAAATTAGCATATTGTGCACCCTATGAAAAAAAATTAGAAAAAATGGTGGCTGTTCAAGAACCATTGTGGGAGACATTCTATACTTTAGAATGGCGTTGTTTGACAGGGGAAGTTCTTTGCAATAATTCGTCAAATGATCTAAATAAAATTCAAAGGGCAAAACAAATTTTTTATAAATTAGAAACTCTCTTGCCTACGTATGATTATTTTTATTTATATTATGCTATTTTAGAAGGAAGAAAAGGGAATCTTCAAAATGCTGATCTTGCTTTCATAACATTTGCAAAATGTAATCCATTTTTCTTGGATTTATGGTATTTTTGGGGAATTCAATGTCATTATCAATTTGCTTCTTTATGTCATATGAAAGAAACTGCAGAATATTATAAAAAAGCATATCCAGAGCATGGTATGTTTGATTTGGCATTAGGCATGGTATATCATTTGGAGGGGAACAAAGAAAATGCATTGCTTTGTATGGAGAAAGCATATAAATGGTCTTTGCAAAAGATAAATCGTTTTTCTCCTTTAGTAGAAAAATATACATTAGATTATAAAAAACAATGGCAAAAAAAACATTAGCATATGAAACATATTGAAATTATTTTTGAAGACCAAGATCTTTTTGTCGTAAATAAGCCAGCTCCTTTAGTTTGCCATGCTGCTGGTCATTATCAAGGTGATTCTTTAATGGCACGCATTCGTGCTACATACGGTGAGTACTATTTTATCCATCGATTAGATAGAGAAACGTCAGGCATTCTTGTTTTTGGGAAAAATGAAAAAGCCATTGCAAATTTAGCCAAGCAATGGGAAAAGCGTGTAGTGAAAAAAATATATCGTGCACTTGTTCATGGCATCTTTACAGAGTCACAAGGTGTATTGGAACATAATATGTCTTCCGACTACCGTCCCACAACGCTTTTGCATAATACAATGTATGAATCAAAATATGGGAAAAAAGCACGCACAAAATATAATGTGCTACAAGTAGGTGAGGATATCAGTTTCATAGAATTATTTCCAGAAACAGGTCGTAAACATCAACTTCGTTTTCAATTGTCTATTTCAGGTCATCCTATTGTAGGGGAAACATTGTACCAAGAATCAGGTCTTCCTTTTTTATGGGAAAAACTTTTATTGCGTCCTTATCCTTGGATAAAAAATAGAACTCTTGCCTTACATGCTCATTCTCTGACATTGTATCATCCTAGGACTAAAGAAAGATTGACGTTTTTTGCACCATCTCCTTTATGGTATTGGGAATAAAAATTTAGTGGTATCCAGAATAAAATATAATGGGAATAAAAAAAGGAATATTGACGAATAAGTGTTCATCAATATTCCTTTTTTTATGAGTTATGTCTAGAATTTTTTATTTGCGTTTCTTTGTTTTTTGGACTTTCCCTGATGTTTTCTTTTTCTCCTGTTTTTCCTGATTTTCTTTCTTATAATTTTCTTCCCATTCTTTATATTCTTGTAATACTTTTACATATAATGCTTGCACATCTGAATATGCATCTTTAGAATTTTCATATTTTTTATCTATTATATCAGGAAAGTATATTTTTTCTGGTTTCCAATTACGAACAGAAAAATGAAAGGAAGTTTGCATTTCCTGTTCTTGATAATTTTTCATCGCTGTCAAAAGACTTTGGATGCATTCTTTATACCAACGTCGAATCCACTTAGCAGAAAAATACGAGTCTTCCTTATCTAGATAGATTTTATATAAGTATAACCTAGCTTGTACATTATAGAAATCGCCACTTATCAAACATTTGTTTGTTTGATAGTACATTTGTTTTAACCAAGTATTGCATTGTAGATGGTTTACTTGTATATAGGAATCTAAATACGAACATATTTGGATCACTAAGCCTTGTGCAGGATCTTGAGGTAATTCTGGAGGTAATACTGGTTCAGGCAAAGGCTCTGTTATAGCGTAATCATCAGAAGCAGCATCCCTTAAAATAAACGTTTGATTCGCATCACTTAAATCTATTCCATACATTAAAATTAAAGTAACTAATATTAGAAAGGATACTATACCTGTGCATATATAGAATGTATTTTTTCTATATTTTTTATTGGCTAAATTTTCTTGGGATTGAAAACGTCTTATACGCAAGGCTTCTTCTAAAGATTTTGGACCATGTTTGGGAGATCTAGTTACAGTTTCATCTTCGTCAAAGCCATATTTTTTATTAAATGAATCAAGAGCTTTACCATAGATGGCCTGGAATCGTAGACTTCGTTCATGGGCTTCTTTTGCTTTTTCATCTTCCACTTCTTGTAAGATATTGTCTGCATTCATTTCTTTGAGTTCAGGCATTTCTTCCAATTGATCATCGCCAGGACGTGGTTTGATGAGAAGTTTGACTTGGCGACCATTTTCTGAAATGTGAAATTTTTCTGCACCTTTTTCAAATAATGTTTTGGAAGAAGGTGGAATTGTATTAAACTCTCTACTGTCCGAAATAAATACAGCTTTGAGGCTTTCTCCCATAATGGCAAAGTCTACTTGGATATTTTGAGTCATTGCATTGCTAGTCACTTTAGAAACTGCTTCAAAGCATGCAAAACGCCAGTTATTTGCTTCTGATGTAGTTTCTATAAACAAAAGTCCAATAATCTTTAATAAATGTCGCATGATATTTTGATGGAATGGTACATCTGCTTTAAAAGACACTAATCCCTCAGCAGAAGTTTCTATCATGAGACGGTTATTTTCACTTTGATAGACCTTGAGTTTTGTTTCATATGAACTTAAAGAAAGACTAATAACAAATCCTTCCTTATTAACTTGTTGTTGATTGCTATAGTTTTCCCACATCATGGAAATGATGGCAATGAGAAGTTCTTTATCAGGGAGATCATTAAAAACTTCACTTCCATTTAATAAGGTAAAAAGGCTAAAACAACGTTTTTCTAAGGATGGATCTGGCTGAGATTTAATAGTAATGCTTGATTTTCCTGGTTGGAATCGTGATTCTAGCCAGAATCCTTGTTCTTTAATGAATACATCATTATAATCCTCAGTGATGTGCATCATAGTTTCTGGATATAATTGTGGATCACCTTTGAGGAACAGACGCAAAGGAAGTGCTAAAACAGAAAGATGTTGAGGGAATAATTCACGATATTTTGCTAAAAATTGCCCTCCACCTTGATTTGTAAAAGGCAAACTTACATCTAATTGCAATACTTTATCTTGCAGTACAGAAATTACATAACTGCCTTGCATTTCTGCTTGCGTTTCGCAAGTAGAAATTTCATATAACATGTTCTTGTATTCTTCAGATAAAATTTCTGCAAATTCCATCATAAAGAAGGAGGTGACTTTTTTTAAATAATCGGGGTGGCTATTTAAATAATAGTAAAATGTGTCATTGGGATTTCCACGATTATTTTTATATCTTGAAATCATATATTCAGCAAATAATTTTAAGTCATAGCCTTGTGTGATTAATTGTGGTCCTAATAATCGAACACCTGGGTCTGCAGCAGGGGTAATATGAAACATCTTCTCCCGAATATCACCATGAACTTGGTCTCGTAGTGCATTGGCATCACTCAATTCATTGACAATAATAATATCAGGATAAAACATACTAAAAGCATGTAAAGCAGCTTGCACGCCTTGGACTTGCAATGTAATTAATAAGGGTTTTTCTTCTAAAGCTTGGCATGCTTTATGAAGATGAAAAACTTCCTGCTTCATTGCCCTATCATCAGAAAAATTTTCTGGCAAAACACGAATAATATTGCTTA
>Ga0209407_1000493_pt1 | contig 51438 bp, 55 predicted proteins | sample AD_JPNHG3_MetaG_FD_184410 | JGI IMG/M metagenome (GOLD analysis project Ga0209407, IMG submission 184410) | Active sludge microbial communities of municipal wastewater-treating anaerobic digesters from Japan - AD_JPNHG3_MetaG (SPAdes) (version 2) | ecosystem: Engineered > Bioreactor > Anaerobic...
TACCCGAGACATCATAGGCGGTCACGGCAAAGTAATAGGTATATCCGTTGGCGAGGCTGTTGATATCTGCTCCTGTGGTGTTTCCGACGTCAAGGACGTTGGCGTATGTCCCGCTTCGCGTCCCGTAATAGACCTTATATCCGCCGAGGTCCGACTCGCTGTTTGCATTCCAGTTCACCCTCACGGTCGCTCCGTGGGCAAAACCCGCCATAACCACGAGCGCCGCAACAAAAATCATGGTTGTAAATATTTTTGTCAGCTTCATGCCGGGTCTGTTCTCAAGACCCGTGCCATGATTTTTGGTATGTGTTTTCTATAACTTAGAATCTGTCTCCAATGAATGACCGGTCAAAAACAGTAACATGGATTACAATATCGTACATTGTCTGAAGGCATTTTTCCGGTATCTGGCGGTTCTGAACCGGACATTTTCACCCCGGATGTGATGAATGGATACGGGGAGGCGTGATGTCGCCTCCCCGACATGCTATTTCTTCGTTCGGCTGAAGAGCATCAGGATGGGGCTCGCGACGAAAATGGAGGAATAGGTGCCCACGATGAGCCCCACCATGATGGCGAAGGCGAAGTTATTGATCACGCTCCCGCCGAACAGGAAGAGCGCCAGCACCACGAACAAGGTCGTCGAAGAGGTGATCAGGGTCCGGCTCAAGGTCTGAGAGATGCTGCTGTCCAGCAGGGAGGGAAAATCGAACGACCCCGCTGCCTTCTTGATATTCTCCCGGATGCGGTCAAAGACGATGATAGTATCGTTCAGAGAGTACCCAATGACGGTAAGGAACGCCGCAATGACGGGCAGTGATATCTCCCTGCCCGTGATGGAGAACATCCCCACCGTGATGATCACGTCGTGGGTAAGGGCGAGGATGGCGGCCACGGAGTAACTGATCTTGAACCTCCACCAGATATAGATGAGGAGGCCGATCCCTGCATAGAACAGGGAAAGAAACCCCTTCTGCTTCAGGTCCTGGCTCACGGCGGCGCCAACCACGTCGACCCTCCGAATGTCCACGGTTTCCTCTCCGAAAGTGCTCTTCAGCGCGCCTTCGATCTGTTGCGCGGCCTCGCCTCCGGTATCTCCCTCAGCAGGGGTCCGGATGAGAAACTCGTTGTCTCTATCTTCGCCGATGCTCTGGATCGCGGCACCGGCGAGCCCGATAGGATCGATAGCGGATCTCACCTCATCGGTCTTGACCGTTTTGGAGAAGGCCACCTGGATCTCGGTCCCGCCGGTGAAGTCGGTCCCGTAGTTCAGGCCTCGAACGAAGAGGGCGGCGATGCTGATGATGATGAGTGCCGCCGAGAGGGCGAAGGCAGCCTTCCGGTATTTCATGAAATCTATCTGGGTTCCTGGTCGTATGATATCCATGGCCGCCTCCTAAATGCTGATCCGTTCGATCTTCTGATAGTTCACCAGCCATTCCTGAATCCACCGGCACAAAACCAGGGCGGTGAACAGCGAGGCAACGATACCGATGGAGAGCGTCACAGCGAATCCCTGTACCGGGCCCGTTCCGAACTGGAACAGCACGATGGCGGCGATAAGGGTCGTGATATTGGCGTCCAGGATCGCAGGCAGAGCGTTCTTATAACCCGCCTCGACCGCCATCTTCGCGGTCCTTCCCAGCCTGAGCTCCTCCTTGATGCGTTCATAGACGAGCACATTCGCGTCCACGGCCATGCCGATGGTGAGCACGATGCCCCCCAGTCCGGGCAGGGTCAGGGTCGCACCGAGCACGGCGAGCGCCCCCAGGATGAGAACAATGTTGGCGATCAGTGCGAGGTCGGCAATCAGGCCGGAGAACTTGTAGTAAACTATCATGAAGGCAACGACCACCAGGCCGCCTATGATCATGGAAAGGAAACCCTGATAGATGGAATCCTGCCCCAGAGACGGGCCCACAGTCCGCTCTTCCAGGATATCGACAGGGGCGGGCAGTGACCCCGCACGCAGGATGATGGCCAGATCGCTCGCCTCCTCATCGGTGAAATTCCCTTCGATGATGGCCCTTCCACCGGCGATCGCCTCTCTGATCACCGGGGCGGAATACACCTTACCGTCGAGGAGAATCGCCAGACGTTTGCCCACGTTCTCGCTGGTTACCCGTTCGAAAATCCTCCCTCCCTGCCGGCTGAAGGATATCTCCACATACGGCTGATTGTATGTCGACTGTATCCTCACACGTGCGTCATCCAGGAGATCACCGGTCATGACCGCCCGCTGTTTGAGGAGAATGGGCTGGTTGCCGTCCTTCATATACGCGACGTAGCTGCCCGAAGGGGTATCGCCCCTCAGGGCATCCTGAACCGATCGCTCCTCATCGACCAGCTTGAACTCGAGGATGGCGGTATTTTTGAGAAGCGCCTTGGCCCTTTCCGGATCTGTCACCCCGGGCAGCTGGAGCACGATTCTATCATTTCCCTGGGGGATGATGGAAGGTTCGCTCACCCCGAACTGGTCGATCCTGTTCCTGACTGTCTCCAGGGCCTGCTCGACCGCCTGGGTGCGTATGGTGGAGGCTTCATCCGCGGAAATCTGATAATTCACCGTCATGGTACCGCCCGCGGTCGATCGGTTCGCCTCTCTCAGATACGGATAAGAATCCGTTATGAGCTTGCCGAGCTTGGCATAGTCATCCGGCACCCTCAGCACCACCTGGAGAATCTCCGGCGATTCAGCGCTCACGGAACTGTAGTGGATACGCTCGTTGATCATCTGGCTCTTCAGATCAGATGCAACGCTGTTCAACCTGCTCTCAACCGCTTTGTCCGTCACAACCCTGAGGACCAGATGGATTCCCCCCTGAAGATCGAGGCCGAGCCTGATCTTTTCCTTGGGGCCTATCCAGCCCTCCGGCACCTCCTTGCTCCCGAAGAAAGACGGTGCTGCAAACAGGGTTCCTACGATGAGAACCGCCAGAATCAGCAACCCTTTCAACTTGAAACTATCCATTCCAACCCCCGAGCTTACTTTTTCGTCTGCGGCTGTTCAGTGCCTTTTTTCTGTGCGATGAACTCGCGCGAAACCTTGATCTTCATCTTTTCTCCCACCTCGAGGGTGAGCACCTGATCGGCGATGCCCACGACCTTCCCGTGGATGCCGCCGCTCGTGATGACCTCATCGCCCCTGGTGATGCTTTCGAGCATCTGCCGGTGCTGCTTCGCCTTCTTCTGCTGAGGCATGATCAGGAGGAAATAGAAAACGACGAAAATGAGTATGAGCGGGGCCAGGCTCATGAATATCCCCATGGTATCTCCTCCGGCGCCTCCGGCTGCGTAGGCTACACTAATCATTATATATCTCCTTTATTTGTTTTCTTAATTCATCAAAATTTTTCTCACCTATGGAATGCCGTATATCAGACATTAATTCAAGATAGAAATATAAATTATGGATTGTGCTGAGAACAGAGCCGAGGATCTCCCGGGACATATAGAGATGCCGCAGGTACGCGAGAGAAAAATTCCTGCAGGTATAGCATCGGCAGTCTTCGTCAGGGGGGTTCGGGTCTTGACGGTAACGCGCCTGCTTGACGGTTATCCTGCCCTTGCGGGTAAAGAGCATTCCGTTGCGGGCATTTCTCGTCGGGAGAACGCAGTCGAACATATCGATCCCCCTGGCCACCGCCTCCACGATATCCTTCGGCGTACCTACTCCCATGAGGTATCTGGGCCTGTCCTGAGGAAGGTGCGGCATGGTCGAGTCGAGAACATCCATCATGAGATCATGCCCTTCCCCCACTGACAGGCCGCCGATGGCTATACCGTCGAACGCTTCAGACGATATCTCATGGGCGCTGCGGACTCTCAGGTCGGGGTACACCCCACCCTGCACGATTCCGAAGAGTGCCGATGATCCGCGCCTGGCCGCCAGCGATCTCCTCGCCCACAACCCAGTCCTCTGAACCGAGGCGTTCACATACTCCCGTGTGCTCGGATACGCCACGCACTCATCGAGGCACATCATGATATCTGCGCCGAGATCTTCCTGAATTTCTATGGCCTTCTCGGGAGTCAGAAAATGCCGCGAGCCGTCCAGATGAGATGAGAACTCGAGCCCTTCATCGGTTATCTTCATGAGTTTCGCCAGACTGAAGGCCTGATATCCTCCGCTGTCGGTAAGGATGGGTCCGTTCCACGCCATAAACGTGTGAAGCCCGCCGAGCGATGCTATGAGCTTTTCTCCGGGTCTCATATGAAGATGGTAAGTGTTGGAGAGAATGATCCGGGCGCCGAGGCCTTTCAGCATGTCCGGGCTTACCGCCTTCACGGTCGCCTGGGTTCCCACCGGCATGAATACCGGGGTTTCGACCGAGCCGTGCCGGGTGTGAAATTCTCCGCGCCGGGCGTGATCTTCGGTGGAGACCAGATCGAATTTAAATGATGAACATTGCATCGCCATAGCTGAAAAACCGATAGCTCCTCTCGACCGCCTCCCTGTAGGCGCCCATGATGAGATCAAACCCTCCGAACGCGGTCACGAGCATGAGCAGTGTCGAGCAGGGCAGATGAAAGTTGGTCAGCAGCGCGCCCACGCACTTGAACCGGAACCCCTCGAAGATGAACAGGCTCGTGGAGCCCTCTCCAGCTACGATCTTGCCGGATGTCTCCATGAGGTGCTCCAGCACCCTCGTCGTGGTGGTGCCCACCGCGACGACACGCTTCCCCGATTCCATTGCATGGTTGATGGTCGAAGCGGTCTCTTCCGTTATAAAGAAATCCTCCGCATGCATCCGGTGATTCTCGATCTTCTCGGTTCTCACGGGAAGAAAGGTGCCGGGGCCCACATGCAGGGTTATAAACGCCGTGCCGATGCCGAGAAGCCGCAGCTCATCCATATAATCCGTTGTAAAATGGAGGCCTGCGGTCGGAGCCGCCACTGATCCCTCGCTCCGGGCATACACCGTCTGATACCGATCCTTGTCGATCTCCTCAGGGCTTCTCTCGATATAGGGTGGGAGCGGGACCAGCCCGGCGCTGAACACAGCTTCAGGATCCGAGAAGCTCACCTGATAGAGCTCTCCGTTCCGGTCTTCAACCCTGGCTGCCAGGCCGGAGGAGAAAAAGAGCTCAGTGCCTGTCTTCGGCGCCTTGGATGCCTTGAGAAAACACGACCATCTCTCCTGCGTAATCCTCCTGACCAGGAGCACCTCCACCTTCCCGCCGGATCCCTTTCTGCCGAGAAGCCTTGCCGGAATGACCTTGGTGTCGTTGAAGACCAGGAGATCATCAGGGCTCAGATACTCCTTCAGGTCCTCGAAGCATCGGTGAGAGACCGCCCGGGTTTTTCTGTCGACCACGAGCAGGCGGTCCGTTCCCCTTTCCAGCGGATACTGGGCAATGAACTCCCTGGGCAGGTGATAGTGATAGCGCAGAGTGTTCACGGCCGCCTATGCCCCGTCCAGGTGCCTACCGAGATATATGACCGCAAGCCCGGCGCATGCCGCGAGGATTCCTATGATCTGCAGGGTTTTATCCGGGACCGATTCCACGTACCGGGCGAACACTTTGACCTTTGAGGGAAACGCCATATAGGGAATGGCTTCGATTACGAAAACCATACCCAGCACGCTCAAAAAATAGTCCATAGTTGTGGCTTTATATCGGATATCATTTGTTCAAGTCAATCTGGAAGCGCCTGCAGTATTCTTCCGAAACCGCAGATGCCTCAACAGTACCCGTCAGCGCCGAAGGATCCGGGCCGTATACCGCCACGCGCCCTTCCATGCCTCGACCCTTACTGTATCTCAGACACACGGCCGCCGCTGTCCGAAGGTTTTTCTCCGATGCATCACCGCGCATCACACACATTGGGCCCGGAACGTCCGCAATTTTGAGGAAGGTGTTGCCCTGGAATACCATCGATGACAGCATCCTGTTCTCCTCTTCGTTTCGGGAAACAATCAAAACGGTATTTTCATCGAGCATGAATTTCCTTCCGAGAATATCGAGCAGGATGTCGGCGCGAGAGGGCACGCCCGGCCTGAATCTTTCAAAGGTCAATCCGACCTTTCGGGAGATCTGCTCGTCGGCGAGCAGGCATCCTCCGGCGGGCGTCGGCATGGTCTCAGGAGTAATGCCGTACTTCGCGGCCAGCTCCATCTGGGCCTTCCTTCCTCTGCCGGCCATGTCTCCCAGCCGCTCTCTGTCGACGAGCCCTGTTCTTTCCGGATAGGTGGGCGGAAGGTGCCTTGCGCACAGCGGTCTCAAGAGCATGTCTTTGAGCCCGGACTCCCTCTCGATGAGGTTCATTGCATCCCTTCGCTGTGACATGGGACGCTGTCCGAGAACCTCCCCGGTCACCACGAACGAGGCGTCGAGCTGCTCCATCATGGAGCCGGCCTTTCTGAGCATCCGTATCTTGCAGTCGATGCACGGGTTCAGATGCTTCCCGAACCCGTGCCTTGGGTCTCTGACTACATCGATGATGTCATCGGTGAAATCGACGGGATGCATGCGAATCCCATAGGCCCTTTCGTGAAATTCCTTGTGCGCCTTCGTGTTTACCAGCACATCGTAGCCGAAAAAAGGGGTACAGAAATACAGGGGGATGACCTCAAAAGACTGCTCCTGCATCATCCTGATGGCAAGTATGCTGTCGAGACCGCCTGAATAGAGTGCAATGCATCTCTTCGCCATTGTCGCTCACCTTTCGTCCTCGTTTTCACAGATGGTAGGTATCGTTCACTCCCCTATCCGTCATGTTTGCCGTCATACCGGCACCCGTCACGGAGAATCCTCTTTTAAGGGCATCCATGGAAGCGGCTATCCGCAACGCCGGTCAGCGGCTGGATGGCTCGCTCTCATGGGGCAGTATTCCATAGCACATTTGGCGCATCAGATGGAATGATTTTATTTATTGTATTAACAAGAGGTTATAGAGAAAACACATCGGAGGTCCGGTGAAACAACGGGATAAAAAAGAAAATAGTCTATACCTCGTTGTTTTGAGGTATAGACATTTGTATTGGCGGGAGCGACGAGACTTGAACTCGCGACCTCCGGCGTGACAGGCCGGCGTTATAACCGATCTTAACTACGCCCCCTTACTATCTCATCGAATGGTAGGCGGAACAGGGATTGAACCTGCGACCTTCGGCTTGTAAGGCCGACGCTCTCCCAACTGAGCTACCCGCCCTGATTCTTCCTTCGATCCTTGCTACTTGTTCACGATTTCCTTGAAGGCCTTGCCGGGTCTGAACCGCGGGGCCTTGGAAGCCTTGATCTTGATGGTAGCGCGTGTTCTCGGGTTGACGCCCGTTCTCTCGGCTCTCTTGGCCACGTCAAAGGTGCCAAAGCCGACCAGTGTTACCTTGTCGCCCTTTTTGAGAGCATCCTGGATAGCCCCGGTAGTGGCATTGATCGCCTTTTCCGCTGCTGCCTTCGGTATTCCAGCCTTGTTTGCCACAACTGATATCAATTCTGTCTTAGTCAAAGCATACCTCCTATAAATGATTAGTTTCTCCCATGCCCAAACGTGAAATTGAAAGTATCAGCATTTATAAGGGCTGTCAATACCTCAATTAAGGGCATAAGCGATTATCTCGTCCATATGTTCAACCATATGGACATCGAGACCCTTCAAAATCTCCTTCGGGGTGTCCTTGAGATCTTTCTCATTTTCAATGGGGATCAACACCTCTTCCATCCCCGCTTCTTTTGCGGCCAGCAGCTTCTCCTTCAGCCCGCCGACAGGCAGCACTCGGCCCCCCAGGGTAAGCTCGCCCGTCATGGCCACCCGCGCCTTTACAGACCGGTTGGTGAGAGCGGAGACAATGGACGTCGCCATGGTGATGCCGGCTGACGGTCCGTCTTTGGGAACAGCTCCCTCCGGGATATGTATATGGATATCCAGCTTATCATAGAAGTCGGCATCGAGACCGAAGTCTTTCGCGCGGGAGCGGACATAGCTCATACCGGCCTGCGCAGACTCCTGCATCACTTCGCCGAGCTTGCCCGTCAGGAGAAGCTTGCCCTTGCCCGGCATCACGGTGGTCTCGACAGTCAGGAGGGTCCCTCCGACTTCTGTCCAGGCAAGGCCGTTCACCAGCCCCACATGATCATTCTCGTGCCGGTGCGACCTGCGGTATCGGGGGATTCCCAGATGCTCGTACACCCTGTTGACCGTTATTCTGTTCCGGCCGGTGTTCTTCTGAGAGACGATTTCCTTGACCACCTTCCGGCAGATGGAGGAGATCTCTTTTTCCAGGTTCCGCACACCTGCTTCGCGGGTATATTCATGGATCATCGTGTCGATAGCCTTTTTCGTGAATGCGACCTTCTTGCCTTCGAGGCCGTGGAGGCCGATCTGCTTGGGGATGAGAAAATCCCGCGCGATCAGGTGCTTTTCGTGAGACGTGTACCCCTCGATCCTGATCACCTCCATGCGGTCCATGAGAGGCGCCGGGATCGAATAGGAGGTATTGGCGGTTGTGATGAACATGACCTTGGACACATCATACTCGATGTCCATATAATGATCGCAGAAGGTACTGTTCTGCTCCGGATCCAGAACTTCCAGCAGCGCAGCCGACGGATCGCCTCTGAAGTCGACACTCATCTTGTCGATCTCATCCAGGAGAAATACAGGGTTCGATGTTCCGGCCTGCCTGAGCCCCTGAATGATCTTCCCGGGCATCGCGCCGATATAGGTTCGACGGTGGCCCTTGATCTCGGCCTCGTCGCGCACCCCTCCCAAGGAAACCCTGACGAACTTCCGCCCGGTCGCCCGGGCGATGGACTTGCCCAGCGAGGTCTTGCCGACGCCCGGAGGGCCTACAAGACAGAGTATGGGGCCTTTCATGGACCCCACCATCTGCTGCACGGCAAGATATTCGATGATGCGGTCCTTCACCTTGTCGAGACCGAAGTGGTCCTCGTCGAGGATCTTCTGCGCCTTCACGATATCCGTCTTGTCTTCTGATGTTTCGTTCCAGGGAAGAGCCATGAACCAGTCCACGTAGTTCCGGATAACTGTGGCCTCTGCGCTCATGGGAGGCATCATGCGCAGCCGCTTTATTTCGTTCATGGCCTTTTCCCGGGCATGCTGCGGCATGTCCTTGCACCTGAGCTGTCTCTCCAGAGAAGCCGCCTCGTCATCCATGGATTCCATCGCCATTTTCTGGGCCTGCGCCTGCTCGTTCTGCAGATTCTTGCGCGATGTCTTGCTCCGCTGCTTAACCTGCTCCTTGAGGTGTGTCTGTATCCTGGCGATATCGAGCTCTCCCTGGAGGAGGTCATAGATCCTGCTCAGGCGGGTATCGATGCTCTTCTCTTCGAGGATCTCCTGCTTCGTCTCCGTCTTGATGTCCATGTAGGACACGATGATGTCCGAGACAAAACCCGGATCTTCCTGAGACTGGATCTTGCCGATCATATCGGGGTGGATGTCGATATTATACGACTCGCAGTATTCCTGAAAGGTCTCCACGACGAGGCGTCTCAGGGCTTCCGCCCTTCTCTCCTCGAGGATGAGCTCGGCGACGGGCTCGGTCTCCGCCAGAAGCATGTCGTCGTGCTGGAATATCCGTGTGATGAGTTGGCGCGACTTCCCCTCGATGAACACCTTCAGGGTGCCTTCGGGAAGCTGTATGAGCTGGAGGATGTGGGCCCTCACGCCCACCTGGTGGATATCCTGCTCCGACGATACCGGCCTGTCGGGCGATTTCCTGCAGCACACCAGGATATCTTCCTTTGCATCGAAGCTCGTGCTCACCCATGCGGCCGTCTTCTCATTCTCGATGAGAAGAGGGATGATCGTGTGCGGGAAAACTACGATGTCACTGAGTACCAGTAACGGGTACACATTTTCCGAAACAGCTGCTCTCATAGCCTATGCCTGAGAAGTTTTTCTCTCATAGACGATCATCGGGGCCTTGCCGTTCATGATGACATCCTGGCTGATAATGCACTCCTTGACGCCTTCCATGTCGGGGATCTCGTACATGATGTCGAGCATGGCGTTCTCCATGATGGACCTCAATCCCCGGGCTCCCGACTTGCGTTTCATCGCCTCTTCGGCGATCGCCTTCAGCGCATCCTTGCTGAAGCTCAAATCCACTCCCTCGAGCTTCAGCAGCGCCTGATACTGCTTCACCAGCGCGTTCTTGGGCTCGGTAAGGATGGCAATGAGCGCCTCTTCGTCCAGCTCGGTCAGTGTGGAGACGATCGGAACTCTTCCCACGAATTCGGGTATCATGCCGAACTTGATCAGGTCTTCGGGTTGAACGTTCCTGAGGATCTCACCGATGTCCCTCTCCCGCTTACCCTTGATCTCCGCGACAAAGCCGATGGTCTTCTTGTCGAGACGCTGAGATATGATCTTGTCAAGGCCTACAAACGCGCCGCCGCATATGAAGAGGATGTTCGTCGTATCGATCTGGATGAACTCCTGCTGGGGGTGCTTCCTTCCCCCTTTTGGCGGGATGGACGCGATGGTGCCTTCGATGAGCTTCAGCAGCGCCTGCTGAACGCCTTCGCCGGAGACGTCGCGGGTGATCGACGGATTGTCTCCGCGGGACGCGATCTTGTCGATCTCGTCGATGTACACGATCCCCCTCTGGGTCCGCTCCACGTCGTAATCAGCGTTCTGCAGCAGATTGACGATGATGTTTTCGACATCCTCTCCCACATACCCGGCCTCGGTCAACGTGGTGGCGTCGGCGATGGTAAATGGGACATCGAGGATCTTCGCAAGTGTCTGGGCGAGCAGCGTCTTGCCCGACCCGGTCGGGCCGATGAGCATGATGTTGCTCTTGTTGATCTCGACCCCGCTGACGTTCTGGTTCGATTCGATACGCTTGTAATGGTTATGCACTGCCACGGACAGGATCCTCTTGGCATATTCCTGGCCGATGACGTACTCGTCCAATATTTCTTTGATCTCCGATGGCTTCGGTATGCTTGAGGACGCACTGAAATGCCTGTACTCGCCTTCTTCTTCGGCAAGTATCTCATTGCACAGGGCGATGCATTCGTCGCAGATGTACACATCTGGCCCTGCGATGAGCTTTCTCACCTCTTCCTGTGACTTTCCACAGAAGGAGCAGCGTAATCCAGGCCGGTAGTGGTCATTTATTTTTGGCATTGATGCTCTCCTCTTGTTTCTCCTTGGAGGGTCTCTTGAAAATTACGTGATCGGTTATACCATATGTCACCGCGTCTTGTGCAGTCATGAAAAAGTCTCTGTCCGTGTCTTTTGCTATCTTCTCTATCGGCTGCCGGGTATGCTGCGATAAAATCCTGTTGAGTTCTTCCTTGAGCCTGAGCATCTCCTTGGCCTGAATGCTCACGTCGGTTACCTGGCCCTGGACGCCTCCGAGGGGCTGGTGGATCAGGATCCTGGAATGAGGGAGCGCATATCTCATCCCGGGGGTGCCGGCTGCGAGGAGTATCGCCGCCATGGAGGCAGCCTGACCGATGCATATGGTACTTACGTTTGGCCTGATGTACTGCATGGTATCATACACCGCCATACCAGCAGTCACCGATCCGCCGGGGGAATTGATATAGAAATATATGTCCTTGTCGGGGTCCTCGGACTCGAGGAACAGGAACTGGGCCACCAAGAGATTGGCAATATCATCATGAATATCGCTGCTCAGCATGATGATCCTGTCTTTGAGCAGCCGGGAGTAAATGTCGTATGATCTCTCCCCTCTGTTCGTCTGCTCAACTACGATCGGCACTAGTGTCATCACTGTTCTCCTCTATCCGGCCGACTTCTTCAACCTGCGAATTGTCTATAATGTAATTATAAACCTTCTTCTCGACAATACCAAACCTGATCTCCTCCAGTCCTCCCCGCTCTTCCATGCCTTTTCTCACCGTTTCGGCAGACATGTTGTAGCGTTCGGCGAGCTTCTGCAATTCCTGATCGAGCTCTTCCTCGGTGGCCTCATATCCCTGCTCCTTTGCTATGGCCTCCAGCACCAGCGATGTCCTGACCATGCTCTCCGCGGACGCCAGGGTCTCCTCCTTGAGGCTCGCCGTGTCCGGGTAGAGGTCCTCCATCTTGTATCCCTGCGCGGACAGACGCTCGGACATGCCCTGGATCATCATGGCCGCCTGAAACCGTATCATGGATTCCGGAACGTCGAAAGGATTCGCCTTGATGAGCTCGTCTCTGATCTGGCGCTCCAGATGGTTCCTGGAGTCCACTTCGAGGCGTTCGAGAAGGTCCTTGCGGATAGCCTCCTTGAGCTCGTCCATGCTGCCGACATCGGGGCGCACCTTTTTGGCGAATTCGTCGTCAAGGGCTGGAAGCTCCCTGCTCTTGATGGAAACGACCTTCATCGTCACCTGGGCGCTCTTGCCTCTCATCTCTTCGAGAAAATGGGCCTCGGGAAACTCGATAGTGATCGCCTTTTCCTCTCCGACCTTCATACCCAATGCGGCCTGATCGAGACCGGGAAGGGCGCTGCGGGCGCCTGCCTCCACCGTCATCTTGGAGCGGTTCAAATTGGGATGGTCCTCAGCGGTCACATCCACGATCACATAGTCCTTTTCCTTCACGACATACTCGGGGTCGTCGACGTCCTTGATAGTCGCGTACGTTTCCTGCAGCCTGGTGACGACGTCCTCAACATTGCTGTCTTCCACCTCTATTCGGGGCTTCTTGAGCGAGAATTCCGTGTACTTCTGGAGCTTGACCTCGGGCTTTACGTCGAATTTGGCGGTGAAGGTGAAGTCCTCGTCCTCTTTCGGGGGATCATTGGTGATCTCGGGCATGGAAACCACGAAGAGGTCCTGTTCTTTCGCGGCCTGCTCGAACTTGTCCTGAACCAGCTTCTTGGAAAGCTCGTTCTGGATATAGTCAGAGTAGTACATTCTGATGATATGCCTGGGGGCCTTGCCTTTTCTGAAGCCCCTGATCATAACCTTCTGGGAGATGTCCCGGTAAATATCGTCTGTGACCTTGTTCACTTCCTGCCTTGGGACGACAACCTTCATCTCTTTTTGTGTGCTGCCCACGTCTGAAATCTCGACCTTCATCATGTTTCCTTTCTCTGTTCGCGTCAGTATGCTTCATTTCATCACGTAAATGGGTTATAGGTCAATGGCTTTTTGGAAGCTCCAGTTCCTGAAAAACCTTCTGCATTTCGGGTGTATGCATACCCTCGTGAGTAAATACGAACAACGGCCTGCAAACGTTCAGTTCCCTGCCGCCGTCCCTCAAGCCGCTCACCAGGCAGATTTCCGCAGATGAAGAGGGTGTGGAATGGACGAATAGGAGTCTTTTCGGCTCGATCCTCTTCGACCTCATGGAACTGATCAGATCCGGCAGCCGCCATGCCGGATAGACTACATAGAACCTTCCGCCCGGATTGAGCAGATCGTACGAGCACGTCAGGAGCGCCTCCAGATCCAGAGAGATCTCGTGCCGCGCCACGGCCCTTCCGGGGTCAGGATTGATCCTTCCCGTCCGGACCGGCCGAAACGGGGGGTTGCTCACCACCACATCGAATTTCACGCCGCGGTATTGCCGGATATCGGCACATTCGATCTCCACACGGTCCTGAAGCCCTGCGAGCTCCACTGAACGCCTCGACATATCCGCCATGTCGTCCTGGATCTCCACCCCTGTCACACGAAGACCTTTGACAGCGGCAAGGAGTATGGATACGACTCCCGAGCCCGACCCGATATCGATCACGCGGGTTCCCGGAGCCTCTTGCACGGAAGCGGCGAGGAGATAGGCATCCAGGGAATAGCGGTACCCCTGCTTCTTCTGCAGCACATGCAGGTTTCCGCAGGCGAGAGAATCCAGGGTCTCATCTTCTTTAAGGATTGTTCTGGTGGTGGACGACATGTCCTGCTCTCCGGCATGTTTTGACATACGATCTCTCCGGCCCTGTTGGAAGCATGCGGGTGGTTACCCGGCGAAAACGCCCTTTTCAGCCGACGCCGTTCTCTCTTTTGATGCGCCTCGGTTTCAGGGGATTCATCTCCCCGGTTTTCAGAGGCGGTTCGTCACTCGAGGAAGTCTTCGAACAGTGTGGGGGCCTTTTCCATGACATCGTTGAACATCAGGTAGGCAAGCCTCCGGATCTCCCACTCTGCCGAGCCGTCCAGCCGGAGCTCGAAAAAATGTCTCAGGGATCGAGCATTCACGTACACGTATGCGGCGGTCGACCACCCCACGGGCATGAGCCGGCGGAGCTCCTGATTCCTCACGCCCAGCCCCTTGATCTCCTCGTACACATCCATGGCATGCCGGTGCTCTCTCTCGTAGGCCCGGTAGACCTCTCTGGCCGTATCTTCCGAGTCGATATACTCCAGCGCCGGGTAGACGAACATATTTTTGCTGGCCTTGACATATCTCGTGGAGCGGAAGGTCCAACCGATGCCGATCCTGTGGCGGGTCCACTGGCCTGCCAGGGATTTCGACACCCCGGTCACGTAGTACACGAACTGGACCGCCTCGAGACACGTGAGATGCTCCCAGGAAATGAGCTTTTTATTCAGCCGAAGGTCGTCCTCGTGGGTTCCGGCCGATTCATGACTCTGCCTGGCCGTGTACGCCGGCAGGGTCTCTGAGGTCACGCCCTGGGCCGCCATCTCCTCGGTCGGCGTGGTCATGCCGATGAGTTTTATGGCTGGCTCTTCGTTTCTGAAAAGATCCTTCCTGAGGTCTTTCCATCTTTCGATGTGCTCGTATTCCTTCAAGAAATATTTCAAAACGGTCTCTCCTCCTCTCCATTTGTCGACACCCTGTCTCCCTGCCATACGCCGCGATAGGGGACTGCACGGCCGTCGATGGGATAAAACGCGATGCACAGGATCCTGAACCCCATCTGGATCTCAACCTCACCTGCGCCCTGATGCTTCATTCCCACGGTGAGCCTCCCCTGGTAGTTCGGGGATATAAATGCGGTCTGGAGAGGTATACCGGATCGTATGAGCGTGGTGCGGGGCCTGATGTAGGCGAATATGTCTCTTGGCAGGTTGACCTGTTCGACAGTCTGGAACAGCAGATATTCTCCTCCGGAAATGAGGTAAACGCCGTCGGGCGAGTCCTTGATATCCATGAGCTTCTCGATCTCCGGCGTGATCCTTTTGTCTCTCATGAGGCTGGCTCTGCCCACAGGGCGGTACACCGCACCGAGCCTCAAATCAACGGTGGTACCCTCGATCTGTTCGATCTGATCACTGCCGAGATGCTCGATCAGGGGTTTGACCGTCATCCGACCGGACGCAGCGTCCTCCACCTCCACTCCGCCAGTGATCATATGTACGATCTTGTCAGCCCCCAATACCATGCTACAACCTCCTCTTCGACGTGTCGGCCTTGAGAAAACCCACGGCATACTGCACGGTCCCGTTATCCAGTACGAGCTTTTCAACGCTGATATTGCCGGAAGCGAGAACAGACCTCCAGTACCTGTCCCGCTCGGGGATGGGCGAGTCGTAGGAATGTTCGTAGATCACCCGGACGATCCCGGACATGACGATGAGCTTCGCGCAGGTGATGCACGGCTCAAGCGTGCAGTAGATGCTCGCTCCTTCGAGAGAAACCCCCTTCTTTGCGGCCAGCGCGATGGCATTGGCCTCGGCGTGAGCAGACCGGCACATATCGTATTTCATGGCCTCGGGCCACTCGAGCGAACGCCGGAAGCATTGCCCGTCGTCCATGCAATGAGCCTCTCCCGGCAGCGACCCGTTGTAGCCGCTGGCAATGACCTGCCTGTCCTTAACGACGACAGCGCCGGTAGGACGCGACAGACAGGTGGAACGCGAAGCCGTGAGCTTTGCGAGCATCATGAAATATTCATCCCACGAAGGGCGACTCATGTCATCTCCTCTCATCAATACCCTCAGGATCATATCAAGGGGCTCCGAACAATTCCTCGCGCCCCGTATGACCGGTGCAATATGCCATCCGGGATTCATATGATACTGTGAATATATGGCCTTGTCAAAGCCCGGAAGCGGAGGCCCTGAGGTGAAGACAGATTGCCATCTACAGAATGCTCTGGTAAACATACCAGTTATGGGAGTTATCGCCGCTTTTTTCGACATGGATCACACAATCATCTGGGAAAATTCCGGCCTGACATCGGTGAAATACGCCAGGAAACAGGGGCTGATTCCCGCAGGCCACCTGGCGCTGGGCATCTTCAAGATCATCCTGTACCGGCTGTCGCTGCTCGATATCGAGCAGTGGTACGAGAGAAACATGTCCATGCTCTCGGGCACGTCCTCGAGCGATATGGAACGGTTCGGCTCGCTGTGGTTCGAGGCCACGACGAGAAAGGCGATTTACAAGGAGGCCGCCGAGCTCATCAATGAGCATAAGGCCAGAGGGCACCGGGTGGCGGTCATCTCGAACTCGCCCCGCTTTTTTGTCAAGCCCGTGGCGGATATGCTGGATATAGCAGACGTGATCTGCACCCGGGTGGAAGAAAAGGACGGCATCCTTACCGGCAGGCTCATCAAGCCGCTATGCTACGGCGAAGGGAAACGGGAGTATGCCCGGGAATGGGCGGAGATCACCGGGACAGACCTTTCCGAAAGCTACTTCTATACCGATTCGTTCTTCGACATCCCTCTCATGAAAGTGGTTGGACACCCGGTCGCCACCAATCCGGACATGAGATTGCGGAAGGCGGCCCTGGCATCCGGCTGGCCCATCCTGAAATTTGCCCGGGTAAGCGCCTTTTAGCCTGCGCGGTCAGGGAGGGGAAAGAGCCGGACAGCCTTGGCGTCGGCCGCCTGTGAGAGCCCGGAAATCCTGCTCGCTTCGGTGCTTCATCGCAAAAGCCCCTCCGATTGCAAGAAACGATTGTCATCGCGGGCGATCGGTCGGCATTACGCCGCACGCCTTCGGCAAAGGGACGGGAAACAGCCGGCGGATCGGCATCGCAAAACCGGCCCGCCGGATCGTTTTCCGAAAATCAGATGATATTGGAAATCCTGAAGATAGTGAGGAACGACTTTATCGGCAGCCATTCCCGATGAGCGCAGAATGTCTTGACCTCGGTCCCCAGGAACCTGGATTTGGTGAAGTGAAGGCCTTTGAAGCTGTAGAGGATGTTGCCGTACTTGTAGAGAAGGCGGATCATCCATTTCACGATTCCGGACTCGCCTGGCTTGTCATCGTCGGCCACAGCAAGCGGGGAGAGCCCGAGATACAGATACGGCACGCCTTCGGCCTGGAAGGTTTCCATGGCATGAACCATGAGGGGGTAGAAGATTCCCTGCTTGAACTTCGGCGAAAATCGTGAAATATTAGGAACATAGGCTATAATGTTTCCATCCGCATACACCGGGTCGAAATGGATGAACCCGAGCAGTTCATTCCCTAAAAAGGCGTAAAATCTCCTTGTCCCCTCCTGATATTTCTGATCCCTTGGCCTGATGAGGAATACGACTTCCTTCCTCCGCACTTTCCTGGTGCGCAGCCACTCTCTGGTGAGCTCGTCGTCGTTGTTGTCTCCGTTCATCTCAAGAAAGCGGACGCCGTCTTTCCTGGCTTTGTTGATAGAGGTGCGGAGAACCTGCTTCCTTTTCCCCTTCAGATCCCAGCGCTTCAGATCGACGATGCTTTCGATGCCGAACTGGGTCGTATAGAGGCCGAACTTCTCGTGAAGAAGATCTGCGAACGGTTCCGATATCTGGATAAATGCCGTGTTCGCCTTGTCCTTGAGGAACTCGCTCACGAGATATTCGCGGTCGCGCTCAGAGCAAATGGGATCGGCCAGAACAAAGCGGGTTCCCCACTTCTTCACATAAGCGATATAGCCTATGCCCGATACGTCAAAGAAATGCATGTTCGGCTGGAACGCCGAAAAGGACAGGCAATGGCTCCCGTATTTCTTGAGAAACCCGATCCGCTCCTCGAGGCTGAACATGTCGATGCCGATCTCTCTGAGGTGCGTCCTCGTCTTCTGGACACCAAGGGGGAGTACCTCCGGGTATCGATCTTCCAGAGCCTGTGTGTGGACTGGTGTGAGTCTGACAGTGCTTTCCATGGTATTCCTCCTTTTCCTATCGCATCAGCGGTTCTTCCCCAGCCGCTCGTGACTGGTGACCCAGTCGAGCGACGAGATGGCCGATGCGAGGGACAGCTCCCCTGCAATGGCTACCGCTGCAACAATCTCGGTGAATTTCTTTACCTTGCCCTGCCCATAACAGCCGAGAATCTCGAGGCACTCTCTCTGGGTGGGCAGGCCTGTCCCTCCTCCGTAGGTGGCCACGATGAGCGACGGAAGGGTAAGAGAAGCATACAGATCCCCCGTCGGGGTCACCTCGGTATAGATCAGACCGGTGGATGACTCGGCTATGTTGGCGACATCCTGACCGGTTGCGATGAACAAAGCGGCCAAAGCATTGGCCGAATGCAAACCGTTGCTGGTCGAGCCGGACATGAATGCTCCCAGATTGGCCACCTGGCTGTGATAGACCAGGGTGTCCGGGTCGACCCGCATCTGGTGAATCAGGACATCCCTGGGCACGGTGATCTCCGCTGTCACCCTCTTACCCCGGGTATTGAGGGTATTGATCTGCGAGCACTTCTTGTCGGTGGCAAAATTGGATTCCATATAGAAATGCTGGATTTCCTTGTACTGAGCGAGGATCCAGCTGCAGGCCACGAATGTAGCCATACTCACCATATTCTGGCCCGCCGCGTCGCCGGTATAATAGTTGAACCGCAGGTAGACGAACTTGCTCGCCAGGTATTTTTCGATCTCCAGGAGCTTGGCTACCTTGGATGCGGACTCGGCCTGCTTTTTGATCTCGTCCATGTTTTCATCCAGCCACTGGGAGAAATCTCTCGCCTGGCGGGAAGATTCGAAAACGAATACCGGCGCCCGCTGCATCCTGTCCTCGGCGATTGTGGTGGTAACCCCGCCGCACATATTGAGGATCTTCATGCCGCGGTTGTACGACGCAACGAGAGTTCCCTCGCTCGTGCACAGCGGGATGAGGAACTCGCCTTTGGCGTACTCGCCGTTGACCTTTATCGGGCCTGCAAATCCCATGGGAATCTGGGCGACGCCGGTGAAGTTCTCGATGTTCCCCTTGGTGAGAACCGGATCGAACGAGTGGTGCTTGATATGATGAAGCTGAACTCCGGAGAAGTTTTCTACGAATTCCTGCCGCTTCCGGACGATATCCGGTTCATAGTTGGCTTCCTTTACACAGGGGATGCGGGTATGGTCGGTCCTCGTCTCCACGACCGTATCCATTGCATCCAGATTCATCCTGCCGAACGGATCGGTCTCGAAGCTCAGGCTTACGTGATGCTCCCGATTCTTGTGCAGGGGCGCGATGGAGGCATGGATCTCGATATTCTCTCCCAGGGGGAAGCAGACGGCGTTGTCCGCATCGATCATATCCGCCCTCAGCCTGGAGCCGTTTTTCCGGATAAAAACACTGTCCAGGGGTATCTCGGCGCCGTTGATGGCGACCTGATGAATACCGGTCAGCATGGCGTCGCGGATCTGGTTCTTGATATGAAAACCCACTCCCTCATCAAGATTCATGAGACTGCCGCTGGAATACATCTTCCTCAAGATCAGCGGCGATATGGCGACCTGATTTTTGACCTCTGAAATACTACTGAGTGACCTTACCTTGTGCTCAGTTGACGTATTTCTCATCACTGCCTTCCTTTCATGAGAACCTGGTGCTGTTATCATGTCCCAACGATCTTTCCTGATTTCGGGATATGCATGTCATGGGGGTGGAATAATCACGAAACGTGCCAAAAAGAATGGCCCGAAACACGAAACAAATACTAGGCTATTATCAGGTTACATCTAGTATTGATATTTTTTTTATTAATTATTCCAAGGGATTGCTTGTTTTCTTCAATCGGTGGGGTTTTTTCTTTATGGGTAAATATTTTCACCCCGCGGTGAACATCTTTTCACGGCATCCGAGGGAGCGCAGCGGATTATCCTCCAATATCACGCCTTACCCCTTTCTAGCGAGTATCGAGCAGAAACGGTCATCAAAAAGAAACCTGAAGCACCTCACTTTCTCGATCTGGAAACCATGACCTTTGAGCATGGTCTGGTAATCGTATACGGGATGGAAGGCGTTTCTGGCTGCAAACACAAAGAAAATATCCGCAATATACCAGTACAGGCTCTGGAAGGCTCGTGCGACGGCTCCGCCCGACGGGAGAGCGAAATCCCCGATCACCACATAACCGCCGGGCTTTGCCAGCTTGGCGAGGTGCTCGATTACCGCAAGCACCATGGGCCTGGTGAAGACATTGAGGAAGAAGTTTGCGTAGACCATGTCGAACTTCCCGTATTCTTCATACTTGAGGATATCGGTATGCACTGTCTCGACAGGATGAAGGAAATGCCTGCCGGATATTCTTCCGGCGAAGATATCCAGCATGGAATCCGAGAGATCGACGACAGTGACCCGTGCACCCCGCTCGGCCGCGGCAACGGCATCGGTCCCCTGCCCTACCCCGGCGAAAAGCACATAGTCGTCGGGCTTGATATGATCGTGCATTGCGGTCTTGCACTTATCGATGCGGCCGGCGCTGTATATCCTTGCCACGATGTCGTACAGCGGCCCGATTATCCGGTATTTATCGTTCATCAGATCCATCCCCCCAGACATAAGAATCATCCATTCCACCCCGATCTCAAGGCTGCACCGCAGGACAGGAACGCCCGTAAGGAACCGGGGCATGCGAGCGGCATCCGAGACCGGGGCACGAAAATCTTCCCCGCGCCATTCGCCAATCGCACGATTCTTCGGGCCGGCGAAACGGGGGAGGCCTCCCTCAATAGCCGGACAACGAATTCCCGACGAGCCCGGAACGTAAGCCCGCATGCGCCATAGGGCAAATCCTTTCGGCCGGAGATAATCAGAACGCCTGCTTCAGCACCTCCAGTGCCTCTTCATAGCTCACCTCGGCAGGATTGAACGCCAGCGCGCCGTCGTTTACAGCACCCCGGGCGATTGCGGGAAGCTTATCCTCAGAAACCCCTGCGTCCCTGAGCCTCATGGGAATCCCGCTGATCCGGTTGAGCCTGCTCAGAAGGTTCTTCACCAGGGAAACCGTCACCATGGCCTGATCCCTGACCTCCATGTATTCGATCGAGCCGCCGAGCATACCGGACAGCTCGGCGATGTATTGGGGAACGCTGGCAATGTTATATTCGAGCCCGTGAGGAAGCAGGATGGCATTTGCAAGCCCGTGAGGGACGTGACATACCCCGCCGCAGGCGTGTGCAAGGGCATGGACCATGCCGACCATGGAATTGGAGAAGGCGATGCCCGCGAACAGCGAGGCATTTGCCATGCCGAGCCTGGCCTCCTCGTCACGGCCGTTTTCCGTGGCCCTCACAAGATACTTGCGAACCAGTTCGATGGCGGCGCGGGCGAAGATATCATCGATGGGGTTCTTCTGCAGGCAGGTGTATGCTTCGACCGCATGAGTGAGCGCATCCATGCCGGTTGCAGCGGTGAGTCTGGGCGGCACGGTCATGGTCATACGCGAGTCGAGGACGGCGACTCTGGGATACAGGCGGTCGGAAACGAAGGCCATCTTCGTGTTTTTCTCCTCGTTGTAGATCACGGCCACCTTCGTGGCCTCGGAGCCGGTGCCTGCGGTGGTCGGCACGGCGATCATGGGAAACAGGTCCGCCTTGATGATCTCGTTACCCTGCAGCTTGAGAATATCGTCCGTGCCCTCGGATATCACGATATTCGCCCCCTTTGCGGTATCAAGGGCGCTGCCGCCGCCCACGGCAACGAAACAGTCGCACTTCTGCTTTTCAAAGAGCTTTGCGAGCTTGTTCACGAGCCGGTTGCTGGAGTCGGGCGGAGTCTCGTCGAAAATATATCCGATTTCCCTGTCCGAATCAGAGAAAGCCTCCCTGACGATATTGATCAGCCCCGCTCCGACAACGCCCTTGTCGGTGACGATCATTGCCCTTTTGCATCCGAGGATATCCAGCTCAAATGGAATATTGCTCACCGCATTGTGTCCCGAGAGTATTTTGACCGGGCAGAAATGCTGATAATAATGGGGTATCATGAGTCCCTCCTGGCGGATTTTATGGTCATATCATATGCCTGACGACTGCCGGCAGAAGGCCGGCGTATACCTTGCCCTTGCTGATATAGTTCTTGATGCCCATCTTCGGCGGCCTTTTCAGGACGGTTTTCAGTACAAATCCGGGAAGGAGATAGGCATTTACGATGTTCACCACCCGGTTGATCTCCATGGTCTTGGCGAGATCACCGTAGACGAGGATCCGGTTTTCAGCAAAGGCCTGGTGCGATCCCATGATGCTCATCAGTACGAGCAGGGCCGAGTCGTAGTTCTTGAAGGCCATGGAAATGTGAGGCGACCTCATTCCCTTGCCGAGATAACGGATTCGCCCGCCCGTTTTCTCCAGAGTAACAGCGGGCCCGTTCGGGAGAACACCTATGGAAAATCGCCTTCCTTCTTCCCAGGGCTCGATCTCTTTCCTGAACTCGGGGACATACCTGCCCACAACCTCGAAAGCCGGTCCAAGTACGGAAAGCACAGTGTCGCACAGAATATGCTTCACTCTGGTCTGGAGAGCCGGATATCCTGGCAGGCCCCGGATCCGGTTTATCATATTCCCGAAGGTGTCATTCATTCCCAACGCCTCCTGCTGGTGTTTTCTCTCTGCCGTCATGCGGCAACTCCCGACAGCGGGAAAGATTGGAGCTCATCCGCAATGCTCCCCGGCCTGCCCCGCTGCCACGATCGGCATCCGGGTTCATTCAACAGAATAGATAAATACGCCAATTATTGCAAGATATTATTGCCCGACAATGAAACAAGCAGTGCAAGATAACGAGAGAGCAAGTGATTTGGAAGCGTTTTCTCCCGCTGCGCTGTTCTCTCCTTCATTGCCGAAGCGACAATGCGGCACCTCTTGAGGCCGGGCGGCGGGATATCAAGGAGTTGTTTGACCGTCTTCCTCTTTCCCGTAACCTTCCTTTGGTCCACTCACGTGGGCGCCCTTTAGGGGGGGGGGGAGAGAGAGAGAGAAGATCAGGCCCCTTTATCCGGGCTGAAGAGATATCACCCGGTTGAAGCGCTGCACCGCGAGCGGCTGGGCATTCAATCGAAAGGAACGTGATTCCGTCTGGCGATCGATTTCCAGAATGCATTGTGCAGCGGCCTCGCATCCCTGTCCATTGATTTCATGGCCTGGAGCCATGAGGCCTCGAGCGCCGAGGATCGGAAGAACGCCTCCTCGCTCGCCGAAAGGAGCGCCCTATCCGCGCCCTCCCACGGAGAAAAAGGTATGTTGGTGCAGTATTGGCCCTCGAGCTCCCGGATCTCTTTCAGAAGAGGGCCCTGCACCTCTGTCAGCCGCATCTCCGCCTGGATGCGAAACGCCTCGTGTCTCCACCAGTACGAGTCGTCGCTGTAACGCGGACCGCCCTGATCGACGCCGGCGGGCATTTTCAACGGTAGGACAGGCTTGAAGGGCGTCAGACATGGAGAAGATCCGGCCGTTACGAAGATGCGGAACCCGGACGAGGCGTCCAGTTCCGCCACCAGAGACCCGGTGGTATGAGATCTCCTGATCAGAGGCTCGGCTGCATGCATGCACACATCGTGATTGAGCCCGGTGAACGGACGATCCCCCCGGTGTCCTCTGAGAATCTCGAATGCACTGTCCACACAGAAAGCGCCTCCGGCCGCGCTTATGCGGTCCATGACCTGCTCTCTTCTCCGGCGGCTTCCGGAAAAATAGGTCATGAAAGGGTCACTGTACATCTGGAGGTTCGTGCCCCAGGGAAGGCTCGACTTCTTCCAGTCGTTACCGAGGGTGATTCCGTTCGAAATAGCGGCGCAGTCCTGATAACTTTTCAGTGCATAATCCCTGCCGACAGTCTCCAGGACGACGATCTCGGTACGGTCCATGATGAGGAAGGAATTCATGTAGGCGAACTTCCTGTCCCGGTAGCCGCATACGCCGCCCTGCCCGTGGCGTCTGAGCAGGCCTGCAATGACGTCGGCAGCCTCCCGGGCTGTGCCTGCCCTCTCCAGTCCCAGGCGCACAAGATCCATACCGATGAGGCCGGGGGATTTCTCGGGCTTTTTCTTCGTAAACAAGGCTTCGTTGCCGATCACCACTCCCCTTTCATTGAGCCCCATTTCGGCCCCCCAGATCCAGAACGGCTTGCAGAGGAGAACCGCGTGGGTGTTCCGCGCCTGGGGAATAGTGATGTACGTGCATCTCAGGTCTTGATCGCGGCGGTATTCTTTGCGAGGCAAAGAGACAACGAGATGAACCTCATCGGGTTCTCGATCCGAGTTTTTTGCGAAGATCCAGCTGCCCCTGGATGTCCGCCGCTCTCCTACCGCAAAGGTGTCGCACATGACATTTCCTCTCAGGTCGTCCTGAAGATCATGTCTTCCCGCTTCAATAGGATCGGCCTGCTGTCTTCCTTACTTCTTATAATTTATACGATTTTGCGATACAGCACAAGCGTTCGGCCGGAGGAAGACGGCTCTCCTCAAAAAAGAAGGTCACACCTGGATATCGATCTTCTCCGACCTCAGGAGCCCCGCCCAGGTCCAGGCCATGAACCGGTATCCCAGTGTGTTCAGATGCATCAGGTCCCGGTTCCAGATATCGCTCCTGCCCTTGAAGAGCGTGTAAAAATCAGGCCCTCTGCGGGCGAGGTGGGGATACGATGTATATATCTCGTCGATTCGGCTGTTGACCATGCGCGTATAGAGGTCCAGCTTCTCCTGTACTTTCCTCTGGGTAAAAAAGATTCTGTCGATACCGAGGATGCCGATCCCGCCTTGGTATCTGTTGGGGGGGATCTTCGCAAGATAGGTTGTAATGCCTTTCTCGTGCAGGCGGTTGAGTATGATGACCAGATTTTCCCGGGTCATGAGAAAGTCGTCATCCTCATACCCGATGACGCCGTTGATCCTCCGTATCAGGAAGTCCGGCAGCACGGAACTGCTCACGTCATTGGTTCCGATCATCATGAGGCACAGCCTGATATCCTCCCGCGACGCCAGGATCATGTCCAGAGGCTTTCCGTTCAGCGGAAAGCCCGGAACGTCCTTTCTTTCCCACACGTTTCCGGGCAGCCAGTCGCGTGTGGTGCTCCCGCTCCTCCCGAGGTTCCGGACAAGTCTGGGGCCCAGCCTGACGGAGAGCAGCTCGGAGAGCACGTAGGGGTATGAGATGGGAAGAAGCTCCCGTGCGTCCGGACCGGTGTACGGCGCATACTCGCTGACTCCAGGCTGTGATCCCGAGGTCAGCGAGTCACCTATAGCGATGATCTGATGAGGTCGGTCAATAACCATGTTCTCTGATAACTCTATGAATAACCGCACGAGGATGAGAATCTACAGGACAGGGGGAAATCGGCGCGATGCCGTAGGCGGTACGTCCAACCGTCGAGCCGGCGCATCGGTGCGGCTTGCGCCAGGAAAGGTCTTTTCTTACAGGACCTTGTCGAGAAAGGCCTTGACCCGAGCATTGTCCATGCGATGCGAAAACACCTCCTTGGGGCTTCCTTCGAGGATGAACTTCCCCTCGTCCATGAAGATGACCCGGTCGGCCATTTCACGGGCAAAGCCCATCTGGTGGGTGACGATCACCATGGTCATCCCCTCCTCGGCAAGCTTCTTGATCGTGGTGAAAACCTCTCCCACGAGCTCGGGATCGAGCGCGGAGGTGGGTTCGTCGAAAAGCATGAGCATGGGTTTCATCGCCAGAGCCCTGGCAATGGCTACCCTCTGCTTCTGCCCTCCGGAAAGGAATGCCGGATAGGTGTCTTTCTTGTCCAGCAGGCCCACCTTGCCGAGCAGGTCAAGGGCGATCCTGCGTGCATCCTCCCGGGGCTGTTTCTTGACGGTGATGGGCCCTTCCATGACGTTCTGCAGGGCGGTCATATGGGGGAAAAGGTGGAAGTGCTGGAACACCATGCCGATCTCCGAGCGCAATGCGCAGATGACATCCTGCTTTTCCAGCACGAGCCTGCCCTTCTTGTCTTTGCGGTATCCTACTTCCCTGCCTTCCATCAGTATCCGGCCCGAGTCGATCTTTTCCAGAAAGTTGATCATCCTGAGCAGCGTGGTTTTCCCGGAGCCTGACGGTCCGATGATGACGATCTTCTCGCCCTTGTCGATCTTCAGGCTCACCCGGTCCACGGCAAGAAAGTCGTGGAAACGCTTGACGACATCAACCAGTTCGATCATCGGTTCTCATATACCCCCAGTCTGTCCTCGAGTTTCCGGAAGGAAACGGTGAAGATGCTGGTCATCACCAGGTAGATCATGGCTGCCTGCATGAGGATGAAGATATTGAATGTCGTGTTGAAAATCTGGTCCGCGGCCCGCATGAGCTCCACCATGGCGATGGTAGAAACCAGGGCGGTGTCCTTGATCAGCGCGATGAACTCGTTGCCCACGGGCGGTACGAGCCGCTTGTAGGTCTGGGGCACGATAATGCGTCTCATGGCCTGCCAGTAGGTCATCCCGAGCGATTTGGCAGCCTCCATCTGCCCGGGGTCGATGCTTTCGATGGCCCCGCGCATGATCTCGGCCAGATAGGCCGAATAGTTCAGTCCCAGGCCGAGCACCGCTGCGGTGAACGGGTCCAGGGTGATGCCCAGCGGCGGCAGCCCGTAATAAATGAAGAAGAGCTGGAGCAGAAGCGGAGTACCCCGGAATATCCAGATATAACACCAGAAGATGAATGAAATGCTTTTGATGCGGCTGATCCTGGCAAGCGCGATGAAGAGTCCGGCAACGGGCGAGATGACCATGGTGATGAGCACCAGGAGAATGGTCATGCCCGACGCCTTGAGCAAGGTGGGGAAGTACGTGCCCATGTCCTTGAGAAACCGCAGCCATTTGGGCGTCTGCGCGGCCGCTATCTGCTTGAGCAGGTTCTTGGCCTCGAGGTTCTCCGGATAGACATCGAGAATCTCCCTGCACAGAGCCGCGCTTTTCTTGTACTCGCCCGTACTGAAACAGATCTTGGCGGCCTCCATGCGAGACCTCACGAAGGCTCCGCCGTCTTCCCCCTGGGCAGGGGCCGGGACCGTCAGGAAGGTATTCAGCGCGCTTTCGATGTTTCCCGAATTGAACTCCCGTGTCGCTGTCGCCAGGATGTCATACGGATCCGGCTGGGCATGAGATGCCGCCGGAATGATAAGCAGGAGTATCACGAGGCCCAGCGCGCCTGTCAACGCGCCGGGCCGGCTGTTTCTCACTTCCATGAAGTGATGTCATCTCCGAACCATTTGATGGAAATCTTCTTCATGGTGCCGTCGGCGAACATCTCATCGAGGGTCTTCTGAATCATGTCTTTCAACGCCACGTCCTCCTGCCTGATGCCGATCCCGATAGGCTCGGACGTCAGCGGCTCGGGCAGCACGCGATACTCGCCGGGACGCTGCGAGAGGTAGTAGCGGCCGACGAGTTCGTCCACGGCCAGGACATCGATCCTTCCGATCTTGAGGTCCATGAAGGCCGAGGTGTTGTTGTCGTAGCGCTTGACCTCCTTGAATTCAGTCCCGAGCTTCTTCATGGCCTCCTCCGAGGTAGAGCCGAGCTGAACGCCCGCGACATGCTTGTTTCCAAGGTCTTTGACGCTCTTGATCGTCTGATTATCACCTTTGACCACCATGATCTGCTTCTCCATGATGTAAGGCTTGGTGAAGGCGATCTCCTTCATACGCTCCTCGGTGATGGACATGCCGGACCAGATGATGTCGAACTTCTTGGTCTTCAGGGACATGATCACGCCTTTCCAGGCGGTGGGGACATGGACGATCTCGATTCCGAGCCTCTTGCCCAGCTCTCTGGATGCATCGATATCAAAACCCACGAGCTCGTTCTGTTCGTTCCTGAACTCCATGGGCGGAAATGCATCGTCGATTCCGATGACGAGCTTGCCCGCAGCCTTGACCCTTTCCCACGAATCATCGGCGGCAACTCCCGGAGCCGAGAAAAACGCCACGATCATGCCCACCAGTCCGATTGCATAAGACAGCTTTTTCATTATCTTTTCCTCCCGCTGGTAATATCTTGGAAAGTCACGGCTCGTGATTATGAAACAAAACGCCGCAAAACACAAGCAGCAAGGACATCCCCTCGGACGGAGCCCGTAACAGGATCATGGACGTCCATAGGCCGGCAGGAGAGAGAAGACCTCCGGCCGATATCGCACCCGGAAAGCTCCATGAGCTTTTTGCATGCATGCCATAATTTTATTCTATCAAACTATTTGCCTTGAGAGAGCATACTCATTATAAACGGACCCGGCTGTCATGCCGTGCCGAAGACAACCTGCCGGACCAGGCAGGGAATCCGGCCGGTTCATGATGTATCCGATTCCGTGGAGAAGGAGCGTATCCGTATGGGAATGAAGAATGTACTGGCATCTCGGTGGGGCGTCATCGGGGTCGGGGCGGTTATCGGGATACTGGCCCCCATCCTGCAGAAGCTCGGCAATCCCGGAAACATGGGGATATGCGTCGCCTGTTTCGAGAGGGATATTGCAGGGTCACTCGGTCTGCATCGCGCGGATATCGTCCAGTATATGAGGCCGGAGATCATCGGCTTCGTACTGGGGTCATTCGCGGCCGCTCTGATCTTCAGGGAGTTCAGGCCGCGGGCGGGGTCCGCGCCCATCGTCCGCTTCGTGCTGGGAGTTTTTGCCATGATCGGGGCCCTGGTGTTCCTCGGCTGCCCGTGGAGGGCCATGCTCAGGCTCGCAGGAGGCGATCTCAACGCCGTTCTCGGGATAGCGGGCCTCGTGTTCGGCATATGGATCGGCACGCTCTTTCTGAAGAACGGCTACAACCTCGGCCGGTCACAGAAAACCTATCCCTCGGTAGGGCTGCTCATGCCGCTCATCGCGTTCGGCTTTCTTCTGCTCGTATTCATATATCCGCAGATCCAGGGAGAGCCGGCCAGCGGCGTGCTCTTCTACAGCGTGAAAGGCCCGGGCTCCATGCACGCGCCTTTGCTCGTTTCCCTGGGCATCGGGCTCGTGGTGGGGGTTCTCGCGCAGCAGAGCAGGTTCTGCACCATGGGCGCCATTCGCGACCTCACGCTCTTCGGCCAGACCCATCTCCTCGGCGGCCTGGTTGCGCTGGTGCTGGCTGCTTTTGTCACCAATCTCGTTCTCGGCCAGTTCAACCCTGGATTCACCGGCCAGCCCGTGGCGCACACGCTCCACTTCTGGAACTTTGCCGGCATGACGCTCGCGGGGCTCGCATTCGCTCTGGCAGGAGGATGCCCCGGGAGGCAGCTGTTCCTGAGCGGTGAAGGCGATGGCGATGCCGCCGTGTTCGTCATCGGCATGGTGGCTGGCGCCGCCTTTGCGCACAACTTCGGCCTTGCGAGCTCCCCTGCGGGGATCGGCACGCACGGAGCGGCGGCGGTGGCAATCGGTATCATCGTCTGCCTGTTCATCGGATTCACCATGAGAACGAAACTCGCATAAAGGAGGAGACCCATGAGCACACGAATAGACGCCCGCGGCCTCTCCTGCCCTCAGCCGGTCATCCTTACCATGAGCAAGATCAGGGAGATGACGAAAGGGCGGATCGAGATTCTCGTGGATACGGACACATCGAAAGAAAATGTATCGCGCGCCGCGAAGAGCAAGGGCTGGGACGTTCAGATCGTCGAGCCGGATGGGAGCGGCTACAGGATCGTGATTCAGAAGGATTAGACGCTGTATCGTCGCTGACGTTCCCGATTGCGGAAAAGCACAGAGGGAGCCGGATCGGTTCACATCAGTCGTCCCGGAGCCTTATTTTCCACCCCCACCTGCCGCGCGGGAGCGGTCCTGTCTAGGGCTTTATTACGATCCTGCCCGGGTGCTCCTCCGTGATTTCGCCGATAATGGCAGCCTCAGCGATCCCGTGTGCATGGAGCTCGGCAAGGAGTTTTTCCGCCTCCCCGGCCTCCAGGGAGATGAGGAGCCCGCCTGAAGTCTGGGGATCGAACATGAGCTTCATGCGGTCGTCGTCGATTTCTCCCTCTGTGTCGACAAGTGTCTGCCTGAATTTCTCGTTGCGATACGCCCCGCCCGGTATGAGCCCCATTCCCGCATACTCCAGGGCCTCTTCGAACACAGGCACACGCGAAGCGTACACGACAATACCCGCAGCGGTGTTCTCGATCATCTCGCACGCATGGCCCAGGAGGCCGAACCCGGTGATATCCGTGCAGGCATGGACCGCGAAGCCTTCCATGATCTCGGCGGGAACCCGGTTGAGCGTGTTCATGGAGCGGATGACCTTCTCTTGTGCCTGCCGGCTCGCCATGTCCGCCTTGACCGCCGTGGCCACGACGCCCGTCCCGAGAGGCTTGGTGAGCACGAGCCTGTCCCCCGGCCGGGAGCCCCTGTTCGCGAGTATCTTGCGCGGATGCACGGTGCCGGTCACCGACAGGCCGTACTTGATCTCCCGATCGTCGACACTGTGCCCCCCGATCAGGAGCACGCCAGCCTCGCTCATCTTGTCGAAGCCTCCTTTCAGGATATCCTTCAGAATCGATATGTCCCCGTCCTGGGGAAAGCAGATGATGTTCATGGCGAGCACGGGCCTGCCGCCCATGGCATATACGTCGCTCAGGGCATTAGCCACCGCGATCTGGCCGAAGAGATAGGGTTCGTCCACCACCGGAGTGAAAAAATCCAGGGTGAGTATCAGCGCCAGATCGTCGTTGATCCGATACACCCCGGCATCGTCGGGGTTCTCCATGCCCACCAGCAAGTCGGGGTGCGTCATGACCGGCAGCGAACAAATTGCCTTGTCCAGAACCTCCGGACCGAGCTTGCACGCTCAACCGGCACCGCGTACCATGGAGGTGAGTTTCACTTTTCCGTTTCGTGTTCTGTTATCCATCTCTTTCGCTCCTGCTCTTGTTTCGCGCATGTCGATAGTATTCATCCATAATCCGACATACATACAGGCCGTACGCCGGCTCGGCTTCGACTGTTCTAGCTTATACTTTGAGAATGTTTTTCATTCAATATATTTATATTCCATATTGATCTTGACCGGCTGCCTGAGTTATAGAATTTCCATGATTGCAGACCAGTTCAAGAGCATCACGATCCAGCAGCTGGAGGCCCTGGTTTTCCTCGTCGAGGAGCGGAGCTTCTCGGAAGCGGCAAAGAAGATGCTCCTTTCTCAGCCTTCCATAAGCAAGCACATCAGGAACCTCGAGACATTCACGAACTGCCGGCTCATCAACCGCACCAAGACCGGCATATCGCTGACCGAAGAGGGCTCCATTCTCTACGGATACGCGAAAAAGATCCTGAAAATCAGAGACGAGGCGCGGGAGAAGATCGTTTCGCTCAGCGACAAGGTATCCGGCCACGTCTTCATCGCGACCAGCACCATTCCTTCTACATACATTCTGCCTTCCGTCCTCACCGGTCTCAAGAAGAGGCATCCGGACATACAGGTGCATATCCTGTCGAGCGACAGCGACGATGTCGTCGATATGGTGCTGGGCGGCCAGGCGGAGATCGGCTTCATCGGCAGGGAAATTCACGACAGAAGGCTCAACAGCGAGCCTGTCTGGGACGACGAGCTGATTCTTACGGCGAGAAAGGGGCACCGGATGGAGGGCGGACGCCCTGCGGACATACAGGATATTCTCGAGGAGCCTTTCATCCTCAGAGAAAAGGGGTCGGGCACCAGGTCTGTTTTCGAGCACTATCTGAGCGCCCACGACCTGCCGCCGTTGTCCCGCTTTTCCATCGCCTGCGAGCTCGGCTCGTCGGAGGCGGTCAAGGAGGCCGTGATCGCAGGATTGGGCGTATCGGTCATTTCCATCCACGCGGTGAAACGCGAGCTGGAGCAGGGTCTCGTGGTCCGGATACCTCTGAAGACTCCGAGGATTCTGCGCAGCTTTTCGATCGTCACCCGAAAACAGTTCGCCCTATTGCCGCATCACCGGGCGTTTCTGGAGTATGCGAGGGCATACGCCATAGACCTGCAGCCGTCCTGAGCCGTTTCCCGAAAAAGACCCTCGTTCATGCCCGAGGGCCGTACATGTCCGGTACGGCGATGAATTCTTTCCTCTTCACGAACCCGCATCGATCTGCTATGAGAACCAACCATGACCACTGCATCTTTTTCCCGACAAGGAGACACACCCATGGAAACATCAGGCACTGTTTTGGTTGATTATCGGGAGCTCGAACGCTTCATGAAAGAGGGGTTCATCTCACTGGGCGTCCCGGAGCAGGACGCCCGGATCTGTGCCGCCGTGCTGATTGAATCCGATCTTCGCGGGGTGGAGTCCCACGGCATCGGACGGTTCAAGATGTATGTGGATCGGATCAAAGACGGAATCCTGATGCCCGTGACCAAAGAGACCGTTGTCAAGGAGACCGAAAACACAGCCCTGATCGACGGCAACCACGGGATGGGCCATGTGATCGCCCACCGGGCCATGAGCCTCGCCATCGAAAAGGCGAAGAAATCCAATGTCGGCATGGTCGGGGTGCGCAACAGCACCCATTTCGGCATCACAGGGTATTACCCGGATATGGCCATCAGGCAGAACATGGTCGGTCTGGCCTTTTCCAACGCCCGCCCATCCGTTGCGCCCACCTTCGGGGTCGAGCCCGTGATCGGCACGAACCCCATCAGCTTCGGCGCACCGACAGACGAAGGGCATCCCTTCCTGCTCGACATCGCCACCTCCACCACCCAGCGGGGCAAGATCGAGGTCTATGCACGCGACGGCAAGCCCACCCCGAAAGGGCTCACCATCGACAGAGAAGGCAGGGAGCCCACGGACAGCGTCGAGCTGCTCCAGACCCTGGTAAAGGGCACCGCGTCCCTGCTTCCTCTGGGCGGAGCGGGCGAGGAGCTGGGCGGCCACAAGGGCTACGGGCTGGGAGTCATGGTGGAGATATTATGCGCCTCGCTGACAGGCGGCAGCTTCGGCAAGGCCTTGAGCGGTTTTGAAAACGGAAGGCCCGCGTACCACAGGCTGGGCCATTTCTTCGTGGCCGTGAACATCGAGAGCTTCGTTCCGCTGCCCCTGTTCAGAAGCATCACCGGTTCCATCATGCGCGAGATCAGAGGATCTGCAAAGGTACCGGGCAGGCAGAAGATCTATCTTGCCGGTGAAAAGGAGTTCGACAAGGTCAAGGTTCGCAAGCAGGAGGGCATTCCCATCAATCCTCCCCTCCAGAAGATCATGAAAGACCTGAGCAGGGACCTGGCCTTGAAAGGCTTCGGTTTCCCGTTCTTATGATGAGGCGGCCTCTGTACCGGACCTTCAGCTCTTTTTTGCGGGAACGTTTCGGACAGAGGGTGCAGAAAATCACCTTGGATGCTGGCTTGAGCTGCCCCAACAGGGATGAGATGAAACGAGGGGGATGCATCTACTGCAACGCCGCCGGATCCGGGACCGGGGCCATGTCCAGGGGTGTTGACCTTCGAGGGCAGATCGAGACCCAGATGAAGGTCATGTCCAGGCGGTACGGGGCGCGGGCCTTTATCGCCTACTTCCAGTCCTATTCCAATACCTATGCGGATCTTCCGACCCTGCAGGCGAACTTCGATGCTGTCCTGCCCTACCCTGAGATCGTGGGCATCGCCGTCGGCACCAGGCCGGACTGCATCGACAGGGACAGACTCGGCCTCATCAGCTCCTATGCACCGCAGCGCCTCGTGTGGATGGAGTACGGGCTCCAGTCGGCCAGCGACAAAACCCTGAAGCTTATCCGGCGCGGGCACGATGCCGATGCGTTCATACGGGCGGTGCGGCTCACCGCGGATTTTCCCCTGCGGATCTGCGCCCACGTGATCATCGGACTGCCCGGTGAGGGCATGGATGATTTCCTGGCCACCGCCGCGCTCGTGTCCAGCCTGCCGGTCACCGATGTCAAGATCCACCTGCTCTACATCGTCCGCGGCACGGAACTCGAGCGCATGTACAGGAACGGAGAGTATGAGCCGATGGACATGCCCGCGTATGCACAGGCCGCTGCCCGCTTCATCGCACACCTGCGCAAAGACATCGTGGTGCAGCGTATAACGGGAGACCCCCATGGGGAAGAGCTGATCGAGCCCCAATGGGCCCTGGACAAGAGGCAGGCGCTCGACGCCGTGCATCGGGAGATGGAGCTGTCGGGGCTGGTCCAGGGGAGTCTGTATACCGAACCATGAGACTTTATGGCATCACCCTCGAGCGCGGCCTCCTGCTCGCGCCCCTCTCGGGCTACACCAACTGGCCCATGCGCATTCTTTCGAGGCGCTTCGGAGCCGAGCTGTGCTACACGGAGATGATAAGCGCCGAAGGGCTGGTCCGCAACACCAAGAACACCTTGTGTCTTCTGAAGAGACCTCCACAGGACGCTCCCCTGATCGCCCAGATTTTCGCCCATTCATCCAGTGACGCCGCACTCGCGGCAAAGATCATCGAGGATGCCGGGTTCGACGGCATCGATATCAACATGGGCTGCCCCGTAAAAAAGGTCGTGAACAGGGGCGCCGGCGCGGCCCTGATGCGTGACGTCCCCCTGGCTCAGCACCTGACGCAAGCCGTAGCCTCAGCGGTGAGCATCCCGGTGAGCGTAAAGATGCGCGCCGGCTGGGACAGCGCCTCCATCAACGCTCGAGAGCTCGCCGGAGCGGTCGAGATGGCCGGCGTCCGGTGCATCATTCTCCATCCGAGGACCAGGATGGAAATGTACAAAGGAATACCACGCTGGGAGCTGCTCTCCGATCTCAGGCGCAGCACCGCCGTTTCCGTCGTTGCGAGCGGCGACATCCGAATCGGCTCGGACATCGAACGCCTCCGCGCTCTGGGCGCAGACGGGTTTATGGTGGGCCGCGCAGCCGTAGGGAGGCCGTGGATCTTCCGGGAGCTCGCGGGAGGGAAACGCCCGGATATCGATGAGCGCAGGGAAATCATGCTCGAACATCTGGACATGCTGTGCAGCCTCTACGGTCGGCAGAAGGGCACGGTATTCATGAGGAAGTTCATCTCCGGGTATGTGAGAGGCATCGACGGGGCTTCCCGTTTCCGCAGCCTCGCCTGCAAGGCCGTGTCATTTCAGGAGCTTCAGGCGATCATAAAAAGGTTGCCAGCCAGCCGGGATTCTGGTATGTAATGATGAAATCTTACCGAAAAGTTTTTTCAGATGATGGGGCAGCTACGATATTACACAAGAGACCTTGCATTTTATCTTCTGCTCGTGGCCTTGATGGGCATGCCGGCTGTGAGAGCGTATTCCCTCGATCTCGAACTCGCGGACAACCCCACGGCGTATCTGGTGAACAAGGCAAAGGAAAAGCGGATCCTGCTCATCGGAACACATCATCGAAACGCCTACATCCATGAGGTGATCGCCGGCGCGCTCCCCACGCTCGTGGAGCAGGCCAAGATCAATACACTCTTCGTTGAGATCCCCTGTTCCCAGCAGCCGAACATCGAAAGGTTCTGCCAAGGGCTCATCGACGTCGACGGGATCTGGGTCCACAGCATCGTGACCTCGCCGAGCTTCCTGGAGATTCTCAAGGAGGCGAGGAACCTGCGCATGAACATCGTTGCCATCGACACGGACGTCCCCTCCCCTATCGGCCGAGACGAATGGATGTCGAGAAAGGTGGTCTCCTACCTCGAGGAGCATCCCGATGAAAAGGCCATCGTGATCGTGGGGGCGCGACATGTGCTCAAGGGCATCGAATGGGCATTCTCCCACAAACCCACCCTGGCCGACCATCTGAACACTTATGACACCTTCTCGGTGGTGCCCTGGCCGGACAGCACCGATTCAACCCTGCCGGTCGCCATGGACATCACGCCTACAAAGTTCGAAGGGGTGAGCATTCCCCTGCTCAGGGCCATGAACATCAAACCTCACATAACCATACTTACCGTGGCGGACGGCATCATTCTTCTGCCCAAAGCCCAATCCCATTAGAGCCTCCCCCGTCTTTCACGAACGATCTCCCCGCGTCGTTCTTTCATTGATTTCAGCCGCATATGGGAATATATACTTTATCATGGCTTCTCTGTTCATTGGAGAGAACCCCAGGCTTGAGGCAGAGTACGAAGAGGTGCCCGCGGCAGGCATGTGCGCCGTGATCACTCATCCCCACTCCCTGATGGGAGGCAGCATGGACAACAATGTCGTCATGGCCGCATGGGATGCGGTTCTCGGGCGCGGCTACTCCGCTTTGCGCTTCAATTTCCGCGGGGTCGGCAGAAGCGGAGGCACTTTCGACAACGGCATCGGAGAGAGGGCCGATCTGGCGGCGGTCGTGAATCACCTGGACTACCCGGTCATCATCGTCGGCTATTCATTCGGGTCCTGGGTGGCCGCACACTTTCTGCAGGAGGTCGATGTCCCCTGCATTTTCATATCTCCTCCCACCGCCATGTTCCCCTTTCCTTCCCTCAAGGGGTTCAATGTATGGGCCGTAGCAGGCTCGCTCGACCAGTTCTGCGATCAGGCTGAGCTGCATCGCATCCTGGACCGGGAGCGTATCAGCGTCATCGAAGGTGCAGACCACTTCTGGTTTGGAGATACGGAACCCCTGAAACGCTATCTGGAAAAAAAGCTCGATCTCATCCGTTCCATCTCCTACTGATACGGCCGTCCGGAACATCGTCTGAGGCCCTTGCTCGCTGCAGAATTTTATCCGCAATAATGACTCGTGTCTAGATCCGTCTTCAGATTTTCCATATTTAGAGGCCCGCTGCAGGGTTTATTGATTATTGTAAGGGGCTGCGGCTTGCCCGGCCCGCCGGTCCCGATCACTACCGAAGACAAGGAGGGAATCATGGCGTTCAACCCTTTGAGAGAAAAAGGCATACCTATCGACAAACAGTTCAAAAACTGGGTGGATCTGAACTCCAAACCCTACGACAAGGAAACCGTCCATCCCTACACCCGGACCCGCGGCATTCTCATGAACGGCATCGAGGTGGAGGCGATGATCTTCAAGCGGCAGTTTGCCCGAAATACGAGCGATATGGATCTGAGAAGACACCTGGCCCTGACCCGCAGAGTGGAGCAGGAGCAGCAGAAGGCGATCAACTGGATGATCCCCGGAGACGAATCGAATCTCGAGGTGACTCTCGGCTATGAGCAGGTGGCGGTGGATCTCACCGCATTCCTGGCACGCAACGAACACGACCCGTATGTGAAACAGGCGCTCGACTTCGCTCTGCTCGAGGACTTCGATCATCTCTACCGCTATGCGAATCTCATGAAGCTCACCGAAGGCAAGGAGCCGTCGTCGGTCACCAAACAGTACACGGAGATCACGGTCGGCAGGCCCACGGCACTGGAGCACAGGCATCCGTTCGACGATGTGCGGGACTTTACGGACTTCACAACGGCCGATCCCGCCACCAAGATGCACATCCTCACTATCGTCGCTGCCGAGCAGCAGACCATGAACTATTACATGAACATAGGCGACCGCGCCATTGACATGCTCAGCCGCGGCCTCTACCTCGAGATCGCACAGATCGAGGAGCAGCACGTATCCCACTACGAATCACTCCTGGACCCCAATGCTTCGTGGTTCGAAAACCTTCTCCTTCACGAGTACAACGAGTGTTATCTGTATTACTCCCTGATGCAGGACGAGCCCAACGCCCAGGCACGCGCCCTGTGGGAGGAGTCGCTCGCCATGGAGATCGAGCACCTGAAAATGGCCTCGGAGCTGATGAAACAGTATGAAAAACAGGACCCCGAAGCATTGCTGCCCCAGAGCATGCCCGAGGTGTTCAAGTTCCAGTCGAATGTGGATTATATCAGAGACGTCCTCGCCTCGCAGATAACCCTTACCGGCGATCAGGCCGAGTTTGTTCCAGCGGAGAACCTGCCGAAAGATCACCGGTATTTTTCGTTTCAGAGTACGGTGAACGCCAAAGGATCTCCCAGCGAGACGGTCATCGACAGCCTGGTCAGAAAGACGGGGAACGACTATCGCCAGGAGCTCGCCGGGCCTCATCCGATCAAAATGTTCCAGCAGGCCGAGGCAATACCGGCTGTACAGAGAAGGCTCCAGCAACCGAGGGCGTGAGTGGAAGACCGCCGGGACCTCGACTGCAGGGGTTCCGGCGGGCCGGTTCCGCGAATAAAGGGGCCTTCTAGCTCTTCGGACGGTTTTTCTCCAAGCGGCGACGACCGGCCTCAATGATGAGGTTCGCCGTAAAAACCCCGATATAAACAAACACGCTGGTGCCAGCCCTCGACTCGATCAGCCCGGGCTGCATGAAGTCAACCATGAACACGATGCCGACAGTGGCCACGAAAGACACGAAGGCGGATATGAAGAGAAATGAAAGATCGAACCCGAAAAGCCTCATATTCCTCCCCTGTGGGATCAACACACCCAGGCCAGTATAGCGGCGCCTTCCGCCGCATGCAACAGGGAACCATCCGGCGGCATGCATGTCGTTCTTCCTGAGGTATCGAGATAAGCCCGGCTCTCCATATGGGAAGTACTGTTCCATCCTTATCGACGATCTCTCTCATGGGCGCAACCCAAGCCCGGCTCCGAAACAGCGGCTGCAGCAGTCTTCTCATGCGGGAGGCAATCCGGTTCGCCTCCTCGGTGACGGAAGGGCTCGATTGCGAGGGTTTCATGGCGGAGCCGATCGAGAGATTCTTCCGAGGCTTCGGGGCGACAGCAGGTGTACTTCACCGCTTTGTCCATGAACAGATGCAATAAGGTTCTTTTCGTATTGCCGGAATATCACCCGGCGGGTGCCGGGCGGCATGAATCACCGGAAAGTTTTCGATGAATCCCTGCACTAGATGCATTCCGCACTTGCCCATCATCAGATATTGAGCTAGAAACAATGTCACCTTTGGGTGGGGTCGCCTGCACAGGCATGAGAAAACAATGACGGTGTCCCGGGGTATGGAAAAAAGGATCAGCGCTCTCCTCTACCGGCATATCCTGCCGTACGTCGGCCTGTTTCTGGTAAAGGCCATCTCTTCGACCTATCGGCTCCGTATCGTTGACGAGGACCGGGAGAGATCGGTGCTCGAAAAGGACGGGAGCATCATTTACGCATCCTGGCATCAGAGGTTTTTCCCAGGGATAACGTTCTTTGCATCGCGCAGACCGATCGCCATCCTCATCAGCCAGAGCCGTGACGGCGACTTCATTTCACACATCGTTGATATCCTCGGGTGGGAGCCTGTCCGCGGCTCTTCATCGAGAGGCGGGAGCGAGGGTCTGCAGCGCCTCAAGGAGCTTTCCAGAGAGGGACACAAAATCGGACACATCGTGGACGGCCCCAAAGGCCCCTTCGGTGTGGTCAAGCCCGGAATTCTGAGAATAGCGCAGGTGTCCGGAAAGGCGATCGTGCCCACGATAACGTCTTCGGAGAAGAGATGGATGTTCAGCAGCTGGGACAGGTTCATGATTCCCAAGCCGTTCTCCCGCGTGGTCATCAGGTTCGGAGAACCTGTGTACATATCCCCGGATCTCGACGAGGAAGGCTTTGAACGGTGTCGGCTCATGATTGAGCGTACGATGAGGGAGCTGTACGAGGATACCGACCTGATCTGGTCCGACGAGTCCAGAAAACGGGAAATATTCGGATAAGCCGGGCCTCGATTCCTTTCCTGCGCACGATATTCTACTTATAACCGCGGCGAAATCGGACGTACAAACCGGGGGAACTGCCATGTCTCCGCTTGCAGCAATCATGGTTTTCGGGGCGCTGATGAGTGTCATAGCCCTGGTGGGAAGCATGACGCTCGTCCTGAAGGAGATGACCCTCCGCAGGATTCTTCCTCTGCTCGTCGCCTTTGCGTCCGGTTCACTCATAGGCGGCGCTTTCTTCCTCATGATACCGGCGGCAATCGAAAATATCGGCAATACTATGGAGGTCTTCCTCTGGATTGCCGGCGGCTTTTTTGTCTTCCTGGCGCTGGAGCAGCTGCTGCAGTGGCACCACTGCCACAGGAGCCCGGCTGTCCATACACGACCCGTCAGTACCATGCTCCTGATCGCGGACGGCCTGCACAATCTGATCGGAGGGCTGTCCATCGGCGCCCTCTTCATCTCGGACTTCCGACTCGGCCTCGTGGCATGGTATGCCGCCGTGGCCCACGAAATACCCCAGGAGCTGGGCGACTTCGGCGTTTTGGTACACGGGGGGTGGGGAAAAGGAAAGGCGCTTCTCTACAACTTCCTTTCCGCCCTCACCTTTCCGGCGGGGGGGCTGATCGCATATGCACTTTCCTCCGCCGTCTCGGTGGAATTTCTTGTGCCCTTCGCTGCAGGCAACTTCCTGTACATCGGCGCCGTTGACCTGGTGCCCGAGTTCAGGGAATCTCCCGAATGCGGTCCGAATATTCCAGGCACCTTTGCATGGGTTCTCGGCATGGCGATTCTGTACGCCACGAGCTTTTTCCATTACCATTGAGCCCGAAGGGATGCCGGGCGCAGTGTAGGAGAATTCGAAAGGAATGAGTCGGGCGAGCCCGCCAAAGTCCGTCAATGGACAGTACAATAATGAAAAATGATCCGACATTGCGGGTTGTTGTCGCCGGCCCACCGTTGTATAACTGTCAGCGATTGATGATATCCGTACATGCGGGAGGTGTGAGAATGGAGACCATTGCCGTACGGGCGGCCCGGGATCCATATGCCAGGCACCTGGGAATAACCGTGGATACGGTGGAAGAAGGTTTTGCCTCCTGTTCGGTGAAGATCGGCAGGGACTTGTGCAACTTCCTCGGAATGGCCCATGGAGGACTGGTCTTCAGCCTGGCGGATGTCGCGTTTTCAGCCGCCTCGAACAGGGACCACTATCCATCCTATGCACTCGACATCAGCGGTTCGTTCCTGAAGACCGCTGCTGAAGGAGATATCCTGAGGGCGGAGGCCAGGCTGGTACACAGCACTCGGAGAACCGGCCTCTACCGGATGGACGTGTTCAGGGGCAACGAGCTCATGGCCACATTCAACGGCACAGTGTTCAGGAAAGTCTCGTCCGGAAGCTGCGGATAGCCGGTTTCAAGAAGCTGCCGGCCTTTTTGGAGGTAACCATGCGCACAAAGATACTCGGTATATCGGGCAGCCCGGTCAAGAACGGAAACGTGGAGGCATTCCTGAGGAAGATGCTCGAGAACATGCCTCCTGACGGCCTGGAGCACAACGTCGTGAACCTGTCCTGCCTGGAGGTCCGTGACTGCATCCACTGCAACTTCTGCCTGTCCAGGCAGAAGCCGGGAAAATACTGCTCCATCACGGACGACGCCCAGGAGGTGTTCGAGAAGATCGAATCCGCCGATATCATCGTTCTCGCCAGCCCGGTATACTTCATGCGCACAAGCGCCCTGATGGCGGCCCTGATCGACCGGCTCAGGGTGTTCGTCTTCGGAAACCTCGTTAAAGGCAGGCTGAAGAACAAGATCGGGGTGAGCGCGGCGGTATCCTGGCTCAGAAACGGGGGTGTTGAAACCACGCACCTCTCTCACCTCTACGCGTTCCTCACGCTCGAGATGATACCTGCAACTGTGCACAGCGGGGTAAGCGCTCTTGGTGCATCCGCTCTGGCAAGCAGGTACGGCTCTGGAGATTTCGATGCCTCCGTACGCCTGGGCGTCACCGATGACGATGCCGGCGCCGAATCGGCGGCCGCGATCATGCAGCGGGCCGTGGAGCTCGCGAAGCTGGTCAGCGGGGGGAAATCCTGATGTCGCCCGGTACGGATCGAGAGGTCGGAGGGATCGTGTATTGCTCCGGACCCCTGTTCTGTCCCGAAGAGCTCGGAGGAATGACGGCCATAGCCCGGGTGCTCGAAGAGTCGGGATTCGAGACCTTTCTGCCCCAACGCGACGGCCTCGAGGCATATGTGCTCCCGCTCGTGAATTCCGCGCTGAACATCAAGGCAGGGCCGGTAAGGCCTTTTATCAATAGGGCGATTTTCTGCCTCGACATGTACCAGATCGTTCATCGGTGCGGATCTGTCGTGGTCAACCTGAACGGGAGAGTGCCCGACGAAGGGGCGGTGGCCGAAACCGCCGTCGCATTCGCCCTGGGGAAACCCATCGTGATGTACAAACACGACGCGAGAACCGTATTCAACGGCATGGACAACTCCATGATCACGGGGCTTTCACCCTTCAGGGTCGAGACCCTGGAGGAAATCCCCGTCGCCCTGAGAAGAGCCCGAAAGCAGGCCGGATCGTGCTCTTTCGCACCTTGCTCACAAGGCGCTCTGCCTTCGGAGATGCAAAAGGCCGTTGAATTCGGCGCCCGGGTGTGGTCTTTCCTTCAGGGACTGAACCGCCTGGGCGGCGGACGGCGCGTCGCGGACGAGCTGATCGACGAGATAGCACGGCTGTGCCGGGATTATCCGGTCACGGATTCTCCGGGATGACAAGGGAAGAGAGCCGGACATGCCGGTTCGAACAGTCGCATGGATCATCCTGCGGATTCCCTCTGGCTTCTGCAGAGAATAATCTGATATTGAGGGCATATTGGCAGCAATGTGCTATCATATCGGAAAGGAGCGGTTCTCTTGAAGATGCATACAGACATGCAGCAATATCTGGAACCAACGCCCACCATCGATTACGACCACCCTCTCGTGGAGGAGTTCGCCCGGAAACATGCGGTCAACCCTCATGAGGGACGCGAGCAGGCGGTCAGGCTCTACTTTGCGGTGCGCGACGGCATCCGGTATGATCCATACCTGCTCAATCTCTCGGTGCAAGGCCTGAAGGCAAGCACCACCCTGATGGTGGGCCGCGGCTGGTGCGTGGCCAAGGCGATTCTGCTGGCCGCCTGCTGCCGATATCACGGCATCCCCGCTCGGCTGGGGTATGCCGATGTACGCAACCACCTGTCCACAGCCCGCATGCGCGAGCAGATGAAGACTGATGTTTTCTACTGGCACGGGTATACGTCCATATTTCTGGGCGGGAAATGGCTCAAAGCGACCCCTGCGTTCAACATCGAGCTCTGCGAGAAGTTCCGGCTGAAGCCACTGGATTTCGACGGTTACAGCGACTCGATCTATCAACCCTTCGACCTCGATGGAAACCGGCACATGGATTATCTGAAATATCGCGGGGAGTTTGCAGACGTGCCGATCGATCTGATCATCGATACATTCCGCCGCGAATACGGCGCTGACGATGCGGCGATAGAATCGCTCAAGGGCGCCGACTTCGACCGGGAAGCCGACCGGGAGAACTCGTAGGAGGATCGTGCAGACCCGATGACCGTACAGTATGTAGGCGTGATATCCGATACCCACGGGCTGCTCAGGGACGAAGTGAAAAGAGCCTTCAGAGGATGCAGCCGCATCATCCATGCAGGCGACATCGGGACCCTTTCGGTTCTTCAGGATCTCGAGCGGATCGCGGACGTTGTCGCGGTGCGGGGAAACACCGACAGGGGGGAGTGGGCGAGGTCACTGAAGGAGTCTGAGCACCTCGAGCTTGGCGGCAACAGGATCTACATCATTCATGATCTGGGGTCGCTTCCCCTGACCGTACCGGCCGCAGCGGTCGACATCGTGATTTACGGGCACTCCCACATGCCGGACATCAGATACCGCGACGGGGTCCTGTACCTCAACCCGGGAAGCGCCGGGCCTCGGAGGTTCGGTCTCCCCGCGAGCATAGCCCTGATGAGAATAGAAAAAGACGGCGTTTTCCCGGAAATCATTGAGCTCGCCGCCTAGCCTTGTCCACTCGGCATCTCCCTCCGTTCTCCTTCTCAGGAGTCTGCCGTGACAACCCCCCTCTCTTAAACATGCACGATGATCCGTCTTTTACGACTGGCCGGCGGCTGAGGTCATCTCGGACATCATTCAGGATCGCGGGCGCACGTTCTCATGCCCGGCAGTGTGAGAGACAACGGTTTTGGGCTTCCGGCCGCGAAAGAACAGCCGGCGGGATGCGAAACATGCACGCAGGGGGATAAGTGGAGGCAGGAGCGAGAAATATGAGCAGACATCCCCTTGCCCCGGGAGTAGACATCCTGCCCGCCTTGAGCCGCATTTCACAGCCCTGCGGCGCAGGGGCCCAGCCTGTATAAAAAAGAAGGAGCAGGCATATGGGAGCCCGCTCCTTCTTTGCACCCCGGAATACAGGGCTTGCGTCAGACTCGTGTGCGACCCGGCAAGGCGCGAACAATCGCCACTACGAGTATGGCTCCCAGGACGGCTATGACCAGGGTGCCTATGTTGAAACCCGACAAGGGCGCCTGTATACCGAACAGGGCACTCGCCAGGAATCCACCGACCAGTGCGCCGACTATCCCCAGGATCATATCCCCGAAGATTCCGTAGCCGCCGCCCTTCATAATGAGGCCGGTCAGCCATCCGGCGATAATCCCAATGATAATCCAGGACAAGATACCCATACGTAGTATCCTCCTTCCTTGTGTTTCTACCAGCTGAAAGTACTGATAGTCCTCATACATTAAAATAATAACGTCCTGCGGCCGTATCCCCATATGGATGAACTGCAGATCTTTTTCATGAACAGGCGTCCGGACAGGCCGGCCGCCCTTGAATAACCCGCCGGGGGGTTAGGCTGGTGGGCGTTGCCCGCGGCTGCTGTCAGAGCGGGTGCATGACATGAGCATCCTCGGGGAAGAGAGGCCCGGCATCGGCTCAAGACCGGGAAACGTGAGCGAGGATTGATCCGGGCACGGCGATCGTGAGCCTGCCGTTAATGTCGGGATACCCGAAAGATCCTTGAGATTTCTGCATACATTGCCCCGGGGTCTTCTTCGGTATCCGATGAAAGGAAACAGCCCTGCTCTTCCGGACGGCAAATCCGGGCCTGACGCTATCCGTCTTCTTTCGTGTAATCCTCCGGGACTGTGTAGAACCCCTCATCGGCATTCTTGTCCGAGTAATCGAGCAGCTCCTGAGTGGTTCTGATCTGTGTATTCATCATGTTCGCTGTGGAAACAGCGTAGACGGTGACGCCTTTGATCTTTTTCATCTCCTTGGTAAAAGCCCCCTTGGATTCTCGCATCCCCGGCATCATCATCATGCTGGCGGCGGCCATTCTGTGAAGGAGATCGTAGTCCAGCTTGATATCCTGCGTCGCCCACAGCTCCGTCTCGGACGGCCCCATAGTCGTGGTGGTTGTCTGAATGTACTTCCTGCAGTTCCAGCCGCCGATCTTCTTTGTCTCTCCGGTGTCTTCCACTGCAATGCTGAACTCGGACATCTCATCCATCATTCCCTGAACAAAATCCTTTGCCTCCTGCTTTTCCTCCGGCGTCATCTGCTCGTCTTCCTCGATGGCCTGCTCCGCCATCTTTTCCATGTCCATGGGAAATTCGGAATATGTCCGGGCCTGATTATCCATGAGATAAACCTGCTGCTTGTCGATCCGCATGATCATTGTCTGAGGCCCCTCGTCGGTGCGGATCATGTCTCTTGCTATCCAGGTCTCTCTCATGCTTTCCCTGGCAGGCTGCTCCTGTCCCATTATCTCGAACGCTTCGGTGCGCTGCCTGTACTTCAGGTAGATATCTGCATGGATGAGCCCAGGAAGGGCCAGCATACAGACGCCATACAGAAAAACAAGGCGCAGAATCTCTTTTCTTTTCATACATCACCTCTTATGCGTATGATTGAACCCATGAATCCCCGGCTTGCCCCGGATTCATCGATACAAGATATAAAGTACTGCCCTTGAGGCTTCTCTTCAAACCGGGAGAGGGGGGTCCGGAACATGCGCCTTGGATATTCTTTCTCCAAGCGCCCGGTTTTGAACTCTGTCCGGCCTCTGTATAATTACATCAAAGGAGCAGGACATGAACAGAATGCACAAGCTGTACGGGAGCACGGCTTACTGCCTTGCAGGCTTTCATGGGGACACGGGCCGCATGGAGGAATCGTCCGTGATGGCATAATCCGCCTGCCGGAAACTGCAGGCGCGGGGAGGATATAGAATGCGTATAAGTGGAGAAACCCGGGACGAGATTCTTCAGTATCAGCGAAACGAGATCACCGAACACCATATATACCGAAGAATCACCCGCTCCATGAAACCGGGGAAAAACCGCGAGATCCTTGAGAAAATCGCCGAGGACGAGTTGAAGCATTACCGCCTCTGGCGTTCCTACACCGGCCGCGATGTCAAGCCTGATTTCATGAAGCTGTGGTTCTATTATATTATCAGCAGGGTTCTCGGCTTCACCTTCGGCATCAAGCTCATGGAGCGGAGTGAGGACAGTGCACAGGCCATGTACAGCAGGATCGACAGGCAGATACCCGAGGCCGAGGCGATATCACGTGATGAAAGCGACCACGAAGACGCCCTGATCCGGGTACTCGAAGAGGAAAAGCTCCAGTACACGGGGTCCATGGTGCTGGGTCTGAACGACGCCCTCGTAGAGCTCACCGGTGCCCTGGCAGGTCTTACCCTCGCCTTGCAGGATACGCAGCTCATCGCCCTCACAGGCTCAATAACCGGCATTGCGGCCGCCATGTCCATGGCCGCATCGGAGTACCTCTCCACCAAGGCGGAGGAGACGTCAAGGAATCCTGCACGAGCGTCCATCTATACCGGCATCGCCTACATCATTACCGTGCTCGTCCTGATCGCACCGTATCTGATCCTGTCGAATTATTACGTGAGCCTGTGCGTCACGCTCATGCTTGCGGTGCTGATCATCGCGTTTTTTACCTACTATCTTTCCGTAGTCAAGGATGTGCCCTTCAGGTACCGTTTTCTCGAAATGGCGGGGCTTTCCCTGGGGGTGGCGGTAATCAGCTTCCTCGTGGGCTTTCTCCTGCGCTCGCTTATCGGAGTGGACGTATGATGGTTGGGGCGCCCCCGCCGACAGGATCTCAAGGGCGTTTCTTTTTAGGAGCCGGGAGGGTTCGGCTTCGGGAGTCCTGCGAAAGAGCAATGCGAGGGTGCCCCTGCCATCAAAGGAGCACCCTCCAGCGGGGGCGGTTACGCTGATGGCAGCGAGGTGAAGACCCCTGCAGGGTCCACCTTTTTCCGGAGTATTTCAATTATTTCAGGAGAGGGCATGGGGGTTAGTGGGATCTCGCCTTCCGGTTTCAGGAGCTCGAACCCCGTGCACATCTGCGCAACTTCGAACGTCATTCCGGGATGCAGTGTTTTGACCCGCATCCTCTTGGTTACGGGCTCGAAATTGAAGACCCCGCACTGGGATATGACCGCGACGGGCCCGTTCCCCAGGAGCCCGGCCTCTTTCCGGGTATTGCCCCCTCTCAGATGACCCACCGAGGTAATGAAATCGACCTTTTCCGGGAACTTTTCCGGTGTCTGGAGCCCCACCAGAACCATGTTTTCCGCAAGGGATGTAAGGTCGTTGTTACCGCCGGAGCCGGTGAGACGTGCCTTGGGCAAGAGAAAATTATCGCCGATCATGTGGGTGTTGACATTGCCGTACATATCCACCTGGGCGAACCCGAGAAAAGCGATGTCCACATAGCCGTTGTAGCACTGTCCGAATGAATAGGCCATTTCCATAATGGTGGGAGACTTTCGCCAGGTGAAGGGGCCGCCCACCGACCAGGGCATACCTCCATGGATGGGATCCTGCCCGCCCGATTCATAGACCATCGTGATGTTCGGAGCATGAGTGAATCGGGCGAGGATCCCGGCAACCATGGGTAGCCCGGTGCCCACATATACGATCGTGTGGTCCCTGATCTGCGCCGATATAATATATGCCAATATCTCCAAAGGATTCGCCGGAGCGTTGTCAGTCATCGCCGTTCCTCCCTTCTCGTCTCATCCGGTATCAGAAGAAAATTCCGGGGTCGCTGCCCACCTTGTATTCCTGGTATGAAAAATCGATGTCCTCGTTATCCCCCTCCGCAGCCTTGGTCTGCCTCCGCGCCTCGATCATCCATCTGGCGCCGCCGAGCTTTTCGACGAAATCGATCGGCCCTTTCGTGCCGAAGATCCACTCGTCGATGAAGTCTTTCATGTTCTCGTCGCTGGGGCCTGCAAGCCGCATGAGCTTCTCCCACCACTGGCGGGGCCAGTAATAATATCCGGGCATGCTTCCGGGCAGCGCCCCATAAGGGAGTTCGACCACCGCGTCCGCATAAAAGAACGGGATGATCACCCCTTTCTTGTTGTAGCGTATGTCGGACTCCGGTACGATCTCTTCGGCGGTGATGACGACCTTCTTCGAGGCGGCGGCTCCGGCCACATCGTTGACCGTAGGCCCGTAAATGTAGGCATTCCCGTATTTGTCCGCGGCCTGGGCATGGATGAATGTTACGTCCGGATACAGTGCGGGGATGAACACCGTCGGGTCGGGTTCCTTCTTGATCGGGTTCTGCATCACCTTGAGGTATGGGTTGTACTTGATGATATCCGAGGCGAGCATCTGTTTGCTCAGCACCCCGGGAGAGCCGAGCTGCGCGGCCTTCAGTCCCTGGGCGACCCCGCCGTGGCTCCATTCCGAGAGGATCTTGACCTTGCCCGCCTTGAGCTGGCGGGTGTAGTTGCGGTCCGTGCCCCTCATCTCGGCGCCGATATAGGAATTGTGGGAATAGGTCACGGCACCGGTTATGATCATGTAGCTCTGGTTCGTGTTGGGAGCACCGATCATCTGGAGATTCTTCTTTTCCTGCCTCATGATCTCGAAATGGCTCTGGATGCAGGTACGAACATAGCCGAACCCGGTGTCCATGACTACGTCGCCGTCCTGTACGAATTCCGCCACGGCCTCCTTCAGCGAGATGCGCTTGTCTTTTTTCGCGCGCTCTTTGCCGAGATGGACCTTTCTCGCCGTCTCGAAGTCGACCAGCCTGTCCAGCACGCCGGTGTCGTCAATTTTCAGGTTTTCGAGAGCTTCCCTGCTGTAGTCGAACACGCCCATACCTGTCCTCCGAGTCTTGCTTTTTTTATGTACATTAGACAAAAAGCGAAATTCATGCCATCGGATGACTCATATGTGAATGTTTACAATGTATTGTATTTATTTAATTTGTATTTTATCGTTTCCAGCTTCGAGGTAATTATAACCGAGCCGCCATAGAACGGCAGACCACATTATGGTGTAAATACCATAATCATGATCGGCACGTCCTGTTGGGTCGCAATCGTGATGTACCCGCAACTTACGCACTATTGTATTCGTCACGCGATTATTCATTGAATATTCAATGGGGGGGTCTCTGTCTGCAGGCAGATCTTCCCCGTCGACTCCATGGACTCAATGCAACGGGTTCTTCGGCTCCGCAGAGGCGGCCCTGTGAACGCCCTTTTTCTCCACGGGATCGTGCTCATCTTCGGGTTCATCTCTGAAGAGCTCGCCCGGATTGTGCGGCTCCTCTAGGGAACAGGATTTATCATGGCGGGTATCCTGCTGAATCCTCAGGTCTCTCATTTCACAACCCGGGACTCCGTTGCCCGAACAGAGCCGATAACCGATGCCGCTTTAAGCTTCATCACATTCACCATCGGTGCATCACTCGTATTTTCCAGAATAAAAAACTGGGAAAGAGCATCCTCTCCATCACCTTTTTCCGAGCCGAATGCCCCTTCCTGCTTGTGGGCCTCGGCTTCGCCGCCGTTCTCTTCATCCTGAGCCACACTATCGGATATTCCTGGGCCGGGATGGTCATAGCCCCGAGCATTCTGCTCGTGCCCCTGGCATCTCCTACCGATCCGGCCGCCAATCTTGCCGTCATCCATGAATATCACGCCAAAGGCAAAGTAACATCAACCATCCTCGGGGTTTCGGGGCTCGACGATATTCTCGTCATCATAAACTTCAGTATCGCTGCTGCCGTCGCCCGGATGATCGCAACGACTTCGCAGCTCAGCGTCCATGATTCCGTGTTCACCCCATTGTTTGTAATTTTTGGAGGCATAATTACCGGCATCGTGTTCGGTGCCGCCTTCAATGCAGTCAGCTCCCTCATCGCCAGAGAATCGGAAGGGTCCGTCATTGTCTATGTCTACGCCCTGCTTTTCCTGTGCTACGGCCCAGCCGGGCTCTTCGGGCTCGACGAACTTCTCACCTCCCTGACCATGGGAGTCATCGTGGGGAATTATCATCTCGTGCAGGAAAAGATCATCGGAATGATCGAGCGCTACATCGAGGAGCTCATTTTCGTTTTGTTCTTTACTCTGCGCGGCATGTATCTGAATTTCTCCATTTTTCCGGCTATGCTGCCCTTTGTTGTGCTCTATGTCCTGCTGCGAACTCTGGGCAAATACCTGGGTGCGGTGATCGGGGCAGGCATGGCCCGCAGCCCGAAAGGCCTTGGAAAAAATGTGGCTTGGGGCCTCATTCTGCAGGCAGGGATCGGCCTGGCACTGCTCATAGGATACGACCCGGCATTTTCCCCGGTCTCTGAAACCGCGATCGCTGTCATCATCGGAGCAACAGTCGTTCACGAGATCGTCGGGCCGATGATGTCCAAGATGGCGCACGTGAAGGCGGAAGAGATACCGTAAGCTTCTCTCCTGCACAGCTCTGACATTTGATTGATCAGTCTTGAGGTGATACGTCGTTCATGGCATACATGTGTTTCCCGAGATATCATGTGCCCCGCTGCTTCGATGTATACGAGTGCGGGAAAGGACTGTGCATGGAATACACATTCGAGCCCATGGCGCAAGAGCACCGCAGGGAAGTCATCGATATTTTCAACCACTACATCGAAAAGAGCTTTGCCGCCTACCCCGGCAGGCCGGTGGACTATGCCGTTTATGATCATTTTCTGTCTTTGTCGAGGAGTTACCCGGCCCTTGCGGTGAAGAGCGGAGACGGCAAAACCGTAGGATTCGCCTTCCTGCATCCATACCATCCCGCAGATTCGTTCAGGAAGACCGCAATGGCGACATATTTCATACACCCCGGACATACGGGCAGGGGCATAGGGACAAAAATCCTGAATATCCTCCTCAAAAAAGCCCACGAATGCGGTATAGAGCAGGTACTCGTCAACGTATCCTCGCTGAACCCGGGCAGCATCGGGTTCCACTTGAAAAATGGCTTCCGGGAATGCGGCCGATTCGAGGACATCGGCGCCAAGGCGGGTAAAGCATTCAGTGTGGTGTGGATGCAGCGCCGTCTCTGATGGGGTACCATGAGCCCGGCTCTGTTCTGACGGGATGCGAGCCTTACGGCTAGAGGAGTATCAGAGGTATGAGAAGAAGCAGGATGTGGAGCTCCGCTGCCATGCTCTGCCAGAAATAGGGCCCCGTTCTTGCGGCAGGCACAGTTTTCACCGGGCTTCGGCGAGGAAGCCATCTGGGAACCCTGTTCAGAAAATCCACGTAACCCTGGCCGTACTTTCTCGTCAGGTGCCCCTCCTCATACAGCACCGTCATATGATACGTGAAGGCGCAGGCGAGCAGCATGATCGGGACGAACCACAGCAGGCCCTCGAGAACCGTGATCCCCACGAGTATGAGCGTGTTGCCGATGTAGATGGGGTTGCGCACATAGCGATACGGACCGGTG